>Ga0102940_1002638_pt1 | contig 10633 bp, 9 predicted proteins | sample SalPonR2_C_D1_MG_FD_78215 | JGI IMG/M metagenome (GOLD analysis project Ga0102940, IMG submission 78215) | Salt pond soil microbial communities from South San Francisco under conditions of wetland restoration - Salt Pond MetaG R2_C_D1_MG | ecosystem: Environmental > Aquatic > Marine > Intertidal...
GTGCGTCAGGATCAGCGGCAGGGCGCCGTCGTGCGGGGAGAGCACGTGCAGAAAGTGGATGTCGATGCCATCGATCTCGGTCAGAAACTGCGGCCACGCGTTCAGCTTTGCCTCCCATGGCCGCCAGTCGAACTGGTCCGCCCAGTAGGCGCAGACTTCCTGGGCGTAGGCGAGCGGGACCCCCTGACTCCAGTCCTCGACCGTCTCCGTCTCCGGCCAGCGGGTGGCACGGAGGCGGCGGCGCAGGTCGTCCAGATCCGATTCCGGAATGTCGATGCGGAAGGAGCGGATGTCCGCGCTCATCTTGCTCAGGCTCCCGCCTGGACAGCTTCCAGCCGCTGATGTTCGGGCACCTCCAGCTTGAAGCATTTGGCCGCGTTCAGTCCCAGGATCTTGGCCCGCTGCACGTCATTAAGCATGCCCATGGTCCGCTCGATGGCCTGATAGGAGTGCGGCCAGGTGCCCTCATGGTGCGGGTAGTCGTTCGCCCAGCAGAAATTGTCCATCAGGCGCCAGTCCTCGGCGAGTGTCAGGCCGGAGGGGTCTTCCTGGAAGGTGGCGAAGCCGTTCCGCCGGAAATACTCGGACGGCAGCATCTGCAGCTTCGGGCGCACCCACATGTGGTGCTTGCGGTAGGCCTCGTCCATCGCATCCATCAGCCAGGGCACCCAGCCGATGCCGGCCTCGACCGTGGCAAAGCGCAGGTTCGGGAAGCGTTCCAGCACGCCGGAAGCGCAGAGGTTTGCCACCGGCTCAATGGTCGGCGCGAGCGAGTGGGTCACGTAGTTGATGACCGCGCCGCCATTGCCCCTGGCCGCCCGAGGATCCCGGCCGGTGGAGACGTGGAAGGTCATGGTCAGGTCGGCTTCCTGGATCAGCGCCCACATCGGATCGAAATGCGGCAGGTTGTAGTTGACGTGGTCGACGTCATGCGCGCCCCAGACCGGCTTGCAGGGCAGCGACAGGATCGTGTAGCCCATTTTCGCTACCCGCTCGATTTCGGCCATGGCGCAGTCCAGGTCGCCGGTTGCGATGGCGGCGACCGGTACCATCGCCTGGCCGTAGCCGGTGAACTGCTCGTGCGCCCAGTCATTCCAGACGGCGCACTGGGCGGAAGAGAAGATCGGATCCGGGGTCGCCCACATGGCGAGGCCCTTGTTCGGAAAGATGATCTCGACGTCGATGCCGTCCGCCTGGTTGTCCTTCATCCGGTCGGCCGGGTCCGCGCCGGCCTTGGAGCGAATCCAGTCCTCGCCCTCGAAGCTCATAACGCGGACGCGGTCCGGGCGGTAGCCTTCGCAGTAGCGCCACTGGACGCCGTTTTCGTCCACCTCGATCCGGGGGACGCGGTCGAGATACTTTTTGTCGATGCGTTTGACCCAGAGGTCGGGCGGCTCGTTCGCGTGGCAGTCGGTCGAGACCATGAAATATTTGTTCGGGTCATCCACACGCGCCGTGCGGCCCCAGCCTTGAGTACCCGGTGTTTCCAGCCGCCAGAGATTTTCTTCGTTGATCGCAACATCATTCATGGGAGCTTCCTTCCGCAATCTTGTTCTTCTGTCGTTTGAATAGTGTACGCTTCATCGAGTGGAAGCAACCTCTGCGCTTTACTGGGAGGTCTATTGCCTGGGCGGGTGTGGCCTCGCCGTGAACTAAGCCGGCGGTGCGGTGTTAGATCATGTAGTAACGAGCCGTTGCGAAAGCGTTCCACATGACCTTTTCCGCCGCCGCTGCTACCAAGGAGGCCGCCATGCCGGCTGCCGAGACTGGTGCCGACCCGGCGCTGCCCATGGCCATTATCGGCGTTGTCCTGATTGTCACGTTCGTCTTCATCGCGTTCGAGAAGCTGCCCAAGAGCCTAGCCGCACTTCTGGGGGCGGTCGTTGCGGTCGCGCTGGCGCTTTTCCTCGGGGTCTACGGACCGGAGACGGGCTATAACGCCGTCCACTCCTTTATTTCCCACGACCTGGGGGTGATCGGCGTGATCGTCGGCACGTCGATTTTGGTGGAAGTGGTCGGAGGTTCCGGCCTCTTTCATTTTCTGGCGATGCGGCTGGTCAAGCTCACCCGTGGCGATCCGCGCCTGCTGTTGCCGGCGGTGATGGCGGCGACGGTCGCCTTTGTCACCTTCCTGACGATTGCACCCGGGGTTCTGATCATGAGTTCGCTGGTCCTTGTGATCACCCGCGCGCTGGATGACGATCCGGTACCTTACATCATGGCGGTGGCGATCGGGGCCAATTCCGGCGCGCTAATGACCTTCGCTTCCGGCATTCCCACCTTGATGATCGGCACCAGCGCCAACATCCCTTATGTGCATTTCCTGATGGTATCCCTGCCGCTCGCGCTCGTGTCGGCGGTCTTGGCATTCGTCATGATCCGGCTGTTCTACGGCGGCCGTCTGGGAGTCGGTCTGGGACAGCAGGCGCTCGCCGACCGCCGGCGCAAGGTCGCGGGATTCGACGAGTGGGCGTTGGTCAAGGACCGGCGGATTTTCATCCGCTGCGCCCTGATCCTGGCCTTGACCATCGCCGGCTTCGCCACGGCGCAGCAACTGGGCGTCGGGCTCGACTTCGTGGCCATCGCTGGCGCAACGGCGGCGCTGCTGTTTTCGGGCTTCGATCCGGGGCAGGCCATTCAAAAGGTAAAATGGCCGATCATTCTGTTCTTTGTCGGGCTGTTCGTCCTGATCGGAACCGTCAGCGAGACGGGGTTGATCGAACTGATGGCACGCCAGCTTTTCGCCGTCACCGGCACGGACATGATGCTGGCGGTGATCCTGTTGGTGCCTTTTGTGTTTGTCACTGCCGCGATCGTCGACAACATACCGGTTGCGGCCACGATGATCCCGGTGGTCCAGACGATGATCGGCGAAGGTCTGGCTGCAGAGCCCCTCTGGTGGGCGTTGATCGCGGCCTGCAATCTAGGCGGTAATCCGACGCCCGTTGGCAGCATTGCCGCGGTGATTGCCCTGCATGCCCTGGAGCGCGAACGCGGTATCCGTATCGGCTGGGGCGAATACATGAAGGTGGGCGGCAGCATCGCGCTTCTGCAAATCGGCTTGGTCATCGTCTATATCTGGGGGTTTTGGGTCTTTGGCCTCTTTCCCGCGCTTTGAAGGAGCCTGTTGGCATGACGGATTTCGAAGACCGCGACATCGAACAAAATGCCCGCCTGTTCCAGGCGGCCATCTCCGCCCGGCATATCGACCTGCCGGCGGTGGAAGTGAAACGCATGCTGATCGCGCTCGATGGCTCCAACCAGGATCGCGCCGTGCTCGATCTCAGCCGCGCCGTCGCCACCCGCCTGAATGCGGAGATCTTGCTGACCTACGCTTTTGAGGCTCCCCAGACGGACGAGAAGCACGAGCGTTATCTAACGGAGCGGCTGGAGTCGCTCAATGCTCAGGGATTTGCCGCCAAGTCATCGCGAGCCGAGCAGGGGGCTCGTGCCTACCGGCAGATCCTCGCACTGGCCCGGCCGGACGATTTGATTGTGACAGCATCGCCGTTTCTGGAAGACTATCTCGATCTCGAAGGCGCTAGCGTCGGCACGACTACCGACATTTTGCTGCACCGCCGCGCCGGCCCTCTGCTTACCGTCCGGAAGCCCGCGGAGCGCGTACGGGCCCGGTTGGAGGACGTGGTCCTGCCGCTTCATCTTTGCGAGGAACATGACGCGGACGCCGTTGCCTGGGCGTTACGGCTGGTGCCAGAGGACGGGATCGTTCACTTGCTCGCTATTGTCGATGACGAACTCCTGGCGGAATTCAGCCATCTGGTCGGCGAGTCCTTCCATCCGGAGGACATGAGCGAGGAAACGTTGGCGGGTCTGGGACACCCACATACGGCGGGTCTGGTCGCTGCGGCCCAACGTCAGGCGGCCGAACAGGGCATCGACTGCCGCGTCACCATCCGCCATGGCCACCTGATCCCGGCTATTGCCGAATTTGTGAACGAGGAACCCCGGCTGCTGGTGATCGGGTGCGACAGCACTGCAGCCGCCGGCCACTATCAGCGGGCCGCCGCCCTGGTGCGGGAGTCGGCCAACCCGGTGCTGGTCGTATGAGTGCTCGCGCCGTGGGAACGAAGTTAGGAAGGGATTAATCGGGGCTCCCCGCGAGCGCTTCGACCTCTTCCTCGCTGTAGCCGATTTCGCGGAGTACTTGCGCCGTGTGCTCGCCGAGGAGAGGGGCGCCTTGCCGGTATTCCGGCGTTGTGCCCTCGAAGCGGGCGGCAGTGCGTGTCTGGCGCAGGCGGCCGGCGACTGGGTGCTCGTGCTCCACGATGATTTCGTTGGCCACGACCTGCGGATGGTGAATGACATCCTTGCGATGCAGAACCGGGGCGCATGGCACGCCTGCCTCGTCCAGGATCTCCATCCACTCGTCGGTGCTTCTGGTGGTCATCGCCGACTGGATCAATTGCAGCCGCGCGTCGATGTTCAGGTCGCGTAGCGCCGTGGTGGAGAAGCGCGGATCGTCGATCCATTCCGGATGGCCGGAGGCGCGGCAGAAGGCCTGCCACTGGCCGTTGGTCATGGTGGAGACAGCCATATAGCCGTCCTTCGTCTCGTAGATCAAATCGAGGAAACTGGCCGCGCGTTGGATGCTCACCTCCTTGTCCACATAGGTCTGGGAACCCATGTCGCTCGCCCAGAGAAAGGCAATGACCGAATCGAGCATGGAGAGGCGGATATGCTGGCCCTCCCCGGTCTTCGCGCGTGCCAGCAGGCCGGCAGTGATTGCCTGGGAGGCGGTGAGCGCCGTCACTTTGTCGGGAACGATGGTGCGGACCAGGCGCGGCCGCCGTTCGTCCGCGCCACCCTGTACGGAGCAGAGCCCGGAAAGCGCCTGAATGATGGGGTCGTAGACCGGCTTATGGCTCCATGGGCCGTTTTCGCCGAAGCCGCTGATAGACACATAGATAATGTCGGCTTTGACCGCCTTGATGTCTCCGTAACCCAGGCCGAGCCGCTCCATCACCCCTGGACGGAAGTTCTGTACCACCACATCGCAGGTTGCCGCGATAAGCTTCACCGCCTCCAATGCTTCCGGCTGCTTCAGATCGAGTACAACCGAGCGCTTGTTGCGATTGTTGTTGAGGAAGCTGGCGGAAAGTCCACCGGACTGATTGCCGGCGCTACGTGTGAAATCGCCGGTGGTGGGGGGTTCGATCTTGATCACATCCGCACCTTGGTCCGCCAGGATCATGGTGGCGAACGGGCCGCTGACTACGGCAGACAGATCAAGAATGCGGAAGCCATCGAGTGGGCCGGGCATGGGGCTCTCCTTCTGGGAAAGGGCTTGCCCGCAACCTACTGACGACGGCCCGAGTATGCCAGAATGCCCGGCGCAAAACCGTATTGCACCGGGCTATCGTGCCGCGTTTAAGCGGCAATCTTTTCCAGCGTCAACTCAAAGTTGAGCGACTTGCCGGCGAGCGGATGGTTGGCATCCAGCGTGACGGTTTCCTCGTCAGCGTCCACCACGGTGAGACGCATCTGGTTACCCTGGCCATCGCTGGCGGAGAGCATGGAACCGATCTGGAGAGGAATGTCCTCGGGGATCTCGGCACGCGGTACTTCGTGGACCATCCCGGGATTCGGCTCTCCATAGGCTTCGTCCGGCGGGACCGTCACTTTCTTGGTCTCGCCCTCGGTCATGCCCATTACGGCGTTTTCGACGCCGGGAATGACCTCACCGCTGCCAAGGGTGAACTCCAGCGGCTCGCGGCCGGAGGAACTGTCGAATTCAGTACCGTCATTGAGGGTGCCGCGATAGTGCACGCGTACGTTATCGCCTGTCGTCGCTGCTTTCATGTCGGCGCTCCGTAGTTGTGGAGAATAAGGCCCCGCCGGCAAAAGCCGGCGAGGTAGCTCTGACGCGTCTAGTCGACGACGCGCAGATTGTCGGCAGACAGCCGCTGCCGTTTGTCGGGGATAAGTTCGAACTCGACCTGCTGGCCTTCGCTCAGCGTCCGTAGCCCCGCACGCTCGACGGCGGAAATATGTACAAACGCGTCTTTCGAGCCATCGCTCGGCTCGATGAAGCCAAAGCCTTTAACAGGGTCGAACCATTTTACTTTGCCGGTGGTCATTCAGACCTCTCCTCAATTTTCAATCCGACCGGTCTGCAACCGGTCATCTGTTAGCCTCAACAGAACTTCACTGAGTAGACGCTCAGGGAAGTTCCAGAGGCCGACAACGCAGAGAGAGGTCCGTGGAGGGACTGGACTAAGATGGCGCTGGGGCCGCGGGATGTCAATGTTTTCTACGTCCGGAAAATAGTTTCGCCATAAAATTCAACGTTGCCAGGGCAAGCAAAAAATAGAACTGTCAACCCTTCGGAGAAGTATAATTATACGCATGTACCGCAGTTCTGACGAATTCTTTACGATGCGTTGAATGTGAGGGAAGTCCGGCTCGAGTAACGGCCTGAATCGAGCCGGCCACCCGGGTGTCGCCGGACCTGGACGCCGTTCGCAAAGGCGATCCGGCTACCGGATGGCCTTTGGTTTGGGTCCGCCTGTTGCCCAGTCCAGCAGTTCCACGGTGTGAACAACGGGCACCGGCGACGTGCTGTCCAACTGGGTTATGCAACCGATATTGCCCGTCGCGACGATTTCCGGGGTTGTCCGGGCGATATTGGCGAGTTTCCGGTCGCGCAAGCGCGTCGCGATCTCCGGCTGCAGCAGATTATAGGTTCCCGCAGATCCGCAGCACAAATGGCCTTCCGCCGGCTCGCTGACCGCGAAACCGGCATCCGCCAACAGCTTTTTCGGCTGCTGCCGCACGCGTTGCCCATGCTGGAGAGAGCAGGCGGCGTGGTAGGTTACCCGCTGGCCGCCAGCTATCGCAGGCGGGGACAAGCCGATTTCCGCCATGAACTCCGAGACGTCACGGGTGAGCTTCGAGATTAACGCCGCCTTCTCCGCGTAGGCGGCATCGTTCCGCAACATGAAGCCGTAGTCTTTGACCGTGGTGCCGCAACCGCTGGCATTGATGATGATGGCGTCCAGCCCCTGGCCGCCGCCTTCGGCTGTTTCCGGCCACCATGCGTCGATCATAGCCTTCGCCTGGGCGTGGGCCTCGCGTTCGCGCCCCATATGGTGGACGAGCGAGCCGCAGCAGTTGGCGCTTGCCGGATAGACAGTTTCGGCCCCGTGACGCGCGAGCAGCCGAATGGTCGCCTCATTGATGTTGGGGGCTATGGCCCGCTGGGCGCAACCGGGCAGCAAGGCCACCCGGTATTTCCGCTCCCCCTCGGCACCGTGAATCCCCGGCATATCCAGCGGAGAGCGGCCGGCCGGAAGTGGAGCGAGCGCCAGCATCGCCTTCAGACGGGCAGGGAATAACGGCCCCAGGGGTTTCGCTAACGCCCCCAGCGCCAGCGCCGCCTTGAATCGGTCGGGGTAGGGGATCAGCTTCGCCAGAACGCTGCGCAATACCCGGTCGAACCATGGCCGCCGGTAGGTTTCCTCGATATGCTTCCGGGCGTGATCGACCAGATGCATATAATGAACCCCCGAAGGGCATGTGGTCATGCATGCGAGGCAGGAAAGGCACCGGTCGATATGCTTGACCACCTCCGGTGTCGCCGGTCGGTCGTTTTCCAGCATATCCTTAATCAAGTAGATCCGCCCCCGCGGGCTGTCCAACTCGTCACCCAGAAGCACATAGGTGGGGCAGGTCGCAGTGCAAAAGCCGCAATGCACGCAGGCACGAAGAATCTTGTCAGATTCCGCGATGTCCGGGTCGGCCTTCTGTGCCTCGGTGAAATGCGTTTGCATGAAAGGGTCCGGGATATCGGGGCTATCGTATGGCGTCCGGCGGTATGCCGCCGAAATCGCGGGTAATCACCTTGGCAGTACGCTGCACCAAGCCTGCCAGTTCATTGAATCGCTTGTCCGTGACGCGGGCGGCCGGGCCGGACAGCGAGATGCCGGCGATTGCCTCCCGCGCTTCGTTGAAGATCGGCGCCGCCACACAGCGCAGGCCGACGGCATGCTCCTCATCGTCGAAGGCATAACCTTGCACACGGATTTCTCCCAGCCCCTTTTCCAGCCGCTCCCGGCCGGTGATCGTGTTCGCCGTGAACCGTTCGAGCCGTAGCCGGTCGAGCGCCGAATTGCGAACGGCCGGGCTCATATAGGCCAGCAACACCTTGCCAACGGCGGAGGAGTGCATCGGCACCCGTGCGCCCGGGGAGGCCAGGGCCCGCATCATCTGCCGGCACTCGATCTGGGCAAGGTAAATGATTTGGCCGCCGTCCTCGACGGCCAAGTTGACGGTCTCGTCGCACTGCTCCATGAGGCCGCGCATATAGGGCCGAGCCACCTGGACCAAATCGCGGGCGCGCAGGAAAGCGTTGCCGACCGCAAAGGCCTTGACCCCGACGAACCAGAGCGTTCGCTCGGCATCGAACCGAACGAATCCTTCCTGCTGCAGGGTTGAGAGGAGACGATGCGCCGAGGAAACTGGCAGGCCGACCCGGTTGGCCACTTCCGTCAGGGTAATGCCGTCACCGGCATCCGCGACCTCCTGTAACAGGCGCAGCGCCCGCACCAGGCTCTGGACCTGGCCCGAACGCTCCGCGCTGGACTTCTCTGGCTTGGTGAGGGAAACCGGCTCGGCCATGAAATGGTATCGGTCCTACGCCGCCGGAGCGAACTGCATGTCGTAGGCGGGGATGGTGAGGAATTCTGCCAACTGGTCGGCCAGCACCATGTCCTGGAGCAGCTTTGCGGCGGCTTCGTAGTTGCCTTTAGCGAAGCCTTCCTCGCCGTGTTGCTGCTTCAGGCTGGCGAGTTCGTTGGCCACGGTCTGCTTGATCAGCGCACCATCCACCAACTCGCCCGAGTCAAGCTTGACGCCGTGCTTGCGCCATTGCCAAAGCTGGGCCCGGCTGATTTCCGCCGTCGCCGCGTCCTCCATCAGATTGTGCAGCGGCACTGCGCCGAGCCCGCCGAGCCAGGCGGCGATATAGCCGATGCCGACATTCACGTTCATCTTCAAGCCGTCCATGCTCTTCGGGCCTTCGCAGGGCGCGACCAGCTCCTCGGTCGTCACGTGGACGTCGTCCCGCTGACGGTCTACTTGGTTCGCTTTCGGCATGTGCTCGTTGAACACTTCCATCGCGACCGGTACAAGGCCCGGGTGCGCCACCCAGGTGCCGTCATGGCCGTCCGTCGCCTCGCGGTCCTTGTCTGCGCGGACCTTCGCAAACGCGGCTTCGTTCGCTTCTTCGTCGTTCCGTACCGGAATCTGGGCCGCCATGCCGCCCATGGCGAACGCGCCGCGGTTGTGGCAGGTCTTGATGATGTGGAGCGAGTATGCCCGCATGAAGGGCACGGTCATGGTAACGGCTGCGCGATCCGGCAGCACCTTGGTCGGATCGGCGCGGTGTTTCTTGATATAGCTGAAAATGTAATCCCAACGGCCGCAGTTCAGACCGGCCATGTGGTCCCGCAATTCGTAAATGATCTCGTCCGCGTGGAAGGTCGCGGGCAGCGTCTCGATCAATACGGTAGCTTTGACCGAGCCCTGTGGAATGCCCCGCTTGTTCTGCGCCCAGACGAACACGTCGTTCCAGAGCCGCGCCTCCAGGTAGTGCTCCAGCTTGGCAAGATAAAAATAAGGGCCGCTGCCGGTGTCCAACAGCGCGCTCGCGTTGTGGAAGAAATAAAGGCCGAAATCCACCAGTGCCCCGCTCATCGGCTCCCCGTCGACGAGGATGTGCTTTTCCAGCAGGTGCCAGCCGCGCGGACGCACAAGGAGGGTGGCCGTGCGGTCGCCCAGGCTGTAATGGCGGCCAGAGGACGGATCCTCAAAGCTGATATCGCCCCGGGCGGCGTCGCGCAGGTTGATTTGGCCCTGGATCACGTTTTCCCAGCTCGGCGCGGTGGCGTCCTCAAGACAGGCCATGAACATTTTCGCGCCGGAGTTGAGCGCATTGATCACCATCTTGCGGTCGCAAGGCCCCGTGATTTCAACCCGCCGGTCCTGTAAATCTGCCGGGATGGGTGCGACCTGCCAGTTGCCTGCCCGGATATCCGCAGTTTCCGCCGGGAAATCGAGTTTGGCCCTGCCGGCGTCCAGATCGGCCTGGAACGCTTCCCGGTCCGCGAGCAGCTTTTTGCGTTGCGCGTCGAACTTTTTGTGCAGGCCCTCCAGGAAGGCCAGGGCGTCGACGGACAGTATTTCAGCGAAGCCGGGCTTCAATTCGCCCTTGATTTCGACGGGCATGAGGCGCCTCCTAGTTGAGTGAATTGGCCGGGTTTTGAGCAGCCAAGCCTTTCACCATCAAGAAGGCTTTCCATTTAGCGGAAGATTAGCGGCGGTGCTACCTTACCATTTTCATCACGCCTTCGGCACACGCCTGCATGCGCTCAATACAGGCCTCCAAAGTCTCGCCGCGGAAATCGAACACCAACTCCCCAACCCCTAGCCCCTGGTAGAGGCGGATATCTTCGGCCATCTGCTCGTCCGTGCCGGTGAAGTATCGGCGTTGGCCGTCGGCGCGCGTGGCCGTGTCCTTATCGTAAACCGGGGCTTTGAGCGAGACCTCCAGCTTTGACGGGTCGCGGCCCTGAGCCTCCGTCAGGCGGGCGAGTTCGTCCATCTTCGCCTTGAA
>Ga0102940_1002640_pt1 | contig 10632 bp, 7 predicted proteins | sample SalPonR2_C_D1_MG_FD_78215 | JGI IMG/M metagenome (GOLD analysis project Ga0102940, IMG submission 78215) | Salt pond soil microbial communities from South San Francisco under conditions of wetland restoration - Salt Pond MetaG R2_C_D1_MG | ecosystem: Environmental > Aquatic > Marine > Intertidal...
CTGCCAGCTCGGAAAATTCAGTCAGATCTTCAATCCAAACCTGGTATCGATCCTGGAATTCTGCCTGTCTTTCCTGAATAAACTGTTGAATTTGTGATTCAACCTGTTCGGTTTCTGGAAGTGCGTCAAGCACAGCATCTGGGTTCATAGTACCTACTTTCAACTGCCCGAAAACAGTAAGCGGTAATAATATGAATAGTATTGTCAGAATTATCTGTTTCATAAATTATGTTGTTGATTAAGCGACCTATGTTATTATTTATATTCTTTAGTTTTCCATTGGTTCCAACCCTAGTTCTAACATCACTTTGTCAGTTAGGTTCCATTGCTGGCGTACAAATAAAATTCTTGAATCCTTTGCACGATCGAATACATAATCGAAATTTTCACGCTCAGCCACACTGTTTAAAGCCTCAAATATCCGCCTTTGAATGGGTTCAAGCAACTCTTTTTGTCTTGAAAAATATTCACCTTCAGGACCGAATCTGCTTTCAATCAATTGATCAAGCTCATCAGTTTTCGCATTAATTTCTTGTAATCTTTCTTCACGCACCTCGTCAGTAAAAAGAAGTTCTCTGGCTTCAAAATCTTCCTGAAGCTGAGCTATTTCTGCTTCCATCTCACGAATTTCCTGTTGCCAGTTTTCACTCAGTAAATCGAGCCGCTGCTCTACCCCGCTATATTCAGGAATATTCTGCATGATCACATCCGTATCTACATAGCCGATTTTTTGGTTTTGAGCATTCGACACTTCAAAACCAACCCAAAGCAAAATTATTGTGATACTGAGAAATTTTTTCATCTCATCACTTTTTAAAATGGTGCGCCAATATTAAATAAGAACTCCCATTGACCCGGTCTCAACCCTTGTCCTTCGTTTGAAGCAGGTGTACCGTCCAGTCTATAACCGTAACTCAGATCAACTAAACCTAAAATTGGTAAAAAGATTCTGGCACCAAATCCGGCAGCACGCTTCACTTCAAACGGATCAAAACTGCTCAAGTCATTAAAGGTATTTCCGGCATCCACAAACGCATACGGTATCAGCTGAATTTGTTCTGACGATACAGCAGGATAACGCAACTCAAGGGTATATTTATTATACACTCGACCACCAATCAGGTTTTGATTAGGGTCTAGAGGTGAAATTACACCGTTAAATCCTCCTGGAAAACCACGCAGATCAATGTTGTCATTCAGGAAGTTTTGTCTCTGCTGAATTTGTGTACCTCCCAGGAAAAAGCGTTGGAAATTACTTTGGCCACTGCTGCTCAAATAACCCATATAACCATATTCAGCGCCGGCACTTAACACAAGCTTACCAACAACTGTGTGATGATGCTGATACTTTGATATAATCTTATAGAACTGCTGGAAATCAGGCAGCGGAAGAGCAACCTCACCGGAAATACTAAACTTGGAACCAAAACGCGGTGAAATTGGATTATCCGTTGAATTTCGTTCAATTTCATGTCTTACGGTCATCAAATCTGCACGACCATCCTCGAAAATACCCCCGAAACCGGCAACATTAAAGTGGTTGTAAGTCAGAACTGTACGCTGCTGGAAATAGTCATCCGGCCATTGAAGTCGGCGGCCTACGCTAACACTGGCAGAAAAGAGTTCATTTCTTCGCTCAGGCTGTTGAATGCCACCAATCCTTCGGTTGCTGTAGTTCAAAAAGTCGTAGGATAAACTTACGCCCAACGATGTGGGTTTACCTCGTAGCCAAGGCTCTGTAAAACTGAAGTTGTAGCTCTGATATCCACGACCGGTTACCTGTACACCTAAAGATAGTTTTTGACCATCTCCTGATGGAATTGGATTCCATCCACCGGGCTCAAACATTCTTTGTACAGAAAAGTTGTTGAAGTTAACCCGCGCTGCCAGAATTATTCCAATTTGGCGTCCGCCAAAACCACCGGAAAACTCAAAGTTATCCGTTCCCTGGGTTTCATCAAGCTGGTAGTTGATATCAACGGTTCGATTCTCCTGATCTGGTTGCAGGTTTGGTTGAATACCCTCGGGATTAAAATAACCGAGTTGCCCCAGCTCACGTATAGATCGTACAATTGATGAGCGGCTATAGGTTTGACCCGGTACGGTACGGAGCGTTCGCCGAACTACATCATCGTGTGTTTTTGTGTTCCCTGAAAACTCTACTTCCCGAATCGTGGCAATTTCGCCCTCAATAATTTCAAAATTGAGGTCCAGAGAGTCACCCGGTGCTATTTGTAAATCCGGATAAACATCAAAGAATAGGTATCCGATATTCTGATAAAGACTTGTAATATCGCCGTCATCGCGACGGAATTCCAGGTTCTCATTAAATTTCGATTCATCAAAAACATCCCCTTTCTGGAAGCCAAATGCATTTGTCAGTTCCTGGTCGGTGTAAACAGTATTTCCATCCCAGTTAATATCCCTGACGTGGTATTGGGGTCCTTCCTGAATTTCAATATCAAATATGACGCCGTCCTTGTCTCTTCTCCAGTTATCTACATAAACGGAGTCTTCCAATATACGGACATCCCGGTATCCGTTATTTCTATAAAACTGCAATACATTATCTATTCCTTCCTCATACTCGTCCTGAGTATAAACGTGTCGTTTAAAAATTCTCCACCAGCGATCCTGCTTAATCGTATTAAAGCTTTTTCTCAGTCTGCGATCACTAAATTCTTCATTATTTACAAAATTAATTTCACGGACTTTAATTCGTTCACCCGGTTCAATCTCAAAAGTGAGCGAAATTCTATTACGTTCGTCATCAATCATTTCCTCTACTACATTCACATCGGTATTCCAGTACCCTTCCTCTCTGTAGTATCGGTAGATCGTGTTTAGTGCCTGTGACCGGACTGAGTTGGTTACCGCAAAGCCGGAGATCAAATTTAAGCGCTCACGCAGATCTCTTCGATGAGATCTTTTCCCCCCTACCAATTCAAAACCTTGCAATCGTGGTTGCTCCTGCACTTTTATGTGGAGGCGTACTCCGCCAGAAACCCGCTCGTGCTCAATCATAACGTCTGAAAACAGACTTGTACGATGAAGCCGGCGAATCGCTTCTGAGATTTCTTCACCCGGTATAGATATACGATCGCCTACACGCAAGCCACTGCTGCTAACCAGATAGCTTTCTCGCGCCGTTACGAGACCGGTAACCGTGATTTCACGAATTTCGTACTCGAGAGGAGTGATTGAGGTCGGGTCCTGAATGGTAAATGTTGTATCCTGTGCAAAAGCTTGATTGGCGGATAACAACCCGATAAAAGAGAAAATAAAGCAAATGAAGAGTCTTTTGTATATGACCACGTGAGAGATAATTACTTCTTTATGAGATAATTTTATTGATAATGGATGCGGATATCTTTTTAGTATATCCGTTTTTCACGTTCCCGTATCTACGATCACGCTCTTGGTAGGAAAATATTGCCTGATACAGTTCTTTTCTTCGAAAATCAGGCCAATAAGTTTTTGTAATGTAAAGTTCAGAATATGCAAGTTGCCAGAGTAAAAAGTTACTTATACGATATTCACCACTTGTACGGATGATCAAATCAGGATCGGGAATATCTGCTGTAGACAAGTAGGAGCCAATGAGTTCATCGCTGACTTCATCAGGAGAGACTTTTCCGTCTGCCACATCCTGAGCCACTTTTTTTACAGCTTCTGTAATATCCCATCTGCCTGAATAGCTCAGTGCCAAACAGAGTTCAAGGCGATCATTGTCTTTTGTCAGTTCAATTACTTCCTGCAGCTGATTTTGACAGGAATTGGGCAATCGTGCAATCTGTCCAATCGACGTCAATTTTATATTATTTTCATGAAGTCTGTCGGCTTCTTTTTTCAAGGAGTTGACCAATAACTTCATCAATCCGTTCACTTCATCAGAGGGACGATTCCAATTCTCAGTGGAGAATGCATACAGTGTTAAATGGTTTACACCGAGCTGAGCACAGCTTTCCGTAATATCACGAACAGATTCAACACCTTCCTTGTGGCCAAATAAACGAATATTACCTTTGTCTTTGGCCCATCGCCCATTACCGTCCATTATGATAGCGATATGGTTTGGTATGGAACCGGAAGATTTAAGCTCCTCCTGGAGTTTCTTATCCTCTTCGCCTTGAATAGTATCTGTAAGTGTTAGTGGTTCCAATGCAGTTCTTTTATGAAGTGTTACAAGCTTTAAAAAATAGAGCTAAATGATGCGATTTTCAAGAGCCATTTAACTCTCCTCGTGCATAATAGCCTCTTTTAACAGTATCATTTCAATAGCTGAGAGAGCCGCCTCCGCACCTTTGTTTCCTTTCTCCATTCCCGCTCTTTCAGTTGCTTGTTCAACCGTATCGGTTGTCAATACCCCAAAAGCGACCGGTACCCCCGATTTCATATTCAGATCCGTAATTCCTCTGGTAACGGCATCACATACATAATCAAAGTGCGGAGTACCGCCGCGAATAACAGCGCCGATGGCCACTACCGCGTCAGCATTCAGGTGGTCAATGCAGTATTTACAGGCAAGAGGAAGTTCAAACGAACCGGGACATCGTAAAGAGATAATGTTTTCCTCTTCTATTCCTTTAGCTTTTAGAGCCGAAACAGCTCCTTCAAGCATTTCGTCTGTTACAAATGAATTCCACTTTGCTGCAACTACAGCTATTTTTAAACCTTTTAAACTGCTTTCTGATGCAGGTTTTATATTTGGCATGACTTATTGATCTATTTTTATTATTTCGCGTCTGCGGCGAGCCATTCTCTTAAGCGACATCACATGCTGATCTCCAAGCGTTACAATCCCAAAATAAGGATCATAATCTTTCTTTCCCTTACCGTGAAAGTCACTCCCACCGGTAACCAGAAGATTATCCCGCGCAGCAATTTTTGAAAACGTTCGTTGCAGACTATAATTGTGACTCGGATGAATACACTCAATCCCGTCTAACCCTAACGATATAAGTTCATCAATTTCATCCTGGGTGTAAAGCGGCCCGGGGTGTGCCAGCGATAATACTCCGCCTGCCTCTTTTGCAACTTCAACCAAACCTTCTACTGTCACGTACTCGGTTTTGATATTCCCAAGCTTTTCGGTGGATAGGTACCGAATAAAGGCTTCTGCTACAGATGCAACGTACCTCTTATTTATCAGCACGGCTGCAGCATGAGGGCGTCCCAGATTTCCGGGCCCGGCCTCAGCCCGCACTTCATCCATAGAAATATCCAATCCTTGCTTCTGAAGCTTCTCCACAATTCGCTCCATTCTGCGAACACGTGCTCTTTTTTGGTTCAAGAGCATTTGAAGGAACTCTTCATTGTTCTCATCAAAACAGTAGACCAAAATATGAACTTCTCTGTTCTTCCAAACAGCGCTTACTTCTACACCCGGTATCAGGTCTATATTAAGTTCCCTGGCTTTATCTTTCGCATTCAGATATCCCTTAATGGTATCATGATCGGTTATAGAGATGATTTTTAGTTTTTTCTCTGCTGCCTTATTAATCAGTTCTTCTGATGAATATGCGCCGTCAGATGCAAATGTATGTGTATGTAAATCTGCTTTTCCCAAAATTATGGTTTTAATATTGAGTCGTACCGCGTTCTGTCACGAATTAACTCCAAAGATTGGAGAACGATATCTTCGTGCTGAAGAAGAGCTTGTTGACGCTCGTCTCCTTCTTTCGTTTGCGATATCCACTCTTTCTGAAGTTCATTTTCGATAAATTCTTTACTATCGTAAAGTTGAGCAATTTTTTTATCCCGAAGCAAAGCTTTCAATTCTGATATACTTTCGTCCGCCCCCGATTGATCTAAACTCTCCTGAAAGTGATTTTCTAAAGCCGCAAGATGCTCATCTGCTGATATATCAAACGAAAACCCGCCTTCGACTAGTTGCTGGACAAAATCTTTGTAAAAATCTTCCGGCATATTTTCGGATTCCAAATCCCCGTTATTCAGCTTTTCATTTACGTAAAAGAAAATGTGATTATCTTTTGCAAGAGCAAGATCCAGTTGCGCGGGAATACTCTCATCCAAACTTACATCCGGTTCTATGCCAAGACCCCCGCGAACATCTCTTCCATTACGCGTTCTGAACATCCGGTATCCTTCATCTTCATCTGTACCCGATTTATTCTCTACAGACTGAATGCTTCTGCCGCTTGGAATCAAATATTTCGAAACCGTCATTTTAAGCGATGTATTGTAAGAGAGGGGCCGCACGGTTTGCACTAATCCCTTCCCAAAACTTTGCTCGCCCAAAATCACTGCTCGATCCAGATCCTGGAGGGCTCCCGCCACAATTTCAGATGCGCTCGCACTTCCATTATTAATCAATACAATGATTGGAAGATCATCAAACAGTGGTGGTTCCTCGGTAGCATAAGCAGAGTTTTGGCTTTCAAAACGGCTTCTTGTCTCAACTACAGTTATACCCGGTTCAAGAAATTTATCCACTACTTCTATGGCTTCATTTAGAAGACCACCTGGATTGTTTCGCAGATCTAAAATTAGCCCTTCAATGTCGTTTTCACTCTCAAAGTCGAGTAGAGCAGCTCGAAGTTCTTCTCCCGTTTGATGTCCAAATCGGTTGAGCTGTACGTACCCTATCGTATTCTCCGAATCAAGATATCCGTAGTAACTGATGTTTTTTACTTCAATTCGCTCTCTCTCAAGATTAAACGTAATGGGCCGGTCCACTCCGGTTCGCATAACAACAATTTCTATCTCCGACCCTACATCGCCTATGGTTAATTCTTGTACCTCTTCCGGGGTAATTTCAACAATTTCTACCCCGTTGATTTTAGTAATTACGTCTCCCGGACGTATTCCGGCTTTCTGGGCAGGATATCCATCCATCGGAGCTATCACCACTACTCGGTCTCCACGATAACCCGCTTCAATTCCGATACCTCCGTAAGATCCTGAGGTTAGAATTTCCATCTGCTGCTGCTCACCCTCATTAACAAATACAGTGTATGGATCCAACTCTGAAAGCATGCCTTTGATGGCATTTTGCATGAGGGTTTCCGGAGCCACTTCGTCAACATAGCGGACAGCTACCTCTTTGTAGACATCACTAAAGATGGTAAGCTGTTTCTTGATCTGAAAAAACAGGTCATTTACCTGGGTAAATGCTGTAGTAATGATAAGGAAAGCCGCAATGAGCAGTAGAAAACGTCTTTTATACACAGCCTTCATAAATCGTCTTTTTTCATTTTATCGCTTAATAATCAGCGATTGCCCGGCATAAATTGTTGTTCCGCTAATGTTATTGGCTCTCTGAATTTCAGCAACAGATACACCATGTCGGCGGGCTATACTTCCAAGGGTATCATTACGTCGAACAGTATATCGAAAAGTATCTGATGGGGATGTAGATGATCCTTCAAACCTTATTGAGTAGATATTTTCTCCGGCTCTTTGGCGGCGTTCCAATTCCTGTTTTTGAGCATAAGTCAGATCGTCAATCTGATAAAAATAGTCTCGTCGCTGGTTCGGTACATGAATGGTTAACCTCTGACCGACTCTGATTGTGTTTCCAACTCCATTCCACGAACGGACCTGCCATGCACGTACGTCAAACCACTCTGCAACGTGTCCAACGGTATCACCGCTCTTCACCGTATAAGTTGCCGGACTGGTGTTTGCAGGAGCCTGAACCTGTTGACGTGAACTTCTCCGGCTGGATGATGAGGAGCTATTTGTTGGCCGGTTTGAAGCTATCTGTTCTTGCGAACCGGGTGCCACAGGAACTACAATTCTTTGCCCTGGGTGAATTGTACTGCTTAATCCTTCATTCGTTTCATATAGGGCTCTCACAGAAGTTCCGTATCTCCTTGCGATGTAGCCTAATGTTTCTCCGCTGCTAACCGTATGCATTGCAACCTCAGAAGCCCGCGTATCCTGTGGAATTTCTTGGTAAGCCGCCAAAAATTGCTCTTTAATGCCGGTCGGTATCTTCAGTGGATATTTACCGCCGGGAGGTGTAGCCCAGCGAAGAAGTTCCGGATTGTAATCTTTGATCTCCTGAAGCGTAACTCCGGCCGCTTTTGCCAGTTCTTCGAGAGGCATCAGCCCATCTACTTCCACAACATCAAAGTTGTATGGTGTTACGTCTGATTCTGTATCAAATCCAAACTCGTCCGGATTCATGGCTATCATCGTAGCCGCTATGTATCCCGGAACATACCAACGGGTTTCGCGAGGCAGATATGGATAAGCTGCCCAGTAGTCTTCTACTCCTCCCGCTGCCCGGATTGCGCGGCGAAGTCCTCGCGGACTTAAATTGTAATTGGCCAGAGAGAGGTACCAATCTCCCCAAATATCATGTAAATCTCTTAAATGCTGTGCGGCAGCCCTCGTTGATTTCACCGGATCTCTTCGTTCATCAACCCACCAGTTCACTTCCAAGCCGTACACAGCACCTGTTGCCCTGATAAACTGCCATAAACCAACTGCACTGGCCCAGCTTCTTGCTGTTGGAACCAGTCCGCTTTCAATCATGGAGAGATGGATTAACTCCTGAGGGACTCCCTCATCTTCAAAAATTTCCCTCATCATAGGAAAGTAGTACTCCGATCGCTCCAACCAACGCTCCATAACATCGGGGCGACGAAGCGTGTAATACATCAGGTGACGATTCACGTGCTGATTTTGAATCAGCGGAACTTCTGTTTGATTGATTGTCAGATTATCGGGAAGCGCATATCCTTCTGCAATCCAATCGTCTTGTTCTGAAAAAAGCTCTTCTTGAATTTCAAATACATCCCCTTCAACCTCACTTCGAGCCTCTGTAATGCCGTAAAATTCACTGTGCTCTGCCATCACCGTTCTATAGAGTTCAGCAAATCGACGATTATTCTGAACCTCCGGGTAATCGTCCATCAGGGATTGAATGGAACCGAAAGCCTGATTGATATAGGTTTCTGCCTGAACCAAATCTCCTTGTATTTGCGCATCAATGGCCAATACCTGAATACGATATACATCAGATATTCGTCGTAAAATCTCTTTGTCCAGTTCACTCTGTTCTGCTACAATCTCTTCTCTGGGCTCATTTTGCCGGGTATCCGTTAAAGGATTGGAGTACGGCAAAAGTTTTACGGGGATGTCAATATCATTAACTCGATTGGTGTCTTGTGCGTATAGTGCTTGAACAACAAAAAAAGTTAGTAGCAGTAGTACAGATCGCTTCATGAAATTTGTTTAGATGTTTCAGAATTATCTAAATTAAAGATTTAATCCTTCATTCGGAATTTCTGGATTAAAATAGCAGGTATTGATTCAGATGTACAGCTAACTTCTATTTGCTGTCCATTTTTGTACGATTGGCCAGCGTCTACCACTGCCAAACGATTTGGAACTTAATTTCAGTATAGGTACAGCCTGATTTCTTTTAAATTCATTGTAATCAACAAGACGTAATATCTTATCTATCATCGATTCTTCAAAACCCTCATCAATCAGCTCCGTCTTTCCTTTCTGAAGCTCTAAGTATTGATAAAGAAGTGCATCGAGTGTCTCGTAATCCGGAAGACTATCACTGTCTTTTTGTCCCGGTCGCAGCTCCGCACTTGGTGGTTTTGTAATAATAGACTCAGGAATTACCTCCTTGCGGTAATAAGAACTATTGAGCCATTTTGCCATCTCATAAACTTCCGTCTTATAGAGGTCACCAATAAGGCTTAAGGCTCCGTTCATGTCACCGTAAAGTGTAGCGTAACCGACTGCATATTCAGATTTATTCCCGGTTGCAATCAGAAAACTGTTAAACTTATTAGCGTAAGCCATTAAAATTGTTCCTCGAATTCTGCTCTGAAGATTTTCTTCAGCAACACCAAACGTACTGTCTTTAAAAACCGGCTTCAGTGCCGACCTGTAATCCTCAAATATCGATTGAATCGGGACTTCAATTAGCTCAATTCCTAAATTTTCAGCCAATTTTTGAGAGTCTGTAATACTCCCTTCACTTGAATACTCTGTAGGTAAAGTGATCGCTTTCACTTTATCGGTCGACAATGCCTCAACTGCCAGTGTGCATCCAAGAGCTGAGTCTATTCCGCCGCTCAAGCCAAATAGAACATGATCTGCCGCACCCGTTTTTTCCATATAATCTCGAAGTCCGAGTTTAATGGCCTCAAACTGCCGCTCCTGTTTGTTACCGGGATATATTGGCTGATGTTTATCCTCTTGAGCCGGTTTCACAGCTCCATTTTCAACATCAAGAATAACGTCAGTAAAATCCGGCTGAAAAGGTTTGGTCTTTGAAACCACTTCTCCAGTTCGATCAATAGCCATCGAGTCGCCGTCAAATACCACATCGGTATGCGCTCCTACCTGATTGCTGTACAACAACGGTAAATTCAGATTTTTGGCATGATTCTGCAGCATTCTTACACGATTTTGATGCTTTGTATTTGTGTAAGGAGAAGCTGATACATTAATAATTACATCTGCACCTAATTTTTTTAATTCAAGCGCCGGATTCACCGAATAGGTGTGATACTGTACTTCATTCTCGTTGTACCAGATATCTTCGCAAATGGTAACACCAAGCTTAACCCCGTTAAATTCAAGGCAATGAAATTCATCGTTGGGTTCAAAATAGCGTAGATCGTCGAAAATATCGTA
>Ga0102940_1002645_pt1 | contig 10620 bp, 10 predicted proteins | sample SalPonR2_C_D1_MG_FD_78215 | JGI IMG/M metagenome (GOLD analysis project Ga0102940, IMG submission 78215) | Salt pond soil microbial communities from South San Francisco under conditions of wetland restoration - Salt Pond MetaG R2_C_D1_MG | ecosystem: Environmental > Aquatic > Marine > Intertidal...
CTGATATGTCGAATATTTCTTTTATGGCAGGTTGCATATTACAAAGATGTAGCTTGCCTTTTAATCCCATGAGTTTTTTCTGCGTGATTAAGAAAACCCGTAAACCCGAGCTGCTTATATAGTTAAGGTTCTCGCAATTGAGCACGATATTGTTTTCTCCTTTTTCAATAATTTCCATTACTTGTGTCTCAAATTCGTTATAGTTGGTTGTGTCAATTCGCCCGCTGATTTCAGCCACGGTATAATTTCCTTTATTACTTGTACTTAATTCCATAGTGTTATATCAATTTTGTTAGTGTTAATATATTTTTTTTATCTTCTCGTTTGTATTCAACGCTGTTCATGATTTTCTGAATCAGAAAGATGCCTAACCCACCTATTTGCCGTTCTTCGGCCGATAGTGAAATGTCGGGGGTTTCTTTCTTGGTGGGATCAAATGGTTTGCCGTAATCGGTAATAACAATTATTATTACATTTTCGCTTTTTTTGGCTTTAATGTCGATTTCATGCTCTTTATCGTCGTTGTAAGCATAAAAAATAATGTTGCTGATGGCCTCTTCAAGCACAAGGTTTAAGTTAGTTGTTATTAACATATCCAGTTGCCATTCATCACCAAGTTTTTCAATTTGTTCAGCCAACAAAGGTAACTGTTCTATGTTGTTTTTTATGTTAATATGCTTTTGCATAGGCTATTTTTTAAGTCCCTTGTAAATAATGCTCATCATGGTAAGGTCATCCGATTGTTGGCAGTCGTTAACGTGAATAACCACGTCACGGGCTACTTTTATGACAATTTCAGAGGGTTCAAGACTGTTGATTCCGGTGATGCACTCGAGGAGCCGTTCGTCGGAATAAAGTACTTCATCCCAATTTTCAGCTTCGGTTATTCCGTCGGTATAAAGGAATAAACGGTCGTTCTTGGATAGTATGCGTGTGTTTTCAGTAAAGTCAAAGTCTTCAAACAATCCGATTGGGATATCTTGTGTAATCTCGAAATACTCAGTTTTGTTGTCACCGTTAATTATTATCGGTGGGTTATGTCCGGCGTTGGTGTAATTCATTTCACCGGTTTTGAGATTAATGATTCCCATAAAAAAGGTTACGAACATGCTTGAATCATTTCCAACAGCAAGAGCGTTATTCAACTTATTCACGATGGCTTTGGTAGAACGCTGATTGGGAGCAACAGAGCGTAACAGGGTACGGGTTACGGCCATGAACAAGGAGGCGGGCACCCCTTTACCTGAAACATCGCCAATGGCATAACAAAGGTGAGTGTCGTCAATCATGAAGAAATCGTACAGGTCGCCACCTACTTCTTTGGCGGGTTCGAGCATTGCATAGAGGTCGATTTCTGGTGTGTCGGGGAATGGGGGGAATATTTTCGGAATCATGCCCATTTGAATTTCACGGGCAATGCGCAGTTCACTTTCAATTTTCTCTTTGGCGCTGGTGGTTTCTTTCAAGTTTTTGATGTATGTTTTCAGATCGGTTTGCATGTGCTCAAATGCATCGTGCAGTTCTTTCATCTCATCTTTCGTTTTAATAACGGGCAGAACCGTATTAAAGTTTCCTTCTGCGATTTCACGTGTAGAGTGAGCAAAACTTTTTAAGGGGGCAATTTGATTTTCAACAACTTTTTTCACAACGATAATCATTAATGTCATGCCTATTATAACAATGATGACAAGCACTAATGAGATTTGCCGTAGTGGGGCATACATCTCGTCGCGCGAAAACACAACGGCCAGCGTCCAGTTGCTTGCTTTCAGAGGCTTGTACGATACAATCAATTCCTGGTTGTTAATAATTACATCTTCAAACCCGGTTTTACCTGCTTGCATGTTGCGACCTATTTTACGTAGCTCCGGGCAGTTCATTTCAGCGGCATAGCTGAAAATGGTCTGGTTCATGATGATATCGGTGTCGGGGTGGGTGACAAAAGTTCCATTACGCGAAATCACCGATGCGTAGCCGGTTTCGAGAATTTTCACAGATGAAACAATATCGGTAAACCATTCGAGCGATAAATCGATAGTGAGTATGCCGGCAAATTCTTTTTTACCCTTTGGGTTTGTGTAGAAAGGCATTGAATAGGTCGTCATTAAAGCATTTCCACCTCCGGTGTCGTAGTAAGGCTCGCTCCAATAAGGTTTTTTAAGGGTCGCGGGTATTTGGTACCAATCCATAAGAAAATAGTCGTATTCTTTATTTCCAAGTTGGGTTGATACTAAAGAATCGTTGCTGCGATATGTAAATGGTGAAAAGTAGTAGCCTTTTTCAGCAAAAAAATCCGGTTTGAAGGCGATGGCACAGCCAATAATCTCGGGATTCATTTCAAGAACGCGTCGTGTGTAATTTTGCATCGAATCGGGATGCTGAATATTTTTTTCAATCAACCAGCGGTAATTATTCAATATTTTTCCGGATGAAATGAGCACCTGCTCGGTTTTTAAAACTGTATTTTGAGTGAGTTCCCTGGCATTTTCAATGGTTTTTTCTTCGATGGATTGCTTAGAGAAAAAATAAAATACCGAAAGCGAAATGAGAAAAAGAAAAACGCAAAATGCGGCCACATAATATACAATTCGTGTTGCTAATGATTTTTTCGAAACAGATGCCATTTGGATATTGTTATGTTATTATTTCAATACAGGTTTGTAAAATTTATCAAACGTGATGTTTGTATTTATATAAGAACCATTTTTGAGCAGATTTAAAGTTTTATGAAAATCAGTTTCGGATAGTTCCCCTTTTTCAACATTCTTATTACCGGGCAAATTGAGTTCTAATATACACTGTAACATCCATTTCTGATGGGTGTAGTTGGTAGGTACGTGGGCTTTTTTCATTTCTTTTAATACCACATCAAGGGCTTCTTCGGGGTGTTTTCTGGCATACTCCCAGCCGTTAATGGTTGCCTTTACGAATTTTCGGAGGTTGTTTTTACGTTGCAGATAAGTGCTTTCAAGGCAATAAAGTCCATCCTCGGGGATGTTGTATCCGTAATCTGAAAAACGGAAAGTATTGAGCTCGTCTGGATTTTTGCCTGCATTGATAATTTGGTCATATTCATTGTACCACATAACGGTCATGGCATCTACCCCCCCAGCCATGAACAAATTTATTGAAGAAAGAATGGGTACCCATTCTACGTTATAATTATTTGTTTGCATGAGTGCCTTAGGCACTTCATCAAATCCGCTTTTCCATATGGCAATTCGTTTGCCGTTAAGCTGTTTTAATTGTTCGATGCCGCTTTTTTTATGGGTGACAAACATGAGAGCTGAATGTTGCGACTGTTGGGCAATGTTAACGAGTTTGAGATTGTTGGCCCTGGATTTTAGTGCAGTGACCAAAAAAAGCGATACGACATCGGCCATTTTGTTTTCGAGCATTTGTGTAGCATTGACTGAAGCCGATGGATGTTTAATGTTAACACGAAGGCCTTCATCGTTATAAAAACCTTTGTCGCGGGCAACATAGTATCCGGCAAATTGAGCCTGGGGTAACCAATGAGGGGTAAAGGTGAGACTTGATTGTTGTGCATTGGCAAAATATCCAGCCAGAATAATGGTTACAAGTAGAAATGTTTTATGCTTCATAACAGAATTGAATAACAGGTCTGATAAAGTTAAAAAAATGATTTGAGTTGTCCTTACATTATTTAACAAAATTACTATTGAGAAATATTATTTATAAGTCATAAAAAAAGCTGGTTGTATTTCACAGCCAGCTTTTGATGGTATATTTAATCGTCCAATAAATTTGTAACGCTTATTTAGAACTTGTCATTTTCAATTTTTGTTACATGATGCTATTTCGTAAATTTTCAATCATTGGGGCTATTTCGTTCAGCTGTTCTTCATTGAATGATTTTACATCGATGTAATATTCATAAACCGGCTTCATTTTTTCGTAATATGGTTTTACCGTTTTATCGCCTGACATGAGTTCAAGCATAGAAAAAATGGATTTTGCCCGTTCTTTTTGACCCGACATTATTTTTAGAAGGTCTTTGTTCTCGACCGACATTTTAGTGAGTTGGCTCAGGATGTATAATGCTTCAACATTGGCTCCGATAAATGCCAGGGCATAAACATCGGGGCGGTCGCCTTGCGCAAGTTGGCGGTTTGCATAGTTCATTGCCTCGGCAACTAGATTTTCAACAGAATCTTTATTGTTTGCATTGTCTTTCAGTCTTTCGATAAATTGCTCTGAAGAGCTAAGGTCTTGTTCAAGCCCGAGGTCTTCAATAAGGTCTCTTTCAATCATTGCTGTTCGGGATGCAACATCGCCACGGTTATATGCCGTAGCATACTGGATGTCGAAAGCATACATTCCCAGGCCAATGCTTTTTTGGGTTGTTGTCATGAATTTGTCAACATCATCGGCCGGTACCGTTAAGTCAAGAATATATGATGCCCCTGCTTCGTTAAGAAGGTTAGCTGTTTCTTTGGGATCGGGTGCATCCTGAATGATTTCTACAATTTGTTCTTTCAATTCATTGGCATCAAATACTTCAACTTCAACTGTTTTCTCTTTACCGTCGGAAGTTGTTCCTTTTTTTGATTTTGAAGAATTGTTGCAGGCTGCTGCTAAAAATAATGTTAGTACAGCAAGTGTGATAAGATTTAGGTGCTTAATACTCATGGTATGGATTGATTTAATTTATTATTTTTATAATTATCGTCCCAATAGTTTTAATGAAAACATAAATTGTCCCTTATTGTTTACTTCTCTTTCAATCAAACGGGCATAGCCAAACGACCATGTTGTTTTTAAATAAGAAAACAGAACGAATTGAATGTCTATTTGGGAACCAAAATTATAAATATTTCTGACATTTTCCCTATTATTTATATCAGTAATTAGATGTGTTCCAAATACCGATGCTTTAATAAATGTAGGATACCCCCAGTTGAAACCAATTCTGCGAAGACGTAAAGGTTTATGGTTAAGTTCTCCCATTGTTTTTACAAAATTGTATGCTTTTATTTCGTCGATTTGAGCACCCGGAAATGCCAGAGGCTTTCTGTATTGTTCATAAGTAGGGCGATAATAATATTCATGAATTACCATCTTGATAATTCACTAAATTATGAAAATGGTTTTAGAAATTCACTATTTAAAATAATTATTTTACCAGTTTTATTTTATCGGTTATTGGTACATTTTTTCGCGAAGTTCTTTAATGGTTTCACTTGATTCGTATTCAGAATATTCCATTTGCTTGTCGAGCATGCCGTTGGGCGTGAGTTCAATAACCCGGTTGCATACGGTGTCGATAAATTGATGGTCGTGCGACGCCATTAGTATATTACCCGGGAATTGCATTAATTTATTATTGAAAGCCTGAATTGATTCAAGGTCGAGGTGGTTGGTGGGGGTGTCGAGTACCATTACATTGGCATTTTGCAGCATCATGCGTGCAATCATGCATCGTATTTTTTCGCCTCCTGAAAGCACGTTGGCTTTTTTGTAAACCTCTTCGCCCGAGAACAACATTTTACCGAGGTAACCACGAAGGAATATTTCGCTGGTATCGCTTGAAAATTGTCCCAGCCAGTCGATTAGCGTGAGGTTGTTATCGAAAAATTCACTGTTTTCGAGCGGCAGATAAGCTTTCGTAATGGTTTGTCCCCATGAAAATTCACCTCCATCGGGATTATCGTTTCCGGCCAGAATTTCAAAAAAGGCCGTCATGGCGCGTGAATCACGTGAAACAAACACAATTTTATCGTCTTTCTCAACATTGAATGTAATGTTTCTGAATAACATTTCGCCATCAACCGATTTGCTCAGGTTTTTAACTTCAAGCACATTGTTGCCGGGTTTACGGTCGGGGGTAAAAATAATACCGGGGTATTTACGGGTTGAAGCCTGAATTTCTTCGATGTTTAGTTTGTCGAGCATCTTTTTCCGACTGGTCGTTTGCTTCGATTTGGCTACGTTGGCACTGAACCGGGCAATAAAATCCTGTAGTTCTTTCTTTTTTTCTTCGGCTTTCCGGTTCTGTGATTGTTGTTGCCTTAGGGCCAGTTGGCTCGATTCGTACCAGAACGAATAATTACCACCGTACATGCGGGCTTTGCCAAAATCGATATCTACAATGTGGGTGCAGATTGAATCGAGGAAGTGGCGGTCGTGCGAAACCACCAGCACCGTATTGTCGAAATTGGCCAGATATTTTTCGAGCCATGTGATGGTTTCGAGGTCGAGGTCGTTGGTGGGCTCATCGAGCAGTAAGTTATCGGGTTTGCCGAACAGTGCCTGTGCAAGCAATACTTTGACTTTTATTTTACCGTCCATGTCTTCCATTTTGCGGTAATGGAGATTCTCTTTAACACCTAAGCCACTAAGCAAGCTGGCTGCATTGTTTTCGGCATTCCAGCCGTCCATTTCGGCAAACTGGTCTTCGAGTTCCGATGCCAGCATTCCATCTGCTTCGGTAAAATCCGTTTTGGCGTACAGGGCATCCTTCTTTTTCATGTTTTTCCAAAGTTCGGTGTGCCCCATGAGCACGGTGTCGAGAACGGTGAACTCGTCGAAAGCAAAATGGTCTTGTTTTAAAACTGAAAGGCGCTCGCCTGGGCCAAATGCAACATGTCCGGTAGAAACGGGTACATCGCCATATAGCATTTTCATAAAGGTAGATTTGCCTGCGCCATTGGCTCCAATTATACCATAGCAGTTGCCGGGTGTAAATTTCATGTCAACATCCTGAAATAGAACTTGCTTGCCAAACTGTATACTTAAATTTGAAACGGATATCATTATTGCTTGCAATTTATTTATATAAAACGGGCGGCAAAAGTAGTTATTATATAGGAAGCAGCAAGTTTTGGGTGGGTGGATGAAGAAGATTTAATGGCATGTTTGCATTGGGTGTAAAAAAATAGGAGAGAAACTATTTTATTTCCCTCCTATTCGATTTTTGCTAAAATTATTTTCATCTGATTTCTACCAGTTCTTTCTCGCCCAGTTCAAGGCCTTCAATGTTCATGGGTATCATGTGGTGATGCCTCTCGGGTAATGATTTTTCGAGTCCTCTTTTTACATTTTCAATCTGAACAATTGGCTTTGCCTTCAGGAATGCCCCCAGTACAATCATATTAAAAATTTTAGGTTGTCTTTTTTCGGCAGCGAGCCTTGTGGCATCAATTTTAAAGATGTTAATATCGGTTCGCGAAGGTTCTTTAATAATACCATTTGGGTCAAAAATGAGTGTGCCGCCGGGTTTCACTGTTTCCTCAAATTTATCAAGTGATTGCTGATTCAGGATGATGGCTGTATCAAAGGTGTTAAGTACCGGCGATGAGATTCGTTCATCGCTTAGGATAACCGATACGTTGGCCGTTCCACCACGCATTTCGGGGCCGTAGGAAGGGAACCAAGAAACTTCCTGGTTTTGCATGATTCCCGAATACGCCAGTATTTTCCCCATCGACAATACGCCTTGTCCGCCAAAACCTGCTATAATGATTTCTTCTGTCATGATGTTTACTTTTTTAGTTTTTGAACAAGATATTCATCGGCGGTGTCACGCTCGCTGTCTTTAAGTACGCCAAGAGGGTAGAATGGGAACATATTCTCTTCCATCCACTTGTTCGATTCTTCGGGTGTTTGCTTCCACCCCGAGCTGCAGGTTGAAACAACTTCAACAAAAGAGGTTCCAATATTTTTGGCCGAGTTTTCAAATGCTTTCCGAATGGCTTTTTTGCATTTACGCACGTTGCCCGGAGTGTGTACACTTTGGCGGGTAACATAAGCTGCGCCTGGTAATTGAGCCAGTAATTCGGTGATTTTAAGCGGATATCCATTCAGCTCGATATCGCGTCCGTCGGGACTGGTTGATGTTGGTTGTCCCAGCATGGTGGTTGGGGCCATTTGTCCGCCTGTCATGCCATAAATTGCATTGTTAATAAATATAATAACAATATTCTCTCCACGGTTAACAGCGTGCATGGTTTCGGCTGTGCCAATGGCAGCGAGGTCGCCATCACCCTGATAGGTGAACACATATTTTTCGGGGCTTACCCGTTTGTATCCTGTTGCTACTGCCGGGGCACGTCCATGAGCTGCCTGCATCCAGTCGATGTCGATGTAGTTATATGCTAAAACAGCACAGCCTACCGGTGAAACCCCAATGGTATCTTCCTGGATGTCCATTTCTTCAATAACCTCGGCAACCAGTTTGTGAACCACCCCGTGGCTACATCCATAACAATAATGTGTTGGGTTATTGGTAAGCACACTTGTTTTTTCGTAAACCTTATTTTCAGGTTTTATAATATCTTCAATCTTTAATGTGTCTTCCATGGCTTATCCTCCAATTAATTTTGATTCTACAGCATCAACAATTTCAGCGGGCGTGGCAATAATTCCGCCCATGCGTCCAAAAAATTCAACGGGAACCTCACCGTTCACGGAAAGTTTAATATCTTCAACCATTTGTCCTGCATTCATTTCAACCGACATGAAGCCTTTTACGCGACCTGTAAGTTCTTTTATTTGTTTTGTAGGAAATGGATAAAGGGTAATTGGTCTTAGCAATCCGGCTTTTATTCCTTTTTCACGTAGTATTTGAACTGCTTTTTGCGAAATTCGTGCTGAAACGCCAAAAGCAACGAGTATAAATTCAGCATCGTCGCATTCGATTTGCTCAAAGCGCACATCTTCTTCTTCCATTTGCTTGTATTTCGCCTGAAGTTTCTGGTTGTGCACTTCCTGCTTCTCCGATTGCAGCTCAAGTGAAGTCATGATATGGCGTTCCCTGTTTTCTTTTTTGCCCGTAGCAGCCCAGTTTCCATATTTATTTTCTACCTGATCGTTGGTAAGTCGGGGTTTAAATTCGCTCAGTTCAACTTTTTCCATCATCTGGCCAATTACACCGTCGGTAAGAATCATGGCCGGGTTACGGTATTTGAAAGCAAGTTCAAAGCCTAAATCAACAAAGTCGTTCATCTCCTGAACCGATGAGGGAGCCAGTACAATAAGTTTGAAATCGCCGTGCCCGCCTCCTTTGGTGGCCTGAAAATAATCGGCCTGTGAGGGTTGAATGGTTCCAAGTCCGGGGCCGCCACGTTGAACATTCACAACAAGGGCAGGCAGTTCGGCGCCTGCAATATATGAAATCCCTTCAGCCATTAAACTTACGCCGGGGCTTGAGGATGATGTCATTACTTTTTTACCTGCAGATGCCCCTCCAAATAACATATTTACTGAAGCAACTTCGCTTTCTGCCTGTAATACAACCATGCCTGTTTCTTCCCATGGGCGGCGGATCATGAGGGTCTCCATAATCTCCGATTGAGGGGTGATGGGGTATCCAAAGTAACCATCACAGCCACATCGTATCGCAGCCTCGGCAATTACTTCGTTGCCCTTCATTAAACGTATATCTCCCATTTTTATCTTGATTTTTGGTTTTTAAACTGTTTTATGCAATTTTTTGCGGTTTCACACGGTAAACGGTGATGCAGCTATCAGGACACACCTGAGAACAGTTCATGCAACCCGTACATAATTCAGGGGCTGCCATGTGTGAATAGTGATATCCTTTGCTGTTTACTTCTTTGTGTAAGCTTAAAACATCCTGAGGACATGCCACAACACATAAGTTGCACCCTTTGCAAACCTCATTGTCAACAATTACTGCTCCTCTTACTTTTGCCATAATGTTATGTATTTGTAGGTTTTGTTTATTATTTATCGGTTGGGTAGGCTTCGTTGAAAGCCTCAAGCCGTTGTTTTAAATCATTCATTTGGTCGCGACTAACGGGAGACACACAGGCTCGGAGTCCTTCTTTAGTGCTTCCGGTGCTCGACAACGTGATGGCACTAATGCCGTAATACAGCATTCGGTGCAACAATTCACCAGCCTTCATGCCCGGGTAGGCAAGTGTGAAATAGAAACCATCGCCAATGGGATTATCTTCATCCTTGCCATATAAAATGTAAAAGCCATTTTTTGTAAACAGGTCTTTCATTATTTTCGCTTTTTCGCCGTATTCTTTTACTTCATTTACAAAATCAAATTCGCCATCGTTAGCTGCTTTAAGCATGGCTGCCATGGCATGTTGTGCTGAATGGCTAACGCCCGACGATAGTGCATAAAGTACCCGGTAAATAACAGCATTGCCAAATCCTTTGATTTTGAAACGATTTTCAAGCTCGGGATAATTGCGGTGATAAATTTTGTCGGACATTATTACCATTGCAATACGTTGTCCGGCATACGAGAATATTTTCGATGCTGAAATGAACAGAATATAATTGTCGGTGTAATTGGCAATAGAAGGCTGGTATGGTGGCTGCCCCGGTTTGGAAAGGTCTTTTCGGAAGTCCATACCAAAATAGGCCAGGTCTTCCATCACAATGACATCGTATTTATTGGCCAGTTCGGCTATGATTTTCAGTTCGTTTTCGGTTAGGCAAACCCATGTTGGGTTGTTGGGGTTTGAATATATGATTGAGTTGATGTTTCCTTTGCTTAGGTAGTCTTCGAGTTTTTCCCGAAGTTTTTCTCCCCGGTAGTCATATACATCAAACGATTCATATTTGTGCCCCATAACCATAAACTGTTGTTTCTGGACCGGAAAACCAGGGTCGATAAAC
>Ga0102940_1002650_pt1 | contig 10614 bp, 7 predicted proteins | sample SalPonR2_C_D1_MG_FD_78215 | JGI IMG/M metagenome (GOLD analysis project Ga0102940, IMG submission 78215) | Salt pond soil microbial communities from South San Francisco under conditions of wetland restoration - Salt Pond MetaG R2_C_D1_MG | ecosystem: Environmental > Aquatic > Marine > Intertidal...
GATCAGAACGTGATGTTCACCGGCGACCTCGTGGAGTGGAAGTCGGCCTGCTACTGCGGCGACGCGCATTTCCACGACTGGGCGGGCACGCTGGAGCGGATCCGGCACTTCGAGCTCGACGCCGTCGCGCCGGGGCGCGGCGACGCGCTGGTCGGGCGCGAGGCGGTCGAGGCGGCGCTGGATTCGACGGCGGCGTTCCTCAAGGACACCTTCACCAGCGTGCAGCGCGTCGCGGCGCGGGGCGGCACGCTGAAGGAGGCCTTCGCGGCCTGCCGCGAGCGCTGCGACCCGAAATACGGGGACTTCGCGATCTACGAGCACTGCCTGCCGTTCAACGTCGCGCGCGCCTACGACGAGGCGCTCGGCATCGACACGCCGAAGATCTGGACCGCCGAGCGCGACCGCGAGATGTGGGAGGCGCTGCAGGGATGAGCGGCTTCGACCCCCGGCTCAGGCTGGGCTTCGCGGCGGTGCTGGTCCTGCTCATGGCCGGCATCGTGATGCGTCAGGGGACCGGCGGGCTGCTGATGGCGGCGGAGATGTCGATCCCGGCCGTCCTGATCGCAGGTTGGGTGAGCTGGACCGCGGTGCGCGACCTCAGGAAGGGCGGGGAGGACTGATGCCCTACGACTACCGACGGATGCCCTACGAGACGCCGGCGCCCCTGAAGCGCGGCGAGGCTGAGGAGCGGATCGGCGTCGCCATCGTCGGCGCGGGGCCGATCGGGCTGGCGCTGGCGGTGGACCTCGCGATGCGGGGCGTCGCCAGCGTGGTGCTGGACGACAACGACGTGGTCTCCGTCGGCTCCAGGGCGATCTGCTGGGCGAAGCGCAGCCTCGAGATCCTGGACCGGCTCGGCGTCGGGGAGCGGATCGCGGAGAAGGGGGTGACCTGGAAGGTGGGGCGCACCTATCACGGCGACGAGGAGGTGTGGAGCTTCGACCTGCTGCCGGAGGAAGGCCACAAGATGCCGGCCTTCGTGAACCTCCAGCAGTACTACGTCGAGGAATACCTGGTGGAGCGCTGCCGGGACTTTCCCGACCTGATCGACCTCAGGGTCCTCAACACCGTCTCCGGCGTCTCCCGCGACGGCTCCGCCACCGTCTCGACGCCGGACGGGACGTATCGGCTGAAGGCGGACTGGCTGGTCGCCTGCGACGGCGCGCGCTCTCCGATCCGCGAGGGGCTGGGGCTGGAGTTCGTGGGGGAACTGTTCGAGGAACGTTTCCTGATCGCCGACATCACGATGAAGGCGGACTTTCCGGCCGAGCGGCGCTTCTGGTTCGAGCCGCCGTTCCACGAGGGGCAGAGCGCGCTTCTGCACAAGCAGCCGGACGATCTGTGGCGGATCGACCTGCAGCTCGGCTGGGACGCGGATCCGGAGGAGGAGAAGCGGCCGGAGAAGGTGATCCCGCGCATCGAGCGGATCGTCGGCGACCGGCCGTTCGAGCTGGACTGGGTCAGCGTCTACACCTTCCAATGTCGCCGGCTGGCGCGCTTCGTGCACGACCGGGTGATCTTCTGCGGGGACTCGGCGCATGTCGTCAGCCCCTTCGGGGCGCGGGGCGGCAACGGCGGCCTGCAGGACGTCGACGCTCTCGGCTGGAAGCTGGCGCTGATCGCCAAGGGCGAGGCGCCGGAGTCGCTGCTGGAGAGCTACGAGGCCGAGCGGATCGAGGCGGCGGACGAGAACATCCGCAACTCCTCCCGCGCGACGCGGTTCATGACGCCGCATCCGGGGGCGGAGCGGTGGTTCCGCGACGCGGTGCTGGCGCTGGCGAAGAAGGCGCCCTTCGCGCGGTCGATGGTGAATTCGGGGCGGCTCTCGCGCCCCTGCAGCTATTCGGCGAGCCCGCTGTCGGGGCCGGACGATCCGACGTTGCCGGCGGCGTCGCGCCCCGGCGCGCCGGCGCCGGACGCGCCGTTCGGGGACGACTGGCTGCTGAACGCGCTGCCCGACGGCTTCACCGTGCTGGTCTTCGGCGGCGAGGCGCATCTGCCGGGGGCGACGACGCTCGTCGCGCCGCGCGAGGACGCGCTGAGGGCGCGGTATCTCGGCGAGGCGGAGCGCGCCTTCTACCTGATCCGCCCCGACCAGCACGTCGCGGCGCGCTGGACGCATTGGGACAAGGCGGCGGCGGCCGGGGCGCTGGCCAAGGCGAAGGGAGGGGCGCCGTGAGCCTCGTGACCGAGCCGAACCTCGACGATCCGGACGGGCTCTACGACGCGCTGCTGCGCGCGCATCAGGGGTTGAGCGAGGCCGAGAGCGCGGCGCTCGACGCCCGGCTGGTGCTGGTGCTGATGAATCACGCCGGGGAGGACGCGGCGCGCGAGGCGCTGGCGCTGGCCTTGGCGGCGGGAGGGGAGGACGCGGGGTGACGCTCGCACAGTTCGTCGTCGAGATCGCGATCATCGTGGCGCTCTGGCTGCTGATGCGTCGGTCGGGCTGGTACGCCGGCGCGCCGGGCTGGCAGCGGATCGGCGCCTTCGCGGTGATGGTGTTCGCCGTGGTGCTGCTGGTGAACCTGGTCTGGCCGCCGGCCTGAGAGGGCGCCCGCCGCGCGCGAGACTTGCGTCTCGGGCGCTGCCGTAGTCTCTCGGAGGCGTCCGGCCACGCCTCCGAGAGAAGACGTTTCCCATGAAGACCTTCAGGAAGATCCTCGTCGCCAACCGGTCCGAGATCGCGATCCGGGTGCTGCGCGCGGCGAACGAGCTCGGCAAGGCGACGGTCGCCGTCTACGCGGCGGAGGACAAGCTGGGGCTGCACCGCTTCAAGTCGGACGAGGCCTATCTCATCGGCGAGGGGCTGGGGCCGGTCGCGGCCTATCTCTCGATCGAGGAGATGATCCGGGTGGCGCTGGAGTCGGGCGCGGACGCGGTGCATCCGGGCTACGGGCTTTTGTCCGAGAACCCGGATTTCGCGGAGGCCTGCGCGGCGAACGGGCTGACCTTCATCGGCCCCTCGCCGGACACGATGCGGATGCTGGGCGACAAGGCCAGCGCCCGGCGCGCGGCGGTGGAGGCGGGGGTCCCGGTCGTCCCGGCCTCCGAGGTGCTGCCGGAGCCCGAGGGCGCCATGGACGCCATCCGGGAGATGGCGGAGGCGGTCGGCTACCCCCTGATGCTCAAGGCGAGCTGGGGCGGCGGCGGGCGGGGCATGCGCCCGATCATGGGGCCGGACGAGCTCGAGGACGCCGTGCGCTCCGGCCGGCGCGAGGCGGAGGCGGCCTTCGGCAACGGCGAGGGCTATCTCGAGCGGCTGATCCCGCGGGCGCGGCATGTCGAGGTGCAGATCCTCGGCGACCAGGACGGCACGATCGTCCACCTGTTCGAGCGGGACTGCACCGTGCAGCGGCGCAACCAGAAGGTCGTGGAGCGGGCGCCGGCCCCCTACCTCACCGACGAGCGGCGCGGCGAGGTCTGCGAGCTGGCGCTGCGCATCGCGCGGCACGCGGGCTACGAATGCGCCGGCACCGTCGAGTTCCTGATGGACATGGAGACGGACGAGTTCTTCTTCATCGAGGTGAACCCGCGCATCCAGGTGGAGCACACCGTCACCGAGGAGGTGACGGGCATCGACATCGTCAAGGCGCAGATCCGCATCGCCGAGGGCGCGAGCGTGGCCGAGGCGACGGGCGTGCCGGGCCAGCACGCGATCCAGCTGCGCGGGCACGCGGTGCAGTGCCGGGTGACGACCGAGGACCCGCAGAACAGCTTCATCCCCGATTACGGACGGATCACCGCCTATCGGGGGGCGACGGGCTTCGGCATCCGGCTCGACGGCGGCACGGCCTATTCGGGCGCGGTGATCACGCGCTACTACGACAGCCTTCTGGAGAAGGTGACGGCCTGGGCGCCGACGCCCGAGGAGGCGATCGCGCGGATGGACCGGGCGCTGCGCGAGTTCCGGATCCGGGGCGTCGCCACCAACATCGCCTTCGTCGAGAACCTGCTGAAGCATCCGCGCTTCGTCGACATGAGCTACCACACCAAGTTCATCGACGAGACGCCGGAGCTGTTCGACTTCGCCGCCCGGCAGGACCGGGCGACCAAGCTGCTGACCTACCTCGCCGAGGTCACGGTGAACGGGCGCGAGGAGGTGGACGGCCGGGCGCGCCCGCCCGCGCACGCCCGCCCGCCGCGGGCGCCGAGGGTCCGGGCGGAGGCGCCCGCGAAGGGGACCCGCCAGCTCCTCGACGAGAAGGGGGCGAAGGGCCTCGCCGACTGGATGCTGGCGCAGGAGCGCCTGCTGATCACCGACACGACGATGCGCGACGGGCATCAGAGCCTGATGGCGACGCGGATGCGCAGCTTCGACATGGTGCGCGCGGCGCCGGCCTATGCGCACGACCTGCCGCAGCTGTTCAGCGTGGAGTGCTGGGGCGGGGCGACCTTCGACGTCGCCTACCGCTTCCTCGACGAATGCCCGTGGCAGCGGCTGCGCGACCTGCGCGAGCGGATGCCGAACCTCCTGACGCAGATGCTGCTGCGGGGGGCGAACGGGGTCGGCTACACCAACTACCCCGACAACGTGGTGCGGCGCTTCGTGGCGCAGGCGGCGGAGTCGGGCGTCGACGTGTTCCGCGTGTTCGATTCGCTGAACTGGGTCGAGAACATGCGCGTCTCGATGGACGCGGTGCTCGAGACGGGGAAGGTGCTGGAGGGCGCGGTCTGCTACACCGGCGACCTCGACGATCCGGACCGCTCCAAGTACGATCTGAAATACTACGTCGAGATGGGGCGGGCGCTGGCCGACGCCGGCTCCCACGTCCTCGGCGTCAAGGACATGGCGGGGCTCCTGAAGCCGGACGCGGCGCGCGCGCTGGTCAAGGCGCTGAAGGAGGAGACGGGGCTCCCGATCCATCTGCACACCCACGACACCGCCGGGATGGCGCCGGCGACGGTGCTGGCGGCGGCGGAGGCCGGCGTGGACGCGGTCGATGCGGCGATGGACGCGCTTTCGGGACTGACCAGCCAGGCGCCGCTCGGCTCGATCGTGCAGGCGCTGAGGGGGACGGACCGCGACACCGGGCTCGACCCCGCGCGGCTCCGCGCGATCTCGGACTACTGGGAGCTGGTTCGGCTGCAATACGCCGCCTTCGACACCGAGATGAAGGCGCCCTCGGCCGAGGTCTACCTCCACGAGATGCCGGGCGGGCAGTTCACCAACCTCAAGGCGCAGGCGCGGGCCATGGGCCTCGAGGAGCGCTGGCACGAGGTGGCGGCGATGTACGCCGAGGTGAACCGGATGTTCGGCGACATCGTGAAGGTGACGCCGAGCTCCAAGGTCGTCGGCGACATGGCGCTGAGCATGGTCGCCGCGGGGCTGACGCGGGCCGACGTGGAGGATCCCGACAAGGAGATCAGCTTCCCCGAGAGCGTGCTCGGCATGCTGCGCGGCGAGCTCGGCCGCCCGCCGGGGGGCTTCCCGGAGGCGCTGGTGGCGAAGGCGCTCAAGGGTGAGGAACCTCTGACCGAGCGGCCGGGCGCGCTGCTGCCCGACGCCGATCTCGAGGCGGCGCGGGCGGAGGCTTCGGAGGCGCTCGACGGCCTCGAGATCGACGACGAGGATCTCTGCGGATACCTGATGTATCCCAAGGTGTTCCTCGACTACGCCCGGCGGCACGAGGAGCACGGGCCGGTGCGGCTGCTGCCGACGCCGGCCTTCCTCTACGGCCTCGAGGTGGGCGACGAGCTCGAGGTCGAGATCGAGCCCGGCAAGACGCTGCAGGTGGCGCTCTCGGCGGTGTCGGAGCCGTCCGAGGACGGCACGGTCAAGGTGTTCTTCGAGCTCAACGGCCAGCCGCGCATCGTGACGGTCAAGGACCGCAAGGTGGCGCCGAGCAAGGCGGCGCGGCCGAAGGCCGAGGACGGCAATCCGCTGCACGTCGCCGCGCCGATGCCGGGGGTCGTGGCCTCCGTCGCCGTCGAGGCCGGGCGCAAGGTGAAGGCCGGCGACATGCTGCTGACCGTCGAGGCGATGAAGATGGAGACCGCGATCCACGCCGAGCGGGCGGGCACGGTGAAGGCGGTGCACGCGCCCGCCGGTTCGCAGATCGACGCCAAGGACCTGCTGGTCGAGTTCGAGGCGTGAGCGATCCGATGGCGCTTCTCGCCGGCCCGTTCGAGGACGGGCTTCTGGCGCGGCCGGAGGGGCCCGTCGCGGTGCTGCGGGCGCGGCCGTCGCAGGCGTTGGCGGGCTGGGATCTCGTGTGCGAGCAGGGCTTCCGGCCCGATCACGACCGGCTTCTCGCCGAGGGACGGCGCGTCGAGGCGCGGCTGACGCCGGAGGCCGGGCCGTTCGCGGCGGCGGCCGCCCTCGCCACCCGCTCGCGCGACGAGACGCGGGCGAACCTGGCGCGGGCCTGGGACCTTGCGGCGGAGGGCGCGCCGGTGATCCTCGCCGGGGCCAAGACCGACGGGGTGGAGGGGCACCAGCGGGCGCTGCGCCGTGCGGTGGCGCCGCTGGGCCTCGAGGTGGAGGCGCTGCCGCGAGGACACGGCCGGGCGGTCTGGACGCGCCGGCGCGGGCCGGCCCCGGCGGTCTTCGCCGAGTGGATCGAGGCGGCGGCGCCGGCCAAGAGGGTCGAGGCGTTCGGCCGGGGCTTCGTCACGGTCGCGGGCGCCTTTTCCTGGGACGGCGTCGATCCCGGCTCGGCGCTGCTGGCCGAGGCGCTGCCGGCGCTTTCGGGGCGCGTCGCCGATCTCGGCGCCGGCTGGGGGTTCCTCGCGGCGGCGGCGCTTCGCTCGGCCGAGGTGGAGCGGCTCGACCTCGTGGAGGCGGAGCGGACGGTGCTGGACTGCGCCGAGGCGAACCTCGCGGGCGACGCGCGGGCGGCCTTCCATTGGGCGGACGCGGCCGATCCGCCGCTGCCCGAGGGCGCCTTCGACGCCGTGATCGCCAATCCGCCCTTCCACGCGGGGCGCCGGGCGGAGCCGGCGGTGGGCGCGGCCTTCCTCGCCTCGGCGGCGCGGCTGCTGGCGCCGCGCGGCGCGCTCTGGGCGGTCGCGAATCGGCAGCTGCCCTATGAGCGGACGCTGTCCGAGCGCTTCGCCCAGGCCGAGGAGATCGGCGGCGACAAGACCTACAAGCTGCTGTGCGCCCGCCGTCCGCGCACGCCGCGGCGGCGCTGAACCCCCGCCGTCCGCGCACGCCGCGGCGGCGCCGAACCCCTGCCGTCCGCGCACGCCGCGGCGGCGACGACCCGGCGCCCCACGCGCCCGGCGCGACGGCGGCGGGCGACGAGCCGCCGCCCCGGTCGCGGCGCCGGCGGCTTGACTCACCCCCCGGGTCGCGGGGCAGTTAGCCTTCCCATCCCTGCCCGGAGATTCCATGACTCGTCGCCCGAGGTTCCGCGTCGCGGCCTTCGCCGCCCTCTTCGCGCTTTCGGGCTGCGGGGCGCTCGGCCTCGGCGAGGAGCGGCCGGGCGACGTCGAGGCGCTGAGCTTTCCCGGCGTCGAGACGGCGCTGAGCTATGAGGCCGACGTGGTCGGCGAACCCTCCGACCGTGTCGCGGCGATGATGGAGCGTTCGCTCGCCATCTTCCGCCGAGAGGACGACGGGGCGCAGAGCCTCGCCTTCCTTCGCCGTCGGGCGGAGGGCGATGTGGAACTCGCGCGGCGCATCCTTCGCAGCTACGGCTACTACTCCGGCGACGCGGTGGCCGAGGTGGAGCCGGTCGAGCCCGCCGCAGCCGCCGCGGGCCGCCCGGGCGGCGGCGTCGCGGGGCGCGACGCCTCCGCCGAACCTGCGCCCGCGCCGGCTCTCGACGCCGCGACCGGGGAGGAGGCCGAGGCGCCGGCGCGGGCGGTGGCGCGGATCCGTCTGATCCCCGGCCCGGCCTATGTCCTGACCGAACATCGCTTCGCGCTTCCGGAGGATCCGGGCGGACCGCCCCCGATCGTGCCCCCGGCTCGGGACCTGGGGTCGCCGGTGGGCGAGACGGCGCGGGCGGAAGGCATCCTCGCCGCCGAGGCGGAACTGCGTCGGCGGCTGCGGCGCACCGGGCGGCCCTGGGCGGAGACGCCGCGGCGGCGCGCGGTGGCGGACCCCGAGACCGCGACGCTGACGGTGGAGACCGTGGTCGAGCCCGGTCCCTACGCGCGCTGGGGCGGGCCTGACGTCGAGGGTCTCGAGCAGGTCGAGCGCGACCACGTCGCGAGCTACGTGCCCTGGACCGAGGGCGAGCCGGTCGACGTCGACGACCTCGGCGCCTATCAGCGCTCGCTGACGCAGACCGATCTCTTCTCGACCGTCGTGGTCACGCTGCCGGAGGCCCCGCCTCCGGTCGGCCCCGACGGCGTCGTCGTGGCGCCGGTGGGCGTGATCGTCGAGGAGGGCCCGCGCCGGTCGGTGAACGCGGGCCTGCGCCTCGACACCGAGGTCGGACCGCTGGTGCGCGGCGGGTTCCTGCACCGCAACCTCTTCGGCGCCGGCGAGCGGCTGACCGTCGACGCCTATCTCGGCGTCACCGAGCAGCGCCTGAACGCCGGGCTCGCCAAGCCGCAGTTCCTGCGCGACGGCCAGGAGCTGCGCTTCGGGGCCGAGGCCCGGCACGAGGAGACCGACGCCTACGACGAGACCGCCTTCACCCTCGCCGGCGGCATATCGCGGCGACTGACGCCGGAATGGACGGTGGGCGCCGGCGGGCTGCTGGAGATCGCCGAGATCAACGACCGGGGCGACGATCAGACGGTGGAGCTGATCGGCCTGCCGACCTTCGTCACCTACGACGACACCGACGATCCGCTGAACCGCACCGACGGGCTGCGGGGCGAGCTGCGGCTGACCCCGTTCCAGGGGGTGATCGACGGCGACGTGAAGCCGTTCTTCGTGGCGGACGCCAATCTCGCCGCCTACCGCACGGTCTACGAGCCGCAGGGCGTCGTCCTCGCCGCGCGCACGCGCTATGCGACGATCTTCGCCGACGAGCTGGCGGACGTTCCGGCGCCGCGGCGGCTCTATGTCGGCGGCGGCGGCTCGGTCCGCGGCTATCAGACCCAGATGGTCGGACCGCTCGACGCCCGGAACGATCCCGTCGGCGGGCGCTCGGCGTTCGAGCTGGGCGCGGAGGTGCGCACGCGCATCCAGGGCGACATCGGCGGCGTCGCCTTCCTCGACGCCGGCGCCGTCTCCCGCGACGTCGTCATCGATTTCGGCGCGGGTCTCAGGTATGCGGCGGGCGTGGGCTTTCGCTACTACTCCCCGGTCGGACCGATCCGGCTCGACGTCGCCTTCCCGCTGAACCCGCGGGACGTCGACAACACGTTCGAGGCCTATTTCTCCATCGGGCAGGCGTTCTGATGCGGCCGGCGGCGCTCTTCCTCGCGATCGCGCTGGCGCTGGTCCCGGCGGCCGGCGGCGCGCAGATCTCGATCCTCGGGCTGAAGAACTCGCTGGTGCAGTTCGTGCTGCGCCAGATCTCGGTCGAGGGCGAGTTCGAGGTGACGGCCGAGGGGGTGGAGGAACCCGAGGACGGCGTGACCGAGCTCGTCGGGGTCGCGGTGGCGGATTCGCAAGGGGTCTGGCTCAGGGCCGAGGGCGTGGCCCTGAGCTGGAACGCCCGGCGCATCCTGCGCGGCGAGCTGGAGATCGACTCGCTGGTGGCGCGCGGGCTCGAGGTCCTGCGCCGGCCGATCCCGCCCGATGTGACGGTGAAGGAAGACTCGGAACTCGGCGAAGCGAGCTTCGATCCCTTCGCCTGGCCGCGCCTGCCGATCACGACGCGGGTCGAGGAGATGCGCCTCGACGACGCCTTCCTCGCCGAAGGCGTGATCGCCGCTCAGTCGCTGAGCTTCGACGCCAGCGGGCGCTTCCGCGACGAGGGCGAGGCGCAGGCGCTCCGGCTCGACGTGACGCGCACCGACGCGGTCGAGGGCCGGATCCTGCTCGACTACGCGCGTCGCTTCGACGACGAGTCCCTCGCGCTGACGCTGGAGGCGCGCGAGGCGGCCGGCGGCGTGGTGGCCGAGATCGCCGGGCTGCCCGAGGGCGCGGCCTCGGAGGTGACGGTCGAGGCGTCGGGCCCGCTGGCGGACTGGTCGCTGGATTTCGACGCGCGGACCGAGCGGATGATCGCCGCCACGGGCCGGGCGCGGATCGACGCACGGGCGCCGATCTCCGTCGTCGCCTCGGCCGAGGTGCGCCCGGGCGAGGCGCTCGATCCCGGCGTGAAGGCGGCGCTGGGCGAGGTCGCGCGGCTCGATCTCGACGTCGCCGAGGGCGAGGACGGCGTGGTGCGCATCCGGCGCGGCGAGATCGACTCGCCGGGCGTTCAGGCTCGGGCGTCGGGGACCTTCGACCGCGCCGCGGGGGTGATGGACTTCGACCTCGTCGTCGCGGCGCTGGCCCCGCTGGCCGAGGCCGTGCCCGATCTCGACTTCTCCCGCGTCGCCTTCGACGGGCGGCTCGAGGGGCCGCTCGACGGATTCGAGGCGGCCGGGCGGATCGACGTGGAGGGACTGGCGACGGCGCCGGCGGACCTCGCCGACGGCGCCTTCGACGCGACGGTGACGCGGACCGGCGAGGCGATCGCCGTCGCGGCCGAGGGTCGCGCCGAGGGGCTGCGGCTCGACCGGCTGGGACCGGACCTGCTGGGCGCTCCGGCGCTGACC
>Ga0102940_1002659_pt1 | contig 10593 bp, 7 predicted proteins | sample SalPonR2_C_D1_MG_FD_78215 | JGI IMG/M metagenome (GOLD analysis project Ga0102940, IMG submission 78215) | Salt pond soil microbial communities from South San Francisco under conditions of wetland restoration - Salt Pond MetaG R2_C_D1_MG | ecosystem: Environmental > Aquatic > Marine > Intertidal...
AACGCCATCAAATTGATGGAATTCCTGTCTTCGCCGGAAGCCCAGCGCATCTATGCCGAAGCAAACACCGAATACCCGGCAAACCCGGAAGTACAACCTTCCGGGCTGGTTGCCGAGTGGGGTGAAATCAACCCGGACAACCTGTCACTTCAGGAAATTGCCAACAACCGTAATGCTGTAGTAAAGCTGGTTGACCGCGTCGATTACGACGGCGAGTAATCGCCACTGGTGAGGGTGGTTTTCGCCACCCTCACCCACCTCTCGGCGGGCAACAATCCAACCATGGATGACGCCAGTCATTGCAGGCATCAGGCCAGGTGACTACAATCTGCCCCCTTCATTCGGAAAGACCCCACAGTCAGACACAGGGACCCTATGAGCGAGGCCGCACCCAGCGTTAATCCCGGGCTATCCCAGCCCCTGCTGGCAAAGCGTACCTCTCCGAAATGGATGATCAGCGCACTGCTGACCACCGCCATTGTCGCCCTGCCGGTTCTTTCGGTTATTTTCCTGGCGTTTTTTCCCGAAGAGAACATCTGGCCACACCTGATTGACACCACGCTTCCCCGTTACCTGACAACGACACTCAAGCTGATGATTGGTGTGGGCGCCCTTACCCTGGTGATAGGCCTCGCCTCAGCCTGGGCGGTCACCATGTGTGAGTTTCCCGGCCGCAAATTTTTTGAATGGGCCATGCTGTTGCCGTTTGCGGTGCCCGCTTACGTCATTGCCTATGTATACACCAGCCTCCTCGACTATGCAGGGCCGGTCCAGCGCGCACTGAGGGACTTGTTTGGCTGGAACAGCGCCGCCGACTACTGGTTCCCGGAAATCCGCAGCCTTGAAGGCGCCACGCTGATGATAGGGCTGGTTTTGTACCCCTACGTCTATCTGCTTGCCCGGGCCGCCTTCCTGGAGCAATCCCCGTCTCTCTTTGCCGTCAGCCGCAGTCTGGGACACTCGGCGCTGAGCACATTCTTCAGGGTAGTTCTGCCCATCGCGCGCCCTGCGGTTGCTGTGGGTCTCTCGCTGGTGCTGATGGAAACCCTGAACGATTTCGGCACCGTGGATTTCTTCGCGGTTCAGACCCTCACCGCCGGTCTGTTTGATACCTGGATGAATCTGGGCAACCTCGGCGGTGCGGCCCAGATTGCCACCACAATGCTGATCTTCGTGGTGATCCTCGTAACCCTTGAGCGCTACTCTCGAAGACGCCAGCAGCAGTTTGCAGCCCGGGACAACCGGGACCCGATCCAGCGCTTCAGCATGTCGTTCCCACGCCAGATGATCTGCGTGGCCGTGTGCGCATTACCCGTAGTCTTCGGATTTGTCATTCCCGGAGCCACACTTGGCCTGTACGCCTGGGAATACTTTGGTGAAAGCTGGAACCCGGATTTTGTCCGCAACACTTTCAATAGTCTGTTCCTCTCCGGCACGGCCGCCCTCACCACCCTGCTGATCGGCATCACGCTTGCCTACAGCCGCCGCCTGCACAACACTCGCAAGATGCAGGTACTGATGCGCCTGTCCAGTCTTGGCTACGCCATGCCCGGGGCGGTACTCGCCGTGGGGGTGATTGTGCCATTGGCGGGTTTTGACAACTGGCTGGACAGCCTGATGCGGGATATTTTCGGTATCAGTACCGGCCTGCTACTCAGCGGCTCCGCGTTCGCCCTGGTGTTTGCCTATACCGTGCGATTCCTGGCGGTTTCGGCGGGTAGCGTGGAAAGTGCGCTGCAGAAAATCACGCCAAGCATGGACATGGCATCACGGTCGCTTGGACATAGTCCGGGCAGCACCCTGGTGCGTGTTCACCTGCCCATGCTGAGGGGCACACTGGTCACGGCAGCCCTGGTGGTGTTCGTGGATTGCATGAAGGAATTGCCGGCCACGCTGATTCTCAGACCGTTCAACTTCGAGACTCTGGCCACCTACGTGTACCAGTTTGCCTCTGATGAGCGCTTGTACCACAGCGCCCTGCCCGCCCTGATTATTGTCCTCGCAGGCATCATTCCGATCATTCTGATGAGCCGATCAATCTCCAACAGCCGTTCAATCGCCTGACCAGGTCAGACGTTCACACGGGACTTCACATCCTGAACAACAAACCGACCCTGGAATACGGCGACTGGATCGCCTTGCGGCATCGTGGTTGGTTCGCCACAGAAGACTTCAGCGGTGAGATCCAGTCGTCCCTTGCCGTGCCTGGCAAGGCTTTTGCGGAAGCGCTCGGGAATCTCGTCGCCGGGCAGACGGCAGATCACGTAGAAATCCGATGTAACTGGTTCCAGGTAGTCAATATTGCCGCTCTGCACCACCACATTGCCCCGAAGCCCCAGATCCCACAGCGCCAGTTCCGTGAGCCCCCAGGCCGCGGTCACGGCCGCAGAATAGACACTGCCTCCGAACCCGGTACCCTGATGGTTACTGTTGGGTTCCAGTGGCGCGCTGAGCAAAAGCGAGTGGCCATCCCAGGAATGCAATTGAATCCCCAACGCCCGAGAAAGGGGAATCTCATCCTGGATACGTTTCTGAAAAAGGGACAGCTGGCTCATAACATCCTCCTGATATCACTCCAGTTTAGGCCCGCTTCTCCCTTTTCCCTATGCGACTAACGTCGGTTTTTTCCACTATAAAAAAGGCCCGGCAGAGCCGGGCCAGAACATCTTCACCTGAAATCAAGGGTGTTATTGCCAGATAACGGGCTGACGCTGGGCGTACCAGTTGTCCACTTTCTCCTGGTAGGCATCTTCGACCACATTACGCTTCAGCTTCATGGTGGGTGTGAGGAAGCTGTTCTCGATAGACCACTCATCACTGACCACAGTGATGAACGCCAACTGCTCATGGGGATCCACCGTCTTGTTCACATCGGCGATCAACTGCCTGAAGCTTTCTTCGATCTCCCGCCGGAACGCCTCATCGGCCATCTTCGGCCGGGATTCCTCTCCGAGCATCACCAGCGCGTGGGGCTGGGTCTGGTTGGCACCGGAAACACAGACCATCTCGATGGCAGCGTGAGACATCAGCCGGTTCTCGATCGGCGCCGGGGCAATGTACTTGCCCTTGCTTGTCTTGAAAATCTCCTTGATGCGTCCGGTTATTTTCAGGCGCCCCATTTCATCGATCTCGCCCTTGTCACCGGTTTTCAGGAAACCGTCTTCGGTGAAGGTTTCGCGGGTTTTTTCCTCGTCCTTGTAGTAGCCCATCATGGTGGCCGGGCTCTTGATCTGGATCTCACCTTCGGGGCTGATACGGGTTTCAACCCCCGGCGCCGACTCACCGACGTAACCCGTTCTTGATCGCCCGGGCTTACTCATATGGGAATAGGCGAAGTTCTCGGACATGCCGTAGCCTTCCAGCAGCTCGAGGCCAAGGTTGCGATACCAGTCCAGGACGTCGCTCGCCAGGGGTGCCGAGCCACTGCCAGCCAGCTTGACCTTGTCCAGGCCAAGGCCCTTGAGGATTTTCTTCTTGATCAGTGTATTGACCACCGGAATCTTCAGTAACCGATCCAGCTTATGCTTCGGCAGCTTCTGGAGTACGCCATGCTGGAATTTCACCCAAAGGCGCGGCACAGAGAGGAACAGCGTTGGCTGGGCCCGGCGCAGATCCTGCACGAACGTATCCAGGGATTCCGCGAAGAACAACTGGAAACCCGCGTACACTGATGCCAGCTCCACAAACGTACGCTCGAATACGTGAGCAAGCGGCAGGTAAGAGAGCATGCGCTCCTCGGAACCTACACCCAGCACTTCCATGCCACCCTCTGCCGCGTAGGCCATATTGCCAAAACTGAGCATTACGCCCTTGGGCTTACCGGTGCTGCCGGAGGTATAGACGATCGTGGCGAGCTCATCGGCATCGCGCTGAACGTTTTCTTCCAGGGGCGGATACTTGGCAACAATGTCGTCCCAGGATTCGAAATCGTTGGGCGGGCTCAGCGGGAAAGAAATGCAACGCACTGATTCCGGCACGCCCGGTTTCATCATGTCCCAGTCGTCCAGCTTGCCAACAAACACCACCTCGCACTCGGCGTGATTGAGGATGTAATTGACCGTATCTGCATTCAGGGTGGGATAAAGCGGAACGGAAATATGGCCGGCCATCCAGATGGCCCAATCGGTCATGATCCAATGGGCACAGTTTTTTGAGATCAGGCCGATGCGGCTCTTTTCGGGGAGATTAAGGGACCTCAGGTAAGACGCCATGCGCCTTGCCTCATCCACCGCCCGGCCCCAGGTATATTCCACCGTTTTACCGTCCCCGATAGGCTGAGTCATGTAAAGGGAATTCGCCTTTGCCTTTTCCCAGTGATAGACCATATCCAGGGGAAGTTTATTTGTTGTGTCCATGGACCTTCCTTGCAGTTCGTTGTTCGAATTATGGATGACTTATTATTAGACTTTCGTAGGGTATTTCAACATAGTATGAGCCGTCAAAACGTGACACAAGCAAAATAATTTCCAATTGCATCTATTTCGACCATCGCTCTGCCACAGACAACATCCCCTACCCCTCAAACCCTGTGCCTGTGGTAAACTTTCGCCCCTTCAGATTTGCAACATACCAGTTAACTACCCGGAGATGGGCATATGGCCAAGACAACCCTGCGCACCCTGTTCGCTGCCACACTGCTGGCGCTGACAACCCTTGTTCAGGCACAGGAACCACGCGTTGTAGCCATCACACAGATTGTGGAACACCCGGCACTGGACGCCGTCTACCAGGGCATTAAAGATGAACTCGCCGAGCGCGGTTTTAAAGAAGGTGACAACCTGGAAGTAATGCACGAGAGTGCCCAGGGCAATTCCGCCATCGCCTCCCAGATCGCCCGCAAGTTTGTCGGCGAAAGCCCGGATGTGATCGTGGCGATTGCCACACCTTCCGCCCAGACCGTTGCCGCCGCAGCCCGCAATACCCCTGTGGTATTCTCCGCCGTTACCGACCCGCTTGGTGCCAAACTGGTAAGCAACCTCGACGCACCTGGCGCCAACATCACCGGCGTAAGCGACATGCTGCCTATCGACAAACATCTCGATATGCTTCAACGCGTAATGCCCGATGCCAAGCGCATTGGCACCGTATACAACCCCGGCGAAGCCAACGCCGTCTCATTGGTGGAACTGCTGGAAGAGCGACTCGCCGCCCGCGGCCTGGAACTGGTCAAAGGCGCCGCCACCAAAACCTCCGAAGTTCTCGGCGCCGCTCGCTCTCTGGTTGGCAAAGCAGACGCCATCTACCTGACTACGGACAACACCGTCATCAGCGCCGTCGAAGCCGTCATCTCTGTTGGTGAGCGTGCCAGCATTCCGGTATTTGCCGCCGACACCGCCACCGTTGAACGCGGCGCAGTCGCCGCCCTGGGCTTTGACTACTACGACCATGGACGCCAGACCGGTGTGATGGTTGCCCGTGTACTTAACGGCGAGCAACCCGGTGACATGGCTGTTGAGACCATGGAAAAGCTGGACCTGTTCGTAAACCCGGCCGCCGCCGAGCGTATGGGGATCAGCCTGTCTGATGAGATCATCGCTGACGCAGAGCAGGTTATCGACAGCGCCAAGTAACCCCCTGAACTCCACGGGCCGACCTCTTCTTTTACACGAGAGGACGGCCCGCTTTTACCTATAGTGATAGCCGACCATGCTGAGTAACATAGCTCTTTATGGTGCCATTGAAACCGGACTGATCTACGGTCTGGTTGCCTTCGGCATCTACCTCTCTTTCCGGGTGCTTGATTTCCCGGACCTCACCGTAGACGGCAGCTTTCCCCTCGGTGCTGCTGTAGCCGCCATACTGATCATAGACGGCTGGAACCCATGGCTGGCAACCGGTTGTGCGGTAATGGCCGGCATGGCCGCCGGCGCAGTAACCGCCCTGCTGAACGTGAAACTCAAGATTCTGAACCTGCTGGCCTCGATTCTGACCATGATCGCGCTCTATTCAGTCAACCTGCGCATCATGGGCCGGCCGAACGTTGCCCTGCTGACCGAAGAAACCGTGTTGACGCCCTGGTATGACCTCGATCTGGCCTTCCATCAGGTACCGGTACTTCTATTTACTATCGTCGTCTTTGTTGCCCTCATCCTGCTGTGGCGGTTCATGAAATCCGAGACTGGCCTGGCCATGCGGGCCACCGGCGCCAACGCCAGAATGGCCCGGGCCCAGGGCATCGCCACCGGCGCCATGATTGTTCTTGGCGTTGCCGTTTCCAACGGCCTGGTTGGCCTTGCCGGCGCGCTTTTCGCGCAGAGCCAGGGCGCCGCAGACGTTACGATGGGTGTTGGCGTGATCGTGATTGGTCTGGCCTCACTGATTGGCGGTGAAGCGGTGGTTACACCCTCTACCGTCGTGCGAGCCCTGATCGCCTGTGTGGTGGGCGCCATCATCTACCGGCTGGCCATTGCCTTTGCCCTGAACGCGGATTTCCTGGGCCTGCAGGCGCAGGACCTGAACCTGATTACTGCGGTTCTGGTTACCCTGGCGATCGTTCTGCCCGGCGTGCGCACCTCCATTGCCAACCGACTGACCCGCAACAAGGCCTGAGGAGGCGATATGATCAGTGCAACCGATCTCCAGCTCACCTTTGGCAAAGGCACACCGCTGGAAAACCCCGCACTCCGGGGCATGACCCTGACAGTAAACCAGGGCGAATTCGTGACTGTTATAGGCAGTAACGGTGCCGGTAAATCCACCTTCCTGAACGCCCTTGCCGGCGAAGTGCTGGTGGACAGCGGTCAGATTATTGTGGACAACCTGGACGTCACCAAACTGCCAACCCACAAACGGGCCGGCCGGGTTGCGCGGGTCTTCCAGGACCCGCTGGCAGGAACTTGCGAAGGCCTGAGCATTGAGGAAAACCTCGCACTGGCCATCAAGCGTGGCCAGCGCCGGGGCCTCACAAGCGCCGTTAAAAGGCAGTACATGGAGAAGTTCAAGGATAGCCTTTCGTCCCTGAACCTGGGCCTGGAAAAACGTCTTGGCGACAAGATGGGCCTGCTTTCGGGCGGCCAGCGCCAGGCCGTGAGCCTTCTGATGGCAAGCCTTACGCCCTCAAGCATCCTGCTGCTGGACGAGCATACCGCAGCGTTGGACCCGAAAACCGCCGCTTTCGTGCTGGAACTTACCACCAAGATCATCGAGGAGCAGAAGCTCACCGCACTAATGGTGACCCACAGTATGAAGCAGGCGCTGGAAGTCGGCAGCCGCACGGTAATGCTGCACCAGGGCGAGGTGGTATTCGATATCGCAGGCAAAGACCGCGAAGGTCTGGAAGTGAAGGATCTGCTCGGCTTGTTTGAAAAACAGCGCGGGTTGGAAGTGGACGACGATAGCCTGCTGCTTGGCTGATAAAAACGGGGGCCAGATTGGCCCCCGTTTATCCTTCCAAATCCTCGATTTTTCCGATTTCAGGCCGAAATCGCACAAATCACTATTGACATCACCTCAGCACGAAACCACAACATGTAGTGGTTTTGAACCTTTAGGCCCAAACCGCTGTTTTAGAAAAAAATTCCCGGATTCAAGTCGGTTTTGATTGATTTTCTTTGCCCCGAAGCGTCTATCAATAGTTGCGTTCTTATTCACAGAACACTATATCCTGTTATACTCCTTTCAGATTCAGCCCATATATAGTGGTTAAAAAGAAAACAGGCCCAAGGCCAAAGACACGATTCTCAAGGGGTATGGCGCCGCCGGTACAAGGACTGGTGCCATCAAAAGAAGACATACCGGAAGATAGAGGGTGGAAATGAACGCTAAGGCACAGGCAGTGGTAACAACAATTCCGATGCAGGAAGCCTCGATCGACATCTGGCACAGCAAATACCAGCTGAAAACCAAGACTGGCGATCCCGTAGACAAGGACATCAACGCAACCTACGAACGTGTTGCCAAAGCCCTTGCCGAAGTAGAGAACAAATCCGTACGCACCCAGCACATGAAGAATTTCATCTGGGCCCTGCAGAACGGCGCTATTCCCGCCGGCCGGATTACCTCCAACGCCGGTGCCGAAGCACACAAGCCGGCAACCTCCACCATTAACTGCACGGTTTCCGGCACCGTTCAGGATTCCATGAACGACATCCTGGAAAAGAACCACGAAGCCGGCCTTACCCTCAAGGCAGGCTGTGGTATCGGTTACGAGTTCTCCACCCTGCGCCCGAAAGGCGCGTACGTAGCCGGCGCCGGTGCCACCACCTCCGGCCCGCTGTCGTTCATGGATATCTTCGACCGCATGTGCTTCACCGTTTCCTCTGCCGGCGGCCGTCGCGGCGCCCAGATGGCCACGTTTGATGTGCACCATCCGGACGTGATTGACTTTATCCAGGCCAAACGTGAAGACGGCCGCCTGCGCCAGTTCAACCTCTCGCTGTTGATCACCGAAGACTTCATCGAAGCCGTGCGCAACGACGGCGACTGGCACCTCTCCTTCCCCGTTACCCAGAAGGAAGTGGAAGACGAAGAGCTGGATCTGAGCGACGAAAGCCAGTTCGTATATCGTGATTTCCCGGAACAGAAAGGCTACGTGGTGAACGGCGAAGGCAAGGTTGCCTGCCGCATCTATCGCACCCTGAAAGCCCAGTTCATCTGGGACACCATCATGACCAGCACCTACGACTACGCCGAGCCGGGATTCATCCTGATCGACAAGGTCAACCAGATGAACAACAACTGGTTCTGCGAAGACATCCGCGCCACCAACCCCTGCGGTGAGCAGCCACTGCCCCCTTACGGCAGCTGCCTGCTGGGCTCCGTGAACCTGACCATGTTCGTGGACTACCCGTTCACCGACAAGGCCAGCTTCAACTACGAAAAGTACCGCAAGGTTGTGGGCATCTTCACCCGCATGCTGGACAACGTGGTTGAGATCAACGGCCTGCCGCTGGCCGAGCAGCGCCACGAAATCACCTACAAGCGCCGCCACGGTATGGGCATCCTCGGCCTGGGTTCCACCCTCGCCATGCTGCGTATGCCCTACGGATCTGAAGAATCCGTACAGTTCACCGAAGAAGTCGTGCGTGAAATGGCCGTGGAAGGCTGGCGCCAGTCCCTCGCCCTGGCCGAGGAAAAAGGCGTTGCGCCGATCATGGACGACGAGTTCGAGATTACCCCGAAAATGCTCAGCAAGTGCCCACAGCTGTCTGAAGACGGCTACAAACTGGGCGACAAGATGAAAGGCCGCATCCTGCACGCCAAATACAGCAAGTACATGCAGGAAATTGCCAAGGTAGAGCCGAAGCTGGTGGAAGAACTGGCCGAGAAAGGTGGCCGCTTTACCCACCACACCTCCATCGCGCCGACCGGTACCATCAGCCTGTCACTGGCCAACAACGCCAGTAACGGCATTGAGCCAAGCTTCTCGCACCACTACGCGCGTAACATCATCCGCGAAGGCCGGAAGACAAAAGAGAAAGTCGACGTATTCTCCTTCGAGCTGCTGGCATACCGCCATATGGTGAACCCGGGCGCCATGCCGTTCTCCGATGACGAGGACAAGAAACTGCCGGCCTACTTCACCACCTCCGACGATGTATCGCCGTCGCAGCACGTGGACATCCAGGCCGCCGCCCAGAAGTGGGTAGATTCCTCGATTTCCAAGACCGCGAACGTTCCGACAGACTTCGCCTACCAGGACTTCAAGGACATTTACCTCTACGCCTACGACATGGGCCTGAAGGGTTGCACTACCTTCCGCTTTAACCCGGAAGCCTTCCAGGGCGTATTGGTTAAAGAAAAGGATCTGGAAAACACCCTTTACGAGTTCACCCTGGACGACGGCAGCAAGGTCACCCTCAAGGGCAACGAACAGGTAGAGTACGACGGCGAAATCCACAACGCCGCCAACCTGTTTGACGCGCTTAAAGAAGGCACCTACGGCAAATACTGATCCGGGAACCGACACAGGAAAACGAACATGACAGTTAAAATCAGCAACAAAATCGTCGGCTACCGCGTAAAGAAAGCCGACCCCGAAGCTACCGAACACCAGGCACCGGTGCAGGCGGAAACCAAACCCGTTCAGATGAACGAATACATCGAACGGCCGGACTTCCTGCTGGGCACCACCTACAAAATCAAGCCGCCGGTGGCCGAGCACGCGATGTACATCACCATCAACGACATCCTGCTCAACGAAGGCACCGACCACGAGAGCCGGCAGCCCTACGAAGTGTTCATCAACTCCAAGTCGATGGAACACTTCCAGTGGGTAATCGCCCTGACCCGCGTTATCTCCGCCGTCTTCCGCAAGGGTGGCGACGTAACCTTCCTGGTGGAAGAGCTGCGCAGTGTGTATGACCCCAACGGCGGCTACTTCAAGAAAGGCGGCGTGTTCATGCCCTCTCTGGTCGCTGAAATCGGCGCCGTGATCGAGAAGCACCTGAAGGCCATCGGCCTGCTGGAAAGCGAGGAAATGAGCGAAACCACCAAGCGCATCCTCGCCGAAAAGCGCGCCGAGTTCGAAGCCAGCCACAGCACGGCTACGAACGATGAAAAGGCCAGCGACTTCCCGCCGAACGCCACCATGTGTGGCAAGTGCAGCACCAAGGCGGTGATCGTAATGGACGGTTGTGCGACCTGCCTCTCCTG
>Ga0102940_1002664_pt1 | contig 10582 bp, 7 predicted proteins | sample SalPonR2_C_D1_MG_FD_78215 | JGI IMG/M metagenome (GOLD analysis project Ga0102940, IMG submission 78215) | Salt pond soil microbial communities from South San Francisco under conditions of wetland restoration - Salt Pond MetaG R2_C_D1_MG | ecosystem: Environmental > Aquatic > Marine > Intertidal...
ACTTTTAGTTCTTCAAAATTCAGAGAAAAGTCCTCAACCGGTACCTCTTCGGACTGACCACTGCCGGAGATGGCATAACTTGTCACCAGAACATTTTTCAGCTCATAGGCGTAATAGGTCACGCGTCCGGCATCAGTGTATGACGCCGTCAAATGGATCTCAACTTTGGAAAAAACTTTTCCTTTGCATACGGATTCAGCAATCTTTGGGCTGGATTTATCCAGCTCTTTGGTAACATGGATGTCTTCAAGAATGACATCCCCGCGTCGCCGGGTTGGGCCTGTTGAAGCACTTCCCGGCTGCTGTATCCCCTGCTGAAATGAAAGGATATCACTCCATGCTTTATGGTCCTTGTCTTGTGCTTCACCATCAACACCGTCAAATTTAATGAAAGCCGACATGTTTCCCTCCTCATTTATTGTTGTTAAAAAAACCGGCCATACAAGCCACAGCTTTTGACGGCCGTTTGTTTTTTTCAGGAAAAAGCATAGTGAAAGCCGCTGTTCTGGGTTCCAACATGAACCCGCTCCAGTGGTTTTCCCGCCATCATACGAGACAGCAGTTCGCTGCTGATTTCAGGCAGCAGGGTGTGGGATAAAATAGCATCCACCATCCTGGCACCGCTTTCCACCTCGGTACAGCGGCTCTGAATCAACCCGACCACTTGGTTATCAAAGGTAAACGGAATCTGGTGCTGATCCCGGATACGGTGGCCAATTCTTTCAAGCTGCAGGCGGATGATCTGCTGCAGGACATCATCGCCTAAAGGATAAAACGGTACCACGGTCAATCGCCCTAGGAAAGCCGCAGGAAATGCCTTGAGTAAAGGTTCCCGCAACGCTTTGGTCATGCCGTCGGGGCCAGGCATCAGTTCCGGATCCCGGCACAGATTCATTATCAGGTCGGATCCCGCGTTGCTGGTGAGCAGAATGATGGTGTTCTTGAAGTCGATCATGCGGCCCTCGCCATCTTCCATTTTTCCTTTGTCAAAAACCTGGAAAAAGATTTCATGCACATCCCTGTGTGCTTTTTCCACCTCATCCAGTAGCACGATACTGTATGGCCGCCTGCGAACCGCCTCGGTCAGCACCCCGCCCTCTCCGTATCCCACATATCCAGGAGGGGATCCTTTCAAGGTCGAGACGGTGTGGGCTTCCTGGAATTCGCTCATGTTGATGGTGATCACATTCTGTTCCCCGCCGTAAAGGGCTTCGGCCAGTGCCAGTGCGGATTCTGTCTTCCCAACACCGCTGGGGCCCACAAGCAGAAACACGCCGATGGGACGGTTCGGGTTTTCCAGTCCTGCCCGGGAGGTCTGAATGCGCATGCTGATGGCATCCAGCGCATGACGCTGTCCGATCACCCGTTTTTCAAGCGTGTCAGCCAAGTGCATCACCGCCTCGATTTCATTTTTAACCATGCGGCCCACCGGTACACCAGTCCAGTCGGCCACCACGGAAGCGACCGCCTGACCATCCACACTAGGCAAAATCAAAGGATTTTCACCCTGAATATTGTCAAGCTGATCCATCAGGTCTTGCAGCTCGGCTTTCATGGTTTTATATTCCTGTAAATTATCAATATCATTTCCATTTTCTGTTGGCAAGGACCCTTGTGTTTCCGGGCCGTTTTTTCTTTCCGTTTCTGAAACAGCGTTTTCGTCAATGTTTTCATCAATGGTGGCAAAAGTGCCGGCACGCAGGGTGCTTCTCAGCTCCAGAATCCTGTCCACCAGATCTCTTTCCTTTTGCCATTCCACCTCAAGTGCCGTGAGCGTTTCAATTTCATGGTTCAATTGTTCGGTAATTTCATCCTGTCGTTCTTTACGGTTCCAGCCCATGGTTTCTTCACGGGCCAGAATTTCATTTTCCGTTTCCAGGGCGGATATCCTCAATCGGCATGATTCAACAGCCGGAGGGGTGGCATGCAGGCTGACTGCCACCCGGGCACAGGCGGTATCCAGCAGGCTGACCGCTTTATCGGGAAGCTGGCGGGCAGGAATATACCGGTGAGACAGCTGTACTGCAGCCACCAGGGCCTCATCAAGTATCTGAACCCGGTGATGTTTCTCGCTGATACCTGCCAGACCACGCATCATGATAACCGCCTGATCTTCAGACGGCTCATCAATTTTCACCACCTGGAAGCGCCGGGTAAGGGCCGCATCTTTTTCAAAAAATTTTTTATACTCTGCCCATGTGGTTGCCGCAATGGTTCTGAGGGTTCCCCGGGCAAGTGCCGGCTTGAGAAGGTTTGCTGCATCCCCTGCTCCGGCGGTTCCACCGGCCCCGATCAGGGTATGGGCCTCATCGATAAAGAGAATGATCGGTCCGGGAGAGGATTGCACTTCTTCAATGATCTGGCGCAGACGGTTTTCAAACTCTCCTTTCATGCTGGCGCCAGCCTGAAGAAGTCCCAGATCCAAGGTGTGTACTGAAACATCCTGTAGCGGCGGCGGGACGTCCCCCGATACGATACGCTGGGCAAAACCCTCCACGACCGCTGTTTTTCCCACACCTGCTTCCCCTGTCAAAATGGGATTGTTTTGGCGCCTGCGCATGAGTATATCGATAATCTGACGAATTTCCTTGTCACGTCCCAGAATCGGATCCAGTGACCCGTCCCGGGCAGTTTCCGTCAAATCCACGGAAAAACGGGCCAGGGCTTCCTGTCTGCCCATAGCCGCCGGGGCCACTGCACCGCTGGCCTCTCCCGGAGCGGCATCCTCACTCACACGGGTTCCGTCCTGCGCACTCAGGGCATCCTCCGGAGATCCCTTGGTAATGGAAGAAAAACGGTCGGACAGGTCTTCCTTCCTGATTTTTTTGAATTCAGCAGATATGCCGGGCAAAATCGCTTTTAATCCCGGTGCCTTTAACAGAGCGATCATGATATGTCCTGTCCGCACCTGGGACTCACCGAACAGCAGGGTGCTGTATACCCATGCCCTTTCTACGGCCTCTTCCAGGTGGGGTGAAAAATCTGAAATGGCGGTGGCCCCGCGGGGCAGGCTGTCCAAAGAAGCCGTGATGTCGGAGGCCAGCCGGGAGGGATTGAGGTCATAATGGTTGATGATACAGTGAAGGTCTGAATTCTGCAACTGCATGACCATGTTCAGCCAGTGCACCAGTTCGACATAGGGATTTCCCCGCATTTTGCAAAATACGGTGGCACTTTCCACGGATTTATATGCCAGACTGTTTAGCTTGCCGAACAACGCGGTACGACTGATTTCTGCCATGATGCATCCCTTTCTTTGAAGCCCGCAGCCCATAAAATTTTATTTCCGAACTTTCAGCACAGGCTGCCTTTCAAAACAATAAGTTTCAGTTTGTCGGTTTTATGCCGCCTCTGACTGAAGTTTAAAATCTCTGACATCGGTTTTAAACGAAGAACTCTGAAGCCAGGTGGTTCTTCCAAGGGAGCCTGATTCACCCAGGCGTGTCAAGGGAACCTCGGCAGCCTTCAGGATGAGCTGTAGTTCCCAGATCAAAGCATCTCCCACATAATTTCTCACCCAGTCCTTGAGGATCGCAAACCGCTTTCCTCCCGGCAGTATCTGTTCATATTTTTTCAGGGTCATAGGTCCCATTATGATTTTGAATTTCTGCTGGCAATCCCAGATCCTGGATCCCACAACCGTATTGACGCCCAGTGTTGCGTTATCTGCTGTTCCACCCAGCCGGCACCGGCAGTTCTCAGGGATCAAAATCAGTTGACCTACAAACTCCTCGATCATGGTTTCAACACCAAAATACTGGGAAAGGATAGTGCGCAGTCCCTCTGCATGACGGGTCTGGCAGGCAAGAAGGCCTGAATAATGTAGTTTTGCACGGTCAGGAACATTGTCCCGGCGGCAAAAACAATCCGTTCCGATACCTATCAGGCTTCCGATATAGGCGGCAAAGCGGTCTTCATTAGGACGGTCATAGCTTACGGTTTGCCGGTTACAGGCCCAGGCCCGGTAGAACAGGCTGATCATGCGGTGGTTGAAAATATCCAGAAATCGGGCCAGTGTCGGGTCATCGTGATTCAGTTCCCGGTCGTGAACATAATCGGTGATGTGGAGGGGCATGGGGCCCTGAGGCCCGAGCAGTCCCAGAAAATTGACCATCAGGCGTGGTTTGCTGTTTTCCCCAGGCTGCACATACCGCTGAAGTGTCGCCGGTGCAAAACCCAGGGAGGGTTCCTGGCAGAATTGAACCGGTTCGTCCGCCGAGTGAAGGGCATGTCCGATACGGGGGGTATCCGGAAAAAGGCATTCCATGCGCCGGGCAGCCTGAAAAAAGCTGAGCCCCACAGGATTTTCAAGAAACCTCAGTTTCAAAGCGTATGTCTGGTACCCGGATTTGCCGGCCATCGCATAATTTCTCCACGGTCCCGGGTCTTGATCACCGTTTCCGCAAATGAGTTAAGTGAAACATATTTGGAAAGAAAGATATTCATTACAGCCCCCAGAAGAAACACCCCGGTTCCTTCGAAAGCCGCTTCATCAAATTCAAGTGTCACCTCGAGCCCCCGGACAAACGCCACCCGGCCCTGTTCACTGATCCTGCGCATCAGGGGTCGGCTGTTCACCGCCAACAGGCCGTCCACCAATTTTTCAGAATGGGTGTCGCGGACATCACAATATAGTCTGATCAGCTCACGAAGTGCGGCCGACCCTTTTTGATCCCGGCCTTCAACCAGTGAGAGATAATTGAGATTTAGATGATTGATAATGCGCCAGCTGGTTTCTCCTTCAGCCCGGGAGGGACGGGGGGCAGTGGGGCCCATTAGACACCGCACAGATTCCACAGGAGAAGCGATATCCAGATAAAAGTCTGTTTTTCCCCGGCCCACACCCATCTGGATGGGAAGATCCCGGTTAGTGCAGAGGGTTTCAACCGCCAATTGCCGCAGATCGGACCGGTAGGGTGCGGCTGCTGAGTCGACAATGGATAAAAATACTTCGCTGCCGCCGTAACTGGATCGGCGGCCCTTTAACTTCTCACTGCCCGACATCATCCGGGGGGAACGGTTTACCGTGAAATATGCGCCGGAGCCATTGTTTTCCGCCACATCCGCCGCCGAATAAAAAGGGGAAAAGCTTTGTTTTTCATCGGCCCGTACCCCGTAACCAGTAACCCGTGTCACCTGGTAGATTTCATAATCCATAGGCCGGGTCCTGTTGGGCACCACATGAAATTCAGTAAATTTGTCGGATAAATGGATAATATCGGCCCGTTTGGGAAACAGGTTGATCACCGGTGTGCAATACAGCGCAAAATTATCGGCATTGATTCGTTTTTCAAGCGTCACATCCTCCTGGTCCAGAAGAATAACCAGGTCGATCAGATGGTCTTGGCATTGTTTGATACAGGACCGCAGGCCGTTGATACGGAAAAACAAAAACCGCTGGGGAAAGGCAAAATATTCCTGGAGCAGCCGGTACCCCCTGAAAGACCGGGCTAAAACCGGGAGTAGGGCCTCATCATCCAAAAATCCAACCGTTTCGATACTTGTTGAGGGCATTACATGCTGCCAGGCAAAAGGACTTTTCACCGGCTGAACCAGGACGTTTTTCCCATGGGCGAAGATCTGTTCGTAAACGGTCATCGGAAACGCTTCCGGGCCCCGGATAAAAAAGGTCAATGTATCCAGATCAAGGCTGGAAAAGTTTAAATCCGCCGGGGTTTCAAGGCGGATACGGAGCCCGGCCCTGGCAGCGGTTGCTGAAGGGGGAGGTTTCAGATCTCTTAAATCCCGGGCGATATAATCGGCTTGTGTGATTCGGATCGGCCACAGCATAACCGGGTGTCCGGTCCTATACTCGCAGGCAGTGCGTTCATCCGGACCGATTACTGAACGCAGGACCGTTCCCCGTTCAATCTCGAAACCGTTTGAAATACCGCTTCTTGCCGTGTCAAAAGCAAATTCCACAACCCCCATGGAGGGAGTCGGTGACAGGTAGTGGGGATACACCGTTTCCAGAATCGCCTGGGTAAACTGGGGGAATTCAGCATCCAGCTTTAGTTGAACACGTGCCGCCAGGAATGCAAATCCTTCCATCAGCCGTTCCACATACGGATCACCGCAGGCAAATTCATCCAGTGACAGGCGACCGGCAATTTTGGGGAACTCCCGGGCAAAATCACCGGCGGTCGTCCGCAGGTGCCGCAGCTCCTCATTATAGTATTTCAACAACCGCCTATCCACTGCTCCCCCATTTCAGTCGGGATTTGCCGGTTTCAAGGTCCAGCTCGGTTCTGATGAACAGGGATTCAGGAATGGGCTGGGTCCATAACACCCCGCGGATTTCAAAGCTGAGGGACCGGCCGTGGCGCATCTCATCCGGGTTTGCTGCCGCAGTGATGGAGACGGTGTCCGGAATGATACGGGGTTCAAACCGTTGAAGTGCCTCAGTCAACTGGAAGCGCATATCATCTATGTGCAGACTGGAAGCCGTCATGCCCGCTACGTTCTGAACGCCGAAATTCAACACCGATGATGAAATCTCTTCAAACCGGTTAAAACCGCTTTTTTCACTATCCGCATGGGTGTTCAGCAGCCAGAGGAGGTCACGCAGAACCGCTTCCCTGTATCTTTGCAGACCCAACACACGCTGATTGCGGCTTTCATTGTTTTTTTTCGGCTCGTCATCGGTCAACCTGTCCAGCAGGCATGGCTGTAATTTTTCAGACGGGGTTAATTCAGCCATGAGTCAAGTTCTCCTTTGGGGTGTTCTCCAATTGGTTGAATACCACCTCCCTGATATCCAGCAAGGGATATTCTTTTTGGTCCGTGGTCAGCATGCGTTGCCCAAGACCTACAAAAAAGTTGTTTCCAGTATCCTGCCATGCTGTTTTTCGGCCCAGTTGAAAACCACTGTCCGCCGCCTTTCCCGTACCCGGATACCGGGCTGGAATCAAGCCCGCTGCCTGGCCTTCGTTGGTCCATGTGAAGGTCGCTGTCACCCATACCACATCACGAAGATGGACCGGTTTGTCGATCTGTATACTTCGAATCCGTTCAAAAGGTATCCAATAATACTTGCCATTTATGATGGTTTCAAGGATGGGGCCCAACCTTTCATCAGCGTCGGCAATCCAGGTAAATGGCTGACCGTCAATCCGGCCGGATATGGCCGGAGCAGCATCAAATGCCTGATCACGCATATCAGCAGCAGCTTTGGATTGTCCGGCTGCCAGAAGGCCCGGAATCTGCATGAGCCATGCCATCCAGGGCAGGGGTTCCCCAAAGGATAACGGGGTGCGGCTGCCCTGAAAAACAGCATTACGCAGTATTTCACAATGCAAGGCAGGTCGATAGATCTGTGCCATCAGCAGGGCATCGGAATCCAGTTCAGCTGCTGTATTGAGCTGGGTTATGGCCCGTTCCCACTGACCCATGACACTGAGCAGCTGAAACAGAAATACCCGCAGGCCTGCTTTTTCGGGATGGTTGCGAATTTCCTCTTTGAGGTCAGCCAGCGCTTTTTTAATATTGCCGGTTTGAAGACAGGCCACAGCATCCATTGTTTTTCCCCTTTTCACTTAAACGGGCGTTAACAATTCTGGAAGAAAGGTTGTTCATTTATGATCCCCCCTTGGCCGACGGAAGTTTGGAGACCAGTCGTAAGGATACCGTCAGGCCTTCGAGTTGGTAATGGGGACGCAGAAAAAATTTGGCACTGTAGTATCCCGGATTGCCCTCAATATCTTCGACCAGTACTTCTGCTGCGGATAACGGGTACCTGGCTTTCACTTCTTCGGAGGCGGTCGGATCCGTGGTAACGTACTTGGTGATCCAGTTGTTCAGCCAACGTTCCATATCATTCCGCTCCATGAAAGAGCCCACTTTGTCCCGCACAATACACTTGAGATAGTGGGCAAATCGGCAGGTGGCAAATAGATAGGGCAGCCTGGCACCCAGGTTTGCATTGGCAGTGGCATCCGGATCATCATATTCCGCGGGTTTTTGCAAAGATTGTGCGCCCACGAATACGGCATAGTCGGTATTTTTCCAGTGAGAAAGCGGTATTAGTCCATTTTTTGCCAGTTCCGCTTCCCTGCGGTCGGTAATGGCGATTTCTGTCGGGCATTTCATGTCTACACCGCCATCATCGGTGGGGAAGGTGTGGGTGGGCAAACCATCCACCATGCCCCCGCTTTCGGCACCCCGAATTCGGGAGCACCAGCCGTAAAGTTTGAATGCCCGGTTGATGTTGACTCCCATGGCAAAGGCGGAATTGGCCCAGCAGTATTTTGAATGATCGGCACTTTCAGTGTCCTCTTCAAAATCGAATTCCTCTACTGGATCGGTTTTAGCGCCATAGGGCAGACGGGATAAAAAGCGGGGCATTGTCAGACCGATATACCGGGCGTCATCCGATTCACGAAGAGAGCGCCAGGGGGCATACTCCGCAGTCTGCATGATTTTCGTCAAATCCCGTGGGTTGCCCAGCTCCTGCCATGTATCCATGTTCATCAGTCCCGGGTCTGCTGCGGAAATAAACGGTGCGTGCGCTGCTGCCGCAATTTTGGCCATACCTTCCAGAATTTGTACATTCTGGGGGGTATGATCAAAGTAATAGTCACCAACCAGACAACCATAAGGCTCTCCACCCGGTGTGCCATATTCGTCCTCGTACATTTTTTTAAACAAAGGGCTCTGATCCCAAGCAGTTCCCTTGAATTTTTTGATTGTTTTCCCCAAATCTTTTTTGCTCAGGTTCATCACCCTGATCTTGAGCATTTCATCGGTTTCCGTATTGTTGACCAGGTGGGATAATCCGCGCCAGGTACCTTCCAACTGCTGAAAATCCGGATGATGGAGGATCAGATTGATTTGTTCGCTTAGTTTTTTGTCTATTTCGGCAATGATCGTTTCAATGGTTCTGACGGCATCGTCGGAAATCAATGCCGTTTGCTGCAATGCCTGGGCTGCCAGTTCCTGCACAGCCGACTGCACCGCTTCCCGTGCTCGATCAGTTTTGGGTTTAAATTCTTTCTGTAGAAGCCCTTCGAATTCAGACATTTCAATGGTTTGGGCTTCTGCTGCTTTTGTCGTGGCTTCCTTGCTTTCATCTGCCATGATCAACCCTCCCCTTCCGTATTTTCAGAATCTTCATCCGGCCTGGGTGTTGCGGACAGCGCCTGCATAAGTGTGGGATCGTTCAGAAGTTGGGCAACAAGTTCTTCCGCTCCTCCTTTGCCATCCATATAGGTGAGCAGGTTGGCCAATTGTGTCCGGGTGGTAAGAAGTTTGTTCAGGGAATCCACTTTTTGGGCTACTGCCGCCGGTGAAAAGTCATCCATATTTTCAAAGGTCAGATCGATATTGAGATTGCCTTCTCCGGATAAAGTGTTGGGCACTTGAAAGGCAACCCTCGGTTTGGCCGATTTCATACGTTCATCGAAATTGTCGACATCGATTTCCAGGTATTTTCGGTCTGCAACGGCTGGTAGCGATTCTTCCGGTTTGCCGGACAAATCCGCCATGACCCCCATCACAAAAGGCAGATTGATCTTCTGTTCCGCTCCATAGGTTTCCAAATCATACTCTATCTGAACCCGTGGCGCCCTGTTGCGGGCAATAAATTTTTGACTGCTTGTTTTTCCTTTGGCCATGATGTCCCTCCCTTCTTGGATATCTTTTTGATTATACCAGATTACCGTTAATTACAAGTTGTCAAAAATACAAATTCTGATTTTCCATATCCTGCCTCTGTTGTCTTAATTTTCGGCCGGTTCCTCTTTGCCGCTGACCATTTGTACCTGGGTCATTGCATCCGGGGAGATGTTGCGAATAATATCCACAAACGACCGGCCCACAAGATGTTTGGCCCGTTTCAGCAGTAAAGGAACCGGGCTGGACGGTTCATTTTGCTCATAATAGACAATAATCATGTCTAACGCTTTGAGTATGTCCTGATTTGATGTGACCTGCCCGGACAATGGTTGATTCAAAGGTGCGTTTTCAGAGTGTTTCATTTTTTTAGTGTCCGTCAAAGATGGGTCTGATGGGGGTTTCCTGCCGCTGAAATAGGTTTTGACTTTGTCCTGGGTGTGTTTGAGCAAAGATGTTTTCCCGGTGTAACCTCTATGTTCCAGGTACATACCTGTTTTGGCTTGCATCTGTTTCAACAGCTGCTCAAGGCTGTTCAAATTGGGTGCCATTGCGGCCCCTACTTGTTCAACCAGGATATGGTCCAGCGATTGAAGATGTTCGATGCATCCGTGGAGTATCTGGTCGGTGAAATGTAGAACCTCCACATCGGTCTGTTCAAATGCCGCATCAATGAGCTGTTGGGTGGGGAAGTCTTTTTTATTTTTTTCAGGTATGGAAATCTCTCCCGATGCCACAAGCAAGTGTTTCATACTGGAATGAGGTAGGCGGGCATCACCGGGTTTGCATAGCGGCACATCCATCAACCGGGGAATGAATTTCAAGATGTCCTGGTCGCTCATTACAGAAGGCGGTGGGGAAAGCGATGCGATGATGTTTATTCTTTCCATGGGGTCATTGTCGTCCTCCGGGTCCAGCTGGGGAAACAGATGGTCCCAAAAACGTTCCACAATGCCCCGCAGCAGAGCAAGTC
>Ga0102940_1002665_pt1 | contig 10581 bp, 11 predicted proteins | sample SalPonR2_C_D1_MG_FD_78215 | JGI IMG/M metagenome (GOLD analysis project Ga0102940, IMG submission 78215) | Salt pond soil microbial communities from South San Francisco under conditions of wetland restoration - Salt Pond MetaG R2_C_D1_MG | ecosystem: Environmental > Aquatic > Marine > Intertidal...
AGATCGAGGAAGGGCCGATGGGCCATATGCTGGAAGATCGCTTTCTGCGGCGGGCTTTCCTTGAGGCGATGAAGGAAGAGCCGAACATCACGCAGTTGCGCGATACGGTGGTCGCGCAAGAGGTTGAAACCGGCGGTATGCGCGTGACGCTTGAGTCGGGCAAGACCCTGTCGTGTCAATTCCTTGTGGGATCGGACGGGCGCACCTCGGGCACGGCGCAGCGGGCCGGGATCAAGCGGACCGGTTGGGCCTACGGCCAGACCGCTTTGGTTGCCGCGATTGAACATGAGGCCCCGCATAACGGCGTGGCGCATCAGTTTTTCATGCCGCCGGGGCCTTTGGCGATCTTGCCGCTGCCGGGGAATGTCAGCTCAATCGTCTGGAGTGAAACCGAGGAGACCGCCGCGCGCTTTGCGGAGTTGTCGAATGAGGAGTTCATGGAGGTGCTGCGCCCCCGTTTCGGTGATTTTCTGGGCGATATCAAGCTCAAGGGCAAGCGGTTCACCTATCCGCTGAACCTGACCATTGCCAATCATTTCGTGGCCCCTCGTGTGGCGCTGATTGGGGACGCGGCGCATGGGATGCACCCGATTGCCGGACAAGGGTTGAACGCCGGGTTGCGGGATGTGGCCGCCTTGGCGCAGGTCTTGGACGAGGCGCAGAGGCGCGGTGAGGATATTGCCGCCCCTGACGTTTTGGCGCGGTATCAGCAGTGGCGGCGGTTTGATACGGCCACGCTGGCGCTGGTGACGGATGCCACCAACAAGCTGTTTTCAAACGACAATCCAATATTGCGGTTTGGCCGCGATCTGGGCATGGGGGCGATCAACGCGATGCCAAAACTGCGCCGGGCCTTTATCCGCGAGGCGGCGGGCCTGACCGGGGATTTGCCGGATTTGATGAAGGGGTAACGGCCAAGGATTTTCGAAAATCCTTGGTCAAGCGATTTCGAAATCGCTTGCTGGTTCGGATGGTTAGTCGCGTTCCAGAACCCTTATCATCGTGTCGCCATAGCGGCGTTCGTCGAGCAGGGTCAGCCCCTCGGGTGGGGTGATTTCGGCGCTTTCTTCCCAGACGATCAGGGCCTCATCGGCGATCCAGCCGCCCGCGAGGGCGGCGTTTAGCGCCGCCTCGCCCATTTGTTTGCCGTAGGGTGGATCGAGAAAGACGAGGTTTGCGGGCGCACCGGGGCAGTCGCCCAGTTTTCGGGCGTCGCGTTGGATGACAAGGGTTTCCCCTTCGGCACGACAGATACCGATGTTTTGCCGCAGGAGTTTAAGGGAGGTGCGGCCGTTTTCAACGAAAGTGACGGCCTCGGCCCCGCGCGACAGCGCCTCAAGCCCCAAGGCCCCCGTCCCTGCGAAAAGGTCCAGCACTTGCGCCCCATCGCAAGGGTCGCCAAAGCCGCCCGCCAGCATGTTGAAGAGGCTTTCTCGCACCCGGTCGGACGTTGGGCGCAGGTGCGCGCCCGCATCGCCCTTGCCGACAGAGGCAAGGCGGCGGCCACCGAAGTCTCCGCCGATGATCCTCATGCACGCAGGAGGGTTTTGAGGTCAGTCTCGGGGTTGGCCACCGCCTCGGGGTCGGCGGTTTTGCCCGCGTCGATCAGGCGTTTACCGACCATGTAGGACCGCGGTTCGTTCATGGCGTCCACGGCCAGAAGTTGATCGCCCTTGAAATACCAGAAGGAGGCATGGCCTTCGGCGTCACCGGGGCGGGTGACGATATGGTCATACCCGGTGTTGAGGCCCGCGATTTGCAGTTTCACATCGTATTGGTCGGACCAGAACCACGGTTGCGGGATATATGTCTTGCCCGCGCCCATGATATTTTCGGCCACGCATTCGGCCATGTCGATGGCATTGGGGACCGATTCAAGGCGGATGCGCGCGCCATTCCATGGGAAGGAGGCGCAATCGCCCGCAGCCCAGATGGACGGGTCGCTGGTACGGCCCTCGGCATCGCATTTGATGCCGTTGTCGATGAGCACGCCCGACAGTTCGGCCAAGGTGGTTGCCGGGGTGATGCCGACGCCGACGATGACGAAATCGACGTCGAGTTCTGATCCATCGCTAAGCCGTGCGCCGGTAACGCGGGTTTCGCCCAGCAGGGTTTCAAGGCCAATGCCTTCGCGGATGTCGACGCCGTGGGAGGTATGCAGGGCGCGGAAATAGTCGGAGGTTTCGGGGGCGGCCACGCGTTGCAGAATGCGGTCGGCCATTTCCACGAGAGTGACTTTCAGGCCCTTGGAGGCGGCCACGGCGGCGGCCTCAAGCCCGATGTAGCCGCCGCCGACGATCAGGACATGGCGGCCTTCGGTGAACTCGGGCGCCATGGTGTCGGCGTCGTGCAGGTCACGCACGGTATAGACGCCCTGCAACTCTCCCCCGATGCTGCCGGGCAGGCGGCGAGGGACGGAGCCGGTGGTAAGCACGACATGGTCGTAGGGGATGGATTGCCCGCCCGCGATGACGCATTTATCGGCGCGGTCGATGGCCGTCACGGTTTCGCTCAGGTGCAGGTCGATCCCGTTTTCGCCGTAATAGCTTTCGGGGCGCAGAAACAGGCGTTCAAGCTCGATCTCGCCCAGAAGGTATTTCTTGGACAGCGGCGGGCGCTGGTAGGGCGGCACGGGTGCTTCGCCGATCAGGGTGCTCTTGCCCTCATAGCCAAGCGTGCGCAGTTTGGCCACACAGGACGATCCCGCCTGCCCTGCCCCGATCACGACTATCCCGGTCATCCTGTTCCCTTCCATTTTTCATGGTCACACCCTTGAGGCATCCCTATATCTACCCATACTGGAAACGCAATTGATAGACAGGGAGCGACAATGAGCATTTCAAAAGGCGACAAACTGCCCGATGCAACGCTGGGTCAGATGGGGGCCGAGGGGCCGGAACAGGTGGCGCTGGCGGATAAGGTGAAAGGCCGCAAGGTGGTGATTTTCGCCGTGCCGGGGGCCTATACGCCAACCTGTCATTCGGCGCATGTGCCGAGCTTCGTTCGCACCAAGGATCAATTCAATGCCAAGGGCGTGGACGAGATCATCTGTGTCTCGGTCAACGATCCCTTTGTCATGGGCGCCTGGGGTGAGGCCACGGGGGCGAGTGCCGCCGGGATCACCATGCTGGGCGATCCGGAATCGGCTTTCACCAAGTCGATTGGCATGGATTTCACCGCGCCGCCGGTGGGGCTGATTGCCCGCTCCAAGCGCTATGCCATGGTGGTCGAGGATGGCGTGGTGACCGCACTGCACGAAGAAGAGAACCCCGGCGCCTGCGACGTATCGGCGGGTGAAGCGCTGCTTGAAGTCGTTTAAGGCGGAATGAGACAAAAAAGCCCCGGTCGTTCGACGCGACCGGGGCTTTATAGTGTTTGGCGGCGCGGTTCAGCCCGCCTTACGCAGGTCTTGGATCAGCGCGTCGATGTTGCCTTGGCGGCGGTCTAGCATGGCGCCGATCTCGGTGCGTTCGGTCAGGCGCAGACTGACGCCTTCGATCACCATGTCGAAGAACAGGTCCTTGCCCGAGCGGTCGGAAACCAGAAACAACACCTCGAAGGGGGATTCGCCGCGCAGGTAGACGGTGGAGCGGACCTCGTGCCAGGATTTCACGCGGCGCACGCCCTTGACCTCGATCTTGCCGCCAACGAATTCATTGAACCGCTTACCGTATTTGCGTGCGATGTAGCCACGAAAGGCATCGGTGAAGGCGCGCATTTGTGCGGCCGAGGCACGGCGCGAATCGGCGCCCAAGGTCGAGCGGGCGATGATGTTCACATCGGCATAGCGCGCGAAGATACGCTCGAAATCGCGGATCATCGACGAGACGGCTTTGCCCGATGAGATGACGCGGTTGATTTCCTTCACGATGCGGTCGACCAGAGTTCTGGCCGAGGAATCGGTGAGGGCGAAAGACAGGGTCGGCGTCGCGCTCAATGTGGCCGCGGCTGCCCCTGCTGCGGCAATCAAATGTCGACGTGAGAAATCAGTTTTCATAAGGGTCCTCGTACGGATCGTCATATGGGTCGACATAGCTTTCCCCGCCAGTGCCGCCCAGTTCAAATCTGCGGTTCTGAAGATAAAGTGATCGTGCCTGCGCGTAGCTATCGGCACTTTCGTAAAGGATAGAATCAATTGTATCGGAATACCGGCCACGGTCGCTCAGTCGCGATGAAACCGATGCGGCGGTGCCGTAGTAGTTTTCGGGATCGTCGATGATATATGTCAGCGGGTTGGTGAAAACATCGACCACCTTGCCCCATGTATCGCGTTCGGTGGATGGGCCAAGAAGCGGCAGTTCGACATAGGCCCCTTCGCGCGCGCCCCAGACATGGAGCGTTTGGCCAAAGTCGGCATCGGTCGGGGCGGGCATGCCAATTTCGCTGGCCGGATCGAAGAAACCTCCCAGCCCGACGGTCGAGTTGATCGCGAAGCGGTAGAGATCCTGACTTGCCCCGCGTCCGTTGCCTTGCAGCACGTTGTTCACGATGGCGCCGGGGATCGACAGGTTGAAAGCGAACCGCCCGATCACCGTTTCGATGTCGTCCGGCAAAAAGTTGCTGTAGCCGCGCCCGGCGGGTCGGATGATGGCGCGGTCAAGGCTTCGATTGAATTGATGCACCTGACGATTCTGCGACTCGTAGGGATCGAATGGCTCATCCGCCGGGTGCGAGGGCCCGGGGTTGGCGCAGGCCGCCAAAACGCCACAACACGCCATGACGGCAAGGCCGCGAAGGCCGGAAACTAATGAATCAAGAAACATTGGCAGCAATCGGTCCCGGAATTGAGGTGCAGACACTTTACATAAACTATCACAAAACATTGCCCAGAAGCACGGTATAGACAAGCACCTGTCTGTGGCAGATCGGGCACAGGCATTGTGCGCCGTGCCCTGCCCTGACGGGTGGGTGTAAACCAAATCGCAGGGATCGCCGCGTTACAGTCGCGCGCATGGAACGCCATCACCCCACCCCCGGATACGCCGAATTGCGCGCTGCCTGTTCCGAAACCCGCGGGTTTTGGGCCTCTGTCGCTGTGTTCAGTGTCTTTGGAAACCTGTTGATGCTGGCGGGGCCTCTTTACATGCTACAGGTTTACGACCGCGTGCTTGGCAGCGGGTCGGTGGAAACCCTTGTGGCGCTGACCATACTGGTGGTTTTCCTCTATGCGGTCATGGGGCTGCTGGACCATGCCCGGGGCCGGATCATGGGCCGGGCTGCGGCCCGGTTTCAAAGCAGACTGGAGCGTCGCATTTTCGATGCGGAGATGGCGGGGGCCGGGCCACCCGCCGGCGGCCTGCGCGATTTGGAATCGGTCCAGCGGGTAATGGCCTCCCCCCTTGCGAGTGCGCTGTTCGACAGTCCGCTGACGCCTCTGTTTCTCATCGGTATTTGGGTTTTTCACCCGTGGCTTGGGATCATGGCCCTGTGCGGTGCGGCGACACTCATCGGGGCTGCGGCATTCAGCCAATGGATTGCGCGTGGACCAGCGGCGCGCGCCGCCGCCGCCAATGCCGAGGCCCGCCATTTGGCGCAGGACCACCAGCGAAACGCAGAGATGCTGCGCGCGCTCGCCATGGGCGATGCGGCGTTCCAACGCTGGCAGGCCGCGCGAGGGGTCGCCTTGCAGGCGCAGCTGGAGACAACCGATCGGATAGCCGGGTTCGGCAGTTTCACCAAGGCGTTTCGCCTCTTTCTGCAATCGGCGATGCTTGGTCTTGGGGCGTATCTGGTTCTGCTTGGGGCGCTGACCCCGGGGGCGATGATTGCCGCCTCGATTCTCATGGGGCGTGCGCTTGCGCCGATTGAGCAGGTGATCATGATGTGGCCCGTTCTACTGCGTGCCAAGCAAGGGGTGCAGGCACTTGCCGCGCTTTTGGAGGCCGTGCCGCCCAGACCGGACCGCATGGCTTTGCCCCGGCCCAAAGCGCAATTGCAGGTCGAAAACCTGTCGGTGGTTCCGCCCGGCACCCGCGACCCGGCCCTGCGGCAGGTCAGCTTCACCATGCATCCCGGACAGGCGGTTGGCGTGATCGGGCCGTCCGGCGCGGGGAAATCCGCCTTGGCGCAGACCCTTGCCGGAGTGTGGCCGGCGGCGGGCGGCACGGTTCGCCTTGATGCCGCCGGTTTGACCCAATACGCCCCGGACGACTTGAGCCGCCACATCGGGTATTTGCCGCAGCGGGTGGTGCTTTTCGACGGAACCGTGGGCGAGAATATCGCGCGGCTGGCACCGCAGGCCGACTCTTCGGCGATCATCGCGGCGGCGCGGCGCGCCGGGGCGCATGAGATGATCCTGCGCCTGCCGCGGGGCTATGACACGCAGGTTGCCGCGAATGGCGCGGGACTATCGGGCGGCCAGCGGCAACAGATTGGGCTGGCGCGGACGTTTTATGGGTCTCCTGTCGTACTGATACTGGATGAACCCAATGCGCATCTGGATCATGCGGGCAGCGCCGCGCTGACGGATGCGATCCGGGCGTTTCGCTCCGAGGGAAAGGGGGTGCTCGTGATGGCGCATCGCCCTGCGGCGATCGAGGCCTGTGACATGATCCTGACGCTTGAAGGTGGCCTTCTGCGCAGGTTCGGGCCAAAGCAACAGGTGTTGACCGAAGTGGTTGGCAATCATGCCGAGATCACCCGCGCCGCGGGCGGCGCGCCATGAGCCGCGCCGGGGGATTCAGCGCGCGTCGGCCTCTTTTGCTGGGGTGGATTGCGCTTGGCCTTCTGGTGCTTGGTTTTGGCGGTTGGGCGTTTGGCACGCAGATTTCCGGCGCGATTGTCGCGCCGGGCCGCGTGGTGGTCGAACGCAACCGGCAGGTGGTTCAACATCCCGATGGCGGCGTTGTCGGTGACCTCATGGTCAGCGAGGGCGACCACGTGGCGGCGCGGTCGGTCCTTTTGCGTCTTGAAGACCACGAGTTGCGACCGCGGTTGGCCGTGACCGAGACCCGTTTGTTCGAGGTGATGGCCCGACGCGCGCGGCTTGAGGCAGAACGCGATGGCGCGACCGAGATCACGTTTGACGCGCTTTTGCACCATCGGGCCAGTATAGAGCCCGCCTTGGCCGAAGTGATGGCAGGGCAACGCCAATTGTTGCAGGCGCGGGCCGGCTCCATTGAGCGCGAGGTGGCGCAATTGCACAAGCGGCGCGAGCAAACGGGCAAACGGATCGAGGGGATCACGGCACAGCAGGCCGCATTGCGCCAACAGGTGGCACTGATCGACCAAGAGCTTCAGGACCAGCAAGCGCTTTTGGATCGCGGCTTGGCGCAGGTGGCGCGGGTGTTGTCATTGCGCCGGGAAGACGCCCGCTTGCGCGGGGCAATGGGGGAGTTGGCCGCGCGCCGCGCCGAAGCGGTAGAGCGATCCGCCGAAATTGATATCGAGGTGCTGAAGCTGACCTCGCACCGGCGGGAGGCGGCGATTGCGGAGCTTCGCGATCTGCGTCGCCACGAAGCGGAACTGTCCGAGGAACGGCGCGCGCTTCTGGCGCGTCTGGCGCGTCTGGAGATAAAGGCCCCGGTGGCCGGGGTCGTGCATGATCTGCAGGTCTTTGGCCCGCAGGCCGTGATCCGGCCGGCGGCACCGTTGCTTTACATCGTTCCGCAAAATCGCCCACTGGCGATTCAGGCGCGCATCGCACCGTCAAAGGTGAACGCCGTGCATCCTGGCCAAGACGTGACCTTGCGGTTTTCATTCTTGAACCAAGGGGCCGAACCAAGGGTGACCGGGCAGATCACCCGCCTTTCGGCAGATGTGTTGCGGGACCCAAGCACTGGACACGCCTATTATCGCGCCGACATCATTCTACCCCCGGAGGCACGGGCGAATTTGCCCGGGGATGCCACCCTGTTGCCCGGCATGCCGGTGGACGCCTTCATCCGCACCCAAGCGCAAAGGCCGATCGCCTATCTGCTGGAGCCGCTTTCGGGCTATTTCGCACGGGCGTTCCGCGAATAGCCGCAAAAGCGCGAAAGTTGACCGCGTTTTGGGTTTCGTTTGCGCGGGCGGGGCGCTAGCGTCCGCGCAACGCAATCCATGAGGGAGGACGGATCATGGGAAAGTATGAAGCGAAATTGGCCGAAATGGGTGTGACCCTGCCCGATGCCCCGGCCCCGGCGGCCAACTATGTGCCCTATGTGCAGGTCGGCGACATGCTTTATGTCTCGGGGCAGATTTCCAAGGACGGCGACACCCTGATCACCGGGAAACTGGGCGACGATATGGAAACCCCCCAAGGCGCAGACGCGGCCAAGGTTTGCGCGATTGCCCTTCTGGCGCAGGTCAAGGCGGCCTGCGGCGGTGATCTGGACCGGCTCAAGCGGGTGGTGAAGCTGACCGGCTTCGTGAATTCGACCGCTGATTATGGCGAGCAGCCGCATGTGGTGAACGGGGCATCGGATTTCATTGGCGAGGCTTTGGGCGACGCGGGTAAGCACTCGCGCTCGGCAGTCTCGGCGGCGGCGCTGCCCTTTGGTGTGGCGGTTGAAATCGAAGGCATTTTCCAGATCGGATGACCCCTGCCCTGCCCGACGCCTTTCGGCGTATCCCCTTGGCGCACCGGGCCTTGCACGACAAGGATAACGCGCGACCCGAAAATTCGCGCGCGGCTGTTTTGGCGGCGATTTCAAACGGCTATGGGATCGAGATTGACGTGCAGCCCTCGCAAGAGGGCTGTGCGATGGTGTTTCACGACTATGACCTGAAGCGGCTGACCGGGCAGCGCGGGGCGATCCAGCAACGTGAGGCCCATGACCTTGGGCAGGTCGTTCTACTGGGTGGTGACGAGGGTATTCCGACGCTTGACGAAGTGCTGAAGCTGGTCGCGGGAACAGTGCCGCTGTTGATCGAGTTGAAGGATCAGCACGGACAAATGGGTCCGACCGATGGCCGGCTGGAAGCCGCAGTGGCCAACGATTTGCAAGGCTACGCCGGACCGGTGGCCGTGATGTCGTTCAATCCCGAAATGGTGGCGCGGTTGGCGACATTGGCCCCGGCTGTGCCGCGCGGCCTGACCACGGCGGCCTTTAGCCCTGAGAATTGGCCGCTTTTGAAGCCGCAAGTGCGCGACCGGCTGCGCGCGATCCCGGATTTTAAGCGGGTGGACGCGTCGTTCATCAGCCATGACGTGAACGATCTGGACAGCCCACGGGTGGCGGAGCTAAGGGCGCAAAGCGCAGATATTTTGTGCTGGACGGTGAAATCACAGGCAAAGGAACAGGCCGCGCGCCGTGTTGCCTGCAATATCACCTTCGAAGGCTATCTGCCTGAATTTCCGGCTTGAATCCGCGGCCCAAGGCCACACCTTAGCCGCATGGCCAAGCAAGAGCTTTCCATAACCCTGCATGACAGCCTGTCGCGGATCGACGCGGCGGACTGGGATGCCTGTGCCTGCCCCGAGGCCGCGGAGGGCGGGCGGCCTGATGATCCTTTTACCACGTATCGGTTCCTGAAAGCCTTGGAAGACAGTCGGTCGGTCGGCACCGGGACGGGTTGGACCCCGCATTACATGGTGGTCGAGATGGGCGGCGAGGTGATCGCCTGTGCGCCGCTTTACCTGAAATCCCACAGTCAGGGCGAATATATCTTCGATCACAACTGGGCGCATGCGTATGAGCGCGCGAGCGGGCGGTATTACCCGAAGTTGCAGGTCGCGGTGCCTTTTACGCCGGTGACGGGGCGGCGGTTCTTGGCAAAGCCGGGGTATGAGGACGCGGGCCGCGCCGGGTTGATCCAAGGCGCAGTGCAAGTGGCGGAAAACAATGGGCTTTCCTCGGTTCACGTGACGTTTTGCACGGGCGAAGAGGCCGAGGCAGGCGCGCAGATCGGCATGATGGCGCGGGCCAGCCAGCAGTACCATTGGGAAAATCGGGCCTATCGGAGCTTTGACGATTTTCTGGCGGACCTGAGTTCCCGCAAGCGCAAGACCATCCGTAAGGAACGCAGGCAGGCGCAAGAATTTGGCGGCGAAATCAAGCAGTTGACCGGCGATCAGATTGCGCCGCATCACTGGGATGCGGTCTGGGCGTTCTATCAGGACACCGGCGCGCGAAAGTGGGGCATGCCCTACCTCACCCGGCAATTCTTTGAAATCGCTCATGAAACCTTGCGGGACGATATCCTGTTGGTGCTGGCCGAACGTGAGGGCCGCGCCATTGCCGGGGCGATGAACATGATTGGACGCAATGCCCTTTATGGGCGATACTGGGGCTGTTCAGAGCATCATCCCTACCTGCATTTCGAGCTATGTTACTATCAGGCAATGGATTTTTCGATTGCGCAGGGGCTGGCCACGGTGGAGGCCGGGGCGCAGGGAGAACACAAGCTGGCGCGAGGGTATCTGCCGGTGAGCACCCATTCACTGCACTGGATGCGCGACGCGGGCTTTGCCGATGCGGTGGCGCAATATCTTGATGCCGAGCGGGCCGCGGTTGAGGAAGATATTGAAATCCTCACGAAATTCGGCCCATTCAAGAAAACGGACATGGAGGACCACCAATGACCGAGAAACTGAGCGAGACAGCCCGGAAAACCACGCTGGAGCCGTTGTTGAATGACGGATGGCAGATGGTCGAGGAC
>Ga0102940_1002666_pt1 | contig 10579 bp, 7 predicted proteins | sample SalPonR2_C_D1_MG_FD_78215 | JGI IMG/M metagenome (GOLD analysis project Ga0102940, IMG submission 78215) | Salt pond soil microbial communities from South San Francisco under conditions of wetland restoration - Salt Pond MetaG R2_C_D1_MG | ecosystem: Environmental > Aquatic > Marine > Intertidal...
CACCCGGCAATACCTGTCTTGGCATCATGCTGCCCTATACCCCGCTGCATTATCTGGTGTTGGATACCGGTCCGGATATTGTCGTGATGACCTCGGGAAACCGCTCTGGTGAGCCGCTTTCTGTTGACAACCAGGATGCGCTGGATGCCTTTTCCCATATGGCAGATTATTTCCTTTTGCACAACCGGGACATCTATTTTCGCGCCGATGATTCCATTGTCCGGTTACAGGCACAAAAACCGCGGTTCATCCGGCGCTCCCGGGGGTATGCCCCGCTGCCCGTGCCATTGCACCGGTCTTTGCCGCCTGTTCTCGGCTGCGGTGCAGGCCTGAAAAACACCATCTGCCTCACCCGGGGAAACCAGGCGTTTGTAAGCCAGCACATTGGTGATATGGAAAACCACAAAATATATGAATTTTTTACCCACACCATTGGGCATTTTACCAAAATTCTGGATACCACCCCGAAGATAGTGGCCCATGACCTGCACCCGGGGTATATGAGTACCACATTTGCCGGACAATATGCAGCTGACAGGCATCAGGTGGCGGCAGGCGGGTCCGGAGATGGTTCTGTTACCGGCATTGGTGCCCAGGCCCGGATTTCCCTGGTGGGGGTGCAGCACCACCATGCCCATGCCGTATCCTGCATGGCGGAAAACAACCTGGATGAGCCGGTGATCGCCATTACCCTGGACGGCACCGGCTACGGCACGGACGGCCATATCTGGGGGGGAGAAATCCTTGCCGCCACCTGTGAAACCTTTCAGCGCAAAGCCCACCTGGGCTATGTGCCCATGCCCGGGGGGGATGCTGCCGTGCTCGAACCCTGGCGCATGGCTGCCGCTGTTTTGTATACCGCCATGGGCAGCAGTTTTCAGGACCTGGACATGCCGTATATCCGGCAGATGGACAGAAAAAAACTGGCATTTGTCTGCCGGATGATGGAAAAGCAGATCAACTGCCCGACAACCTCCAGCTGCGGCCGTCTGTTTGATGCTGTCGCGTCTTTGCTGTGCATCCGGCATATTATTTCCCATGAAAGCCAGGCAGCCATGGAACTGGAGGCAAAAGCCCGTGAAGGTGCCTGCGATACAGCTGCTGATCCCTATGCATTCCGCCTGAACCGGAACCTGTCCCATGCAGCAGACGGTCCTGAATATATCATTGACATGATGCCCTGTTTTCGGGAAATGGTGACAGACATTGTAGGGCAGGTGCCGGTACCTGTCATCAGCAGGCGGTTTCACCGGACCATCGTGGCTGCTTTTGTTGCTGCAGCTAAAAAAATTGCCGGCACAACAGGGCTTGGCAAGGTGGTGTTGTCCGGCGGGGTGTTTCACAATGATATGATTCTCACAGATATGATCCAGGCCCTGGAAGAAAAAGGCCTGGCAGTGTTTTCCCATTCCCTGGTACCCACAGGTGACGGCGGAATTTCCCTGGGCCAGGTGGTGGCGGCCGGGGCTGGAATGGGACAAAACCAATGACGGCCATGCCGTGCCGGCGACACAACAAAACTGAAAGCTTTAGCCGGTGGTAACAGCAGGGAAAATTATGTTTGCTGGGAGCGAATAATTGCGTACTAACAGCTAACAGCTAACGGCTAACAGCTAACAGCTAACGGCTAACAGCTTTCATATAACGACCATGCCCTGACGGTCACAACTAATTATGAAAGTTATGAGGGGTGAGTTATGCGTATTGAGAGAAGCTAATGTGATATTTTTTTCTCACTACTCAAACCTCATATCTCACTACTTTCATATAAAAAAATGTTGCAACAGAAAAAAGGAGCAGGCCCATGGGGCTGACATATATGGAAGCATTCCGGGATGCAGATCTGGCAAAATCTTTGATAACATCTATCTGCCAGGAGAGTGAAAAACCGTTGCGCCTCATGGAGGTGTGCGGCACCCATACCATGGCTGTTTTCCGCCATGGCATCAGAAGTGTGCTGCCGGACAGCATCACCCTGTTGTCCGGGCCGGGGTGCCCTGTCTGTGTCACGGCTCAGAAGGATATTGATGCGTTTGTGGCATTTTCCCGGCTGGACGATGTGATTGTCACCACCTTCGGGGACCTGATGAAAGTGCCGGGATCCGGCACCACCCTGTCCGGGCAGAAAGCTGCAGGCGCGGATGTGCGGATTGTGTACTCTGTGTTTGACGCCGTGACCATCGCAAAGCAGAACCCCGAAAAACAGGTGGTGTTCTGTGCGGTGGGGTTTGAAACCACCATCCCCACCATTGCCGCAGGCATCCTCATGGCAGAAGCACAGCATCTGGACAATTTTTGCATCCATTCTGCCAACAAACTCACCCCGCCGGCCCTGGCCGCCCTCATGGAAACCGAGGGCGTGGATATTGACGGGTTTATGCTTCCCGGCCATGTGTCCGTGATCACTGGTACAGATGCATACCGGCCTGTGGTTGAAGCCTACCAGATCCCTTCGGTCATCGCCGGGTTTGAGCCTGTTGATATTTTACAGGCCATCCGCATGCTGGTGCTGCAGAATGAGACAGGCAGGCCGGCTCTGGAAAACGCCTATACCCGTGCGGTTACAGACCAGGGAAATCCTAAGGCAAAGGCGGTCATGCATCAGGTGTTCACCCTTTGTGATGCTGTCTGGCGGGGCATCGGCACTATTGCCGACAGCGGCATGCAACTGAATGCCGGTTACAAAAAATTTGATGCAGGTGCCAGATTCAACCTGGACCTGCCTGCGGTTTCCGAGCCCAGAGGATGTGCCTGCGGCGATATCCTCATGGGATTGAAAACCCCGGATGCCTGCGCCCTGTACAAACGTACCTGCACCCCCATGACCCCGGTGGGTCCCTGCATGGTATCCAGCGAAGGGGCCTGCGCCGCCTATTACAAATACAGCTGTTAGCGTTTAGCTGTTAGCTGTTAGTGTTTAGCCGTTAGCGTTTAGCTGATGACTGAGTACTGACCGCTTTCATATAAAAACACTTATGCCCTGGCGGGCTCGACAAAGTATGAAGCGTTGGCCGGTGGTAACAGCAGTGGAAATTCTATTTACTGGAAGCGAATACTTGCGTACTAACAGCTAACAGCTAACAGCTAATAGCTAACAGCTAACAACTAACAGCTTTCACATAAAAGGACAGACAATATGACTTCTGATGATACTGTTTCACTGGACCATGGTGCCGGCGGCAAAGCTTCCCATGCCCTGTTTTCTGAGATAATTCTGCCGCTGTTTCACAATGACCAGCTGGCACAGCAGGATGACGGGGCCGTATGTGAGGTGCCGGCAGGCCGCCTGGCGTTTTCCACCGATTCCTATGTGGTGGACCCCATTTTTTTCAACGGCGGCAATATCGGGGATCTGGCCGTCAACGGGACAGTGAATGATATTGCCATGTGCGGGGCCCAGCCCCTGTTCATCAGTGTGGGCCTGATCATTGAAGAGGGCCTGCCCAAAAAAGATCTGCAGAAAATTCTAAAAACCATGGCCCGGGCCGCAGACCAGGCAGGGGTCAAAATTGTCACAGGGGACACCAAGGTGGTGCCCCGGGGCAAGGCAGACAAAATTTTCATCAACACATCCGGGATCGGCATTATTCCGGAAGGGGTGAATGTTTCGGGAACCAGGGCGTTGCCAAAAGACAAAATCATTATCAGCGGCACCATAGCTGATCACGGCATGGCGATTCTCAATGCCAGAGAGGGCCTGGCATTTGAATCAGATTTGAAAACCGATTCCGCCCCGTTACACGGCATGGTGAAATCCCTTCTGGATGCAGGCTGTGAGATTCATGTGCTGCGTGATCCCACCCGGGGAGGGCTGGGCACCACCCTCAACGAGATCGCGGCCGGTTCCCGGGTGGGTATCACCCTTTTTGAGTCTGCTTTGCCTGTAAAAGGGCAGGTCAAGGGGATGTGTGAGCTGCTGGGATTTGATCCGCTGTATATTGCCAATGAGGGCAAACTGATTGCCATTGTGCCGGAACATGATGCCGGCAGGGTGCTGGACATTATTCAGGCCGATCCCTTCGGCACAGATGCTGCCATTATCGGAGAGGTGACTGACCATCTTCCGGGAAAGGTGTTTCTGGAAACCGCCATCGGCGGCCGGCGCATGGTGGACATGCTCACTGGCGAGCAGCTGCCCCGTATCTGTTAGTGCGATGCATCCCCGGGTTGCGCCTTGATCAGCGCAGCCCGGGATAGGGGTATTTTCAGACGGGGTTCCAGGCAACACGGGATTGTACTGCCTGCCAAATCATTCACTATCGCGTATTGAGAATGTCTGTTATGTGCTTTCTGGCCGTATCCATGAAGGCGGGTAAGGCCCTGGCAAGGGTCGGGGTAAGTGCCGTGCCCCAGTCGATCTTTTCAGGCTGAATTCCGATGACCCGCAGATAGGGGCGGTGTCCCCGCATCTGGGCCATGCCCAGAGAATCCAGCAGATCAATGTCATGCAAAGACAGCATCTGTTTTTCATCTTTGCGCAGATCGCTTTCCTCCAGGCAGAAGATGGTGCCCGGCGCATGACCGGCCCTGACAATGTCCAGTACCAGTATGTTTTCATAGTTTTCAAACAGGTAAAAGATATCCTGGGTAAAGGTGCCGCCGTCTATGAAATCCACCTGGTCAGGGTATGGGTTTTCTTTTAAGAAAGCATGCACGGCATGCACGCCGATGCCCTCATCCATGAGAAGGATATTGCCCACACCCAGTACCAGCAGTTTTTTCATAGGTTTAATAAGACGGGGTCAGAAGTTAACTTCTGACCCCAAGAGAATAAAGGGTTACAGAGGAACTTCTACTTTAACGGTCCGACCGGTGTCTGCGTCCAGCACGTGGACGGCGCAACCCAGTCAGGGGTCGAAGGAGCGGATGAGCCGCCCCACATTCACCGGGTTTGCCGCATCCGGTACTGGTACACCGATGAGGGCCTCTTCAATGGGGCCTCTCTGTCCCATGTCATCCCTGGGGTTGGCGTTCCAGATGGTGGCGGATGTCACCTGGTAGTTGGCAATTTTCCGGTCTTTGATGTCAATGTAGTGGAGCAGGGCCCCCCTGGGGGCTTCTGTCATGCCAAGGCCTTCCGCAGACTGGGGAATATCTGCCGGTACAAAGGTTTCTTTGCCGGGCTGGGCCTGGGAGAGCCATTCTTCCACAGCCATGGCAACCAGAGCGGTTTCTTCGGCCCGGGCCACATGGCGGCCCAGAATGGAGAAACAGGCATCCCCGATATCCCGCAGGTGTGTAACACCAAGTTTTTCCCGGCCGGTTTTGGACAGCGCAGGATTGGTGGCCCACATTCTGGCAAGCGGTCCGCCTTCATGGGGTTTGCCGTTGTACCGGGGTGATTTGATAAAGCTGTATGCACCCCGTTTGTTTGGATCAGGCAAGGTCTTGCCCTGGGTGGGGTTCAGCCCTGTGGTGGAGTCTTCAAACCATGAGTATTTTACAAATTCCCGAATCATTGCCGGGTTGACTTCATAGTCCTTTCCGTCAGTATACACCCCGGATTTGAGAAGGGTATTGCCGTTGTTGTCCAGGGGGAACACCCCCCAGGAAACCATGTTCTTATGGCCCACCCCTGTCTTGAGCAGGTCGCCGTATGGGCCGGCCAACAGGTAGACAAGGGGAATATATTTTTCCAGGACAAATTGTTTGACCTTTTTGAACCGTTCTGCATAGGCATTCAAAGCTTCCCTGGTGGGTATCTCGGTGGAACCGCCCACCACGATACCCTGTACATGGGGCATTTTGCCGCCCAGAAGGGCCACCATTTCATGTAATATTTTACGGATCTCCAGGGCCTCCAGGTACTGGCCCACGGCCACGTCATTCAATTCCTTGGGCAGCCGTACATCATTTTGGGTATATCTGGGAACAAACGGGGCCGTGTCAGGGCCATTGACATAATCCAGGGCAGCCAGGTGGTAAAAGTGCAGGATATGGGACTGCAGATAGTTGGCGCCCAGGATCAGGTTTCTGGCGATCCGCCCGTTGTCCGTCAGTTCCACGCCGAATGCATCATCCAAAGCCAGGGCCGATGCCGTGGCATGGGCTGTGGGGCATACCCCGCAGATTCTCTGGGTGATCTGGGTGGCATCCCTGGGATCCCTGCCGATGAGGATCTGTTCAAATCCCCGGTACATGCCGCCGGTGATATGGGCGTCCACCACCCGGCCGCCGGCGACTTCAACTTCTGCTTTCAGGTGCCCTTCGATCCGGCTGATCGGATCGATGGCGATTTTTATTTTTTTATCAGCCTGGGCTGGTTCAGTTTGTGGTTTACAGCCTGCCATGTTAAAACCTCCTTGGTTTCAGTATATAGAATACAATGCGCATCCATTCCATTTGATTAATAAGCGGGTTCATAAAACGGTGACATTGCATCGGGAAAGCCCGGTTCCACGCAGCCGATGCACACGGCATTGTCCACACACCAGTTCATGCCTGAGTTCCATTTCCGCTTGTAGCAGTCTGCATAGGTATCCGGACCTTTACATCCCACATCCATTCTGCACCCCATTGGATCGGACAGGCTCATGGACATGAAGGCTTCGTCATAGTCTTCCAGTCTGGGGCAGTTGTCATGAATATTGTTGCCGAAAAACAGTTTGGGCCGGCCGTCATAATCCAGCTCCGGAATTCCGCTTTCCAGCAGGTGAACAATGGAACCTACAATCCAGTCCGGATGGGGTGGGCATCCCGGGATATTCACCACAGGGGTGGTGATGTTTTTTGTCTTTAAAAAAGCCATGACACCGGTGGCGCCTGTCACATTGCCTTTTGCCGCAGGAATTCCGCCGTATGTAGCACAGGTACCGATGGCCAGAATAGAACTGGCCATGGGGCCCAGTTCCTGGACCAGGCCCGTCATGGTGATTTCTCTGTGTTCGATTTCGCCTAAAATGCAGTATTTGCCGTTATGCGCTACAGGAATGGCGCCTTCTATCACCAGAGAAAATCTGCCATTGTATTCGTTGGCAACGTCATATACATGTTTCATGGCATTTTCTCCTTCAGCTACCCCCACTGTGGGGTGGAACTGAAGACTGATTACCTTGAGCAGGATATCGGCAATGGACGGATCCACACTGTTCAACAGAGACACGGAACAGCCGGTGCATCCCTGTCCCTGGATCCAGATCACCGGGTGGCGTTGCAGGCCTTTTTCCAGGGCCTGGATCAGGGCCGGATTGAACATTTGGGAAATACCGATACCAGCGGCGGTTCCTGTAAGGGTCTTTAGAAAATTCCGCCTGGAAATTCCTGTTTTTTCCGGTTGCACATCCGGCAACTCTTGTTTGTCTTTCACGGGCACCTCCTTGATGCTGTTAAAAACATGGTTGACGCTTTTACCTGTTTTCAGGTTTCCGGCAGGGCCAAAAACCTTTGCTGCAGTAAAAAAACTGTTAAATAACGCATTTGGACCAGTGGTCGGTTTAGTTCCGTTTGGCGCTGGGCATTGCCCCGACAAGTGCGCTATCAAATTATCCTGTATGGATATAAATTGGGTACAATCTTATATAAGGGTAAATAGGTATAATGTAACCCCGGACTTGTCAATGAAAAAATAGAAAATATCAATTTGAAGACATCGCAGAAATTTGTCAATAAAAAATTTCCAGGTCCGGAATGGGCATCAGCCGTTTTTCAGGCCCCAGGCAGACCAGTTCCAGGGTGCAGGTAACCGCAGGCTTTCTGCCCTGTGGCCGCCAGGCTTCATGGAAAAAGACCACCCGGTAGTCACCCTGTTTTTCCCATGTGGTCCTGATTTCCAGCAGATCCCCGAAAACCGCACCATCCTGATACCGCAGATCAGCCGTGTACACGGCAAATCCGACCCCGTCCCTGTGCCACATGTCAGACAACCGCTGTATGCCGATGATGTCTTCTCTGGCCCTTTCAAAGAATTTCAGGTAATTGGCATGGTAGACCACACCGGAATGGTCGGTGTCTTCATAATAGATCCGTGCCTTGAAAATATGGGGATCTGGCTGGGGCATAGGGCTTTTTCCTGTTGCTTTCGCCGTGCTGCTGCTTTGGGTTTTTTATCAATCCAAAAAAAATAGATAATAGATAAAAGATAAAACAAACGCAAGCCTGGATCGGAGTCAAAAATAAATCAAGGGCCCGGAGGTCAAACAGGCCCTTGATTTTGGAAAGGAACTTACATAAAGACAATTTCAGGTGGAGGTGCCCGTCAATCATGGCATGAAATTGTCTTTGGCCTGCTTGATATCAGGAAAATATCCATGCAGCAATACCGATTTATACCTATTTTTGAAAATAAAATACGGTATATTTCAGTCTGGGCTTTTTTTTTGGGGTTTTTCCCAATCTTTTTCCCATTTTTTGTTGTGCCCGAAAGGGCATGACCGCTATTCAAGAAATGCCAGACCCTGCCGTATGGCAAATTTGGTGAGCCTGGCGGTTGTTCTGATGTCCAGTTTGTTCATGATATTTTTTCTGTGCTGCTCCACGGTCCGTGTACTGATTCTCAATGTTTCGGCGATTTTCCTGCTGGTGAGTCCGTCGGCAATACATCGTAAAATCTGGGATTCTCTCCTTGTCAAGGGATTTTCAGGCGAAATCCCTTGACAGAAAAAAGGATGCCGTGCCATGTGCATAACATACTCCAGCACCTCATCGCAAAAGCAGGGTTTTCCAGAAAATATTTTGTGGATGGCATCAATGAGTTCCCCGGCTGAACAGGTCTTTGTCAGATACCCGGCAGCCCCGGCTTGCATCATGCCTGCCACGTAAATTTTGTCTTTGTACATGGAAAGGCAGAGCACCTTTACGGCCGGATTGTTGTCAAGAATCTGACGGGTAGCATCCATGCCGCTGCAGTCAGGCAGACTGATGTCCATCAGGACAATATCAGGATGGTGTCTTTCTGCAAGAAGGATGGCTGTATGACCATTTTCCGCTTCATAGACAGGAGATATTGTTTTGTCTTTTTCAAGACTGGATTTCAGACCATCCCGCACCAGGCGGTGGTCATCTACAATGAGTACAGAAATAGTTTCAGTTGTCCGCTTCATAACATTCTGCACATCTCCGTGACAAAAGTCAGGCTTCCATAGGCTTTTGCATGGCAGTTACAAAGACCGGAATATACTGCCAACACTTTAAGGATCTAATCGTTCAAATATATTTTCGTATATACGCAGCTTACCCAAACTTTCCATACCATGGTTTTTGTATAATTGCAGCTGTTTTTTTGTTTTTTTATAATGAACCGCGCAGAGTAAGGCGTAAAATCATTGTGGAAACAGGATATTTTGCATTATATGTTTGATTGACAAAAGCAATCTTGGACGGTACATTTACATAAGATAAAAAGTTTCAGAGATTACCAAGGAGACATCCCATGAAAGACCATACCCCCAGGCTGCTGGATGCGTTGGATGCGTTTGAAGACGGTATCTATATCGTCAGCGAAGACTTTACGGTGGAGTACATGAACCGGTTCATGAAAGACCTGTTCGGGGAAGGGATGGGGGAAAAATGTCATAAGGTGCTGCTGAATCTGGACACCCCTTGTGAATGGTGCAATTACAAAAAGATATTTGACAAAAACGAGACCCGCCATTCTGAAATTTTTCTGGAGTCTGTGGGGAAAAACTTTGCCCTGTCCGAGATACCGGTGACCAACCGGGACGGCACCCGGTCCAAGCTTTCCATCTACAGGGATATTACCCTGCGCAAAGAACAGGCGGCCCGGCTCAAATCATCCATGGAAAGTTACCAGCGCCTGTTCAAACATGTGGGGTGCGGGGTTTATATCTCCAGCAAACAGGGCCGTTTTCTGGATGTCAATCCGGCCCTGCTCAAAATTCTGGGATACCATGACAAAGATGAGTTTCTGGCGCTGGATCTGGCCAGGGATGTATTTCTCAAGCCGGAGGACAGGAAGAAATTTCAGCGGATTATCGAAAAAAAAGGCCGGGTGGTGGATTATGAGGTGAAATGGCGGCGCAGGGACGGTCATATCATCGATATTCTGTTGACGTCCAATGTACGGTATAACGCAGAAGGCAAAATTTTGGGGTACGAAGGCATTGTGGTGGATGTCACCGAGCGCAGGAAAAGCGAAAACCAAATCAGGGCGGCCCATGATTTTCTGGACAATATTATCTCCTGCTCGCCCAATGCCATCATGGCCATGGACATGACCGGGAAAATCATTCTCTGGAACCAGGGGGCGGAAGAGTTGTTTGACCTGCCTGCCGAAGATGTCCTGGGCCGCATGACTGTTCAGCAGATCTATTCCAAAGCGGTGGCTGCAGAGGTCACACAGATGATGCGGGACCCCAAATACGGGGGAGTGGGCCGGTTGAATTCCTATCCATTGACCTTTGAACGCCGGGACGGCCAGGTGGTGGACGGCAATTTGTCCGCCTCTTTTCTGTATGATGAAAAAGGAAAAGAAACCGCTTCAGTGGCGCTTTTTGTGGATCTGCGGGAACGTCTCGAAACCGAGCGGGAACTGTCCGAAGCCCGTCAGCACCTGCTCCAGTCGGAAAAACTGGCAGCCATGGGACGGCTCACCTCCCAGGTCGCCCATGAGCTGAACAACCCG
>Ga0102940_1002678_pt1 | contig 10559 bp, 11 predicted proteins | sample SalPonR2_C_D1_MG_FD_78215 | JGI IMG/M metagenome (GOLD analysis project Ga0102940, IMG submission 78215) | Salt pond soil microbial communities from South San Francisco under conditions of wetland restoration - Salt Pond MetaG R2_C_D1_MG | ecosystem: Environmental > Aquatic > Marine > Intertidal...
ATCAATGCACGCACTACCTGTGCTGCTTCTGCCGGTTTCAGCTCAACAAAATTCACGATTTCTTCCCTACTGATGTTTTGCGAAGCAAGTGTTTTCTGTCCCTGTTTTTCTTCTAATTCAGGTCTTTCCTCACCACCTTCAAGTGCTTCACCACCCTTGCTTTCTTCCAGGGCATTTTGTTCTGCCGTTCCCTCCAATTGTTCATCAGCTTTGAAATTACTCACTGTCTTCAGGTTTTCATCTCCCATTTTCTTGCGGATGTTGTTTAGTAGCAATACAACAGCAATGAAGGTCAGACCTATCAAACTCCAACGTAAAATATCGTTGTATTAAGTCGGTTGATTAGTGAAGTAGTTACCTCCATCAATTAGTTCTTTATCAAAAAATTCGATCTGTTTAATACTTAACTGGTCACCGCGCTCTTGCCTCATACCCAAAGCAAGCATAACTACCTCTTTTAGTTCTTCTACTTCTTCATCAGGGTACGGTTGATAATTGACTACCTGTTCGCCATCGGGGCCTTCCTGATTAACCTTTTTATAGTTCAGTAGAACCGAAGCCGTCACATTTTCCAGTTCACCCTGGGTCTTTTCGAACACTTCACGCGTTCGGTTAACTTCATAGTTGCGTGTTTCAGAGCTCGAGGTATTCTCATTACTTGAAACCACTATCGGAGCTCCTCGCTCTTCCGGTGGAAGTCGCTGATCAATGGGCTGAGGCTCTGATGCCTCATTGGCATCCGTCTGTTCTCTTCTTTCTTCTGAAATGACGGTTCTACTATCAGGATCTATCAGATCTGATTCACGTATAAGCCGGTCAAAATTATGAATAACCGATACTCTCAGAATACTATTACCTGCCCCGAGTACACGATCAAGCATGGTTTGACCTCTTTCAGTAAGATAAGCTTCCGTTTTTTGACGCAATTGCATCTGTGTTGAACCGAATCCGAATTCACTTTCAAGATCAATTTCATCAGACAATCGGTTGCCGGCCTGATCCAATACAGTGACATTTGTTGCTTCCAGTGACTCCACACTTCCTGCAATGAGTGATGAGATCCCTTCGATCTGCTCTTTCGTCAGTTTACTACCCCGTTTTATATTCAGAATTACAGATGCAGATGCTTCAACAGAAGCCTCCTCAAATGGGGATCGCTCAGGTAATACCAAATGGATCCGGGAAAATTCAACCTGATCCAGGCTATTGATCGAGCGTGCAAGCTCTCCTTCCAGGGCTCTCTTATTGTTTACCTGCTGCATGAAATCTGTCATACCCAGCGAGTTGGTATCGAAAAGCTCATAACCTTTCACGTCTTTTGCAGATCCGCCCCCAAGGGCCGCAAGTTGCATTCGAAGCTCATATACCTGGTCGTCAGGCACAAATATGGTTCCGCCTTCACCAAGTTCATAGCTGATCCCCTGTCCGTTAAGCTCAGCTACGATCTCCTGAGCTGCTTCAGGCTGAAGCCCTCCAAACAAAAGTGAATAATCTGTTTTTTGGGACCAGTAGAATATGGAACCGACAATTGTGATTATCACTACCATCAAACCTATAAACATAACACGCTGGGCATTGCTCAGCGGACCAAAAAACTCTTGAAATGAATCCAGATATTTATTCATTGATCAGACCGTCTTATATTTGCATTCTGCTTAATTCCTGATACGCATCTATAGCTTTATTTCTTACTTCTACCATAAGCTGAAAACTAAGCTGGGCGCGCTGCATGGAGATCATTACATCATGCACATTGTCTGTTTTGCCGGCAACATAATCCTGCATGTTTTGTTCAGCCCCTTTCATGGTTTCGTCCACTCCATTTACAGCTTTGGTAATCATATCCGCAAATGAATCACCATTCTCGGGAGTTTCAACTTCAAAATGCCGGGGTTTTAGCTCAGCGTTATTCGGGAGCTGTATTCCTTTTAATTGTATTGGATCTGTCATGACTCTTTGTAATAGGATCTAGTTTTAGACTCTGGTGTCGATATTCGTTCCGCGTACAACCTGATGTTTATTCAGATTGCCGTCCATGGAATAGAATTCCAGTGGTGACGAACCGGTAAATTTTTCCTCGATCAGTGAAGATTCATCTTTCGTCAGGTTTGGAAGCTCCGGTGCTTCGGCTGCTTTTCGCAATGCACTGGGTTTTGATAGCTGGTTGATTTGCTGACTTTGTAACGACTGTATGCTGTTCATTTTAAATTTCCATTGATCGTTTAATAATTTCTTTTTCTGCTTCGATACTGCTTAGGTTGGCCTCATACAATCTATTGGCACTAACCATTTCCGCCATTTCCCTCACAAGATCGATATCCGGGTACCGTACCATTCCGTTTTCATCCGCATCAGGGTGCTCCGGATCAAATTCAAACCGAAAACTTTCCTTCTCCTCTATAGCGAATTGAGGCCCTAACCCTACTTTTTTCTGACTGTCCATACTACCCAAAGGTCCTCTGTAGGGATCTAAATGGCGAACATCTGTTTTTTGGAAACTCCCCATTGTCTCCCCAAGTACCTGTACAAAATTTTGTTGATTTGGCCCTTTAGTTACTACCGACTGTGGACGATAAACATTGGAGCTACCTACCGGTGCTGTCGTTTGGGCATTGGCAATATTCCGGGACGCCACAGCAAGTCGCTCGCGCTGCACGGCTAATCCCTGTGAAGCCGTTTGAAAAGTGGATGAAATTCTATCTGGAAGCATTATCTGATTATTATAGATTAACGGTTAATGCCTGTTATACCATTTTTAAGTAAACTGAAATGATGACGCAAGGAACGGGTAACAACCTGCACCCTGATCTGAGTATCAGCCATTTCGATCATTTCATCTTCAAGCAGTACGCTATTATTCGTCTCATGGATAGAAGCATTAACATTCTTCATCGCAGAAACGCCCTGTCCTTCCTGCGCTTTTTGTAATTCTTGCTCAAACTGTACCTCATGCCGCTTATAGCCTGGTGTATCTGCGTTGGCAATATTAGAAGCAGTCATTTTCTGGCGAAGTGCATATGCGTCCATCGCCTTACCCAACATTTGACTATGATTACTATCAATAAACTTCATTGTGACGTTTCGTTCAGTTATTTTGCGTTTGCCAACCTATTTGCAATTGTTGTGCCATTATTGAATTGATTCTAAAAATGCACCTACGTATTCCCTGGAAATGGAACATTTATCTTCAGTAGTAAATAAATATTACCGTACGGAGGTAAATTTTTCCTCTTGTAAGTATTTTTTGCTATCGACTTAAGAATTGAACTAAAAGTGTGATAATCAGGTAAACACTCAAATCATTTTTATCTGGATAAGAAAAGATGATTTTAACCTACAGTATGATTAACATATACTGACCGCCGCATTATTACTTATGACAGCTTTAAAAACCTATATAGACGGCCTCTTACATCCTGTTTTCTTAGTTGAATTTTCATCTGATAGGATTCTCTTCGTAAATGAAACGGCTTCAAAGCAAGCCTACCTTGATAAAAAATCAGATTATAAAATTGATGAGGTATTGTCTTTTTTTACTGATCCCTCAGGCCGTAAGATTACCCAGTTAAATGGCAAGTGGTACCAGATCAAAACCCAAACATTCGATCATAATGAAGTACCATATCAGATATTAGAACTATTGGATATTGAAGGAGTTCCAAATAATAATACAATTGAAAATTGGAAAGACCTTATCGCCGTGATGCTTCATCGTCTTAGATCTCCTTTAACTGGAATAAGTGGGTACCTGGATTTACTGGAAGATGAGGTTCATGATCCCAGACACCAGCCAAGATTTGATATCATACAAAAGGGGTTTGCCAATGTTTTTGATATAATGGATGAATTAGAAATTCTATACACCATCTCCCCTTATTATGATGACTCTGATTTTTCTACTATATCCATACATAAAGCTATCGATAAAATTCTCTTTGATCTTTCTCCTGCACAAAAGGAGCGTATCTCAATCGATAAAAGTATTTTAGAAGCTCCGGAATTAAATACAAATAGCGACCTGCTTCATGAAATATTATTTCAGCTTCTCGAAAATGCGCTACTTCATTCTGACGATGATCAGATTGAGATTTTTTATTCACCTGAAAACAATGGTAGAATAACGGTTAAAAATAAAGCCTCTTCGATCGATCATACTTTTAAAAAAAAGATGTTTGATCCTTTTGTTACCACCAGAGCAACAAATCTGGGAATTGGATTAACTAAAGCTCAACTGTATGCTCTTCAATTAGGATGCCTGATTTTATTCAATGAAGAGGAGAATTCATTTCTATTCAGTCTCAAAACCCCCTTAATTCAGCAATAGTGATGAGGGCAGTTAGTTGATATTAGCGTTTGAGATCCCTCTTATATTTTCTTTCTTAAAATTCAGTAAGAACCTTGTTCCAGTATCATCAGAAAAGTACCTGTAATTAGCTCTTAACTGCTTGAGTAATGAATTTAATAGCTGATATCCTGTAGAACTTTTCTGCTTTCCGAGCTCAAGATAGTTTTTTTTCATACCTATACCGTTGTCACGTATAGAAATAATAATTTCGTCATTTAGGGAATGCATCTGTATCTCAATCATTCCACTTTCTACAGTCTTAAACGCATGCTTATATGCATTTGAGATCACTTCGTATATGATCAATGTACAAGGATGTGCCTGATTAACATTTAGTTCGACTTCATCCAGATCCCATTTCAGTTCTACCTTCACTTCGTTTTTATGGACACCGGAAACGTGTTGAACAATTCTCCCAATAACCTGATCGAAACTGATTCTATTAAGGCTCTTAGATTCATATAAAAGTTCATGCATTGTTGCCATTGCCTTTATTCGACCGGCACTTGAAAAGAGTTTACTTTTCAGATTGTCGTCTTTTTCATTAAAGGCCTGCAGTTGCATCATACCGGATACTACTGCCAGGTTATTTTTAACTCTATGATGCAGTTCTGAGAGAAGTACATTTTTTTCTTCAAGCGCATTTTTCAATTTTTCCTGTGTTTCCCTGAATGAGGTTATATCCTGACCCATTATGATAAAATTGGTTATAAAACCTTCATCATTTTCGACCGGTGAAAGGGATGCAGAAAAAATGAATTTCGTCCCATTTTTTTTACGCTTTATTAATTCTCCTTTCCATGTTGTGCCTTTCAAGATGGCTTCTTCAAGTTCATAAAATCGATCACTGGATGTAATATCTGAACTTAAAAAGCCAGGCCCTCTTCCAATTACTTCCTCTCGAGAATATCCCACAGTTTCCAGGAACATCGGATTTGCATATTCGAACTCGCCCCAACGATCAGTAATAATTATCATCGCAGGACTTAATTCCAGTACCTTAGAAAATTGCTTTTCTCTTAGTTTTTCTACCTCCTTATCATCTGTTCTTTCAATACTTGCTTTAAAAAGTGACTTCATTACTGATATTGGCAATCCTGCTTCATCCATATTTGCCCATTTTTCAGTTACTTCATCAATTGATAATGACTCAGATAATATCTTTTTGTCTTTGTTATTTCTTATGTCCCCAACTATTTCATTATCTATACGTGATTGACCCTTGGCGTTGTTAATTCCATTGTTATGGTTAGGATCTTGTTTTCTCAATAATGGGTCTTTCACGGCTATTTCGCTTTAATGATTATAATTGTTGTGTGAAACAATAGACTGACAGGACATATTAGTTAGCACTGGGTTTTTTATTATCATCAATTCATAAAATGGTTTTCTCTTGGTTTACCATTTTTAGATTGTCCATTTTTATAATTACCCATAGGATCGTGTCTATCAAAGCTATGCTCAGTAATATGATGTCCATTACTAGGTGTATAGAAGTTGTGTCCATTTGCCCTGCTGATAACTCTTGATGTTGCTCCCTCGTTTTCAACTTCTCCTATAAGAGCCATTAGATTCTGAACTATATATTTCATCTCAGAAGCCTGTGATGAAAGCTCTTCTGCAGCACTCGCCGACTCTTCAGCAGAAGATGCATTAGACTGTACCACTCCATCAATTTCAGTCATAACACTATTGAGTTGTTCAATACCCGTAGCTTGTTCTTTAGAAGCTGCTGATATCTCAATGACCAAAGTACTCACACTTCCTATACTTTCTTCTATCATTTTCAGGTTTTCAGAGACCTCTGTAGCTACATGAGCACCCCGGTCAGAACTTTCCTGCGATCTCTGAATTAACTCTGATGTGTTTTGTGCTGCCTCCGCACTTCGTTGAGCTAGGTTTCTCACTTCCTCAGCCACAACTGCGAACCCTTTTCCGGCTTCTCCAGCCCGGGCGGCTTCAACCGCTGCGTTCAATGCAAGCAAATTAGTCTGAAAAGCAATGTCATCGATCGTCTTGATAATCTTGGATGTTTCTTCTGATGATTTTTTAATCTCATCCATGGCTATTGTCATCCGTTGCATAGCTTTTACACCGTTCTCTACTAATGGTTGTGAATCTTTCATAGCCAGCTCAGCTTGATTTGAATTCTCTGCGGTCTGCTTGGTCTGAGAAGACATCTCTTCCAGTGATGATGTAGTTTCTTGAAGATTTGCTGCCTGTTGGCTCGAGCTTTCTGCCAACGTCTGACTTGAAGAGGACACCTCAGTGGAGGCTGCCTGAACCTGATCACTTGCGCTGTTAAGTTTTTTTATGACTTCGAGTAACTTCTTACCAATTGAGTTTTTAATAAACAATCCAAAGAGGAACACACCTAACACTGAGACAATTGCAACTATTGTTATGATCCACTTATAGATTCCAGACGTTCCCATTGTTTCTCCCGCTAGATCTCTTGCACCAACTTCAGCAGCTTCATTGATTTTCGCTGAGATTGCCAATAAGTTGCTATACTCTTCATCAGCGATCTTTTTGGATTCAGTGATCCGAAAACTAGCCTCATTCAAATCTTCAGCTGTTATCGCATTATCCAGGTCGATGTTTGCCTGGTAGTATTGTTTTAAATTTTCCTCATAGGAGTAAATGGCATTTTTCAGGTTTTCCAGTTCACTTTCAAGCACCGGTAAATAGTGTTTCTTTGTGTAGCCCTCTAATTCTTGATACTCTCCTCTGATTTTATCGAATCTTCCCAAAGCGGATTCAATAAATTCCTTATCACTCGTTGATGTGAACTTAAGGTGCTCGTACCCGGCATTTCGCACTGCTATTTCAAGAGCGGCTGCCGATCCCCATTCTGACATATACACAGTAGAATTAACTTCGGTATTTTTTTCAATTTTAGTCAAAGTAAAAATTGAAATAGCACCCAGAATAAGAGTAATTGCGGCAGCCGTCACGGTAAGAAATAAGATCATTTGACCAATGGTCTTACTCCCTGACTCTGAGGAACCAGTGCTACTGAATTTGTCGATAACAATTTCTTTAATGGACATAAGATTTGAATGCATTAGAGATATTAAAGTGTTTTCTTATTCGCCGGATAGTTGGCCTGTCAAAAATTAACTAAAGAATTTTTTTAGGGAACCCTACGCCAGCTAAGAATGTTATCGGCTTTTATTCTTATATCTTAAATTCTAACTTTTATCCATGGCCAGTAGATAGCCCAATCTCTACGACCCTAACGAATTTCTTAATAACTATTCTTAAGCATTTTTGTGATCTGATCCTTAAGTAGTAGGTGGGTTAGTGGTTTATGGACAAACCCCATTCCTTTTCTCATTAGTGCATCCACCCTTTCCTCATCATTATCTGTGGATACTACGATTGCTGGAATATCGGAGAAATCTGGATGGTCGTAAGTGTAGTCGAGCATTTCCATTCCATCCATTACCGGCATATAGATATCAACTAACATTAAGTCAACTTGCTCACGCTTCAATATTTCAATTCCCACCTTTCCATTTTCAGCTTCAAAAACTTCACAGATCTCAACATCCAGTTTGGCAGACAATACGATACTTCGTAGAACCACACGCATCGCCGCATCATCCTCAACAATTAATACATTGATTTTCATGTCAAACGCGATTTAAAATTTATACATGGATTACTATAGGAAAATAGCTATTAACAGTGCTATGACAGACATTGCAAGGGCTGATGAGGAAATAAACAAGAAATTGTCGGTTTTTCTTTTTTCCGTTCTCAGATCTGCCAATACAGAAGCTACAATGGGAAAATTTACACTCAAGCCTTCAAATTTGTCTGTAATAAAGAAAGTTGTCACATTACCTTTCTCATCTTTATAACTATACTTCTTATTGAAGTGATAAAATATGCGGCCAAAGATCATATCCTCTTCCACCCCACATGCTTCAGCTACTTCCTGCACATTTATTGGAACACGAATTCTCGCGATTCTGTCAGGATCTTCCGTTGCATATTTCCGGAAGGATTCGAAATACCTTTCATATAACTCTTCCATAATTTCAAGATCTGTAGGTATTCTACTCATGTTTTTCTCCGTTATTCAAACAAATGCCAAAAGCGAAGAGATGAATTAAAGCCCTTCACTTTTGCTTAGTTTCTATGCTTACTAAAAGTCTCCGAAGTCATCTTCATCCTCATCAAAAGGAATTAGTTCAAAGGCTTCTTTTTTCTTTGGTGCACTATTCTCAATTTTTTTTCTATGTTCTACTTGCTTTCTTGATTGGAATGCTTTGCTGTTTTCACTTCCATTATGATATTGAAAATCATTTTCGTAAAGTTGAGACTTATTATGCCCTTCAAAAGCATGGAAATACTCATCGTGACTTACATTAAGTACCGTCCGGGTTCCTCCTACCAATTGTTGTAGTTCTTCAACTATGATATTCATTTCTTCTGCCTGTGACGAAAGCTCTTCTGCAGCACTGGCCGACTCTTCCGAGCTGGAAGCGTTCCCCTGAACAGTTTTATCCATTTCATGCATTACGGAATTCATTTCTTCTATTCCGGTTTTTTGTTCTTTTGCAGCCATAGAAATTTCAGAGACGAGTACATGGACACTTTCTGCAGTTTCCGCTATATTTCTTAATTTTTCAGACATTCCTTCAGCTATATCAGAACCTTTCTTCGAGTTTTCCTGAGACTGATGAATCAAATCAGAAGTATTTTTAGCCGCTTCTGCACTTCGTTGAGCCAAGTTTCTGACTTCTTCAGCTACTACAGCAAATCCTTTGCCAGCCTCTCCGGCCCTGGCAGCTTCTACTGCCGCGTTCAAAGCCAGCAAGTTTGTCTGAAAGGCAAGGTCATCTATAGTTTTAACGATCATAGTGGTTTCTGCCGATGAATCTTCAATCATCTGCATGGCGCTGATCATTTGTTCCATTGATTGCATTCCACTTTCAACCATAGGTTTTGCATTTGCCTCCATCTCCTTTTCAACTTGCATGACGTTCTGGGTAGTTTGCTTGATCTGTGATGAGATCTCCTCCAATGACGAAGTGGTTTGCTGTAAACTTGCAGCTTGTTCACTGGAACTTTCAGCCAATGACTGACTGGCTCGTGATAACTGCTCAGATGATACGTTCACCTGTTCAGAACCATTGGTGATTCTAGAGATTATGTTCTGTATTGGTACCGCAATGGAACGGGTAATAAAAAAGCTAAGAAACGCACTAATAAAGGTAGCTAGAATTAGTCCAATAACAATTCCATATAAGGTTCGGCTAGCCAGTTTTTCCTGACGTTCTCCCGCAGTTTTGCCATTATTCTCATTCCAGGACATTAAATCGCCTGTCAAATTTGTCAATTTTGACGAGGCTTCGAACAAAGCTGCTATCTCCTGCCTGGCTTTTTCTTTTTGACCATTCCTGCTGTACTCCAGTACCTGATCCCGTTTGTTTGACCAGTTTGTATATTCCCGGTCCGTTAGAGTAAATAAATTCCGGTCTTCTTCTTGGATGATTGTGGATTCGTAATTCCTGAAATCTCTGTTAAACAATCCAATATATTTGTCTAACTCTGTTTCCAGTTCATTCATCTCAGCATCATTTTCTGATAGAATATGCATCTGAAGTAAAGTAAACTCCTGTCTTGCCCATGCATCATATCCACCTGCCAGTGCCGTTCCAGGAAGAGCATCCTGTACTACAATATCAACCGCATTATTGATCTTGCTAATTTGAAGTAATGTATATCCTCCAAGTAAAAGCATCATTGAGGAAATAATCCCAAATCCGAGATATAGTTTTTTCCTTAAGGTCATATTTTTAAATATCATTTATTCTCTTTTGTTTGAATATGTGATTGTACGTTTTTACCCAGTACCAAAAGCAGGATTTTCAAGTCAATAAAAATTCTCGTCATACTAACCTAAACTGTACATCAGCGAAGTTATTGGTTTCGTTTGTACTATTATCGGCCTGATAATCTAGTTCTTAAGACTGTTTATTTCCTTTTCACAGTTATTTACTTTTAAAAAGCGTAAGGTAAGATCGAATTAAAAAAAGCACTGCCGATCAAGACAGTGCTTCTGTATACTTTTATGGGGGTAGTTAAATAAGTATTATTAATTAAGCTGAAAATTAATTGGCATTGTAAAATATACCTTTACTTTTTTTCCCTGATGAATTCCAGGCTTGAACCTTACTTTTTTGATCCCTTCGATAGC
>Ga0102940_1002680_pt1 | contig 10556 bp, 11 predicted proteins | sample SalPonR2_C_D1_MG_FD_78215 | JGI IMG/M metagenome (GOLD analysis project Ga0102940, IMG submission 78215) | Salt pond soil microbial communities from South San Francisco under conditions of wetland restoration - Salt Pond MetaG R2_C_D1_MG | ecosystem: Environmental > Aquatic > Marine > Intertidal...
CGGCATTCCCCCTTGAGACGCCGCACCGAATCGTCGCTGTTCATGCCCACGACCAGCAGGTCTCCAAGCGCCCGGGCCCGCTGCAGATAATCCACATGCCCCGCATGCAGGATATCGAAACACCCATTGGTGAACACCACGATCCCTTCCCTGCCGGGGCGATTGTATTCTTCGGCGATCTCTTCCCGGGAGAGAATTTTCATATCTTTCCTTCCTGTAAATTGACAAGATGTATGATTTGCTGAAAATAAAATGATACGCGAAAGCAATTTCCTTCACCCCAGCCCTACCCGGTTCAAACCATGTCCAAAAACTGGATCACCTCGAAACGAAACGAATTCGTCCGGGACACCCTGCGTGATTTCTGCCTGGTCAACCGGCAGTTCGAAACGCTCTTCGATGCCTACGACCGATCCGGTCAGATCAGCTTCGACCATATCAGGGACCTGCTCGGCAAAGAGACCTGCAAGGGAGAGCTCTGGCGGCTCAAAGACACCGCTCACCTTCTTTTCCGGAGCGAGCCGCCGGCCCCGCCTGTGGGGAGATTTCTGGAATGGGCCCTTGGCTCCCTTTTTCATGAAGCGGTCAAACTGATGGAGGATGCCTACCAGCTGACAAACTACAAGCCCTGGTTCTCCACACTGCAGCAGGAAAAAACCCTGCGCCCCGAGGAGCAGCTCCTGAGCAGCGAACTCTACTCGATCATCGACCAGACCGCGGACAGCATCCGCCGCGAAGTCAAGCGGATCCGCTTTCTCCTCTTTCACTGCCGCAGAATGTTTATTCTCTATCTGCCGGCCCATGTCGAGAATCCGCTGCTGGCCCGTTTTCTGTACGGCCAGAACGATCTGGTCCGCTCCATCTTCAAATCCGGTTACACGGACCTGATCCGGGCCGTATATGAAGACAGACCGGAAAGAATGTATGTTCTGGCATCCCGCAGCCTGCGTCAAGGGGGGTGGGTCCTGGATGCGGGAAAGGCTCTGAAGATGGCGGAAAACATCTGCCCGGACAACGGGATCGTCTTGCAAGAAAAAATGATTCTTGCTAGTTTTCAGCAATATCAATAGGATTTCATTTCGGAAAAAAGACCGAACATTGTTCTAACCACAGGAGGAAGTCATGAAAAAATCCATCATTGCCGTGGCACTGCTTTCCATGCTCGGAGCATGGGGGTGTTGCAAGAAGCCGGCTCCGGCCGTTCCCGCACCGGCACCCGCCCAGATCGAAGAACCCGCTCCCGCACCGGCTCCCGTCGTCAAGGAAGTCGCACCGGCACCCACCGCCCGGGAACTCTATGAAGAGCGCTATGCAGCCCTTCCCACCAGTCACACCGTCATCAAAGGCGAGTGCCTGTGGTGGATCTCCGAGTACATCCAGGTCTACAACGATCCCTTTATGTGGCCCCTGATCTACAAGGCCAACCGGGACCAGATCAAGAACCCTGATCTCATCTACCCCGGACAGGAATTTCAGATTCCCAGACAGTTCTCCCTGGCCGAAGTCAAGGAAGACCGCCGCTCTGCCGGAGCACCCAAGCCGTATCTGCCCCCGCAGGACGCCCAGCTTCCGGCCGACATCCGGGCCGATCTCGGTTGGGGATTCTAGGTTCAGGCCGGATCCCTGCGACGCGTATCAAGCTCCGGCCCCAAGGACCGGAGCTTTTTTTAATGCATCCTGTCCTGTTTTTCGCTAGCGTTGTTCCGCCCCGGGGGTGATCCGGCTCTGCCCCGTACCGTGTTTCCCCCTCACACCCCCGCAAATCAACCGATTTTTGGGGCAGATCATTTCGAACCTCGGATATTCCGAGCCTGACGGAGATTGACATGGCCTTCAAAAAACTCCTGGCCCTTCCCCTGCTCCTGTCCCTGACCGCATGTGCCGGCGTTCTGCCCGGTTCGAGCCCATCGGATCAGGCCACACCCCGATCCGAACCGGCTCAGGAAGAGCAGACCCGCTTCTACTACGACTTCGACGATATCCTGGTTCCCAAAGAAATGGAGCTGACTCCCAAAAACTCCCTGCTTCTGGAAACCCCCCAGGTCAAGGCCGGAGTGATCCAGTTCAAGGGACGGGTCGAACCGATCTCCCTGTTCGACTTTTTTCAGACCAACATGCCCAAGGACGGCTGGCAGCTGCGCAGCTACATCAAGTACGGTCGCTACCTGATGGTCTACGAAAAACCGGACCGGGATTGCGTGATCAGCATCGATGAAAGCTCCCTGACCACCTCCATGGAGATCTGGGTCACCCCGCGTATCAACGGAACCGGAGCATCCACCTTCAGCCCGCAGCTCGAGCGCAACCTGGCCCAATGATCCCCGCCCACTATCTTTTCGACTGTTTTCCCGGCAGGCGGGTCCACCTCGGTGTCAGCGGCAGCATTGCCGCCTTCAGGGGACTGGATCTGCTCCGGGCCCTGACTGGAAACAACCTCCGGGTCAGTGCCACGGTGACCCCGTCCGCCGCTCAGTTCGTCACCCCGCTTTCCTTTGAATCCCTTGGTGCGGAACCGGTGTATCAGGACATGTTCGTCCCCGGGCAGTCCCCCTATGCCCATCTCGAACCGGGACAGGAGTGCGACGCACTGATCATCTGCCCGGCCACGGCCAACACCCTGGCCAGAATGGCCCACGGCCTGGCCGACGACATGCTCTCCTGTCAGGCCCTCTCTTTTGCCGGGCCCGTTGTGGTCGCCCCGAGCATGAATCCCGGACTCTGGAACGCACCGGCCACCCGGGAAAACTGGAAAACCCTCATGGACCGCGGCGTGATCGGGGTCGGCCCGGTGCAGGGAAATGTGGCCTGCGGCGACACCGGCACGGGGCGGCTGGCCCCGGTTTCCGACATCTTTGTGGAAACCCTGCGGGCCCTGTCCCCCCGGGATCTTCAGGGAACACGGGTCCTGGTCACCCTGGGGCCGACCCGGGAATTCTTCGACCGGGTCCGGTTCTGGTCCAACCCCTCCTCCGGGACCATGGGGGCCTGCGTGGCCGTTGCGGCCTGGCTCCGGGGGGCCGAGGTCCATGTGGTGCACGGACCGATATCCCTTGAGCTTCCCGCGGGAATACAGCGGACTGCCGTGACCACGGCCAAAGAAATGTTCACGGCCTGCATGGACCTCTGGCCGGACATGGATGCGGGATGTTTCACCGCTGCCGTGGCCGACTTCAGCCCCGAGCCGTATCCGGGTGGAAAACTCAAAAAAGAGGATACCCGGGACGGCCTGCATGTCGATTTCACCCCCAATCCGGATATCCTGTACACGGTGGGGCACAACAAAAAACCCGGCCAACGGTTGATCGGGTTTGCCGCCGAGGCCGGGGAGCTTCCCCCTGCGGCCAAACGAAAGCTGGACCGCAAGAACCTGGACCTTATCGTTGCCAACCGTATCGACCAGGACGAGGGAGGATTCGGAGCAACCACCAACTCGGTCCTCATGCTTGACAATCGGGGACAGAGCCGGGAGCTGGTGCACCTGCATAAAACGAAAATCGCATGGAGGATCTGGGATTGGATCTCTGGAGTCTAGATCTGGACGAATCTCTGCGCCCGTGGCAGGAAAACGGCCTTGCGCATATCCTGTGCAAGGATCCGGTTCCAGCCCCGGCCCACAAGCGGACCACTGCTTCTTCCGGTCCCGGCCGTCCCGTGCGGGAGGCCGGCCCACCTTCCCGCAGTGCTGCGCCTCGGGCCGGACAGGCCCCTCCTGCCCGGCCCGAGCCGAAACCGAGCCCCGCCCCCGGGAACGGGGCGCACCCCGATCTGCCGGCCCCCTTTGCCTCCCTGCTGGACCGGACCACCATCCCCTCCTTCACTCTCTGGACCTACTGGGAATTCGGCCAGGACCTTCTCGGCCCGCCGGACCCGGACCGGCAGACGCTATGGCGGGGGATGCTCAAGGCCCTGCACGACCGTTTGGGGTGGCCCCGGGGAAGCATTGCCTTCTGGCCTCTGAGCACGACTCGGGACGCCTCCCTGGTTCCGGATATGGATCTGTTCCTGTATGGCGTAAAACGCATCAAACCGGTCTATGTCTTCTGCTTCGGCAGACAGGCATTCAAGGTTCTTTTCCCGAATCGGGAATACGCTCCGGGACGGTACACCCGGGAACAGCTCTCCATCCAGGTTCTCCCCGGTCCCGAAGAGATGCTCCCGGACAACAAAGCGGCCAAAGCAGCGGCCTGGAAGACCTTTCAGCGATACACGCCATCGTGACCCCTGTTTCGCACGTAAACACGCCTTCAAGGCTTTAAAATCTTTTTCGCAGGGCTCAACCCGAAAAAACCTGTCCCGGCCCGAATTCACCCCTTTCTGTTCGTTGTTTTTCTGCCTTTTTTCTTAGAAAAACATACTTTTCAGGAACATTTCTTGCATAACAAATCAGTATTGGAGCCCCATATGCATGTTCTCGTCACCGGTGCGGCCGGATTCATCGGCCACTCGCTCTGTAAAAGACTGCTCAACGAAGGACACCGGGTCACCGGGCTGGACATCCTGAATGACTACTACTCTGTACAGCTCAAAAAGGATCGCCTGGCCGAACTCGAGCCCCGGGACCGGTTTTCCTTTGCCAGAATCGACCTGGCCGACGCCCCTGCCCTCAACGACCTGTTTGCAAAAAACGACTTCACTCACGTGGTCAACCTGGCAGCCCAGGCCGGGGTCCGGTACTCCATTGAAAACCCGAAATCCTATGTGGACAGCAACATGGTCGGGTTTGCCAACCTGCTTGAATGCTGCCGTCACAACACCATCGAGCACCTGGTGTTCGCCTCCTCCAGCTCGGTTTACGGCCTGAACACAAACATGCCGTTTTCCGTACATCACAACGTGGACCATCCCATCAGCCTGTACGCGGCCAGCAAGAAGTCCAATGAACTCATGGCCCATACCTACAGCTACCTGTATGACCTCCCCTGTACCGGGCTGCGGTTCTTCACCGTCTACGGCCCCTGGGGCCGACCGGACATGGCCCTGTTCCTGTTCACCAGGGCCATCCTTTCCGGTGAACCGATCAAGGTCTTCAACCACGGCAGAATGAAGCGGGACTTCACGTACATCGACGACATCATCGAAGGGGTTGTCCGGGTCACCAGGCGGACGGCAGCACCCAACCCGGAATGGTCCGGGGCCAGCCCCGATCCGAGCTCCAGCCCGGCCCCCTACAGGATCTATAACATCGGGAACAACAACTCGGTCCAGCTTGGCCACTTCATCGAGGTCATCGAAAAAAATCTTGGAATGACCGCTCGAAAGGAATACATGGAGCTTCAGCCCGGGGATGTCCCGAACACCTTTGCCGATGTGGACGATCTGATCAGGGATGTCGGATTCAAGCCGGACACCCCCATCGAGGAAGGGGTCGCCAATTTCGTTCGCTGGTACCGGGAGTATCACCGGATATAGTCTGCCCTCTTCGGGCACTCCATTGACACCCCCATGCCCTTCACATAGAAAAAATGCACCCCTTGGGAAGGCAGATGTTTCCCGTGAAACATCTGCAGGTCGCCCTCACAGGAGGGCGATTTTTTCATGACCTTACCACTGAAGAGGACCGGGATGGCCAGAAAAATCGTCATTGCAAATCAGAAAGGCGGCGTGGGAAAGACCACTACCGCCGTTAATCTGGCAGCCTCGCTGGCGGTCATGGAGCGGCGGGTGCTCATCATTGACTGCGACCCTCAGGCCAATGCCTCCAGCGGGGTCGGAATCGACGTGGATGAGCTGGACAAAAACCTGTACAGCGCCCTTTTCAATCCGGATCTGGGCATGGAATCCCTGAGCGACACCATGATTCCGTTCCTGAAAATCCTGCCCTCCACGCATGACCTCGTCGGGGCGGATATCGAGCTGATCGACAAGCAGAAAAGGGAATTCTTTCTCAAAAAGCTGATCGCCCGATTCGATGACCATTTCGACTACATCTTCCTTGACTGCCCCCCGTCACTGGGGCTGGTCACCGTCAACGCCCTGTGTGCCGCCGAGGAGCTGCTGATCCCCCTTCAGTGCGAATACTACGCCCTGGAAGGCATTGCCCAGCTCCTGCAGACCTATGAGCTGGTCAAGGCACGTCTCAACCCGGACCTGGACATCCTCGGGGTGGTGCTGACCATGTTCGACAAACGAAACCGGCTCTCGTTCCAGGTGGAGGAAGAGGTTCGCAACCACTTCAAAGAAAAAGCGTTCACGACCATGATCCCCCGCAATGTACGGCTCTCCGAGGCTCCCAGCTTTGGCAACCCGGCCATTGTCTACGACATCCGGTCCACGGGAACCCAGGCCTATATCGCCCTGGCCAGGGAGATGGAAGACAAGGGCCGCCCATAACCTCCCTTTCCCGGCCGGGCCACCTCCCGTACTTGCGGAGCACCGCGGCGAATCATCGGCTCACTTTTCAACAAAGGGCTTGCATTCAACCGTGACCTTGTCCTTGAAATGATTTTTCGTAACCCGTCCCTTGCACTGGCAGCACTGAAAAGAGACCAGTCCCCCGAGATTGGCAGCCTTCAGATAAAATCTGCGGGGCTCATCCTCGGTCCAGTTTTCCGTCTCGTTTCCGCACAGTCCGCACGCCACTCCACGGCTCAGAGAGTACCGGAAATCCCAGAATTTCTCCAGCATATCCCAGTCCTCCATGGGCTCATACGGAACCTCGGGTTCTGTTCTGAACAGTTTTTCAAGGTGGGGTTCAATCTCGCGGGATAAAACCGACCAGAGTTCGGGCGAAAAAAACACACCCAGAAAATTCCCGTTCCCGTCATACAGATGCTTGAGTGCATCATTTTTTTCCATCATCAACCTCCATTAAAAAAATCTTCCTGTTTCGAAGATAGGAATTTCGAGCCCAAAGGAAAAACACCATGAGCATACCTGCCAAAAACACCAAAAACAGAGGCCTTGGTAAAGGCCTGGACCTGCTTCTCAAAAAGAACAGCGACACCGAAGACCCCAGCCTGGAAATCAGAGAAATCCCGCTGGGTCATATCGTGCCCAATCCCAGCCAGCCACGCCGGAAATTTTCTCCGGAAACGATTCAGGAACTGGCCGACTCCATCGCCGCCCAGGGCGTGATCCAGCCGGCCCTGGTCCGACCTGTTCCGTCAGACCCGGAAAAATACGAGCTGGTTGCCGGTGAGCGACGCTGGCGAGCCGCACACATGGCCGGACTGGACGTCATGCCGGTCCTGATCCGGGACATGGACGACAGGGAATCCCTGGCCATCGCCCTGATCGAAAACCTGCAGCGCGAAGACCTGAACCCTGTCGAAGAGGCCCTTGCTCTAAAGAATATCAAGGAACAGTTCAACATAAACCAGGACGAGCTGGCCAGACGGGTGGGGAAAAGCCGTCCGGCAGTGGCCAACGCGATCCGACTCCTGAACCTCCCCGAACACATCCGAAAGGACCTGAGCAACGGCGTGATCTCCACCGGTCATGCCCGGGCCCTGCTCGGAATCGAAGAGGAGGAGGTGCAGGCCCGGGCCCATACGGCCATCGTGGCCCGTGGATTGACCGTGCGCCAGGCGGAACAGTTCATCAAAGAGATCAAGAACGGGGACGCGCAGCTCCCGGAGCCTGTCCCGGGAAAAAGGGGAAGCGACCCGGCTGCCCGGGAATTCAAGAAAAAATTTCAGGCGGTCCTGCAGGAACACCTCGGGGACAAGCACCGGATCAAGGTTGCGGTCCAGGGCTCGCAGGACAAGGGACACATCGCCCTCAAATATGCGAATCCGGAGGAACGGGAGCGGATCATGGCGCTGCTGGGGATGGACAGTGCGCAGTAGACAGGAACTTTTCCAGGCGGTTCAGGGGCTCGCGTCCGGCAGGGTGCTGATCATCGGAGACACTATGCTGGACCGGTATCAGTGGGGCACCGTGGACAGAATCTCACCGGAAGCCCCGGTGCCCGTGGTCACGGTCAACGAGGAGACTCTCAAGCTCGGAGGAGCCGGGAACGTGGCCCGCAACATCCGGCACCTCGGGGGGACCCCCAGCCTCATCAGCGTCCGGGGCGAGGACATCCACGGCAGAAAACTCGAAGAACTGCTGGACTCCTGGGGAATCGAACACTCCCTGGTAGCATCGAAAAGCAGGCCGACCACGGTCAAAACAAGGGTCATTGCCGGAAATCAGCAGATCGTACGCATCGACGAGGAAAGCAGTTCTCCCCTGACCGGTCCCTGCAGAGATCGGATTATCGCGTGTCTCCAGGAGAAGATTTCCGCCTACCCGGTGATCATTCTCTCGGACTACGGCAAGGGAGTCATCTGCGGGGAACTCCTTGAGTGGGTCCGGGAGCACACCCGAAAGGACCAGCTCGTACTGGTGGACCCCAAGACCAGAAACTTTTCCCTGTACACGGACCTGTCCCTGATGACCCCCAATGCCAAGGAGGCCTCGGAAGGAGCCGGGATGGCCATCTCCGACCCCAAGGAGACGGTTCTGGCCGGAAACGCGATCATGGCCCGCAACCACCTCGACAACCTGCTCATCACCCTCGGAGCTCGGGGCATGGCGTTGTTTCGAAGGGATCATCCTCCCGTGTTCATCCCCACGGCCGCCCGCAGGGTGTTTGACGTGACCGGGGCCGGAGACACGGTCATCGCCGTGATCGGCCTCGCCCTGAGTGCCGGGCACGACATTGTCACGGCCTGTATCCTGGCCAACCATGCGGCGGGGATCGTGGTCGGCCAGGTGGGAACCGCAGCCGTGGCCCATGCGGAACTGCTCGAAGCGGTCACCAGTGAAGAGCATCCGGAAATGACCGAATGGGCGGATCACCCTGTGCAGCTCTCCCCGCAGCAGGCTCCACCCAAGCCGGAATAGGCGTAAAGAATCCGGCGCTCCTTTTCCAGGCGCTCCTCACCGGGCGCGAACTGGGGCGCCGCTTCAACCATTTCCTTCAGCCGCTCCCACCCCGGAACGGCCTGCAGGGATTCCCCTACGCAGGACCCGTCATGGGTCAGGGCCACCAGGGCAACCATGGAATCGCTGACGGTCACCACCGGAAACACCCCCCGGGGCGCGATACGGGCTGCAGCAAGACTCTGACGCAGGAAGGACCCCACATCCCCGGGGCAGAAAAAAAAGGCCAGCAGCGGCCGACCCTGCGGGTCAAAGACGGCCAGATCGATCACTGCTTCACTCGATTGTCCCTGAACGGAAAAAGAAAACCGCAGCCTGGGCTTAATCAGTTCAGGGGGATACCCCTTCTCCTGCACAAGCATCCTGGCCAACCCCTGACGCAGGTCCTCATACGTGGTCTCCTCGATCTCCTGGCCGGTCAGGTAGTCCCTGATGACCCTGTTCAGACTCACTTCATGCATTGCTTTTCCTCCGGGAATTGACCTGGTAGGGAATCTCTTCTCAGCATGTGAATAATAGGACATAACACGCCAAACGCAACCCTTGCCCGTCAATTTCCTTCTTCTGCCCAACGACCACCAGCCTGAAAACGGATCTTATGCACGACTCGCTTCAAAACCTTTGCATTTTCCACGCCTTGGACGGACTTCGGGAGGGCCTCTCCCAGTTTTCAGGTCCCAGCCGTGCCGCCCTGATCTACGCGGTCACCCCGCAGGACCCGATACGAATCTACGACCCGCAGGGACTGCTGCGCGGGCACGAGCCTAAACTGAGACAGCTCTACCTCGAAGACCGGGACTGGGCGCGCGACGGGGCACAGGAAAAGACGGACCTGCCGGAAGAGGTTCTGCAGCAGGATCTGGAGCTTTCAGGGTTGATCTCCTTTGGCGGAAAGTCACGTTCCATCCGGTACCAGATGTGGTTTACCGAACACCACCCCAATATCTGTTCGGCAGGCCCTGTTACCCGGTGGCTGGAGCATGCCACCCGACTGCTTTCTCAGGATTTTGCCTGCGGCAACATGCTCAGCGTCGGAACCTCCGGGTACGTGCTTCAGGACTGCGGTCGACACGCCGTGCGCGATCACATCGTGGACGCCCGGAATCTGACCATGGGCTGGGACACACGGCTGCGCATCTATCCCATTCTGGAAGCGACACTGAACATTTCCAAAACCCGGGAGGAAGGGGAGCACCCCTTTGGCAGGCTGGTCTTTGTGGAGCCCGCTTCCCTGGAGACCCTGCACTTTCTGGCCCGGTTCCCGTCCATGGAACAACCGAGCCTTCGCGATACCAAGCACATCCGCAAGCTGCTCCAGAGTGTGGAGCACTCCCCGAACATGCTCATTTCCGACGGGAACAACATCCTGGGAGCGGCCAGGGGAGAAATCCCTGAATTTTCCGTGATTGTCGACTTCAAGGGGGCCCACGGCCTGCTCTCCCTGCACTGCGGTCCCGTATGCAGCTTTTTCGACGGCGCCTTTCATTCCACCAACCGCAAACCAAATCTGGTTCAGCTCGAGGAGGCCCTCCTGGAGCTTCCGCTGGACGATACCACGCGGTACGAACTGTTCAAAACCGTCAATCATCTGGTCCGAAGCGCTCAGGAACGCAAACACGGATGCGCCCTGGCCCTGGACTTCAGCACTCCCCCTCTGAATCTCTCCGGGCAGCACCTGACCCATCCCC
>Ga0102940_1002685_pt1 | contig 10544 bp, 10 predicted proteins | sample SalPonR2_C_D1_MG_FD_78215 | JGI IMG/M metagenome (GOLD analysis project Ga0102940, IMG submission 78215) | Salt pond soil microbial communities from South San Francisco under conditions of wetland restoration - Salt Pond MetaG R2_C_D1_MG | ecosystem: Environmental > Aquatic > Marine > Intertidal...
CGTTTTTTTGGCACATGAAAGCGTTATCAGCATTAAGATTACAGACATCACCATCATTACGGTCTTTTTCATGTTTCTCTCCTGATGAGGTTAAAACGATATGTTGCGGCAATTTTTTTCAAATTCCCTTAAAAACGATTCCATAAACCGGCCGGATTCAAACCAGTCTCTAAATTTTTCAAATTTTTGTTCATATACTTCATAGTTCTTTGACCGGCGGAAGGGGCCGATGGGAGACCCGCCTGACTCGGCTGCTATTTTTTCCGGTGCCAGTTCCTCCAGAATCTGCTGCACCTTGGCATGGGCCGCTTTTTTGGATGCCTCCTGGGCTTCGAAAAACGCCTTGCCGATCTGACCGATATAGGCCTCCAGTGGGCGGGCCTGGCTGCTGCCTTCGATATTATATCCGATCACCTGGCGGATGGTTTGATCCGGGTCCTGCTTTCCCACCAGGGTGGTATTGATGCCGCTGATCAACTGGTTCAACGACTCAAAAACCGTATTAATGGATTCGGCCAGGCTCTCCAGCAGTTCATCGGAGCTCAGATCTACTTTGGAGATATCCCGTCCCAACAGCAGTTTTATCACCCGGGATAACACATGGTCATCAATTCCCGGTGACCGACCGTATCCCAGTCTCTGATCCGGATTGTCCAATTGGTCAATCAACCGGTCCAGTACTTTGATTTTACAGACTTGGTCAACATTTTCCAGCGCATCTGTCAAATAACGGTCCAGCTGATCCTGACTCCGGTCTCCGAATTCTTGATATATCTCCAGAATACCGGCTTCCAGTGTCTCATATGATATGGTTTCCGTCATTGCTTGATCCATTCCTGTTAAGATTCCCGGGTCATTTTTTCGGGGATATCACCACTGTTCTGTCCAAATCATCATCTTCATCGAAAAAATGGCCATCCTGTTTCGCCATCCCGTCAGGGTCCGCCTTTTCAGAATCCGTTTTTTCAGAATACGCCTTGGAACTTGACGTTAAAACAACGGTTTTCTCCAGATCTTCAAAATCAGCCCCTGGGTCGGGGCCATGTTCCGGAGCGGTCCTGTCCGACGAAGACAGTACAATGGTTTCAAGCACATCCTCTTCCCGCTCCCGGACATCTGGTTCTGAATTTCCCATCCCCTCTTCTGCCTGCCATTTGTCTCGCAGCTGAAACAGCAGAGACCGAACAGCCTGTTTGCGGGCCCGGGTTTCGGACAAGATGTCAGGTTCTGTTGCACGGGGTTCCTGGACTGACTGCGGCTCGTCCTCTTTGCTACGGGCAGCAAACAACTGGATTTTCACCTGTTGTTTCAAACCGTCCATTTCCGCAAGCAGGATATCAATCTCGTTTTTCAGATCCCGTGAATGCGGCTGTAAAAATCGGGTACCTGCCGACAGTGTGTCAAGCCACAGCGTCTGCCACTGTTCCAAAACCGTTCCATCCTCTGGAGCCCAAAAAATGTTTTCCACAGCCAGAAAGGGATATGACTGAACCAATCGTGTATAATCGGAAAAATACACTTCCAGGGAGTTGTTTTCGGAAAGCTGCTTGAGCCCGGCAAAGATGTCATTTTGTCCCTGATTCCGATTCACCAGAAAGGTATAAAACCAGAGACCTGCAAGAAAATCGATATTTCTGTTACCGGCCGGAAACATATCTCCTGCATCTTCATACCTGTTGGACACCAGATCAATAATATTCAGATCGAATCCCCAAAAAAATGGCAGCATACTCCCCTGGTTTAAGGGTTTCAGCCAGATACTGTGGGCGGACAGGTTCACAATTGAACGGATATTGTGTTGGAGCTTTTGCTTCAAAATCCTGGCAAATTTGTCAATAAATGACAATTTCAGATACAGCACTTCCAGAAAAAAGCGGTTTTCATTTTCAAAGAAAAAACCGGGGCCGCCATGGGAATTCCGGCTCGCATCAAGGGTGGCACCGGAAGCAGTATCAGAAAGGGTGGGGATATCTTCGATTCGGGCCCCGGACAACACCGGAATAAAGTCAATCCCCTTGATGACAGCGGCCTCAAACACAAGCATGTAAAATGGATAAAAAGAAAAAAAACTGATCCGGGACAGGGCTTTTTCACCGGTGATGTGGCATCTGGAATGCTCCGGGCAGGACAGGCAGGGAAAACTCTCAGCAGAAGCGCTCCGCATCCGGTTGAAATTCCTGATTAGATCAAACCGGTCCTTGACAAAGACATGGTCTTCAGGGTTACGGGAATACTGGTAAAAAATATTTTTACCTTCGCCGGCCCGGCAGCGGGGGCAGAACAGATACCGTTTCAAAGAGGCATGATATGATGGCAGGGCCGCCTGTTTCAAAAGCTGGTCATCTGTACACAGATCCAGCAGCCCGCCGCATTCAGGGCATGGGGGATGAAAAAATATTTTTGTATACCGGCAGAAGAAAAGCGGCTTGAACCAGGCCGGATCCGGATGCCGGAAAACCGTTTTATCTACGGAACAGGACTGGATCGTATCCTGCCATATGCGGTCCATATCTGCATTGGTATATGTGCGCAATCCATTGGAAAAATGCGGATAATGATCTCTTTGAACGAGCAGAAAAAGGGGCCGGCAGGGACCGGCAGGGGAAGTTTTGAGGTTAGCCTTCACGATCATGGAAAAACACTGACCGCTGTCAGCAACCTGAAATGGACGGATATCACCGTGATATCCATCATCACCCGGATCTGATGTCGGAATCTCGAGGGAAAAGCCTTCCCTCTCAGATTCCAGAAATGGAAGCAATGAGATCGTTTTGTCCATTCTCTTCTCTGCCCCGGCAGAAAGTGCACATTATCAATAAACGTCATAAAATAAATCGAATAGTCATCTTTAAACTATCGACTTTGCATGGGAAAATCAACCCAAAAATTACTGAATTTCCAATGGTTCACCTGTCTGGAGCCAGGTATTTTTTCACTGCCATAGCAAATCCCTGGCCGCCAGAGAAACGGCAGCCTTCGCCATATCAACGGGAACGTCTCCATCTTTTATATATTGTCCATATCCATCAGTGTCTTGAGCGCCGACTTGTCGGCACTGTGAGGCACTTCCTCCTTTTGACAAAAATTCAACCGCTTTTACATACTTTGTCCGTTTACGGCCATAGTCCTTGATCTGAACCACAGTCTTTTGCAGATCAGTTCGGGATTTCAACTGTTTGAGCGCATTGTACAGATTGAAGGGAGAGGCCGCATAATGCCCGGTTTTATGTGTGATCAACAGTATGATACCGCGGCTGACCACCCATTCTCCTGCGGCAAGCACCCGCCCCCCGCTCAAAAAAGAGGAGTGGTGAAACTTATTTACAATATGGCTATCTGAATAAAATATGCCTCTGGGACTGCATACCCATATGGCAAAATGTTCACCGCTGTGGGCTGTAGACATGCCACGGGTTGAAAACTTGCTGATCGGAATATTTTTTTTACTGCCTCGGGCACCGATTTTGGGATTGTAGCGGTAAAGAGATTTATCCAGGCTGTCAAATATGATCCAGTATTTCCAACGTTCGTCAGGTGCAAGGTATTGCACCCCTTCCACATCTGCTTTGCCGGTTTTTTCAAGCCAGTCCCAGAAATTTAAAGTTGTATCGCTGTGCATCCATTCATTGAAAATTTCCCCAAACTGATGTCCCCATGATCGATGCCGCGGATCCAGTGCCTCCAACCAGTAATTTCCCAAACTCGTGGACTCCACATTGGAACTGTGATGATGTGTCAGGGTTTTAGCAGTCCCATGCTGGCTTTTGGAGGGTTTGAAAACCCGGCGCGCAGAGTCCCAGCCTTTCGATGCTTTTTCGATCCGCTTTTTTTCCTTTTGGGCACTTATTCCCAGTTGAAAAAAAACAGGAGCAAGAGGTTCGGTTAAGCCATAATGCTTTAAATAGGCAATACATACCTGTAACATCTGGTCAAGGATCATCTGTCTTTCAGCAATATCGGTGCCCGGTTTCAAATGATAGGTACGTACCAGAATGGTGCAACGGTCGAGTTCCGGGACAGCACCCTTGAATTTGATTGATTTTTGCCATTGGTTTCCGGTGGGTATTGCACTTGACATATCAACCATCCTTTCTCTTGGGTTGACCATCATGTCTGGATTTTGGAATAATCAATGGATCACTTTTTCAGTTAACAGTCATCCATCACATTGTCAAGATTCTTTTCAAGCAACCGGGTTTTATAAGTTGTTTTTCATCCAAAGACTGTTTTTACCCACTGCACCTCACAGATTGCTCATGGAACCATTTGAGTTTGGCCTTAACCGCTCCGAAAACCGTACCTCCGGGGAACACGAAATTTTCGTCAGCCCGGCCGGCGTGCACGCCGGTGAGCACCGCGATGCCCTGTTCAATGGTGGATACCTGATAAATATGAAACAAGCCTTGTTCCACCGCATCCCTTACCGCCTTTTTGACCATGAGATTGTTCACGTTGGCGGAAGGGTCATCAAAATTGTTCACCAGACACAAGTCATCAGGTGTGTCCTGTTTTTTTGCAAAGACCGTGAGTATTTCTCTGGTTATGGTTGATTTGCCGGTCCCTTCATATCCTGTAACAAAAATATTGTACCCCGGGCCTGTCATTTCCAGCCCGAACCCGATGGCCTCCACCGCCCGGCGCTGCCCGATGACACTGTCCAGGGGGTCTAAGTCGGCTGTTGTGCTGAAATCAAACGGGTCATCTGTACACTGCCTGGTCAAATCTGCAGTTTTTACACGAAACTTTTCTATCATCTGGCTGCCTTTCACAGGGGGGTTTATAATTTTTTTTCGGAATGGTCCCTTATCTGGATGCAAAAAACAGCTCAGGGTCTTTTCTTTTATCACAGGCCTTGTGCAGTCTGGCTGCAATATCCTTGAAATGGCCTTCCTTCATTCTTCGTGCTGATTCAGGACATGCTTTTATACAGGCGCAGCAATGGATACAGATATCATCCATGGTGCAGAACCCATCTTTTTCATCAACAGCTTCCACAGGACAGACCGTTACACAGGTGCCGCATGCAGTGCAATCCTCGTTTACCTCTATGAACGGCACCTTGTTGGGAATGGTTGGTTCCTTGTAAGGAAAATTACCGGGCACATCAAGATCTGCACAAAAAAAGCCTTTGGCAGTGCTTTTCATCAGTCGGGCAATTTTTCGGCCAAATTCAAACGCAGATGCCAGATCACTTTTATCCGGACGGCTCTCGGCAATGGGGGTCTGGTTTGTGGAAAAGGAATGTTCTCCAATGAAGGCCCCTGCTGCCAGTGGCTGACATCCGCACTGGATACAGATATCTTTTAATTCCAGCAAAGCATCATCATATTCCCTGTTCCCGTAAAGCACCACCGGCACAGCGCAAATGCCCGGCGCAGACAATTTTTTAAAATAATCTGCAGCAAGAGAAGGCAGTCTGCCGCTGTATACCGGGGCCCCGAAAACAACCAGAGAACTGTCAATTTCTGGCAAAATCTTTTCTCTGGCCTGTGAAAGGGTGATATCAAAGACATCAGCCATATCATATCCCGTTCCTTTTGCAATCTCTTCCAGCACGGTTCTGGTTGTGGTGGTGGGGCTGAAATATACCAGTGTGACTGTTTTTTTGTTCATCTTACCCATTTTCTCCCCTGTGTGCGCTTGATATTTGAAAAATGCCATGAATTGCTGTATACATAATTTTCCATAGGATTTTTTTTACAAAGGATAGACCATCATATGCGTATTATAGAAAAATGCCCTGCCTGCGGCGGGGATCTTTATATCAAAAAAACCTGAACAAACGTTTTCTTTTGCTGCAGGTCCTGCAGCAAAAATTATCCTGAAGCCAGATACAAAGACCTGATGGATGACTATCTTGAAGAGCAGCTGGCCAATATCCCCATCAACCGAATCTGATGCATTGAGCGCAGCTGCAGGGGATTCAATTGCCGGCCACGGTTTTCCCGCCCTTCTAAAGCACTGCGTCTTCATCATAGACATTGCAGATACAGCATAAAAACGTGGCAGGTTCCGCTGTAATGTTTTTCATGCCGTGGGGCTGCATACTGGGAATGTAGATGGCGGTTCCGGGTCCGCAAACCATCTGTTTTTTTAATGCATCTGTTTTTTCATCAAACTCCCAGCATTCGAATTCTCCGGACAGAATATACATGGTCTGGTGATAAAAATGGTTGTGAATGGGGATCTGGCCCCCCGGCTGAATGGTGAAAAACCGCAGCCCATATTCCGGAATACCGTTTTCATCTTCCCCGTGCTGGGACAGCCACCGGATGCTTGTGCCGATGACATCCAGCTGCTTGCCTTTATAGGGAAAGGTATCTATCAATTTTTCTTCACAATCCTTCCAAAGCACAACCTTCATGGGAGACCTCCTTATATTTTTTTGGAATCTTCAGCCTGCCATATTGCATAAAAAAATACCAGCACAATATTGTCCTGCCGGGGGAACCGCATGGAGAAGCAGCTGCACATAACATTGATATAGCCCCCTTGAGAGTTCTGTAAGACAGGACCGTTTAATGACAATCCCAGACCGGTCACAGGGCACCCTCAGGCGACGGGTACACGCAGCTGAACAGGAGGTGGTTACATGCGATGCCCCCTGCTTTTGATACCCGAATGTTCCAAAAACAGATACAGCGTTTGGGGAGCACATGTTATTATTTTATACTTGTCAACTGCTGTCACACCGGTTAATAGTTTCATAACAAACCCCCATTGACAGGAAAATACATGGAATCTGGACTGAAAAAAAAATGGATCAAGGAGATTGAAATAGGGCCCAGACAGATCCTGTTCGGGCTTGAAATGGATGATGCACGGCTCACTGACCTGGTCTTGTCCTGCGTTACAGATCAATGCACCATGCATGGACACGCCAATCTCTGTGATATCATAACTGAAGTGTCAACCCGGAACAGCCTGTCTGCACCTGAAATCCTTCAGATGGTTTTTGGATTTGTGCATGAACTCAAGCTGTGTTTCTATCTTGACGGCCGGCAGATACCTGCCCTGGAAGCCAAACAGAAACTGATGGCCGCACCTGATGCAGACATCCGGGTGGTGCTGAACAAAAAAGTGCCGGCAGCGGCATTCACGGCTGTGCGGCAGGCTTTTCAACAGACAGGGGCAACATTTGCAGATTATGAAGACCAGCATGCATTTGCCTTTGCAGCCTTACAAATGTTTTTGCAGTGGCATCACGATGTAACAACGTTTTATGCCAGGGCACAAACTGGTGAATGTCCGGGCAGAGACCAGATGAAAATGCTGCTGGCTTTCACAAACCGCCTGCTGCACAACCAGACCGCCCATGCTGTCTTAACCGACTGTTTCAATCACCTGGAACATCTGCCTGTTTTTGCCCGGACATTTCAGACCATCCACACATTTTACACAAAAGATATCGGCTTCTGGGACCAGCTGGTCCAAACCATGCCGCAGTTTGAAGAGAACCTGCCCCAAATCTACGAAAACCCTGATGCCGCAGCTGCATACAATTTTTTGACTGAGCTTGTTTCCTCTCCAGACCCCTTTGACCAGATCAAGACCGCACGGGATCTTTTCCATACCGTCAACACCTGTCACAAACAGATTGAATTCCAAAAACTGGAAAACTGCCGCAGGCAGGCAGAAGAAAAAATTGATGCGGTGATCACAAAACTGACAGCTGATATGGCAGCCCATAACATTGATCCTGACCTGCGGAATCCTGTTTTGCTGCACCTGCGGCAGACCAGACAAAAATTTTCTCTTCTGCCTGATATCCGACAGGTCAACCAGCTGTGCCAGGATGCGGTTGATCTGGCCACGGACCAGGCTGAAGAGCTTATGGACACCTGATCAGCCGGCTACCCCACATCTGCGGCTGCCTGCCATCCATGGGTTTTTGCCAGCTTTTCAAACATCTGGACAATGCCGGCCACAAGGCGGAACACCATGTCACTGCCCCCGTTTTCCGAAGCGCTGCTGTCAAAAAACAGATGCAGATCTGATGCCATGCCGTCCTCTTTTTTCCAGTAGCAGATCATCATGGGAACCAGGGGCAGCGGATGCAGGACCATGGATATATCTGACTGAAACAGCTCCGCCACCTGTTTCCCGCTAAAAATCATGGCCAGATCCTCAAACAGGTCTGGATAGGTATCGGCAATTTTTTTCAAGGGCTCTTCGGTACGTTTCACAAACAGCCCGTTCAGTTCCCGGCCCCCGGCAAGCTCCCGGAATGGTACCCATTCATTGGTAAGGGGAACCCCTTTGCTTTCCAGGACATATGTCAGCACAGGCCCTGTAATCCAGGGATTGATATGAATATCAGAATGAAAGCGGCCGGCATTGTCCACTGAAAACGGTTTGCCGAAAATCCGGATGGTCAGTTTATCCTTATCATATTTTCCACCGGTCCTGGCGGCAGCTTCGGCAAGATCCAAGTCTGCCAGCTTTTGTTTCATGGCGGCAAGCTCTTTTTCCTGTTCCACTTCCCCTGGTCTGTGTCCCTGATTGGCATTTTCCTGGTATCGGGCAAGAATGTCAGCATCCAGGTGGGGGCATTCTGACAATTTTTTACGGCCCAGAAACACCTTTGATGCAAAGGCCAGGCAGGTGGGTTCATTGCATTTTCTGCAGTTGGATTTATCAAGGAGTGTAAACACTTCCATGGCATTGGCAAACATGATCTGTCTCCGGTAATTCGGTTGTCAAATGGGCTGTTTTTACCACAGGCCCACCAGCAATTCAACCAGCCGGGGTGTGTCGCCAAAAAATAAAGCTTGTGTTATTACTGCATTGTGGTAAACTATTTTTTTATTGGTGCCATCCGATCGGCACCTGGAGTATTGCGGTCGATTCCCTGATCTTAAAATTTGCCCCAATCCTTACGAATATACTTTTTTGCCTGGATCGGTTCTGTCTTTTGCAGGCGGGCGTTTTTTTTAAGAAGGAGAATTACCTATGTCGTTTGACACCCTGGGTCTTCAGACCCCTTTGCTCCGTGCTGTTGAGGCACTGGGCCACACCACCCCCACCCCTATTCAGGAAAAGGCCATCCCCACAGTTCTTACGGGAAAAGATATCCTGGCCGGTGCCCGCACCGGAACCGGAAAGACCGCTGCCTTTGCGCTGCCCATTCTGCAGCAGCTGGACCAGGAAAAAGGCAAAACCCATCTGCCCCGGGCACTGATCCTCACCCCCACCAGAGAGCTTGCTGCCCAGGTGGAAAATGATTTTACAGATTATGGCCGCTTTCTGTCCCTTCGCACGGCCGTGATTTTCGGCGGGGTAAACATCGCCCCCCAGATCAAGCAGTTTCAAAAAGGCGTGGATATCCTGATAGCCACCCCTGGCCGTCTGCTGGACCATCTGGGCCGCAAAACCCTTGATCTTTCCCGGGTGCAGTTCCTGGTGCTGGACGAAGCTGACCGCATGCTGGACATGGGATTTATCCATGACATACGCAAAGTGATCAAATGCCTGCCTGCCAGACGGCAGAACATGCTGTTTTCCGCCACCTACACCAAAGAAATCCGGCAGCTGGCCGACGGATTGCTCAAAAATCCGATACAAATCGAAGTTTCTCCGGGAAATTCCGCTGCCCAGGGCATTGACCAGGAGGTGTACCCGGTGTCCCAGACCGGCAAACGCACCCTGCTGTCAGGCCTGATCAGGGACGGCAACTGGCACCAGACCCTTGTATTTACCCGTACCAAACACCGGGCCAACCGCCTGACCAAACAGCTGCTCAGCGACGGCATCACTGCTGCCGCCATCCACGGAAACAAAAGCCAGGCAACCCGGACCCGGGCCCTGGCGGATTTTAAAAGCGGGGCGGTCCAGACCCTGGTGGCAACGGATATTGCGGCCCGGGGCCTGGATATCAAGCACCTGCCCCATGTGGTGAATTTTGATCTGCCCCATGTACCTGAAGATTATATCCACAGGATCGGCCGCACCGGCCGGGCCGGTGAACAGGGAACCGCCCTGTCTCTGGTGAGCAGCGATGAACAGGACCTGCTGGTAAAAATCCAGCGGCTGCTCAAAAAACAGCTGCCGGTGAAACAGGCCCAGGTCAGTGCTGTGGAAAAACCCCTTCAAAACCCTGTTTCTGAAAAACCCGGCTCACGTTCGCCAAAAGCCAGGCCGGCTGCAAAAAAAGCCAGGCCGCATACCAAACAGCAGCGAAGAAACACAAACTGGCTGCCCTCAGGCCTCAAGCCCAAAAGACAGGCAGCCGCCTGGTCTGCTGTATAACAAAACTATAACAAGGGATTATAACAAAATATAATCCCTTGTTCTGCCCTGTAAAAAACCCTTTCCAAGCCGATATCCAACCCCGGGCAATTCTCCTTCCTTATTTTTTTAAACCCGTCTGCTCCCGGATCTGCGCAGAAACTAAAAACCGGCATTTTTCCGGCCCATTTAACGTCCAAAGTCATTTCAAAATTCAATATTCCAAACTTTTTGAGAATTTTTAGCCTGGACTTTCCGGGGAGTGTGTGAAATATAATATTGAATGAATTTTTACAGATACCTTGAGTATCATTGAG
>Ga0102940_1002686_pt1 | contig 10543 bp, 7 predicted proteins | sample SalPonR2_C_D1_MG_FD_78215 | JGI IMG/M metagenome (GOLD analysis project Ga0102940, IMG submission 78215) | Salt pond soil microbial communities from South San Francisco under conditions of wetland restoration - Salt Pond MetaG R2_C_D1_MG | ecosystem: Environmental > Aquatic > Marine > Intertidal...
ATTTCATCAACTTTATAGACGAAAAATTTTTTTTAGGCAAAAAAACGGTTTTATTTAGACATAATATATTCATTATTAAATAAGTAATTAATTTAAAATATATTTATTAAACGCCTAAGTCAATAACTTTATAAAAATTATAGACTACAAAGGCAATCAAAGTATCAAGCTTTATGCTGATGGAGTAAGCGCTGTCCTCAGAAAACCCCGCCTTTTTTTATGAAAGACTGGTTAAGTTGATTGCTTGGGCTTTTTTATTAAACAAAAGCTTCTGAAGTGGTTGACATTCATATCTTCAACTGTACTACTTCTTCTTGCCTCGAAATCCATGGTAATGTTTGAGCTCAAGTGAATCGGTAGAAGACCCTAATCCATTAATACTATGATTGATACCACCGTTAGTGCCTGAAAATGTTGAGATGTTTCAATTACAATACCGGAATGCTCGGGAACTTCCATGGCGTTTTCTACTCTAACCTTATTGCTAATAGTTGGTTCACCTTTAAAGAAACTATAAATACCAAGACCATAGGCTTCATGATTTTTAACACTGTCTGCAACTTTATAAGACGCATAGCCGGGCTTTCCATTGTCATTCCATACAGCGTTGCTGGGCGGGCTATAAGGTATTTCAGATTGATAAAAATAGGTTCTGCCGTGTTCACCATTCCACAGCGTTTGATGGCCCTGAAAATGCTCGTTGAATAAGCCATAGATGCTCACATGATCGCCATTCACGACAAGTCCATGTTTATTTTGACCATCCTTCCATTCTGTACCTGTGCCGTGATCAGCTCGCCATAACCAAAAATGATCTCCAATAACATAATTGCTGTTTATTGTCAGGGTTGATTCCGCCTGACCTTCCACAGCACCCCCAACTCTACAGTATATATCATGTAGAGAAATGGGATTATCGGGATAATCTGCATCAGCATCTTCAGAGCCAACCTGAATAAGTGTAGGCGATAGCCCAGGGCCCGCATCAACCATAAATCCAGCTAATTTCACACCAGGAATATCATGCGTAGCAATGGCAATATCGCCATTTTGAGGAATAAGTGTTGGAAGACCGAGCCCTAGAATTACGGTATTTGGTTTTGTAATAGTGATAGTTTCATCAACTTCATAAATTCCCGGTGTAAACAGAATATGTTTGCCATCAGCAAGAGCTTGATTAATAGAAGTTGCATTATCTTTATTAGGAAAAGCGATATGAAATGTTTTTATCGGTATCATTTAACCTGTTTCAATTTCATTTGTCCAGGATGGGCCAGAAGTATCGCGACATATACTGGGGACAAAAACCGCATAATCTCCCGATGGAGTATAGGTTAAGAATGGTTTTTCACGAATGACCGGCGTCTTATTAATTATAGTCGTCGGTTTTTCGGGCCATGCATCATTTGGCGCACCCTTTACACCAACAAATACGCGATTCCAGTTTCCGCCTTCCCAAAATCCAATACTTGAGTTTCTGGTCATCCATTGTTGTCCGGAAGTTAGTCCTGCCCGGCCTTCAATAACAGAGTTGGCCAGCAGACCACCACTAGCCCAACTGCCTTTATCGAAATTGATGTCACCAACAACATGCATACGTCTGTAAGGCGCAGCTTGTGATACGGCCCAATAAATCATGCGGTCTTTTTTTGGAACAACTTTAAAATTTTCAGCCCCACGCCAAAACATGGTAGTGACTTTGTTTGACAGGCCACCACTACTAGTACTTGAAATGGACTGAACTGCGCCCTTAATGCTTACATCTTCCGGATACCTGCCCAGGCCAAGAGCCTGTACGTAATAATCAACAGTTATATCAAAATTATAGGTTCCTGGTTTAAATAGAATTGCATAACGCTCTGAGCCAAATTCATTAAATTTTTGCAGCTTGTGTAAGTCTCTAAGGGTGATTTTAACAGCCTCCTTATTCATAGTGTCGTCAAATATGAAGACGTTTTTACCAAATATGGAGGTGTTTTGAGACGTATCTAACATAGTGTTGTTTTTATTAGACTTTGAACATCCAATTGTAATAGTGAGCATTAATAGAAATGGCACCGCATAAAATAAACAACTGAAACAAGGCTTAGAAGACATATGCACTTAATTAATCTTGTAAGGTTCAAATATCAATAATACAAATAAAGTCTCAGGGAAGCGAATTTTTGCCCGAAGGCCTTTAAAATTAGAAAAGTTAGATTCAAAATCAGTGCAAGTGTCAAATAAAAGCTTTAAGTCCAATTTTGTATAAAAAATACAAGGTCTTCAAGGTTTATTTTCGACTTTAAAATTCAGAATTCAACATTCAAAATTTCTAAGACTCAACCATCGTATGATAGACGTTCTGAACGTCATCATCCTCTTCAATTTTCTCTAAAAGTTTTTCAACGTTTTCAACCTGTTCAGGCGTTAAGGATTTTGTGACTTGAGGGATACGCTCAAACCCTGAGGAAAGGATTTCAATATTGCGGGATTCGAGTACGGTTTGTATGGCACCGAAACTTTCAAACGGTGCGTAAATCAAAATACCGTCTTCATCTTCAAAAACTTCTTCGGCACCAAAATCTATCATTTCCAGCTCAAGCTCTTCAATATCTATTCCTTCAGCATTAATTCTGAAATTACAAGTATGGTCGAACATAAACACCACAGAGCCTGAATTACCCAAGTTACCATCACCTTTATTGAAATAACTGCGAATGTTGGCCACCGTTCTGGTATTATTGTCGGTTGCCGTTTCTATCAAAATGGCGATACCATGCGGAGCATAACCTTCAAAGAGCACTTCTTTGTAGTCACCCTGGTTTTTGTCTGAAGCCCGTTTAATGGCCCGTTCAATATTATCCTTAGGCATATTCACTGCCTTGGCATTTTGAATCACTGCCCGCAATTTGGCATTGGTATCCGGGTCCGGCCCGCCCTCCTTTACGGCCATCACAATGTCTTTTCCTATACGCGTAAAGGCCTTGCTCATGGCTGCCCAACGTTTCATTTTTCTGGCTTTTCTAAACTCAAAAGCTCTTTCCATATTTTTAAGTTTTAGAAATGAATTTTCAGGAGCTAATATACTATCTAATCTTATTTTTACGACCTTAACATTGAAAAAGAAGCCTTAATCTGAAATAATATATTATTTTTAGTGCTCTTTTATACATCATCGAGAGAATGACACATCAGTTTACATTGTTAGCTTAACAGGTTAAACCCGTAGAATGTCAATTCAGTAAATTAAATCTCTGAAATAAACGAAATTGTTTTTATTTTGAAAAAATAAAATCTATGGACTTAGCAACTATTCTCATTATTATACACGCCAGCTTAGGAGGAATTGGACTCACCACAGGCATCGTCAGTATGGCCTCAAAAAAAGGCCGAAAACTACATAAATCTGCTGGAAAAGTTTTTGTCTACGCCATGCTTGCTAGTGCAATACTATCCATTCCGGTGTGTTTTATGCCCGGACATGAGAATATGTTTCTGTTTGCCATCGCGGTGTTTACCATTTATTTGGTATTGAGTGGTCAACGTGCTTTATTGTACAAGCTGAACAATCTCAAAAACATCAAAACCTGGAAGGACTGGCTTATCAGTGGTGTGATGTGTGTTTTTGGTTTGGCCTTAGTCACTGAAGGCACATTAAAACTTTTGTACCCTAAGGAGCCAAGCATTTTGTTCTTATTTTTTGGTGGGGTCAGTTTGTTTTTGTCTATTCAGGATTTTAGATTTTTTGTGCAAAAAGATAAACCCGCTGCTGAATTTATAAGCAGACATATCGGGCAAATGTCCGGGGCATTTACGGCTTCATTCACCGCATTTCTTACAGCAGGACTGGATTTAAGTCACTGGCTTGTGTGGGTCTTACCAGCGGTATTTATTACGTTTTGGATCGCCTACTGGACCAAAAAATATAAAACACCAAAAAAAGTTTAAGCTATAAACTACGTTGACCTCTGCCATACTTTCAAAAGAATATTCTATTTTTAGCCAAAATCTAATTTATGAAAAGGCTCTATGTTTTATGCGTACTACAATTGATATTAATTGGTTTCTGCTCCGTTTACGCTCAGGAAATCCCAAGACCCGATGAAATTTTAGGTTACAAGTTAGGCACAGCCTTTAGCCGTCATCATCAGGTCATAGATTATTTTAAAGCTATTGCCAAGGCAAAGCCTGATCAAATTAAATTAGAAAACTACGGCAAAACCAACGAAAACCGACCACTTTACCTGGCCTTTGTTTCCAGTCCGGAAAACATTGAAAATCTTGAACAAATTAGAAAGGATCATCTTAAAAACGCCGGTTTGATTGAAGGAGAATCTTCTACAGACATTGCTGTGGTTTGGCTAAGTTATAATGTACATGGCAACGAGGCGTCCAGTACAGAAGCTTCAATGCTTACTCTTTATAAACTTATAACCGAAAAACAAGATTGGTTGAAAAACACTTTGGTAATTATAGACCCTTGTATCAACCCGGATGGCAGAGACCGTTACGTTAATTGGTATAATCAAACCGGAAGTAAACCATTTAACCCCGACCCACAAGCTCGCGAGCATAATGAGCCTTGGGTTAGTGGCAGGCCAAACCACTACCTTTTTGATTTAAATAGAGACTGGGCTTGGGCCACTCAGGTAGAAACCCAAGTTAGGCTAAAACAATACAACCAATGGATGCCGCATATTCATGTCGACTTTCATGAACAAGGCGTCAATGCGCCTTATTATTTCGCCCCGGCAGCCAAACCCTTTCATGAAATCATTACGCCGTGGCAAAGGGAATTTCAAACCCAAATAGGTAAAAATCACGCCAAATATTTTGATGCCAAAGGGTGGTATTTCTTCACCCGAGAACGTTTTGATTTATTTTACCCCAGTTATGGCGACACTTACCCTACCTATATGGGTGCCATAGGTATGACTTATGAACAAGCAGGAAACGGCAGGGCAGGTCTAGGCATTTTAACACGTGAAAACGATACCTTGAGGCTCAGTGACAGAATAGCACACCACACCACCACCGGGCTTTCAACGGTTGAAATAGCTTCTAAAAATGCAGAAAAAATCAATCGAGAATTCAGCAATTATTTTCAAAACGATAATCTAATGTACAAAAGCTTTGTAGTCAATGGCCACCCTGAAAAGTTGAGGAGCTTAAAAACACTTTTAGATCAACATGAACTGAAATATGCTCATGCTGAAAATCAAAGTATGAAAGGCTATAACTATAATTCAGCCGTTATAGAGAAATCTGATATTGAAAATTCTGCTTTAGTCATTCATACCGACCAACCGAAGGGTAAAATGGTAAAAGCCTTATTTGAACCTCAAGCTAAACTTGAAGATTCTTTAACTTATGATATCACCGCCTGGTCTCTGCCTTACGCTTATGGCCTGGACGCATTAGCGAGCAGTTCTAAAGTGAACACAACTGAAAAAAAGGAAAAGACTTACACTCCTGTTGTAGAAGCCTACGCCTATGTATGTGAATGGAATTCAATGGCAGATGCGAAATTTTTGAGCGAATTACTTCGACATGGTTTTAAGGTCAGATTTTCAGAAAAACCCTTTAAATCAAACGGCAAAAAATTTAAGGCAGGAGCCCTTATCATCACCAAAGCAGATAATAAACAAAAAGATGATTTTATCACCAGCCTAAACGTATCAGCTATAAAGCATAAGATAGGCTTAGAGCCCATCAACTCCGGATTTTCAGAAAATACGCCTGATATAGGTTCACCAGACATTAAGCTAATTCATCAACCTAAGGTTGCGGTGCTTTCAGGCGGAGGCGTTTCCACATTAAGTTTTGGAGAAGTATGGCATTTTTTGGAAACACAACTTCAGTATCCTTTTACAGCTTTAAACTTAATAAATTTCAGTGCTTACGATTTGAATGAATATAACCTCATCATACTCCCAAATGGTTATTACAACAAATCTATCGATAAAAAACAATTAGAAAAGCTTCAGAATTGGGTCAAAAAAGGTGGTAGAGTTATTGCCATTCAAAACGCGTTAAACCTCTTTGCAGATAAGGAGGGTTTTAAATTAAAACGAAAAACCAATTCAAACCAAAACGATAAGCAAAACCAAATTGACATTGAAGGGCTTAAAAATCAGAATCTTATTCCTTATTCAGAAAAGCGTAGGCATGCGATAAGTAATCGTATTACAGGAGCTATTTTTAAAACTGAAATAGACAATACACACCCTATGGCCTTTGGTTATGAAAACGAGTACTTTACGTTAAAGCTTGGCTCAAATAGTTATGATGTTTTAGATAAAGCTAATAATGTAGGTTATATAACAAACAATAAAGTTTACTCAGGCTTTGCTGGTCACAAGACATTACCTCAACTAAAAAACTCACTGTTCTTAGGGGAAGAAAGACAAGGCAAAGGCAGTTTGATTTACGTGGTAGATAACGTCCTATTCAGAAGTTTTTGGGAAAATGGAAAGTTGTTTATGGTCAATGCTTTTTTTTTTGTAAATAATGATAATGACTAAGTTCTGCACGATTGATATAAATAATTTTTCTTAATTTTAGAGAATACCTCTTACTATGACAGCTAAATTTTCGGAAATCTATATCTCAACCTCAAAGGCTCATTCTTCAAAACCCTTTTATAATACTTCAGGGACAAATTCATTTTTTACTAATACCTATCAAATGCAACAAGCTGGTTTTATCCAACCGAAACTTAGTATTGGATACGCAGATGGCCCATACGAAAGGGAAGCAGATAAAGTAGCTGAGGAAGTGATACGCATGCCTGATAAAGCTTTACAAATGAAATGTACATCTTGTGAAGACCAAGACAAGATTAGGCAAAAGCCATTAATTAAGCAAACGGCGACTTCAGGCAACAGCAATTTTAGTGTTTCCCCTGAAATTTCAAACAAAATATCCTCCACTCGCGGATTAGGTAATGCTTTGCCGAAACATATACTGCATGAAATGAGCAGCAAAATAGGCGCAGACTTTAGTCATGTAAAGATACATACGGACGATACGGCTGCTCAACTAAACCAAGCTTTGGGTGCAAAGGCATTTACTGTTGGCCATGATATTTACTTTAACGAAGGCCAGTATAAACCCATGACCACGGAAGGAAAAAAGTTAATGGCTCATGAGTTGGTACATACGGTGCAACAAGACAATTCTTTCTTTCAATTAATGCAGCAGACTGAACCTAATTCTTCAAACGTTCAAGAGTCATTTAAACTAAGTGGGCAAGCAGTCACTTATCTTCCCTATAAAGTAAAACCGAATGACACCCTTTCAGCTATTGCATATAGGTTTGATGTGGAAGGTGGCTGGCGAACAATTGCAGTATTTTCTGTAAACGATGGTCTCATCGAGGATTCTAATCAAATCATCCCAAATCAATTAATTGCCATTCCGTATCAGTCAATTCGCAATTTAACCGAGGCTAATCATTACGATCCTGAGAAGGAAGTACAAATTGAAGAAAATGACAATAAAAGCCAGACAGAACGCTATCCCAGACAAAGGCGAGTCGAAATCAAGGTCAATCCTGCACCTGTTGTTCACATATCTTTTCCAGTTTACCGGGACAACAGACGTTTTGAAAGAGCCGATGCAGAGACAATTGTAATGGAAGAGATTAGAGCGGGAAATGAAGACATGGTAACGGCTATGTATGCTGCTGTAGGTCGCTCTGCTAGGGAAGGACTTTGGAACGATTTAACAAGCTTCCGAAGTTGGATATATCAAACTTCGACTGTAATAGAAGAGGAGTTTGAACAATCACATCTTGAACATACATTGGACATCTATATCGAGCATCACACTACTAAAACCCGTAATGAACTGATAGACCAATATAGCACTAAACCGCCAGACCCACCTAAGTCACGCAGTATAGATCCTGAACAAGATCTGTATTTCGAATTTGATAGCACTGCATTCAATGAGGAAATGACGACAGAAGAAGACTGGCAACTTACCGTAAATCAATTGTCCATTTATATTGAAGAAGTCAACAGATATAAGGAAGAAACTCCTAATATATCCTTAGAAGGTTACGCCTCCTGGATTGGGTCAGAAGAGTATAACCATCAGCTGTCGATGCAGAGAGCAGAAGTGGTGGAGCAACGGTTAAATGAAGAACTATTCCAACGTGGTCTAAATAACTACATTATTTTGGCTATCGGACGCGGAATGGAGGATTTCTATGTATACTAATAATTATCAAGTTTATAATGCATAAAGATTAAATTTACCAGCATAGATAACGATAAATTAGAGTTTGTTCTCAATTCAAAAAATCAAATTATTTTATCAAAGCGACACAAACATTTTTTCTTCTTTTAAAAATTCTATTTTAATGGCCTTAAGCAAATCCTGAAGTTCAATGTTTTGGTGCCGAGAACCGGCAAGCTGAAGACAGCAATAGGCTACGGCATTATTGATTTGTGCACCAGTCAGTTCGTACTTTTTAGAGACCATTTCTAAGGTTTGTGTTGCTATCGACAGGTGTTTAGGTAAAGCCATTTTCCATAACCTATGGCGTTCTTCTGCATTGGGTTTTGTAAAATTAATAATAGCATTAAAACGCCTTATAAAAGCCTGGTCAATATTATTTTTATAGTTACTGGCTAATATAACAACTCCATTAAAGTACTCAATACGCTGTAATAAGTAACTCACGCTTTGGTTTGCAAAACGGTCTTGTGCATTGCGGGTGTTGGAGCGTTTACCAAAGAGGGCATCGGCTTCATCAAAAAATAAAATCCAGTTTTTATTTTCGGCCCTTACAAATACTTTTTCTAAGTTCTTTTCAGTTTCACCAATGTATTTTGAAATAATTTGAGATAAATCAATACGGTATACAGGCCGCTGAAATTCTTTACCAAGCAGAGATGCGGTGAAAGTTTTACCGGTTCCGGATGGCCCACAAAAAAGGGCTTTATATCCAGGTGCTAAGCGTTTGGCCATTCCCCATTCCTTCAGCAGCAGATCTTTATGCTTTATCCATAAACGTATTTGTTCTATCTGCTCTAAGGTGTGCGTATGAAGCACCAAATCTTCCCATGCCATTTGAGTAGTGATTTCTTTGGCAGGAAAGTCCGGACCAAAACGGGGTTTGAGTGCGGTACCATACAAGAGTAAATGCAAGCTTTCTGCTGGCACGACAAGTTTACCACTCATCTCTGGCATGCCCTCTTTTACAGGATTCAGAAAAAGAACCTGATCTTTAAAAAACCAATGGCTTTCCTTAAAATAGTTCCGAATAAGCAGGCGATTTTGCATGTCATTTCCTGCAAGAATATATTGGATAGTTTCTCCGGTAGGCTGCATACTGCGATAGGTCTCATCTTTTACACCACCCCATTCCGGAAATTCTCCACCTTCCGGATAAAGCTGTTTAATAATGTTATCATAAAAGCCAGGGATAACATGAGGAACAACTGCCAACAATAAAATAAGCCCCTCCTCGTGGGTGGTTTCTCGTGCTAAAACTTCAGAAAAAGTATTTTGAAAGTTGTAATCCACAACTTCTTTTTCTGATTTGACACGTTGTAATATGTATTTCTTGAGCTTTTGGAATGGCATTATAGAATGGATTAAATATGTTGTTTTAATTCTTAAAAATATGCCTTAATATTATAAGATAAAATTAAACAATACATTATCTTAGATAAATAAATTAAATAGTGGTCTGCAATAAATATTTTCTACTTGCTTATAACAATATATTTTTATTCGCTTTTGAGCGACTTTAATAGATAATTTATTAGTTGCTCCCTTAAACACAATATAACCCCAACCACCAATACTTGTTTTTTCACAGAAAAAGTCTCGGTAACTTATTCATAAAATTGGACTTAATTCTTGCTTTTGAATAATTTAAAATTTTTAAGAGGTATTATGGTCAATATAGTATCTTCTATCATTTTATTTAAAAATTTGGACTCATAAATGCATCATACTCTCCATCAGCTGCTCCATTCAATGCCCATGATATCATAGATGAAGATACTGGAGTTAATGGACACTCACCAGCTCTAGGAACAAGACCCATAACTTTAGCTCCACTATATGCAAGAATCATTGCTGTCATTACTGCAATATTATATGTAGTCATAACTTTTAATCGAGCATACATATAATGTTCTGCTGCAGCCATATCTAAGTTACAACAGTTTTCCTGAAGCTGCCTTCTAGCCAATAAGTAATCAAAAGCCTCTTGCAAATTATAATTACCTTGACCATCTAATGAATTATTAAGCGCTTCATCGATATAAGCCTGAACATTAGAATCACTTATATTTCCACTTGGGCATTCATCTTCTGTTTGTCTTTGAACATGCCTATATCCACTTTGCTGCAATACATGCGTCAACTCATGCGCTAATAAATGCTTTCCTGAAGTGTGCGCAGGCTTGTATTGCCCTTCATTAAAATATATATCACTACCAACTGTAAAGGCATGAGCATTTAATGCTCTACTCATTTGAACAGCTTGATTGTCGGTGTGAATCTTGACTGTAGAAAAGTCGGCACCGAATCGGCTTTC
>Ga0102940_1002687_pt1 | contig 10537 bp, 11 predicted proteins | sample SalPonR2_C_D1_MG_FD_78215 | JGI IMG/M metagenome (GOLD analysis project Ga0102940, IMG submission 78215) | Salt pond soil microbial communities from South San Francisco under conditions of wetland restoration - Salt Pond MetaG R2_C_D1_MG | ecosystem: Environmental > Aquatic > Marine > Intertidal...
CAGGCGGTGTACCTGCCCCTTGTTGGGACCGACCGGGGCGGGTTCCTTGAAGAAGCGGGCCGGCAGGGTGTCTTCCTTAGGGTCAATTCCGGCGTCCTGGTTGAACTTGCGTTCCATATTCCAGATCCGCTCACCTACCTGCATCATCTCCTCCACCGTCATGTCAAAGCCGGTGGCAGCACTGATGAGCTCGTTGTAATCCTCGGCACCGAGCGAGAAGGAGGTGAATAGGCACAGACCGGCGGAGTCAATAACTCCCGTGAGGTCTTGGAAAATCCGTGCCCATTTCGCTTTCCCTTCAACCGCCTGAGGATCGATCTTCTCCGGAGCACCGAGGATCTCGGGAGAGATGAGGTAGGCCCGTACGTGGTCTGCGCCCCGGTTACCCACCGCGTACTGCAAGCCGTGTCCTTGAACGCCTCGCGGGTCATATGCGGCGATTTCTTGCTTTTTGACCGTCATGGAGTACTCGGGATGGCCGTAGCTCTCGGCAAAACGGTACGAGCCGTTTGCGAGCAGGTTTCCCATCCCTTCCCGGTATGCGGTTCTCCCCAAATAGTACGCCAGTGCTTCGGTGCTACCAAAATTGGGTTCCGGTCCGTTGGCCAGGTCCTCTTTCGGAATCAGGCCCTTTTCCCACATCTCCATCATGCACGCCATCGTGACGCCGGAAGAAATGGTGTCCATTCCCAGATCGTTGCAGGTGAAGTTGGCATCACAAATCGCGTTGAGGTCATCGATTCCCATCATCGGACCAAAGGCCCATCCCGTTTCATATTCCGGGCCTTCCCCGCGGCGACCGTTGGGCATTTCCACGTCCCGGGCGCACTGGATTGGACACATATAACAGCCGGTATTGCGTTTGAGGTATCCCTTTTCGATGAGCGCCTCACCGGACATGTTTTGGACCCCCTCAAACATCACTTCTTGAGCGTTGCGAGTAGGATACATGCCGTTCTCGTTGATGATGTTATCGAGTACCTTCGTGCCCAGCGTCGGCAGTCCTTGGCCGGTAATAGCGCCTTCCTTCAGCTTCTTGATCTTGGCCTTGGTAATCGCCCGAAAATCATCTTTTCCAGCGGCGATGGGTGACTCTTTTTCTCCCCAGGTGACAATGGCTTTGAGGTTCTTGCTGCCCATGACGGCACCGACACCACTGCGGCCAGCAGCTCGGTGAACCTCATTCATGATTGAGGCATAGAGCACTTTGTTTTCACCGGCAGGTCCGATGCAAGAGACGGAGACGCGTTTCTGTCCCGTCTCGCCCCCGAGGATGTTGGTGGTTTCTTCAACTCGCTTGCCCCAGACGTGGCCGGCGTCTTTGAGCTCGACGCCTTGCTCACTAACGCTCAGGAAGACCGGTTTCGGACTGGCTCCCTCAAAAATGATGCCGTCGTAGCCGGCCTTCTTGAGATAGGCGCCCCACACACCGCCGGAGTTACTGGAAGCGATTGTGCCGGTGAGCGGACTCTTGGTGATGACCATGTATCGGCCGCCGGTGGGAGCAGTAGTATTGCTCAGTGGGCCGGTCATGAAGATCAACTTATTCTCTGGAGAGAACGCATCAACCTGAGGACTTACCTCGTTGATAAACATGCGGGAGCCAAGGCCGCGCCCTCCGATATACAGACGAGCGAGATCCATCGGGGTGTCCTCGTACGAGATCGTTCCCGATGTAAGATTAACGCGAATAAGGGTGCCCATGTAGGACATAACTGTACCTCCGGTACGTTGGATTGAGACGTTCTCCTTTCCAAGTACGGGAGGCACCAAAGTTTCCTCAGATACCCTGACGGCCAGCCAGCCATAGAACAGCGCTCAACGAGCATGTTCCGTAGGCGTTTCGGCTCGGAGATTACGCTACAGTGTCCCACGGGTCGTCACCGATGTCAAATAAATAGTTGGCGTCAGTCCAATTTTGTCGCATTATGGTGCTCGCAGCTCGTACCGAAACCCTTGACGGAGCATGCTCCGGCACCTACACAATCGGATATGACATACCATGCTCGCCCAACGCCCGTGCCGATCGGGATACTCACCGTTTCAGACCGCGCTCACGCCGGCACCTACGAGGATCGCGGCGGACCCGCGGCCCAGCAATGGCTCAGCGAGGTACTCACCACCCCCTGGCACGCGGAATACTGCCTGGTACCGGATGATCAAGAGAGAATCGAATCTGCCATGAAGGATCTTGTCGACACCCGAGGATGCGCCTTAGTGTGTGTAACCGGCGGTACCGGCCCCTCCCCGCGGGATGTGACGCCGGAAGCGGTAGCAGCCGTCTGCCACCGCATGCTTCCCGGATTTGGTGAGGAGATGCGCCGCGCCTCATTAAAAGTGGTTCCTACGGCAATTCTCTCTCGCCAGGAAGCGGGACTCCGCGGAACATCGCTCATCATCGCGCTACCGGGTAACCCGGGGGCGATCTCCGACTGCTTGGAGGCGGTGTTTGCGGCAGTACCCTACGCGATTGAACTGGCGGGAGGCCCGATCCTGGAAACCGATCCCGCCCGGATAGCGGTGTTTCGCCCGCGGCACGCTCAGCCTAAGAGGCCGCTACCGTGATCCGATCACACCGCATCGTGCGCCCATCATAGAGCAGCATCGTTCCCGTGAGGGGCGTCTCATGGGGGGCGGTGCACCAGTGCATAAACTCACCCACCTGCAGCGCTGCGATAATCGCCACCGTCTGGGGAAGGATCGGCTTTGGTGCGGGGGGCCGATCTTGGTATCCGGGACCAAAGACATCTTCGTACCCGAGGCGGTCCGGGAGAAACGTGGTGGCCTGGCCAAAAAATCCCTCTACGCCGCCATGGAAGACCGGAACGCCCTGGGAGCGACGGATCGCCTCCAACTGCGAGCGGGCTGAGAACGAATCGAGACAGTCAAAAGCCACCCGCGAACGGCTGTCATCGATACGCTCCGGGTAGGCTGCTGCGGTTATCGGTTCACCGTGCACATCAATGGTAAGCTCCGAGTTTATTCGCCGCAGTTGCTCCCGGGCGACCTCTACTTTTTTGCGTCCAATATCGTCCGGGGTATACAAGATCTGCCGGTTGAGATCGGGCGCATCCACGAATCCCGGATCCCACAAATCAAGGTGAAGGGGTCCCAGGCGAGCAAGACTGGAAAGCACGTGAGACCCCAAACCACCCACTCCGGCAATCGTAATATCGGTGGCGATGAGCCGCTCCCACGCACCGCCGTCCAGGAGTGTGCGGTGGCGCACGTAGCGCTCAGGTCCCGCCGGGGTGTTCTCACGTGTCATACTCCCTCCCGCTAACAGAGCCGGTACAACGCGGCCGCTGTGTCTTTCCGGTACTATCTGTTCTACTCGGGATTCCCCAGGACCCATTCATCCCGGCCGTCTCCATACCATTCGTGTTTCCAGATCGGAACCGATCGTTTGATTTCATCGATAATCTCCCGACATCCTTCAAAGGCCGCCTCACGGTGCGCTCCTCCCGCGTATACCCAGACCGCCATCTCACCAATCGGTACCGGCCCGACTCGGTGGATCGCCAGGGCCACCGGCAGCTCAAGACGCGCCGCCGCGTTGTGCACGATACGCGTTCCTTCGTGTACGGCAAGATCGTGATAGACCGAGTACTCCAGCGCGGTAACAACACGCCCGTTGTGATGGTTGCGGACGCGGCCCTCAAACACCACGACCACACCGATCTCGGGATGTTCTGCAGCGATCTGGTGTGATAGGTGTTGGGCGGTGGACATGATACGTTCTTCGCCAATGGCAAATCCCACGGGACCTTTCATGCTGATCACACGGTTACCCTCCAGACACCGGCGGACGATAGGCCGCCTTTTCGCCGAGCATAGTAAAACATTGGATCGTTCCGCGCATCATGAACTCCTGAAGCGATGTCAATACAAGCGCACCGCCGATGCCTTAAATGTAGCATATAGCCGGACTCCCGGGGCAATACTGAGTTCTTCTACCGAGCGGTGCGTCACCAAAGCCGAGAGCGGAAAATCGCAGTCCAAATCAACTCGCACCAGCTCATCGTCCGCCGTTGCTACCGCCTGGACGGTGCCCGGCAGATGGTTCTGCGCACTGCTGTCCATTTCGTGCTGAGAGAGAATCACATCCTCCATTCGGACCACTGCATGCGTGAAGCTGCCGGTGGCCGCCGGGCAGAACATCTCTGCTCCCGTAGTCACCCGAAATCGCCCAATATGGTTTACACCCGGATCCAGCAGCGTCCCCTGCAGAACGTTGACTCGAAGCGGTGCTGGACGTCCCGCGGCAAGGGGTATGAGCTCATCCGCGAGCCGGTATGCTGAAGCTTCGTTGTGAGTACTCATTACAACAGTGGTACCATCGCCTGCCAGCATGCGCAGCACCCTCTCTACCGTCCTCACGGAAGCGACATCAATATTGGAGGTAGGCTCATCCAATAGGAGGACTTCGGGCTTCAGCACCAGCGCCCGGGCGATTGCCACGCGCTGTTTCTCCCCGCCGGACAATGACAACGCCCAGCGGAGCGCGAAGCGGGTGAGCCCCACTTGTGCCAGAGCGCGATCCACACGCTCCCGTAGCTCGTCCCGTTTCACCCCGCGGATCTTCAACGGCCACGCTACATTCGCGCGGACACTTTCAGCAAAGAGGTATGGCCGCTGATGAACCAACACCGGAGGGCCGGCGGCGGTATCGATAGTGCCGGAAGATGGAATGAGAAGGCCGGCAAGAAGTTTGAGCAGCGTTGTCTTGCCGCAACCGTTGTCACCGGTGAGTACGGAGATCGTTCCGTGACTGATTGCCAAGTGCGGAATTTCCAAGAGCGCTTGCCTGGACTGGGAATCGGCATAGCTAAATGTAAGCTCCTGGATCCGTATAGCACTCACGCGGTACCTCCACGAAACCTGATCAAATAGTTGAGCCCAAAATTGACCCCGAAGGCCACTAGCAGCAGCACCACTCCCAGAGCCACGGAGAGCGCAAAGGCACCCTTCTGCGTCTCCAGTGCGATGGCGGTGGTAATCGTTCGGGTGTACCAGCGGATGTTACCCCCCAGCATCATCGCGGTTCCCACTTCTCCTACCACTCGACCAAAGGCGGTAAGAATGGCTGACGCGACCGCGATGCGCCCCTCACGCAGAATCTTCGTGGTTCGCTGCACCGGGGAAGCCCCTAACGTTACCAACGTTTCCCGCAATTCCGGATCCAGCCGGGACAGCCCACTATACACCAGCGAGAGCACGATCGGCAGTGCCAGAACGGATTGGCCGATCACTACGGCCGACGGCGAGAACATCAGTCCCAACCCGCCCAGCGGACCCGACCGCGAAAGCAGTGAGAAGACCAATAAACCCACCACTACCGTAGGAAGGCCCATAAGCGTGTGCATCGCGGAAACAAGCAGGCGCTTCCCTGCAAACTCGCGGAATGCGATCAGCACCCCCAAAGGCGTGCTGATAACGGCAGCGATTGCCGTGGAAGCGAGCGCAAAGCGCAATGAATTGAAGGTTATCGCCACCAGCTCACGGTCAAGGGCCAGGAGCAGGCGAACGGCTTCGAGAAACGCCTCGCGATTCATGCGCTGCTTATACCATTATTCAACGGCTGGAAAGAAGAGCTGCTCTCCCGCAATCCGATATTCGTCGACGATTGCCTGTCCCGGTGCGGAGGTAACGTAGTCTACCAGCGCCTGTGCCAGTTCCACCTTTACGTGAGGATGACGTTGCGGATCTACCGCGATGATCCCATACGGATTGAACAGCTCCGGATCACCTTGATGCACGATCTCAAGATCGATGTCACCCTGATACGCGAGAAACGTACCCCGATCAGCGAGGGTGTAGGCCTGCTGTTCGTTAGCCAGCGTAATCACTGCGCCCATGCCCTGACCAACTTCCCGGTACCACGGACCGGCTCCCGCCACGTCTGCCTCTCCGGCAGCACTCCACATCGATAGCTCTTTCACATGCGTTCCCGAATTATCACCGCGGGAGATAAACGGCGCCTGCGCCTCGGCAATCGCACCAAAGGCACCGGATGCGTCCCGCGCATCACGCACACCGGCGGGATCACTCGTGGGACCCAGAACGACGAAGTCGTTGTACATGAAGTAGACCCGCTCCACGCCGTAGCCCTCCGCGACGAACTCCGCTTCTAAGGCAGGAGCGTGCACCATAAGCACATCCGCGTCGCCACTTCGTCCGATCTCCAACGCCTGGCCGGTACCTACCGCAATAACGTCAACGACCACGCCATACTCTTCCTCAAACGGCGGAAGCAATTCTTCCAAGAGACCGCTGTTCTCCGTGCTTGTGGTGGTTGCCAAAACAAGTCGCTCCACCTCCTGCCGCTCCCCGGTCCCCGTGGCCCACGCCATGGACCCGGCAAGCAGCACCCAGAACCCGGTTATCATCGTCCGCTGTACCTTCTTCATCAGTTTTCTCCTTGTGTTAACTCGCGCCGAATGCGCTGAACGGCTCGAACAACGCGACTCCCTCGGCGTCTACCGCACCAATTCTCACCAACGTTTCCCGCTTCTCGGCAAACCACGATAGGAAATCGCCCGCCCGGTGGTATCCCGCACCTCCCGCCGGTCCCCGGCCCTGCCCTACTCGGAACATGGAAAACTGGTCTACCATCTTCCCGTTCCCCCGACTCCGAGATTCGCCAAACAATATCGCCTGCCGCGTTCCGAGCGGCCACTGCCGCGTGGTCGCCTGATCCACCAACGCGTACGCTCCCCGCTCCGCAGCCTCAGTGAGCACCGCCCGGTTTCCGTACTCAGTTGCGGTCCGATACCACGGAGCTTCCGGTTCGATTCCCGCTGACCGCCATAACACACGTTCTCTCACGTGAGTTCCAGAGTTATCACCGCGGCTGAGAAACGGTGCTGCAGCGCGAGCGATCCGACCTATCGCCTCTACAGGATCATTTCGGCTGGTTGCCGCGCGAACATCTGCGGGATCGGTATCGGGACCAACAATCACGTACCGGCTTTCCATGATCGGCATCCCCGACTCGAGTATTCCGTTTTCAACGAAGGATCGCTCAAGTTCCGGGGCGTGGGTGAGTGCCAGATCTACCGCACCGTCCCGAGCGAGTTCCAGGGCCGTACCACGGCCGGCGGCTACCACCCCCAACATCCCCCCACGATCACGGCGAAACGCCGCGGTCACCACATCCAGCAAGCCGGTCTCCACTGATTCAAGAGTGGCGGCGACGTAAAGGACTGGAGGCGTACCATGAGGAGCGCGGAACGCCGCATTTATGGAGGACTGCGCTCGGTCTAACTCCTTGAGAACACACTCACCGATAGGAGTAAGAGAACTTCCTCCGCCACCCCGTCCTCCCACGGAAGTCTTCAGGAGCCGCACCCCGAGCAACCCGTCTGCGCGGTGGACGATTTCCCAGGCGTGCCGCCACGAGATTCCGACCAACCCAGCTGCGCGGTTGAGAGAGACACCAGAGCGGATCTCTCGAAGAATACCTCTGAGAGTCTCGGCAGATATTGCGCGCCGGGACGTGCCGCCGGAACCGTTCGGATCGTCCACCAGCTCGAGAACCGGGCTTAGTTGGCGTCGAACGCATTCGCTGCAGCAATCGCCATCCGGATTGGTCGACATATCAGTCTGTCGCTACCATCACGTTTGAGGCTTTCACCACGGCATACACCTTGGAACCGATTCCAAGTCCGAGGCGCTCAGCGGAGCTCTTTGTGATCACCGCCGTAATTTCCACATTCGGGGCCACCTCTACCACAACTTCAGAATTGACTGCTCCCTGCGTGATCGAGGTAACGACACCCGGCAGCTGATTTCGTGCACTTAGGTTCATAGCATTACTCCTTTCTTGAAACGATAGCCTAACGCAGCGTTATGTTCAATTCAACATAGCGTAGCTTCCATTGGACGAATTTGGATATTGGCGCTACAATTCCATTGCCATGGCGCAGCCGTTCACGTTTCTCGAGCCGGAAGCGGCGTTACAGATCGTTCTGTCTCACGTACACCCTTTGGATAGTGAGTCATGTCCGCTGCCCGAATGCCTCCACCGCACCGTGGCAACACCGATGTATGCCACCAGCGACGATCCCAGGTTTCGGAAGGCCGCCATGGACGGCTACGCTGTGGGCCCCCATCAAGCCGATATCCCCTTCGAGGTGGTGGGAGCAATTGCCGCTGGCGATACCCGGGACCCGGACGAACCAGCCGCGCTCGGGGACAATCAGGGTCTACGAATCATGACGGGAGCCGTCGTGCCGCCGGATATCGAGCGGGTGATTCGCTTCGAATCAACGCAGTCGGTGCCTGTAGATGCCCCCGGAGACAGTACATCCGCCGGACCCGATCCGCGTGAACGCGTCCGAGACGTGGTGCAGGAACCTATCTCCAATATCGCCGAACGCGGGGAGAACCTCCGCCGCGGTGATCCGATTCTCACTCCGCGGCGCCTGTCCGCCATCGATCTGGGTATTCTTGCCTCTCAAGGTCACTGGAAGGTACCAGTGGTACGGAAACCGTCGGTGGGTGTCATTTCTACCGGAACGGAGCTGGTTTCTCCGGAGCATCCGGATCTACCCCCACATGCGATTTACAACAGCAACGGATACCTACTGGCAGCAATGGCTCGTGAGCAACACGCCACTGTCCAGAACTATGGTATCGTTTCAGACGATCAACAGCGCATAACCGAAACGATTCGGAGCGCCGCCCGAGAACACGATATCGTTATCTGTTCCGGGGGAGTCTCCATGGGAGATCTCGATTTTGTACCGGCTGCGCTGGAATCGATCGGGGCGGACACGCATTTCCATGGCCTCGCCGTGAAGCCGGGGCGCCCCACGCTCTTTGCCACTCTCGGAGCCACGTTGATCTTCGGGCTTCCCGGCAACCCCGTTTCCACCTGGGCGCAGTGCGAGATGTTTATCGTACCCGCTCTCCATGCGATGCAGGCGCTCGCCTACCGGCCGCGGGAGACGAAACTGCCGCTTGCGCACTCCTTCTCACGATCAAAAGCGGACCGGCATGAGTACGTGCCGGGATACTACCGCGCGGGAGCGATCCACACGATCGACTATCACGGATCCGGACACATTAGCGCACTTGCCTCGGCAACGCTGGTGTTTCGCGTAGACCGCGGTATCACGGATCTTGCAGCAGGAGAAACGGTTCATGCACGATTTATTCGGCCGGAGAATCAACTATCTCCGGATATCGGTCACTGATAAATGCAATATACGCTGCCGGTACTGCATGCCGGCAGCGGGCGTCCCCCTTCGGCCGCACGGCGACGTATTGCGGATCGAGCAGTTTCTGCGGGTTGCTCAGGTGGGTGCGGAATTGGGCGTTACGAAGGTGCGTCTCACCGGTGGGGAACCACTGGTTCGCCGAGGCGTTCTGCAATTGGTGCACGGTCTCGGGAAAATCCCCACGTTAACCAAGATCGGGATCACCACGAACGGTATTCTCCTTCCTCCAGTGGCACAAGAGCTCTACGATGCAGGGCTTACCAGTCTCAATATTTCCATCGACTCTCTTGACTCGGATCGGTACCGCCACATCACTCGCGGCGGAAGTTTGGAGGCCGCCCTGCACGGGGTGTTTGCCGCCCAGGAGGTCGGATTCCGTGACATCAAGATTAACAAGGTAGTGACCGGCGACCCTTTAGATCACGAGGACGAGATCGCCCTGAGAGAGTTCTGCCGCGAGCATGGATTCAGACTGCAGCGCATCGCGGAGTACAGCCTGTCGGAAGAAAAACGCGATGCTATCGGGGTGGAACGCCCACTGCCCTGCGCTGAGTGCAACCGAATTCGATTACTCTCGAACGGAAATCTGAAACCGTGCCTGCACTCCAACGAAGAAGTGCCGATCGACTGGAACGACATCGCCGGGTCTTTGCGGCGAGCGGTACTGCTGAAACCGGAGCGCGGCACGGTCTGTAACAACCGCTCCATGGTTGAAATCGGAGGATAGTGGTGGCATCCAAGGATCATCTAACCCACGTGGACGATACCGGGACGGCGCGAATGGTAGACGTGTCCACGAAACAGCCCGTGGTGCGTACTGCCACTGCCGCGGGGTTTATCCAGCTTGCACCGCAGACGGTACAGCTCATTGCAGAGAACTCCGTCGCCAAAGGGGATGTACTCACGGTAGCCAAGATCGCCGGGGTGAGCGGAGCCAAGCGCACCTCCGAGCTGATTCCTCTGACCCACCTTATTGAGATTGAACATGTGGATGTGGACCTGGCGCTGGAAGCGCGGGGGGTACGGATATCCGCTACTGCACGGTGCACGGGAAAGACGGGCATCGAAATGGAGGCGCTTACCGCGGTGAGTGTCGCGGCGCTCACCGTCTACGATATGTGCAAAGCGGTGGACTCTTCCATGCAGATCGGGGAGATCCACCTCGTTGAAAAAACAAAGACGCCGGTCCAACGCGATACCTGACGATGCTGGTCTCCGTTGTCGGCTACGCCAAGTCAGGGAAGACGACATGGGTGCTGGCGTTCATACAGGCGGCGGTGGCCGCCGGACTCCGGGTGGCGCTCATTAAGACA
>Ga0102940_1002689_pt1 | contig 10533 bp, 8 predicted proteins | sample SalPonR2_C_D1_MG_FD_78215 | JGI IMG/M metagenome (GOLD analysis project Ga0102940, IMG submission 78215) | Salt pond soil microbial communities from South San Francisco under conditions of wetland restoration - Salt Pond MetaG R2_C_D1_MG | ecosystem: Environmental > Aquatic > Marine > Intertidal...
AGGAACGAGATGATGATCTCGGACCCAAGGCAATGCACGGTGTGCGGGCCGCTCAGGTTCGCCTTGGCCTTGATTTCGGCCCCGTCGATCACCTTGTGCAGGCGCGGCGCATATGGGTCAGTGGCCGTATCGACGACATGGATGTTGTTGGAGCGCACGCCCGGAACCAGCAGGTATTTGCGCGACATCGAGCTGTCGTCATGGCACGAGGAGCATGCGTTCCACCCCATGTGGTGCAGCTCATCCCCGATGCCCGGCATTTCCAGCCGGTGGATTACCTGCGAATAGGTCGGGCTGTCGGGGTCGGCATCGACCGTTGCCAGATAGTCCGGTTTCTGAATTCCGGTCCCTGTATAGATGGCGATTGTGTAAAGCAGTTTTTCCCTTGGTGCCCTGATCGCTTCTTGCGGGCTTGAATAGCCCGGTCCGCAGCATGCTCCGTCCATTGTCCGCGTCCTCCCTTGAATCCCCGTTAATTCCCGTATAACGAAAAACCATGTTTTATCAAATGAGAAAATCATGCATCTGGAACGCTTGACGCTTATCCTTGAAATCGTTGGCCAGAAGGGCGAGGCGACGGTGGCCGATATCTGCGGCCATTCGGACCTGCCCAAGGCCACGGCCTATCGTCTGGTGCAGGATCTGGTCGGCACCGGATTGCTGGAACCGGTGGCGCGCGGGCGGTTCATGATCGGCACGCGGCTAAAGCGGGTCGTTCAATCCGATCAGTCTGACGAAACACTGATTGAACTTGTGGCCCCCAGCCTGAAACAGGCGGCAATGACGCATGGCGCGGCCTTTTTCCTGTCGCGGCTGCGCGGTCGGGCGGTCGAGATCATCCATGTCGAAACGCCTGATACCGGGGTTTCCTTTCTGCACCCCGGCCTTGGTAAACGCCCGCTTCACGCGTGCTCCTGCTCGAAGGCGATCGTCGCATTTTCGCCGGAGGTTCTGGCGTCGCAAAGCCTTGCTGGTCGGCTCAAGGCCTATACCGAATTCACGCTGACGCGGTTCGAGGATCTGGAGGCGGAACTGGAACAAATCCGCGGGCGCGGGTATGCCGAATGCGTTGAGGAAATCGAACGCGGCATGTGTTCGGTCGCCGCACCGCTGGGCCACACCGGACCGGGCGCGACAATGTCAATCGGCGCGACAGGATCAACCCGTGTGTTTTCCCCGGCATTCCGCGCGAGCATCGGGGAGGCGATGACCCAGATTGCGCGTGACATTGAGACCGGCCTGTACCGGAACGAATTGCCGCGCGCGCCAAGATCAGCATAGAAGGCCTTTTCTTGCGCCGTTTCCGTTTGCAGTTTGCGGTGTCAGTAACGCGCCATCTTCACGGACATATCTGACCGCAACCTGTTCTCACTGGCTCAGCGTGTTTCAGTTGGCAAATCGGCACGAGCGTCACGACGCATGCCGCGTGTCTGCTGACCCGGTTCCATCCGCAGGGGTCAGGCTTCGGCCACGGCTGCCGCTGCCGCCTTTATCGCCTCTGCTGTGATGGCGAGGTCGTCCTCGGTCAGGGCGAGGCTTGGATATGTCTTGCCGGGAGATTTGAAGATCCCATGGTGTCGCAACGTGTCGTTCCAGAGTTTTGTGCGGCCGACGTCGCCTGCCTGCACGGCCCTGTAGTCCCGCGCATGTTGCGCGGTGAAAACCACTTCGAAAAGTGTCGCATCACCCACGATTCGATAGGGAATACCGGTCGGCTCAAGCGCGTCGCGGATCATGCCAGCAACCTGATCACCAAGATCGCGAAGCCGCGCATATTGCCCGTCGCGGCGCAGGATTTCGAGGCTTTTGAGCCCCGCCGCTGCCGCCACCGGGTTGCCAGAGAGCGTGCCAAGTTGCATCAGCCAGCCTTCCTCGCCCACGGCGGCCTTGTCGAAATGCGCCATGATGTCGGCCCGCCCCACTGTCGCCGCGAGGGGGAAGCCGCCCCCGATCACCTTGCCCAAGGTACACAGGTCCGGCGTGACGCCGTAGTGTTCCTGTGCCCCGCCATAGGCAAAACGAAAACCGGTCACGATCTCGTCGAAGATCAGGACGATGCCGTAGCGGGCGCATTCCGTGCGCAGCAATTCAAGAAAGCCCGGCGCGGGCGGGATGATACGCTGCAACGGTTCCACGATCAGCCCGGCGACTTGGCCTTCGTATTCGGCCAGAAGCGAGCGGATGTAGTCGAAATCGTTGAACGGCGCGATCAGCATTTCGTCGGCCACGCTTTGGGGAATGCCGGCGCTGTCAGGCACAGCCTGAGGAAAATTCTCGCGCCGTGAGGGGGCAAGGCTCATCTGTGCCTCGGCTGACATGCCGTGATAGCCGCCCTCGAATTTTACGATCTTGTCGCGGCCGGTGAAGGCGCGGGCGAGGCGCATCGCGTACATATCCGCCTCGCCGCCCGAGGAGACATAGCGCAACTGCTCGGCGCAGGGGACGGCGCGGCAGATTTCCTCGGCCAGTTCGATGCCGAGAGCGTTGTTGGCGAAGAATGTCTGGCCCTTGGGCAGTTGTTCGAACACCGCCTCAAGCACCTCGGGATGGCCGTGGCCCAGAAGCATCGGGCCTGACCCGATGAGGTAATCAACGTATTCCCTGCCGTCCTCGTCCCAGACCCGTGAGCCGCGGGCTTCGCGGATCACGGTCGAGGGGTCGAAATTGCCGAACCCCCCGGCGGGAAGCACGGCGCGGGCGCGTTCTGTCCATTCGGCTTGGGTGTGTTGTCTGTTCATGTGTTCAATCCAGTATCAGGTCAGGGGAGCCCAGAAGGTCACGATCCGGCGTGATGCCAAGGCCCGGGCCGTCGGGCGGCGCGATGCGGCCATTCACGCGCACCGGGCCGTCGGGTGCCAAGCGCGGCGTGACATACCCCGACAGGTCGCACAGGTTCAGCACCACCGCGTCCATTATGCCAAGGTTATGCGCCTCATGCGCGATAAGGGCCATTTCATCCGGCGCGACGCAGGTGATCGAATGATAAAGCGGCAGGTCGGCGGCTTGTCTGCCGCCCAGAAGCGCAAAAAGTGGCAGGCCTGCGGCCTTGCCGGTGATATCCCAAAGCGCGATATCGAGCGCCGACTTGGCATAGGCGTGTCCGGGAAGCCATGCATTGGCGCGGGCCATCAGGGCCTCGACCCCCAGCGGACCGCCGCCAAGGATGACGGGCGCCAGTTCGCTCAAGCCCGGGGCAACCCCGCGCGCACAGCCAGGCAGGTAATGGAGGATCGGGCGAACCTCGCCCCAGCCGGTCAGGCCGGTGTCGGTCTCGACGGCGATCACCACGGTTTCCACCGTGTCGCAGGTTTTGCCATCGGCCACGTAATAGGCCGTGTGGCTGGCCATTGGCACATGCCAGAGCCTGAGCGGGTTAGTTTCATGGGCGTGATTCCCGAAGGTTTTGCGCTGCCTTCGGCATCGCCGGGGGCCGGGGGGCTTTGCCCCCCACATTGCAAACCTGAGCGGTTTGCAATGCTCCCCCCAGGATATTTCGGGCAAGAAGAAAGACGCGGTCAGGCATAGCGGGCCACCGGGGTGCCGAGGGTGTCTTCGTCGGGGGCAACGCCGAGGCCGGGGGCTTCGGGCAGGTGCAGGTGGCCGTTTTGGTTGCGCGGGCCACGGCCGCCCGCGATTTCGGCGGTGAGCATGTCCTGACAGGCCCAGACCGCTTGACAGGCATGATCGGGAATGGTGGCGGCGAGGTGCAGCGCCTCGGTATCGGCCAGAACCGAGCCGCCGGTCGCCATGACAAACATGTCAATGCCGTGAGCCAGCGCCACGTCGCGCATGCGCGCGGCCTTGGTCAGCCCACCCACCCGGTTGAGCTTGATCCCGAATACCTCCGCCAGACCATCGCGCGCGGCGCGGGTGGCATCTTGCAGGGTGACGAGGCATTCGTCGATTGAAACGGGCGCGGAATGCAGCGGCCGCAGGGCGGCGATATCGTCGAGCGTTTCGGCAGGTTGTTCAAAGGTGACCCGCAGGTCTTCGGTGGCCTGCATGACGCGCAGCGCCTGTTGCCGGGTCCAGCCGCGATTGACATCGTAGAGGATGATTTCGTTTTGCGCGCGATGCGTCTCGACATCGCGGATGCGGGCCACGTCACGGTCGACATCTCCGCCGATCTTCACCGAATGGGCGATATAGCCGCGCTGGCGGTAACGCGCAATGACCTCGCGGGTGTCCTCAACCGTCTTGGCCCCCACCGACGAGGCGATGGGCCGAGGCGTGCGTGACCCGCCGCCCATCAGGTCGGCGATAGGAAGGCCCGCCGCTTGCCCGGCGATATCCCAGCAGGCCATGTCGATCGGCGACTTGGCATAGAGGTGTCCGGGCAGGACAAGGTCCATGGCGCGCTCAACGTCCAAAACGCGGCGCGGATCGAGCCCAAGCACAAAGGGTGCCATGGTTTCGATGCCCGCCCGGATGCCGGGGCCGTGGGCGGGGACATAGGTATGCCCCCAAGGCGTCCCTTCGCCCCAGCCGGTCAGGCCTGCGTCGGTTTCCAGTTTGACCAGCGTTGCATCGAGGCATTCGAACCTTAGCCGTCCGCCGGAGAGCCAATAGGGGTGCTCCAGCGGCAGTTCGACTTGGTAAACCGTGATGCGGGTGATCTTCATGGTGTGACCACGATATTTCCGCTGTGCGTTTTACGGATGAAGGCGGCCTGCGCCTCGCGCAACTCCTCCAGCGGATAGGTGGCGGCCAGCGCCGGTTTGATCTCGCCCGCTTCGATGTAGCGGACGATATTGGGCATCACCGAGGGGTCGATCACGGTCGAGCCTGTGAAGGTCAGGTCGCGCAGGTAGAAAGTGCGCAAATCAAGCTCGACCATCGGTCCTGCGATTGCTCCGGAGCAGGTATAGCGCCCGCCGCGTTCGAGGATGTCGATCAGTTGCGGCCAGTAGGGACCGCCCACCACATCGGCAACGACGGAGATTTTTTCCGGCCCAAGGGCAGTGCGCAGATTGTCTGGCGTGCGCGGCAGGATGCGGGCGGGCTCGAGTCGTGCGACCTCGTCGTGCTTGGCATCCGAGGCGAGGGTGATCACCCTTGCACCGCGGCGTTTGGCCAGTTGCACCAATGCGCCACCGACGCCACCCGAGGCCCCGGGTACCAGAACTGTATCTGTCTTGGCTACGTTTGCACGGGTCAGCATGCCCTCGGCTGTCGAGTAGGAACAGGAGAACGTCGCCAGTTCGGCATCACAGAGCGCGCTGTTCACGGCCAGCGCGTTGATGGCTGGAATCGTCGTGTACTCGGCAAAGCCCCCGTCACGTTCGGACCCGAAATAGCCTGTCTTGTCCTTGTCCAGCGGATCATGCGCGTCGCGCAGCCAGTTGTCGGTGATGACACGCTGGCCAATCCTCGCTGGATCGACTCGTTCGCCTACGGAAACGATCTTGCCGCAGACATCGGCCCCCTGAATGCGCGGAAAAGTGATCGGAGCACCGCCCCATGTGGGGTCATGCTCATCGACCGTCTCGTAGGCCCCGCCTGTCGTGGCTTCGCTGACGGTCTTCGAATACCACCCGGTGCGGGTATTGACGTCGGTATTGTTAAGGCCACAGGCGCCGACCCGGATCAGCACCTCGCCGGGGCCGGGATCGGGACGTGGCCAGTTTTGGTGCAGGACAAGCTGGTCAAGGTCGCCGTGGCCGATGGTGACCATGGCGCGCATGGTTGCCGGGAGGGTCATTCGGCAGGCTCCTCTACAACATCGCTGCGCGGCAACAGGCTTTGCGGGTCGTAGGCCGGTTCACCAAGCACACGCGCAGCGCGGGGCTGCCCGTGGATCACCACCTCCAGTTTCGTTCCGGGAACGGCGGCGTGCGGTTTGACATAGGCAAAGGCAAGGATCTTGCCGACGGTGTGGCCGTAGACCACCGAGGCGGTCGACCCGACAACGTCGCCATTCAGCAGCACGGCTTCGCCGCCATGGCCGTCAATCTCGCCATCCGGCTCGATTTCGAGATAGGCGCAGACCCAAGGCAAGTCGGTGTTCAGCGTCTTGTCCTTGCCAAGGTACTCCTTGTCCGTGCGGGCAAAACGCAGCACATCAGCCTCGGACAATGTGACTTCGTTGGTCAGCTCCCCTGCGCCTTTGAAGCCCTTTTCCATGCGCATCACGTTCATCGCGAAACTGCCATAGTCAGCGATTCCATGCGCTCCGCCAGCGTTCCAAAGCGCCTCGTAAACATCCGCCATCGCCGTGAAAGGCATGTGCAGCTCCCAGCCAAGTTCGCCTGCGTAGGACATACGGAAGGCCCAGACCTTGTGTCCTGCAACCGTGACCTCCTGCGCCGACATCCAGCGGAAGGAGGCATTATCCAGCCGCGCATCGGTGCAGGCGGCCAGCGCGTTGCGGGACTTTGGCCCATTGAGAGACAGCGCGCCCCAACTGCCGGACAGGGCTGTGACGGTCGCATCTTCCTTGGCCCTTTGTGCCGCGAGATGATCCAGAAGGCGCTGCTCGAAAAACGCCGCGCAGACGAGGTAGAATGTGTCCTCGGCCATCCGCACGATGGTGGTTTCCAACTCGATCCGACCGCGACGGTTGAGCATGTGTGTCAGAGTGATGGAGCCGACCTTCTGTGGCATCCGGTTCGCCGTCAGCCTGTCCAGCAGCGCATAAGCATCCGGCCCTTCGACCAGCACCTTGGTGAAGGCCGTCACATCCATGATCCCGACGCGCTCACGCACGGCCTTGACCTCGGCTGCAACCATGTCGTCGACAACACTGCGGCGGAAGGAATAGTGGTCTTCCTGCGCCACATCATCACGCGCGAACCAGCGCGGGCGTTCAAAGCCATAGACCTCTTCCAACACCGCGCCCTTGGCCTTCAGCGTGTCATATAGCGGCGACGGCTTGATCGGCCGCCCCGCCAGTCGGTTGTAATGCGGAAATGGGATTTCGTGGCGCAGGCAGTAATCTTCTTTTGCCTTGATAACCTGCCATTCCTTTGTCGCGTAGCTGCCAAAGCGGCGCGGGTCATAGTCACGCATCGAGATATCGGCCGCGCCATGCACCATCCAGCGGGCCAATTCGCGGGTCAGGCCCGGGCCCCAGCCAATCCCGATCTGCGTGCCACAACAGCACCAGTAGTTGCGCACACCCGGTGCGGGACCGATCAGCGGGTTGCCATCGGGCGGATGACTGATGGCACCATGCACATCGCGGGTGATGCCCAGTTCGGCGAATATTGGCATCCGGTCCAGTGCGTTTTCCAGCCACGGCATGACCCGGTCGTAATCGGCCTCGAACAACTCGTTCTCGGCGTCCCAGGGGCAATGATCCTCCCAAACGGTATTGGGGTTTTCCTTTTCATAGATCCCGATCAGGCCTTTCTTCTGCTCCATCCGGATATAGCCGGACACCAGCCTGTCATCGCGGATGACTGGTAATTCGCGGTCCAGTTGCTCGAACTCGGGTACAGTATCGGTCACGAAGTAATGGTGGGTCATGGAGGTCATGGGCAGTTGCAGGCCCGACCATTCGCCCATCTGGCGGGCATAGGTGCCGCCCGCGTTGACCACATGCTCGCAGCGAATCGTGCCTTTTTCGGTTTCAACCACCCAGTCCTCGCCCTGCCGGGTGATGTTGGTGGCGCGGCAGCGGCGGATGATCCGCACGCCTTTCTGGCGCGCGCCGGCGGCCATGGCCATGGTCACGTTGGTCGGATCGACATGCCCGTCGTCGGGCGTGTGCAGCGCGCCCAAGACCCCATCGAGATTGTAGAACGGATGCAGTTCCGCCACGCGATCGGGGCTGACAAGCTCGATGTTGAACCCCAGAGTGCGGCCGACGGACAGGGTGTGGCGCAGCCAGTCCATCTCGTCCTCGGTATAGGCCAGCCTGAACGACCCGCAGCCATGCCACGTGACAGGTTGCCCGGTCTCGGCCTCCAGCGCACCGGAATACAGATTGATGTTGTAGTCCACGAATTTGCCCAGACTGAAGCTCGATGTCGAATGCGTGATCTGTCCCGCCGCGTGCCATGTCGAGCCGCTGGTCAGTTCCGCCTTTTCCAGAAGGACTGTGTCAGGCCCCCAGCCCTCATGGCCCAGATGATAGGCCAGACCGACGCCCATGACACCGCCTCCGACAATGGCGACCCGGGCCTGGGTGGGGAAGTTGGATTCGGACATGGCGTTTTTCCTGTTCGCAGAGTCGCGTTTTCTGTGGACAGAGTAATTACACATTTGTACCATCGTCAATCATGAATGAAACAAATGTATCATACTCGATTCTCGAACGCCTCACGGACGAATGGGACAGCCTGACGCCCGAGGCGCAGAAGGCCGCGCGCTACGTGCTGGAAAACCCTGCTGATGTAGGGGTTTCCACCGTGCGCAAAATCGCCGTTGCGGCGAATGTCAAACCCAACACCTTCGTCCGCATGGCCCGGCAGGTGGGCTTTGAAGGTTACGAGGATTTCCGCGCCCCTTTCCGTGAGGCGATCCGGCGGGGCGGCGTCAGTTTTCCTGACCGCGCCCGCTGGCTTCAGGATATTCGCAAGTCCGGTGAGATTGGCGGTCTTTACGCCGATATGATCGGCGCGGCCGTGCGCAATATAGATGAGACCTTTGCGGGGATATCCGAAGAGGCGCTCAAGGCGGCCGCCGAAGCGATCTGGGCATCGCGCCAAGTCTTCACCCTTGGCGTGGGCGTTCACAATTCGAACGCGCGCAATTTCACTTATCTTGCCTCCACCGGCATGACTCAATTTCACGCTATTCCAAGGCCCGGTTCTACCCCGGTGGATGATCTGGCCTGGGCTGATGGCCGTGACGTGTTGATTGCGATGACGATGAAGCCTTACCGCACCGAAGTCATCGACGCCGTGCGCATCGCCCGCGATCAGGGCGTGACCGTTATCGCCATCTCGGACAGCCCGGCCAGCCCGATCAGCCTTGCCGCCAACCACAGCTTCACCGTGGCGGCCGACACGCCGCAGTTCTTTCCGTCATCCGTTGCAACTGTCGCGCTGCTCGAAACACTGCTCAGTTTCGTCATTTCCGTGGCCAGCGATGAGATCGTGGAACGGGTCGAGAAATTCCACCGCCGCCGGCACCAGCTTGGCCTCTATCAGGAGGAGCCTGAATGAACGCACCGCTGACCCATTCGCTTGATGCGCGTTACTATACCGATCCAGCCATCTTCGAGGCGGAACGCAAGGGTGTTTTGGCCCGGACATGGCAGTTCGCCGGCCACGGCAGCCAACTGGAGCACCCCGGCGATTACTTCGCTTTCGAAATGGCGGGCGAAAGCCTGTTCTGTATCAAGGGACGCGACGGCGAGATCCGCACGTTCTACAATGTCTGTCAGCACCGGGCGCATCAGCTTGTCAGTGGCGAAGGCTCCACCCGCGTTGTGGTCTGCCCCTACCACGCCTGGACTTATGAACTGACCGGAGAACTGCGCGCGGCGCCGAACACCAAATCCGTGCCAGGGTTCGACAAATCCGCCGTCTGCCTGACCGAGGTGCGCACCGAATTGTTTCTGGGCTTCATCTTCGTCAATCTTGATCCCGATGCGGCCCCGATGGACGCGTGGTTCCCGGGTGTGCGCGAACAGTTGATGGAATGGCTACCGCACTGGGAAAGTCTGAAACCGCTTGAATGGGTGGAAATCCCGGAAAACTGCAACTGGAAGGTCTCGGTCGAGAACTACTCCGAATGCTACCATTGCTCGCTCAACCATCCGACCTTCGCGACAGGGATCATCAAGCCCGAAACTTATGACATCCAGCCAGAAGGTTATTGCCTGAGACACACGACGGAATGTCAGAGCCTTGAGAACATGAGCTACGACATCGACCGCTCGAAGCCGCATGCAGAGGAATATTCCAGCTGGTTCCTCTGGCCGATGTTCAGCTTTCAGGTCTATCCGGGCAACGTGCTGAACACCTACCACTGGCGCGCGATCGACCCCGATCATGTGGTCGTCTGGCGCGGCTGGTATACCGAAGGCGGGTGGGACAGCGAAGTGATCCGCCGATTGGCCGTTCAGGACCGGGCCACCACCGTCGAAGAGGACATCCACCTCGTCGAATCCGTCCAGCGCGGACTCAAATCACGGGGCTACGTACCCGGCCCCCTTGTGGTCGATCCGGGGTGGGGTGTGAATTCCGAGCATTCGGTCATGACACTTCAAAAATGGATGCGTGAGGGCATCGAGGGCTGAACCGCGCGGGCATTTGCCAGACTTTGACGACCGGGAGCGGGGTGTGGCGCCCGGGAATCGCCTTTAACCCCTTGGTTATCAACGAAAACGCCCGTCTGTAACGCGTCTGTATTATGTCGGTATCACGTCGGTGCCATGCTTCGATACGCGCCGAGTTAACAGGGCGTGCGGTGAGATACCTACGAAACCCGGGGGTGTATGTTTCGGCGGGCGCGCTCATCAGCCCTGACGGGCTTCTTTGCGGGGATGTCCCGGCTGGTGTTGAAACTTTGAAAAGGGTGGCGTTGCTTCCCCTGAGCCGTAGGCTCGGGGTGATGAAACCAAAAAGGAAGCAACACCATGAA
>Ga0102940_1002690_pt1 | contig 10531 bp, 9 predicted proteins | sample SalPonR2_C_D1_MG_FD_78215 | JGI IMG/M metagenome (GOLD analysis project Ga0102940, IMG submission 78215) | Salt pond soil microbial communities from South San Francisco under conditions of wetland restoration - Salt Pond MetaG R2_C_D1_MG | ecosystem: Environmental > Aquatic > Marine > Intertidal...
ATTTTAGCTTTTTTCAATACTTTCAGCTCTATATCCGTCGTTTGTTCAACCAGTTTATCAGATTCCTGCCTGATATTTTTATACACCCCGGAATCCTCTGTCCCAGCAATATTAATTATGACATTCAGGTGTGCACCTAATATGCAACTCCTTATTGCCAATGCACCAACAGCGGCATCAGAAACGCTATTAGGATTTCCAACCTCTATCATTTTATCAAGTACTTCAAACGCCTTGAAAGCAGTTTTCATTATGGCAAAGGGAACCTCAATGGCATATTTCGTCGCTTCGTCAATGGCCTTCTTACGCAATGCTTCCTCCTGCTTATTTGATTTAGGTAAAGAAAAAGCTGCTATGATATGGTTAAATGCATTTGTATCCTCATCAACGAGTTTTAATAACTCTTCCTGTATAAACTTTCCTTTTTCAGCCCATTCTGAAAAATACGCCCATTTTTCATCCCAGCCGCGCTTATGGCTCGAAAGGTTTGCTACCATAGTACCAAGGGCAATGCCCAGAGAGCCGATGTAGGCACTTACAGAACCACCACCAGGAGCAGGTGATTCAGATGCTGTTTCCTCCATAAACTGCTTCAAAGTATAATGTTTCAATTGTTTCGTCTCATCACTTCCAGCCATCTTATACTCAATAATCTTTTCTGCCGGATTAAACGGTCCCAGTTCATCCAATCCCATCGATTTTACTGCTATCTTTATAATCTCTGCATCCGATACCCCTAAAGATCTTTTCTGCTTCTTGAGAAAATACCTCCCCGCATCAAGCATTGCCTTTAATGGCACCAGCCCTACAATTTCTGACCCGGTTACCCTCACTCCCCTGGCATCTGCCCGTTTCACTACTTCATCAAATGCTTCATGAATGGGTGTCTCGGATATGTTCGTAAGGTTCATGCTTATCTGTGCCACTTCGTATTCCTCTATAAACCATCCGATTGCTTTCACACTTTTCAAAGATCCGGGTATCATCACTGGTGTTCCATCAGGATTTTTTAAAATCTTCCCTGTAAGCGGATCTCCTTCACGCTTCACTCGTCCCCGTTCTCTTACATCGAAAGCAATGGCATTAGCACGCCGGGTAGACGTAGTATTCAGATTGATATTGTATGCTACCAGAAAATCGCGCGCTCCAACAGCTGTACAACCCGTTTCAGGTATAAATTTTGCAGGACCATAATCTGGTTTCCATTTGGCATCTGCCAATTTTTCTTTTAATCCCTCATATTCTCCTGAACGGACATCTGCCAGGTTTTTACGCTGTTTAGTAAAAGCAGCATTTTCATAGCAAAACACCGGATATTCAAGCTCATTTCCAATGCGCTCAGCCAGGCTTCTCGCCCATTCCACAGTTTCCTCCATCGATATCCCTGCTACAGGAATTAACGGACAAACATCGGTCGCTCCAAATCGTGGATGTTCTCCTCTATGTCCCTTCATGTCAATAATCTCAGATGCTTTCTTCACCGCAAGAAATGCCGCATCAGTCACTGCCTGCGGTGATCCCACAAAAGTAACCACAGTTCGGTTTGTTGCTTTACCAGGATCAACATCCAGCAATTTCACCCCTTCCACTGATTCAATTTCTCTTGTAATCTCATCAATTACAGCCATATCGCGGCCTTCACTAAAGTTTGGTACACATTCAATAATCTGACTCATAACAAATATTTTATATACAATCAATAATTTTTCAGCATCTCATTTATCATTACGCTTATTCCTGGTTTAAATGCAACTTATCATTGAACCAATTCTCCGCCTAAATACACGCTTTTAACATGCTGACTACCATATGCATAAGGTAAATAATTCATATTGCTAACTGGTTTTGTTATCAACACATTCGCTTTCTTACCTTTTGTAATTGTACCGTGGGATCGCTCGATTCCAATGGCGTATGCTCCATTCAATGTTCCTGCATTAATTACCTCGGGCGGCAACATACGCAGGCGAATCATTCCAAGTGACATAACAAAAAACATGTTTCCTGATGGAGAGGAACCGGGGTTATAATCTGAAGCAAGTGCCACAGGCAACCCGGAATCGATCATGGTCCGTGCCGGAGCATCATCTATCCCCAGGAAAAATGACACACCAGGCAGCAAAGTGGACATGGTTGAACTGTTACGCAATAACTCAATCTCTTCTTTCCCTGTGAACTCAAGGTGATCGACCGACAAAGCATGATGCCTCACCCCGGTTTGAATTCCGCCTGAAAAATCAAGTTCATTGGCATGTATTTTTGGTTGAAGATCATGTTTTGCCCCTGCTTCCAGTATTCTTGAAGTCTGTTCCGGGGTAAAAAATCCCCGCTCACAAAAAACATCGATAAAATCTGCCAGGGATTCAGACGCAACCGCAGGTATCATTTCTTTAATTATAAGATCAACGTATCCATTCCTGTCTTCGTGATATTCATCAGGGAATGCATGCGCACCCAGGAAGGTGGTCTTCACCGTTAACGGGGTCTCCTCCCCTATACGCCTGGCAACGCGTAGCATTTTCATTTCATCTTTAACCGTAAGTCCGTAACCGCTCTTGATTTCCACGGCACCTGTACCGAAAGACATAATTTCCTGGGCCCTGACCATTGTCTGCCTGAATAATTCTTTCTCGCTGGTATTTCGCAAAAGCCTGGCAGAATTCAAAATACCTCCGCCCCGACGGGCTATTTCTTCATAGCTTAAACCCATCACCTTGTGCATATATTCATTTTCTCTGCTGCCCGCATATACCAGGTGGGTGTGTGAGTCACAAAAGGCTGGCATAACAATTCCTTCCCCCGCATCAATATATTCTTTAGCAGCTTGTGGCGGATCTCCCTGTCCAAAATCAGATATGGTATTATCCGTAATTGCTAACCAGGCATTTTCGAGGACGTTGAGTTCTTTCATTTGAGGGCCTGATTTGTATTGAAGGGAAGCAGTTTCGATTCCGATGAGTTGTTTGATGTTAGTGATTACTTTCTCCATAAAGCGAAGATATGAAAAAGCAGATTTCTGCGGATATGTTATTCGAAAGGTTAGGCTGAGAATTCGAGGCTATTTCGGCTGCACTTAAAAGATTGTTGCAAATTGTGGATTAATTTTGACAATTGACATTGAAGAACATCAGGTTGCAAGGTGAGCTGGTACAGGGTTTAACGTATGAGGTGCAGACCGCACTATTTTAGGAGATAGGCTACAAATACGCCCAGATAGTTTCCTATTGCATAACCGATTACACCAATAATCATTCCGGGAATCATCACTTCACGATTCTTTAGTGCTGCAGCCACTACTGGTACAAATGGCGGTGAGTTAGACAATGCGGTGGATGTAATGATGAAATCATCGTTTGTGATACCAAAGATTTTTGAAAGCAGGGCATGTAGAAAAAGTGATCCAACCATCGCCATGGCAACATATAGAGCAATATACATTAATAATTGTCTGGAATCGGGATTGAATATTTCGCTCAGATTAGCCTTTGAGGCAACGATTACGCAGAAGACATATATAAAATACATGCCGAGCTGAAATGATTTCTTGTGTTTGTTTACTGAGGGAATCAGCGAGAAAAGGATACCAAGTGTAGTGACTGTTAGCACCGCAGCGGTATCTTTTGTCTCTCCCTTGAATAAAAATGTCATACCATATCCGATGACAAATACAATAAGGGCAAATCCGAATGACTTGAGCACACCTGGAAAATTCTGTCTGCTAAAGAATCCTTTGTAAGACTCGAATTCACTTACAATTTGCTCTCCACGCTTTCCATCATAATCGCCTGTGGACTTATAAGGTTTAAGGAACAATCCGAACAATCCCTTAGCTCCGGTTATTAGAAATAGTAAAACAAGTGCTCCGATTGCCAAATCAACGGTATGTGTAAGAATGTATAAATCATTATCGATGTTTAAACCACGTGCAATGGCCGCCAAATTTGGCGTTCCCCCGGTATACACCCCAATAAGAAGACCACCAACCTTCCCGGCTTCAGGAATGTGATCTTTAAGTAGGAAATACCCGGCAAAAACCATAATCACGACTGATACGACACCCAGAAGCAGTGAAATAAAGGTATATCTGGCCATCTTTATCCACTTGAGTATGTTTTCTGAAAAGAGTACCAGCGGTATTCCCAATAATATGGTAACTCCCATAAAATCGCCCTGAAGTGGTTCCATAGACTCAGGGATGACGCCGCTATTTCCAAGTATAAGTCCGCCGACATAAGCGAATACTACAACGCCAATCCTGTTGATAATTGGATAGCGCTCTGCCAGGAAAAGAATGACAGCCGGAAAGAGCAGGTAAATTGAAATTATAATTATAGTCATGCTCCGTTGGTGTTTTAGCGGAGGCAAATATAGAATGTTTTTACTAAATCACAGAAATTTTCTTTTCTATGACTTTATATGCAGGCACTACTTATACTTTTCCAAATCTTGGTCGTCGAAAGGAATATCTTCTCCAACTGGTGGGCAATCCTTGAAACTTTTCTCATACTGCGTAATGGCTCTCAGGCTCATTCCCATACTTGAGAAACCGCCATCGTGAAACAGATTTTGCATGGTGACTTTTTTTGTAAGATCGGAGAACAATGTTATGCAGTAATCTGCACATTCTTCAGCATTGGCATTCCCAAGTGGCGACATCCGCTCGGCAAAATCCTCCAGTTTGTCGAAACCGCTAATTCCGCTACCTGCAGTGGTAAGGGTGGGTGACTGAGAAACTGTATTGATTCTGATCTTTTTCTCCCTGCCATAAATATATCCAAAGCTACGGGCGATAGATTCCAAAATTGCTTTAGCATCGGCCATGTCGTTATATCCCACAAAAGTACGTTGCGCTGCAACATACGTAAGGGCAACTACTGAGCCCCAATCATTTATGGCGTCAAGTTTTCGGGCCGTACTTAGCACTTTATGAAGTGAAAATGCAGATACATCAAGGGTCTTGTGGTAATACTCGTACTTCAATTGATCGTATTCTAACCCTTTTCTTACGTTAGGTGACATTCCAATGGAGTGCAGAACAAAATCGATTTTACCGCCAAGGATATCCATTGATTTTGAAATCAGGTTTTCCAGATCGTCCAGGTTGGTTGCATCGGCCGGAATGATTTCTGCTTTGCACTTTTCAGAAAGCTCATTCATTGACCCCATTCGCATAGCAATAGGAGCATTTGTTAAAACAAATTCAGCGCCTTCTTCATGGGCACGCTCAGCAACTTTCCAGGCAATAGACTTATCATTTAGTGCTCCAAATATGATTCCGCGTTTTCCTTTTAGTAAGTTATAAGACATAATTTGTGCTTTATAGGAATTATGGTTCGATAACAAATCAATTTAAATATTGTGCGAATATGAAACCCGTAAATAGTTAAGAAATCCTTAATAATTCCCGTGCATTTGACAATGCAGCATCGGTAACTTTCTCTCCTGAAAGCAATTTAGCGATTTCTACTACCCTTTCATCGGAAGACAGTTTTTTCAGTCTGGTAATCGTCGATTGTTCCTCATCTGTTTTGAAAACAAGAAAATGCTCATCACCCTGTGCCGCTACCTGGGGAAGATGAGTAATGGCAATTACCTGTCTCCCGCCTGACATTTTTCTCATAATAAGCCCCATTTTATCTGCTATATCTCCACTTACGCCTGCATCTATCTCGTCGAAGATTAATGTTGGAAGTCCTTTGTAATCAGACAAAAGGCTCTTTATACTTAACATAAGACGTGAAATTTCTCCTCCCGACGCTACACTGGATATTTCCTCGGCGGGAGCCTGCTTGTTGGCTGAAAACAAAAAATTCACATTATCCATTCCTGTTGGACCGGGATGATCTGCTTTTTCCATTCTGATATTGAAAGTTGCATTGGGAATTCCTAAATCAGTCAGGAGCACTGAAACCTTTTTTTCTATTCTTTCAGCAGCATCTAACCGCTTATTATGCAAATCATCCGCCATATCCTGAAGGGCTAAATAAAGCGTATCCCTTTCCTCCTGAAGCTTTTTTATGTTTTCATCAGAGAAAGTAATGGATTCTATTTTCTGTTCCAGAGAAGTCATAATATTGATTAATTCTTCTACCCCTTCGCACCTGTGTTTTTGTAAAAGTGAAAACAACTGGTCAATGCGTCCTTTTGTTTTTTCAAGTCGTGCAGGATCGTAATCCATATTCTCTGCCTGAGCTGTCATTTCATCTGCCAAATCCTTAAGCTCGATGTATGTCGACTCTATACGCTCTGCAAATGATACTGAATCAGGATTTACATGACTAACTTTCTTCTGCGATTGTAATACCTCATTCAACAGATCAAGAATCATCTGCTCTCCCTGCAAAAGTGAAGTTGATCGTGAAAGAGCCAGCTTTATCTCTTCAGCATGTTCAAGCTGATTCATCTCCTCCTCAAGCTGTTCTTTTTCACCAACGACTAACTGCGCCTTTTTAAGTTCGTCATATTGAAACTGGTAAAAATCCAATTCACCTTTCCCTTTTTCATACTCAGAATTAAGTTTCTCAATCTTATTTAATTTATTTCTGTACAATTGATATGTTTCTATGTACTTCGATAATAGTGAATCATTCCCACTAACATAGTCAACTACATTCATTTGATATGTCTGGTCATTCAACCGCAGATTCTGATGCTGAGAGTGAATGTCTACGAGCATACTACCAAGATTCTTAAGTTGGGTAAGATTTACTGGTGTATCGTTAATAAAGGCGCGTGATTTTCCGCCGGGTAAAATCTCCCTTCTTAAAAATGTATGTTTTTCAAAATCCAGTTCATTTTTTGCAAAAAAATCTTTCAGCGTATCTGCAATCCTGAACTCTCCTTCAACAATACATTTCTCATCCCGCGAGAACATAACGGATGTATCTGCGCGTTGACCAAGTATCAGAGACAATGCTCCCATAAGGATGGATTTACCGGCACCCGTTTCCCCGGTGATGGTAATAAAACCTGATGAGAAATCGATTTCGAGCGATTCAATCAGGGCATAGTTTCTGATTTTTAAATGACTAATCATTAGGGGCCTGTCTGATTTGTATTTTCCAGCATTGTTTTGTACTTGCTGGTATTGGTCTGATCTATTTCAGTCAATATTTCATAAACCCGGTTCTTTTCTTCCGGGTACGCTTCGGAAAATATCTTTGTAAACTCGTCTGCCTTAGCATCAAAAACCAATCGAAGCACGTGCATATAAGGATCCGGCCTTTCACGATATACCTCCTGAAGCAGCTCAATAGCACTTGCTATCTCTGCCCTGCCCTCTGCCACTTTTTCATCCATCACATCAAGACCTTGTCTGTGATATCTGTAGTAAAACTCACGCACTGGCGCATATTCCTGATCAAGTATGTCATTCACAAGCCAGTACCTGTTATTATGCGCCATATCATCCGCTGGTTTCCAGCCATTTTCATTCGATGAGTTTTGGGCATTCAGTACAACTTTTTCTGCATTTTCGTAATAAGGTGTTCCTCCCTCGAAACTAAAAGAATCGTAATCCAGACCCAGGATAAAGTAGGCATAAAATCCGAGTATTGAGGTAAGGTTAGACGTATAAGAATTTAAGTCGAATTCCAGCGGTTCAAACTCTATATACCTGAATTTAACATCCTTATCGATGTAATTAAACATGGTGGTGTAATAATTGGTATTGTAAACCGGACGTCGGAACTGTACCTGAAGCGTTGCCTCGAATTCATCGGCTGATAACTGATCAGTAATATTAAACATGAAATTACACTCAATCCGCTCTTCGATGTCGTAAACGTGGTTTGTCCATACGCGGTTATTCATAAATTCAAACACCGCCTCTTGTAGAGTTTCAAACACCTGTTTATTAGATCCTTGAATTTTCTGACTTACTACCTGCACATTGCATTTAAGCTCCTGCGCCTGAACGTTGGAAGCCATAAAGAAAATAGAAATATATAGCATCAATCTACGCATCACTCCTCTTTTTAATTATCTGATTTACAATATCTTCCGCAACCTCTTGCTTTTGTTTTAAATCAAACGCAGTAATATTACCCGATTTATCAATGATCGAAATCCTGTTTGTATCTGTTCCAAATCCTGCACCCGGGTCTTCAAGGCTATTTAAAACAATCATATCCATATTTTTACGTGACAATTTCGACTTTGCATTTTCAACTCCATTGGAGGTCTCCAGCGCAAATCCAACAAAGAACTGATCATCTCTTTTCGTTTTCCCAAGTGTACCTGCGATGTCAGAAGTCGGTATGAGTCTAATCACCATATCATCCCTGCCCCTCTTTATCTTCTGATCATTCACTGTTTCAGGCGTAAAATCTGCCACTGCTGCAGTAAAAACTGCAATATCAGCATCTTCTACAGCTTTTTTACTGGCTGTATACATTTCTTTCGCTGTTTTTACTGATATAACGCCAATCCCATCCAACTTTGTTTTAAGCGCTGTGGGACCTGATACCAGTGTAACCTGCGCGCCAAACGATGCAAATGCTTCAGCAATTGCATACCCCATTTTTCCAGACGAATGGTTTCCTATGTAACGCACCGGATCGATTGGTTCGTATGTTGGTCCGGCAGTAATCAGGACCTTTTTATTCAATCGTTTTTTTTTTCGGGGGAAGGCAATTGCTTAATATAAGAGATAATGTTTTCGGGTTCTTCCATCCGGCCCTTTCCGGAAAGACCGCTGGCGAGTTCACCTTCTACAGGTTCAATGAAATGATTTCCATATGATTGTAATATCTCGCGCGAACGCACAGTTGATGGGTGCTTGTACATATCCAGATCCATAGCTGGAGCAATTATAACCGGGCATCGGGCCGATAAATAAGTTGTAACCACCAGATTATCAGCAATCCCATTTGCCATTTTACCCATTGTGGTGGCTGTTGCAGGTGCAACAAGCATCAAATCAGCTTCAGATCCCATCTTTACATGACTGTTCCATTTGCCGCCAGACGCTTCAAAGAAGTCTGAGTATACAGCTTTATCGGATAACGCAGCAAAGGTTACAGGCGACACAAACTCTTTCCCACTCTCTGTCATTAATACCTGAACATCAGCACCTTCCTTAACAAGTAAGCGAAGAAGCAATACTGCCTTATACGCAGCAATACTTCCGGTAACAGAGAGAATAATTTTTTTCCCGGAAAGTACCATGATATGATTAATCTAGTTGTTCTGGCTCTTCGTTAATGCGGTGATAGATTTTATCCTCATCCAACTCCTGCAAGGCAATCAAACTGGGTTTAGGCAATCTCTCAAAATATTTAGAAATCTCAATCTGTTCCGGATTCTCAAATACCTCTTCAAGATTATCGGTGTATGAAGCAAACTCTTCAAGCTTTTGATTAAGCTCCTGCTTCATTTCAACACTGATCTGGTTTGCCCTTTTAGCAACAACCATAACACTTTCATAAATATTATCCGTTTTCCTGTCATTTGCAGCAAGATCACGTGTTACTGTTGTAAAAGGGGCTTTTGTTTTTTTATAATCCATCTTTATCTAATTATTTGATGTATACTTATCTAAAACTTCTTGGGAATTCCTGTACATTTTCTCAGCATCTTTCTTGTGATCACTTTCCGGAAATTCTGATGCAAAAGAAAAATATTCATCAATGGTCGATTGAAATCTTTCTTTTCTCTTACTTTCCACACTGTTATCAGCAAGCAGATAACTGGACCTCAAAATAAGATATAATATATCTTCCCTGTATTTTGTATCGGGGTAAGATTCAAGACTGTTTCGTAATGAAATAATTGCTGATTTATAATACCCCAGGTCGTAGTATAATCTGGAGCTGTTATATGATTTTTCTACAATTTTATTATTCAATTCAGTCAATATTTCTTTACACTGCGGTATTTTATCCGAATTGGGGTATTTTGTCATGTACATCTTAAAAGCATTGATAGCCTGAAATGTTGAAGTCTGATCGAGCGAGGGTCGCGGTGATTGCATGTAACTGCAATAGGCTGACATAAATTCAGACTCTTCAAGATAGGCACTCCCGGTGTATGTAGTAGAAAGTTGTTGAAAATAATGCCCGGCCAGTATATAATCCCTCTGACCATAATAACTCATTGCCTGATAATACTTTACAGTATCCGCCTTCATTGTTCCCCTGTAAATATTCACTACCTGATCGAGCAATGTTGAAGCACGTACATAGTCTTCATCTTCATAGTATTCTAGTGCCTTATCATATTTTAATTCATAATCCTTACTCTTGAGTAATTTTTCATACTCCCCGCAACCAACTAACAATAAAAATGTTAGTGGAACAATAAATAGTCTAAGTACCCTTTTTTCAAACATGGCGCAAAAATACAATAATTGAATGAATTTATAAAGTTTATTTTATTTAATCATTTCATCTCTTTAAATCTATATTTAAACTGTTAATTTTAAATAGGTTATCTATTTTCTTAAAAGCCCTTTGTACTAGTTGCCTCACCCCATAATTATTTTTTAGTGGTGTTCAGGCCCCTACGCTAAAGCCTCGGCGACAGCGTGCGA
>Ga0102940_1002691_pt1 | contig 10530 bp, 11 predicted proteins | sample SalPonR2_C_D1_MG_FD_78215 | JGI IMG/M metagenome (GOLD analysis project Ga0102940, IMG submission 78215) | Salt pond soil microbial communities from South San Francisco under conditions of wetland restoration - Salt Pond MetaG R2_C_D1_MG | ecosystem: Environmental > Aquatic > Marine > Intertidal...
AACCATCCAAGCTCTGATGCTCGGGCGTGGAATCCTGCTGACTGCTCTTTTGTACGTGATTGCCGAACCTATTGCCCACATATTCAACCATCCTGAACTGACCTGGGCTTATCAAGCGTTTGCAATTCTGCCTTTCATCACCAGCCTGCTTCATATGGATGTCATGCGCCAGCAGCGGGACATGTCTTTCGGCGCCCTGGTCATGGCAGAAGCATCCGGCGCGGCCTTATCGTTATTAGCGGTTTGGCCTCTAGCGATTCTTCTAAAAGATTTCCGGGTTATCCTTGCCGCTCTGTTCCTCGACCAAGTCGTGCGAGCCGCGGCCAGCCATCTCTTGGCCCGCCGTTCATTCGCTATCGCGTGGGACACGGAAGTCTTCAAAAAAGCCTTGAAGTTCGGCGTACCTCTGATGGTGGCGGGCATGGTCAACTTCGCGATCCTCCAAGGTGACCGAATAGTAATTGGTAACCAGTTCACCGCACGTGACCTAGGTCTGTTCAGCGCAGCGCTAACGCTGGCCATGACCCCCTCTCTCATAACGGCTCGGATCGCCCAAACTTTCTTTCTGCCTCTGCTAGCCAAAATCCAGGACAATACTGCAAAATTTGAAATCCAAGCCGCGATTTCTCTCCAGGCTATGATCTGCTTCGCCGGTTTTGCATGTTTTTGCTTTGCAGCTATTGGTGAACCTCTCTTCAGAGTGCTGTTCGGACCAAAATTGGCAGAAGCCGCCTATCTGGTAACTCCACTCGGCATCGCATTTGCTATTCGACTGGCGCGGGTCGGACCAACGACATGTGCGCTATCCAAGGGGCATACTCTGAATGTGATGATGGCTAACCTTGTTAGACTCTTTACGCTACCAATAGCATTCTTTGCCGTTCTACAAGGCGGGACAATGCTGGATGTCGCTTTGATTAGTGTAGTGGGCGAAATCCTGTCGTTAGCGTTGGCTACCTTGCTACTGTATTGGCGTTCGAAGGTAATAGCGCCCGCACGAATGTTATCCGTGTACGCCTTGGGAGGGATATTTATTTTGACGCTGATCCTACCCATAACCTTTGATTTTCATCGGTTTTGGCCAGTTACTGGCTCAACTGTTGTCTTGGCGTTAATGGTTTTTGCCTGTAGGGATCTCCGGCAGTTTACGCTGACCTACCTCAAAGAGTTTCTCAGAAACCGCAGAGCAAAAACTCGCGGCACCATCGTGGTTCCCGACAACCAGCCTTGACTGACCTCCGCAATCGCGAAAGGCTTCCATCTTGTCTAATAAAATTTTGTTCCACATTGGATACCATAAAACCGCTACGACCTTTTTACAGCGTTTCTTTTTTACTGAGAGATTCGGATATAATCCGGTCTTTTCTCATGCTGACGTTTGCGAGGTTATTATAGATCCCCACCGATTGGATTTTTCAGGCGATCCGGCACGTCAGCGTTTGGCTGAACGGCAAGGGGCGCAGGGAACCACTCCAGTAGTTTCGTCAGAGTTGCTGTGTGGACACCCTTATCAGGGCGGACGAGAAAATCATGACTTCGCTTATCGTATCAAAGAGATTGCACCTGATGCAAAAATATTAATCACGATTCGAGAGCAAATTCGTGCAATCACGTCGAGTTATATGCAATACCTTAATCGAGCCGGCACGCTTTCTTTAAGAGATTTTCTGAATCCAGATGAATACTATGGGTACTATTACTTTTCTCCTTCGCATTTTCATTACGACCGCATAGTGCATTTATATCAAACGCTTTTTGGTGCCGGCAATGTGCTCGTAATTACACAAGAAGAAATAGCAAAAGATTCCCCCTCTGCGTTACGGACAATTTCTGAATTTGCTGGAGCGGATGCCGCGCCAATCGCAGAACTGGAACCGCCACGCCGTATCGGAGACAGCCCCCCGGAAAGCCTCTCCCCAATCTTACGCCGCATCAATCATTTCCGGAGCGGGGCAGTGAAGCCCGAAGTCCTTGTGGACCTGGGTCCTGCAGCCGAATGGGCTTTCCGAGGAGTCGGATGGTTTGGACGCGTAGGGCCGCTGAACGCTTGGCTTAAGTCTAAGCAGACAGTCCGTGAATTCATCAAACAAGAACTTTCCGGACAATTCGCTGAAAGTAATCAACAACTTCAACACTTGATTGGACCACGCATCGACTTAGCGTCTTTTAGTTACGAATTGCCCCGCGATCCTGTGTGGTAATAGGAGACGCCTCACTCAGGCGGCCCCTTCAGTTCGACATGGTTGCCATCCGGATCATTCAAATAGATTGAGGGACCGTATCCTTCTGCGCCGTAGCGCCGGGCAACTTCGCCTAGTTCCACCCCATGGGCTTGGAAATGCGCTTTCAGCGACTCAGGTTCGAACGGCGAGATCGTCACGGCGAAGTGATCCATGTTTCGCCCGCCCTGCTCATTGCCAGCCGGCACCAAATCAATCAGTGCGCCGCCGGCGCGCAACTGAACAAGGCCGATCGCTTCAACTCGCCGCTCCTCGCGGCAGCCCAACACATCCGTGTAGAAACGGACGGCCCTGTCCATGTCCGAAACACGAAGCACGATATGGTCGAGATTTCCGATCCGAAACGGGGTGCTTGAAACGAAAGATGCAGAACTCATTAGCTCACCAAGTACAAAGGCCCGCCCCTTGAAACCGTCTCCAATTGCAGTGGCCAGGCCGGCTACCATGCCGGTCATTGCACCGAGCGACCGTCAGACACGAGAACGCCCGGCACGTGTCGGGTTAGTAAATAAGACCCGGCAGCCATAAGGCCAAGCCCGGGAACGCCAACAAGAGAAAAACCATGGCAAGCATGGCAATCACAAACGGAACCGCGCCATATGCGACGTCGTTAAACTTGCCTCCCGCGCTGCGGATCCCGTGAACCACATAGAGGTTCACTCCGATTGGCGGCGTGATCAACGCGGTTTCCATCAAGACCGTGATCATGATCCCGAACCAAACCGGATCGTACCCGAGGGAAGCGATGATGGGGAACACAATCGGCACTGTGGTCAACATCATCGACAGCGTCTCCATGAACATGCCGAGGATGAGATAGAAGCCGATAATGATCAGCATGGTTTCCAGTGGGGTTAGGCCCAATGCGGCGATGGCTTCTAGAATTGCCTGCGTCACACCGATAAAACCTAGAATGAAGTTCAAAAACACTGCCGCAAGAATGATCAGCATGATCATCGCGGTGGTGCGCATGGTTCCCTCGAATGCTTCTTTCAGCATCGTGAACGTGAGCGTCCGCGTCCACGCTGCCATAATGCAGGCGAAAACCACGCCGACCGACGCAGCTTCCGTCGGTGTCGCAATGCCGGCGTAGATTGAGCCGACCACGACGGCGAATAGGAGAATCGGTGGTATCAGGTCCGGTAGGGTCTGGATCCGCGCCCGCCAGTTCGTGTTTACCGGGTCACCATCCCAGTCACGACGAAGCAGGCAAGCAACAATGATAACCGCCATGAAAATTAAGGCGAGCATCAGGCCCGGGAGAATGCCCGCCAAGTACAATTCCGGTACCGACGTATCGGTAATCAAGCCATACAAAATCAGGTTGATTGAGGGCGGAATCAGAATTCCAAGCGTGCCGCCGGCTGCCAGCGAACCCAGGAACAGGCGTTCGTTGTAACCTCGCTTTTCGATCTCCGGATAGGAAACCGTGCCGACGGTTGCCGCCGTGGCCACACTCGAGCCGCTGGTCGCCGCAAAGATAGTGGAGGTACCGATGTTGGCGTGCATGAGTCCGCCGGGCAGCCAACTCAACCACTGCACGACCGCGCCATACATCCGTTGCGCGATGCCGGTGCGCAACATGATCTCGCCCAACAAAATGAACATGGGCACCGCGACAAGGATGAATTCCCGGCTCTTGTCCCAAACGAACTCACCCAGAGCAAGCGAAAGCCGCCCGTCCATATACATTTCGTCGAGGATCAGACTTAGCGTGCCGAGGACTGCGGCAACCGGAACGGCTGCCAGCACCAGCACCAGCAGAATCAGGACTGCCCAACCTGCCATGACTTAAGCTCCCCCCAAACGGGTCTTGGCGCCCATGCCGTGAAGCTCTTCTTCGATCCCCTCCTCGACGGACGGAACCCCTGCAACTTTTTGGACTCGGTCCAAATCGCCCTTCAACAATCCGACCAGGGCATGGAGGATGACAACGACCAGGGTCAGCATAAAAAGGAGCAAACCGGCGACCCAGAAAAGTTGCGGTATCCACAACGGCGCAGCCAGAGTGCTGATGGAGACCGAATCGTTCTCCCAGGACGTGACGAAAACGAGAACCGCCTTCTCAGTGAGCATCCCCATATAGATCATCAGCAAGGTGACACCAACAATGTCGAGGATGGCTCGCACCGAACGCGGCAGGAAATTGTACAACGCGTCTATTCTGACATTGGATCGATGTAGAACGGTGTACGAGTAAGCCCCAGTCGTACCGGCGGCACAGACATACCCCGACATCTCGTCCCAGCCACTCATGGTGATTGAAAAGAACTTGCGCAGGAACACATCCACCGTGACGATCACCGCCGCCGCCAGCAACGCCGCACCGCCACACCAAACTGCGACGCGCGAAATCTGTTCCAATGCGCCGTGGAGGCGCTGCAACATCAGGGGCTACTCCGAGGGAATGGACTTCTAAATCAAAGAAACAGCCGGGCGGGACGCCATCGCGTCAGCGCCCGGCAAACATCAATGGCTTTCCGAAGCAGCAGGGGAGTTTAAAGCGACGCCTCCAAACCCACGACCTTGCCCACGGTGTTGTTCCACTCGTCGACGCAAGCCTCCGTGCCACAACGCTGCGCCCAGCGCTTCAGCACATATTCTTCCACGATTTCCCGCAGCTTCGCCATGTCAGCTTCGCTCGGTTCGACCGGCACCATGCCGCCTGGCTCGCCAAGGTCGCACGGACCAGACGCGTTGCAGTCCATGCCACGCTGATTGTTGGCCGCAGTGGCGGTCCACATCTCTTCCTCGAAGATAGGCATCTGCTCGTTGAACAGCGCCTGCGTATCCGGCGTCAGGCTCTCCCAGGTCTTGTTGTTCATCGCAACATAGGTGCTGGTGAAGCCAAGACGGATGCGGATGTTATGGGTGACCACTTGGTACCACTTGGCATTATACGCCGGCAGAGTGCCCGTAATCCCGCAGTCAGCGACCCCTTTCTGCAGGGCTGGCACCACTTCCGCAAATGCGATCGTGACGGCGCTGCCGCCGACACCTTCGATGAAGTCACCCAACGTGGTTGCATAAGTGCGGATCTTCTTCCCGGAAAGGTCTTCCAAGGTCACATTGGTCTTGGACTTGTCGCCGAGATTGCACCAAAGCTGCTGAGACGGCCACGCATATAGCGCCAGCATCTTAGCGTCGTACTTGTCATCCAGTTCCCGTGCCAGAACGTCCCGATAGACGTCCGCCACTTTACGGAACGTTTCGATGTCCGGGGCGATGGCCGCCAAGTCCATCCCCTCCATGGCCGGGCTGTCCTGGCTTGTGTAGCCGGAAAGCCCGTGGACTGCATCATACACCCCCAGTTTCAGCAGGCGCACCACCTCGAATCCGGAGAGTCCGAGTTCAGTGTAGGGTTTGGCATTCGCCGTCAGCGCATCCTCGGTAAGATCGGGCAAAGTCTCATTCCAGAACTTACTCTCGCGCTCTTTCCAATGATCCAAGTTGCCCCAGGTACCGACCACTTTGAAATCTCGTTTGCCATAGTCCGCGGCCGAAGCCGGCAGAGTCCCCAGCGAAACTGCGGCAGCGGCCGCTAGCGCCATCACCGTTTTTTTCATTCTCGTATCTCCCAGTTCATTCAATCCTTCCAGCCGCTCGTGAGCGACCCGGGCGGACCATAGAGCCCTGCCCTTCTAGACGCTAGTCCCCTTGCCGATACTAGGAGCCTGAAAACTAGGCATGTCCATATGCGCGCCATCCAGGTTCCAATATGCAAGAGCGCTGCCAAAAAGGCCCCGTTGCTTGGAGGGCAAGCCCCAAATCATCTCGTTAACCCGAATGTCCGGATGCTCGGCTTCCAGCGTCGCTCGCATTGCCTCATGGCGGCGGGCAGGCAACATCGGATACCAAAGTATCCCTGCTGCCTGAGGCCAGCGAGTGCGCAGGCGGCGGACGAACACGGGGAGTCCTTCGTATTCCGCTTTCACCTCGTAGCTGGGGTCAACAAGAACTAAGCCTGTCCCGGGATCGGAAGAGGCCGGCGGCAGTTTCTCCAGAGCCCCTTCCATTCCGTCGCCATGGTAGACGCTGACACGCCGGTTATTCGCGAATAATCTTTGGAGCCATCCGTACTCACGCGGATGGAGTTCCCAGAGCCAAAGCCGGTCCTGCGGGCGCAGGAGCGTCGCAGCCAGCAAAGGCGATCCGCCATAGATCCGCTTGTTTCCCTGCCGAATTGCTTTCAATACGCGCAAGAACGGTTCTTTTGATGCAATCAGGTGCTCAGCCAAAAGGCGCTCGATCCCCGCCGCAGCCTCTCCCGTTTTCTGAGCCGGCGGGCTGTTAAGAAAATAGCGCCCGCGTCCTGAGTGCGTCTCCACATAGATTAGAGGCGCCGGATTGCGGGTGAGGTAAGTCAACGCCCGGGCCAACAGGACATGCTTGTGAACATCCGCGAGGCCACCCGCGTGGTACATGTGCTGATAAGATAGCATGAGGCGTCCTGAGGCCGCCCCTTAGGCAGGCTCGTACCAACTGACATGCGCTGCCACCACGCGCCAGCCGACCTCCGGCAGCCTAACCCACGTCTGGCTTTGGCGGCCACGCTTCCCGGTGGCGGTGCGCGTGAACTCAGTATTCGCGGTGGCAAAATCATCCCCAAACGTGGCGATGATTGTCTTCTCCAGGGTCCGGTCGGCTGACGGAATGCGGGTTCGGGCCGTCCGAATTTCATCCGGCCCGTAAGAGTTCACCCCCATAGAGTAGCGCAACACCCGCGGGTCGTCCCAGAAGAAATCCCCGACCAACGCATCCACATCATTTGCCATCAGGGCGTTCTCATAAGCTTCAAAGGCAGCAGTGACTTCTGCAACGACGGCGGGCTTGTTGATTTCCATGGAACCGGCGGGCTTTCGGCTAGAGATTGGCGACGGGTGCGTTGGCAGCGCCTGCCTGCTCTAGCATGAAGGCCGCCGCCAATGCATCCGCTTCCGCCCACGGCCTTGCGATGAGTTGCACACCGACCGGCAACCCATGTCCTTCCGCCGGCCAAAGCGGGGCGACAGCGACAGGCACGCCTGCCGGCGTCAGCGGCTGGGTCATGATCCCGGCGGCGGAACGAGCTGGAATGATCTCGTCGCCCAATTCTACCGTCTCCGTGCCGATGGCAAACGCCGGGAAAGGCGTCGCGGGCGCCAAGAGCAAGTCATAGGTTTCGAACAGGGCGTCGATTTGTTGTTTCAGCAATCGGCGCACGCGTTGGGCCTGGAGGTACCATTGCGCCGGCATTAGCGCGGCTGCGGTCAGCCGGTAGCGGATCATCGGATCGAGACGGTGGCGATCCGTCTTAAGCCGTTCACGATGCAATTCTCCAGCCTCCGCATAGGTGATGAGAGCGCCTGCGGCCCGAGCGGCGGAAGCCAGCGCCACGTCTACAGTGTCGTTGGCCTGCAACACGCGCGCCGCTTTTGCCAACGCCTCTGCGGCAGCCTCGCCTGCGTATCTGGAGAAATGGTAGCCGAGGACCGCAACGCGTAGCGGCCTCGCTTCGGGCATCCCGACCGGCTCCGGTGGGCGGTCCGCCTGCATCGGATCGCGTGGATCGCGGCCCTGTAGCGCGTCATAACCGACGGCCAAGTCTTCAACCGTTCTCGCGAAAAGGCCTACATGGTCCAGACTGGTTGAGAACGGAAACACGCCCCTGCGGGACAGCCGACCAAAGGTCGGCTTCAGCCCAAACACGCCGCAAAAGCTTGCCGGCACACGCACGGACCCATTGGTGTCCGTGCCGAGCGCCAGATCAGCCAAGCCCGCGGCCACCGCCGCCGCCGACCCGCCGGACGAACCGCCTGCGGTGCGGGTGAGATCATGTGGGTTGTGCGCCGGCCCGACGTGAGAATTCTCGGTCGTGAAACCTAATGCGAACTCATCCATGTTTGTCGCCCCGAGCGGGACGGCGCCGGCATGTATGAGGCTTGCTACTGCCGCTGCATCCTCTGTCGCTGGCGGGTTATCAGCCAGGATCGCCGAGCCCGCACGGGTGGTCAGGCCCACGAAATCGTACAGGTCCTTGAAAGCAAACGTCTTGCCAGCAAGCGGCCCCGAGGCCGGCGCCGCCGCCCGCCCCGGAACCAGATCGATGAAAGCATTGAGCCGCGGATTCAAAGCGTTGATGCGATCGAAGTACATGGACAGGTCGCTTGCGTTCATTTGGGCAAGGCTTCTTCGTCAATCCGCACGACTGCCGCAATGATATCGGTTTTGTCTTTCGCCCAAGACTTATGGCCCTTCGTTGGCGCTTTCGAGTCCGTGACCCAAACCCACGATCCGGGCGGAAACTCCCGCACTTCGCCAGAACTGGCTTCAATCACCAGTGTGCCTTGAAGAATAGAGAGGATTTGATTCGCTGGGGCGGGATGCAGCCCAGCCTTGAAACCACCCTTTAACTCATAAATTTCGACGGACTTTGCCGGAAAGCTTAGCGAAAACTGCCACATGTCCGCACCGTCAATGATATACTGCCGGCCTTCCGTGAAGGCGGTTTCGCCGTCGCTGTGAGCCACCAATTTGGGGACGATCATTTCCTCAGATGCGCCAAACGTCCTCTCGTCGGCTCCCTCGTTCGCTTTGGAATGCCAGCCGATAGGATGTGTGAGTAGCCAAAGAACTATGGCGCTAAGAAAGATTTTCATCACATATCCCCTCCTAGACAATCCAAGAAACTAGCCGGTCAGGCTTCAAACCGCGGCGCGGGTTCCAACCCGTCAGGCAGATCCTGCGGCAGCAGCGCGGCCAAGCCGGCCATGATCTGCACCTGCGCCACCACGGCCTCTACTTCAGCGTCGTCCAGGTCGAGCCCTGCGGCGGGAGCGGCGGCGCGAACATAGGCCTCCGCCGCTGCCTTGTCCTGAAATCCTCGGCTCATCCTCTTCCCCACTTTCCTTCATCCTGAGCGCTCGGCCCGAAGGGCGGCGCAGTCGAAGGGCGTTTCAAACCCGGCCCGCCTTCGCCTTTCGACAGCCTCAAGGCGAAGGCTGTATTGATGCTGAACCTCACAGGCCCAGGCTCACCTTGGCCAGGATATTGCGCTGGACCTCGCTGGAGCCGCCGAAGATCGTCGAGGCGCGGAAACCGTAGTAGCGGCCCGCAGCACTCGCCTCATCGGGCGTAGAGACAGCGGGCTCGTTTGCACCGCCGACGGCAGCCTCCAATTGTTCGAACGGCAGGGCGTAGAGGCCAGCAGCTTCGACAATCATCTCTGTCGCCTTCTGCGTCGCCTCGCTGCCGCGGAGCTTGATGATGGAGGCCGATGCGCCGGGGTTCTGACCGGTGCCCAGCGCCGCCAGCATGCGCAATTCGGACGTGCTGATCGCCTGCGCCTCGACCTCCAACTCGGCCATGCGTTTCACGAAAGCGGGGTCGTTTTCGAGGCCATTCTCGCGCGCCAGCCGCCGGAGGCGGGCGAGGTTCACGTTGATGCGGCCCGTGTAGAAGTTGCCGCCACGCTCGAACTCCTGCAGGTACTTCGCGACGGTCCAGCCATCGTTTTCCTCGCCGACGCGGTTAGCTTGCGGCACGCGCACGTCGGTGAAGAATACCTGGTTGACCTCATGATGGCCGCCGAGCGTAATCAGCGGACGAATTTCGATGCCGGGCGTATCCATCGGGATCAGCAGGAAGGTGATGCCCTGCTGCGGCTTGCCCTCGGTGGAGGTGCGCACCAGGGCGAACATCCAGTCGGCGAAGTGAGCGTGCGTCGTCCAGATCTTCGAGCCGTTGATGATGTAGTCGTCACCGTCCTTCACGGCGCGCGTCTTCAACGAGGCTAGATCGCTGCCGCTGCCCGGCTCACTATAGCCCTGGCACCAGTAGTCGTCGGTGGCGAGGATGCGCGGCAGGAAGTGGGCCTTCTGCTCCGCCGTGCCGTAGCGCATGATGACCGGCCCGACCATGCGGAGACCGAGCGGAATCACCGGCGGCGCACCGGCAGAAGCCGTCTCCACCTCAAAAATGTACTTCTGTGTTACGTTCCAGCCTGGTCCGCCATGCTCTTTTGGCCAATTCGGCGCAATCCAGCCTTTCCGCCAGAGGATTTTCTGCCAGCGCACCGCATCCTCCTGGTCTGGGAAGATCAACGAGCCCGACTGCCAACGCTCGCGGATATCGCCTGGCAAATCCATCGCGAGGAACGAACGGACCTCCTCTTGGAAAACTTGCTCCGCCTTCGTGAACTGCAAATCCATCGCCGTGTCCTCCAGCCTGATAGGGAATGGCACCTCTGTTTCTGCTGAAGGTCAAGCCCCGCAAGCTTCTCGACAAACACGCGTTACCCCCTTTAGCATGA
>Ga0102940_1002692_pt1 | contig 10529 bp, 9 predicted proteins | sample SalPonR2_C_D1_MG_FD_78215 | JGI IMG/M metagenome (GOLD analysis project Ga0102940, IMG submission 78215) | Salt pond soil microbial communities from South San Francisco under conditions of wetland restoration - Salt Pond MetaG R2_C_D1_MG | ecosystem: Environmental > Aquatic > Marine > Intertidal...
GCCCCGGCAAAAAACATAAAAGCCCGCCGGGAAGCGGGCTTTACATGGCTAAACAGCAAGCCTGTAAGCCGGGTTCTGTGCTCCTGCAGCGCAGGAGTTTCTATCATTTATCTGGGATTGCCATCGCTGGCAACCTCTAGCAACCTACCCTCCAACATCGGGCGGGCAACCCTCAAGTGTTGGTTTACATGGTTTTACAGCCTGCGGAGTGCACAGCAGCTGCAGTCGCCTACAGCCCTGGTGAGCTCTTACCTCACCTTCTCACCCTTACCCCGACGAATCGGGGCGGTTATTTTCTTCTGCACTTTCATCCCCTTGCGAATATCTTCCGGTTAGGAAGCACAGTGCCCTTTGCTGCCCGGACTTTCCTCACTTTGCATAAGCAAAGCGCGATAGAACGGCTTGCTGATTTTTTTTAAAATATTTTTTACATGCCTTTGTCCTTAAAAAAAGCAGTGTATTGTTTATCTGCACTCATAATATGGTTGGTAAGCCAATTATTTAAAAAACGGTACGTATCAGTGGTTATTTGTCGTTTGTCGGCCTTGTAATCTTTTATCAAATCTTCGAGCTGATCAATTAATTTCTTATGCTGGTTTTTATGCTCTGCTATTTTCGGATAACCATGAAGCTCCATTTTTTCTTCTTCAGCTCTAAAATGATACTGAGTGTAGGACTTTAAATCATCAAGGATGCTGCCCACAACCTGCTTTCCCTGACCGTCGAGCATACTTTGGTGCAGTTTTCTTAATAAAGCCAATAGTTGCTGATGATGTTCGTCAAATTCGTCAATATGAACGCTATACCTTGGTTCCCATTCAAAAAGTGCCATGTTTTTATGTTTTTAGTTCTTTAATACTACCAGTGTCGCCCCAAAGCCATATTCTTTAAATGATGCATCATGAAAGACATACTTTGAATATTGCTGGGTGAGGGTTTTGCGCAACTCATTTTTCAGTGTGCCATTGCCAATGCCATGTATAAAAACAATACGTTTTATACCGTCCTTTATGGCCTGTTCCATCTCAGACTTGAATTTATCCATCTGAATGGCTAAAATCTCGCTATTGTCGAGCCCGGTTGTGTTATCAATAAGCTCATTGATGTGCAAATCAATCTCTCGCTTCTCCTCGGGTTCAATTTTTTTGACTGTGTTTCTTGGTCGTGCATCAGCTTTCTTCTTCGATTGCATCATTTTTTCAAGCTCTTTGAGCTTTTTTTTCTCCTCAGTGCCCATTTCGGGGGCTTCATTTTCCGGCTTTTCAGCTGCAACAAGGTCAAAAATCAACGATTTCTCATGAAAGAAATCATTCTCTTTAAAAGTTTGCTCCTTGTAAAGCTTTATCGGACTGATTACAATTTTTTTCTCCAAGGGCGGTACAGGCTTGTATATACCTTCATTGTAAAAAATCACCTGAAAAATATAATCGCCGGATTTTCCGATCTCCTGCCTGAGCAGCGTAAAAAGTGAAACTTTTGTGTTCGGTTCAACAATGCCTGCGTCTATACCTCTTGATTGCGCCTTGGTTACTTCAACCAGGTTGTAAAACAGGATGTAGTTGCTGTCGTTAATCAGGTACGTTTCCAGATCGGCGTCCGTGGCATCGCGTCCGGGTTGAGGTACCATGGCAAAAAATGCTTTGGCCTCTTCGTTACCTGCTATGGTTGAAACTTCCGGGTAAAAATCTGGTGTGCCTGATGCTTGTGCAGGTGCTTCTGTTTCCTGATTGGCAGCTTCCGGTTCCTGGTATTCGCTAATTAAAATTAGTTCATCCTGCTCAGCAGGGTTTTCAAACCCGGTTTCATCCAACACAAAAACAGTTCCATCGGCTGTTGTTTTTGTCACTACTCCTTCTCCCACGGCATTCAAAAACCGCACTTTATCTCCTTTTTTATACTTCATTTTTCTTCCTTTTTATGCTACTTCACTTTATTGTATGTTGGCGTTTTTTTGCTTATTCCTTTCGTTTCTTCCTTTCCTGGATATAGATTTCATCGTTCATTTTTTTAATTGATTTCATAAAATCTTTTTCGTTAAGAACCGATAATTGATATTCTGCAATTTTTTTCAATTTTTTAAACCGTTCAGTTTTTTCAATTTTTTCCTTTATCATCTCAGCGTTTAATGTTTCCAAATTTGATAGTATTGCTAATTCATTTATACTCGCTATATCACGTATATTCATATTTTTCTTAGCAATTTCAGGGTTTGCTTCCCGCCAATCTTTCCCGGTACAATTAAACAATGCTACATTTAATAGGTCAGCTTCTTCTGCATAGCCAATCCACTCAGTGCCTTTTTCATAGTTCTTTTCAGGAATAAAATAATTTTTTATTGCATCAGTGTGAATATGGTAGTTAGTTTTAGTCAAAATTCTTTTGACATTCCACTCAAGATTATATTGGTTAGTTTCAATCTCTTTTAATCTTTGATATTCAGTTATCAAATAAAGTTTGAAAGTAGGACTTATCCATGAGGCAAATTCAAATGCTATATCTTTGTGTGCATAAGTTCCACCATATCTGCCGGATTTTGATGTTATTCCTATGGCATTGGTTGATTCTATCCATTTTTTGGGGGTTAATGTAAAACTATTTGAACCTGCTTCATTTCTAAACGCATCGAATTCGATGCTATTAAAATTTGGATTATTTAAATTTTCCCAAAGTCCTAGAAAATCAATTGTATTACGCGTTCTCATCCAGTTCTGGATAATATAATTTGTCCTTTCTGAGTCGCGATATTTTGCCATATCAGTTAATGAAATATATTCTTCTTTATTATGTTTATAGAGCACAATCTCAATTTCATTAACATTTAATTTTGTGTTACTCATATCGATGATTTTAGTAACTAACAAATATAATCATTTTTAAAGGTAATTAGTAAATGTGGCTTATCACCCAGCAATAAACACCAACATAATTAGTATCCGCAAACTTAAAAATGAAACCTTGTTATAGGATATTGATCTTTTATTGTTGCCACTAATTATAAACAAAAAAGAATAGGTTTGTTCATAAAGGTTAAAATTATGCTTGTTTGCTTATCTTTGTGGCCCAAAATTTTCACAAAAGTAAGTATTTTGTTTTGAATAGTGAGCAAATGAAAGATATTGACATAAATAAATACAACTATGAGCTTCCGGCAGAGCGCATTGCCAAATATCCGCTAAAAAAACGCGATGCCTCGAAATTACTTGTCTACAATAAAGGCGCCATTGAGGATCACATTTTTAGTGAACTTCCAGAACTTCTTCCACGGCATACCAGGATGTTTTTTAATAATACCAAAGTTCTATATGCCCGTTTACCGTTTGAGAAAATTACGGGGGCACAAATCGAAATTTTTTGCCTGGAGCCCCACGATCCTGCAGATTATTCCATGAACCTTACTACCCGCAAGCGTTGCCAGTGGAAATGCCTTGTTGGAAATCTGAAAAAGTGGAAATCAGGTGTTTTAAAACTAAAAGGGCACGATAAAATCGGGCTCGAAGCTTCCATGATAGAGAAAACACCTGAACACGTGGTAGTGGAATTTACATGGAAAACCGACTTTAGTTTTGCAGAAATACTCGAAGAGGCAGGTAATGTACCTATTCCGCCATATTTAAACCGTGCTGCAGAAGAAAAAGACAAATCCACATACCAAACTACTTATAGTAAAATCGATGGATCAGTAGCGGCACCAACTGCAGGCTTGCACTTTACGCCTGAGGTTTTTCAACAATTAAAAGCACAGCACATACCCCTGCATGAAGTAACCTTACATGTAAGCGCAGGTACATTCAGACCAGTTGATCATGATAATGTCAGGCGTCATCAGATGCACGAGGAGTACATCCATGTGGACAGGGCAACAATAGCATCTTTAGTTGATAATAAATACGACGTGCTTGCCGTTGGTACCACTACGGTGCGCACTTTGGAGAGTCTTTACTGGATCGGGGTGCAAATTCTGAATAACAAACTAAATAAAGAACATTTCTTTAATGTTGAGCAGTGGGAGCCATATAAAGAGGTTGGCAGCAGTACAACACAAGAGGCATTAAAGGCCATATTGGAATATATGGACCGTTTCAGGCTTGATTACATTACAGGTAATACCAGAATTATTATTGTCCCCGGTTATGAGCATCGTGTGGTAGATTTATTGTTAACCAATTTTCATCAGCCAAAGAGTACGCTTTTATTACTGCTGGCCTCATTTATAGGTGATGAATGGCAAAAAATGTATCAGTATGCACTTAATAATAATTACCGGTTTTTGAGTTATGGCGACAGCTGCCTGATTAAGCTGTAGGTCAAATAATTAACAGGTTGACGTGCGAATTACCTTTATGTTTTAGTTTTATGTGTTGTTATTTTTTGAAAACAGGTGATTTTGCCTTGTTTATATAAATAAAGAGTTGTATTTTCACCCTAAACCAATTGAAATAGTTAAGACTTATTACTGTTTATGATTCGTAAAAAGACAAAGAGCAAGTCGTTAACTGCTATCTCTTTTAGAAATAATTTGATAGTTAGTATCTCAATTGGTTTCACTGTAGCGGCCATATTTATATTTTTTGAAGTCAGAGAGTTCAATAAAGATGCAGAAAAGGCCCGTGAAGAGGGTTTGGAAAGCAAAAAAGAATTGGTAAAGGCAGAGGTAGAAAAGGTAATAGATTACATTCATTTCACAAGGCTTTTTATGGAGAAACGAATGCGCAATAACCTCAAAGAGCGCACCTACGAAGCCTGGAGTATAATCAATAATATTTATAATAAGAACCATGAAACCCATACAAAACGGGAAATTCTCCATTTGATAAAGCAAGCTTTGAGGCCTGTCCGGTTTAATAATGGACGGGGATATTATTTTTTAGTGAATCTAAACGGTGTTGAAGAATTATATCCTGTAAGGCCTGAATTTGAGGGTGAAAACCTTATAGATTTGCAGGATGCCAGAGGTAATTATGTAATAAAGGATGAAATAAAAATAGCAAAAGAACAGGGGGAAGGCTTTGTGAAAGGTTATTGGCGTAAACCTTATGCCGATAGTACAAAAATGTTTGCTAAAACCTCATTTATCAAAGTTTTTAAACCATTGGGTATTTATGTCGGCTGTGGTGACTATCTGATAGATGTTCGTAAAGATATTCAGGATGATATAAAAATGCGGATAAAGCGCACAAGATTTGGCGAATACGGGTATGTATTTGTTAATACCTATACCGGTGTGGCTGTGGTAATCGATTCTAAAAAATATAGCGAAGGCGATACCATTTGGGAACTAACCGATCCCTATGGTGTAAAAGTAATTCAGGAGGAATGGAAGGCAGTGAATAAACCCGGAGGTGGTTTTATCCGCTACCATTGGCTTAAGCCGGGTACAGATAAAATTGCGCCAAAGATTTCGTTCATAAAAGGAGTAGATGAGTGGCAATGGATGATTGGTGCAGGTGTATATATTGATGTAATTGAAGAAAATATTGCCAGAGAACGCGAGCTGCTTTACAAAAGAATGATAAGAAAAGGAGGATTAGGTTTGTTATTGATTCTTATTGTCTTGGTTCTGATCTTTTATATGGCTCAACGCAATGCCAGAATAATTCATTCAAACCTTGAAACATTTATTTCTAAGTTGAGAATTGCAGTGAAAAGCGGTAAAAAGATGAATGCTGATGACTATTCACTTGTTGACCTTCAGAATATACTGCCTCCAATCAATGAAATTATAGAGCATAAAAAAGAAGCTGAAGCACAGCTGAAAGAGAGCGAAATACGATTCCGTACCATTTTCGAGAATCTACCGGTGATGTTGTTGGTGTTTGATAATGATTTGAATATTAAATTTTGCAATAAGGAATTTAACAGGGAATTTAATATTAAAAGCCATAAAAAAATTGAAAAAAGAGCGCTATTGCGATACTTACCTAATAATAAAACCAATAAAGATTTTATTTCTGCACTGCCTAAATGCGATGGTAATTTTCGTGAAATTAATATTAAAACATCACAAGGTGACAAATGGCATAACTGGGCCTGTTTTAATACACCTGGTGGTGAAACTATTTTAGCCGGATTCGACATTACGCCAATTTATCAGAACCAAAAACACCTTGCAGAATCAAATGCAACTAAAGATAAAATCCTTTCGGTTGTATCACATGATTTGCATGGTCCGTTTAACACCATAATTGGGTTTTCAAATATTTTGTTGTCCAACGAAGAGAAGCTTAATGCTGATAAGCGCCGCAGGTATTTACAACACATTCACAATTCATCAAAGTCAATGCATACCATGCTAACCAATCTGTTAAGCTGGGCCCGGGCGCAATCGGGTAAAATAAAGCTTTACTTTACGGTGGTTGAGTTGTATTTGTTAACCAGTGAGATAGTTAAAATACTTTCACCGCTGGCAGCACAGAAAAATATTAAACTTATCAATGAAATTGAGGCCGGGTTGACGCTCCATAGCGATACCTCTTTATTACGCATAATCATACAAAACCTGGTAGCCAATGGTATAAAATTTACCGAACCGGGTGGTAAGGTAGAAGTCAGTGCTCGTTGGTCAGACGATAATACAATTAAACTAATTGTAATCGATTCTGGTATAGGTATGCCTTCAGCCATGGTTGAAAAAATAAACAGTGGACAAAGAGTGGAGTCTTCACCTGGCACAAACAAAGAGTCGGGTACGGGGCTTGGTTTATTAATTTGCCAGGAATTTATTACTTATTTAGATGGCACACTAAAAGTAAAGAGCCACCCCAACGAGGGCAGCTCTTTTGTAGTGAGTTTGCCTGCTCATAAGCAGTTGAGACAAAAACTTTAAGCGTATTATTTCTATTTAAAATGTATATTTGGCGCCCAGCGTAGGAAATACTTCAAGTTTTTTTGATCCGGGAATGAAATTATGCGAAATTTCTATCTCTCCGCCAGCAGACAACCACGGTGCAATGTTGTACCAAATTTGTGGTTCTGTAATGATAACCAGTTTTTTACCATCCGGTTGTGCCGGGGCGTTGTAATCATCCTGTGTCCAGATGTCGAAAAAACCGGTAAGCGATATCTTGTTGTCTGCAAGATTTTTAAACCAGGTAAATGTCCACTGAAAATCAGGGCCTTCTTCAGGTTTGTGTCCAAACCGGAATCCTGCATAAGTACTAAAACCGATACCTGCAAAAGAAAACGCAGCTGAAGGGCCTACAATGCCAATATGTTCTAGCGGGCTACCAAAATTACTATTGTCAATGTTGTGTATTAGTCCGCCATTGTACTCTGCATGGAGCGCAACCGGAAAATCCCAAAATTTAAGATCGCGCATAAATTCCACATATGCCAAAGCCGGTTCGCTATGCGGACCACTGAAATCTATATCTATGAACCAGAATGTGGAGCCTACGCTGTCTGGTTTAAACATTTCGAATGTAGCGGTCATGTAATTGCGTCCTTTGATATTTTCAGAATTTGCATCTGTAAAATCGTAGTGCAATTGAAGGTTTTGGCCACTTAAAACCGCTAAGCTAAACAATGAAACCGATAGGAGCAGAATTTTTTTCATTTTCGTGTTTTTATATGTTACAGGAGATCGGGGCAAAAATAGCAAAATTGATCTTTGCTGGTAATAAAAAAACCATTTGATATACCATTAAAATTTAGTTAGAGTTTATTGCAGAAATTTATTACTTAGTATCATATAAGGAATTATTTATTGTTTTTTTGCATCCTTGTTTGAAAAAAAGGCACAAACTTGTATATTCGTCGACGAATTAATACTTGTTATGCTATGAGAAAAGTTGTATTTATACTAATTGTTTTACTTGCCTCGGGGCTTATTAATGAATCATACGGACAGAAAAAAGATGACAAGCTCAAACTTGAATCTGGTTTTTTTGGCAATAAATATTATAAAGGTGTGTGGAGTATAAGCAGAGGTGAGGCATTTAATATGCTTAGTGAAAATGGAGAGGCTTATAATTTGGCTATTGAAGGAGAAAAACTGCAAAAAACCAGTACAATAATTTCTGCCGTGGGAGCCGCATTAATTGGCTACACAGTTGGATCAGCGCTGGGTGGAGCAGAAGATCCGAAGTGGTATATTGCAGGAATTGGCGGAGGAATAGTATTAATTAGTATCCCTATTTACTCGACCGGTAATAAAAAAATACATGAAGCCATTGAGGTATACAACGAGGAAGAGTTATCTGCGAGCCTGAATCACAAACCTTTTATCGATAAAATTTCTATAGCTGCAGGCTCTGATGGAGTGGGGTTGAGGCTAACTTTTTAAACAATATAAAAAGGGAGGCGCCCACGAAGGATGCCTCCCTTTTTCTTACTATGAGAAAACTAGTTTACTATTGTTTTTAAAGTACTTTGAGTAACAATGTTGTCTGCAATTGGGCAGCGACGCTCAATTTCTTCTACAAATGCTTCTTTTTCTTCCTGCGTCATATCTGCATCTACTTTAATATTTGTTACGATTTCAGTAAATCCGGCGCGTCCATCTTCAGTCTTACCGAGTAAAAAATCTTTATCGATTGAACCTTCAACATCTACATCAATGCTGCGTACATCAAGACGTTTCTGGTTTGCAATGATGCGTCCAATTGCACAAATACATGCAGGTAATGATGCCAGGAAAATTTCCATTGGGTTGGCTCCCTCGTCGTTGCCACCCATGGCTTTAGGTTGATCGATAATAAAATTGTGTGAGCATCCTATTTCGGTGCGAAAACCGTCATTTACTTTACCGTTAACTTTTACTTTTGATATAGCCATAATAGTATATTTTAATAATTAAATCATTCTATATATGGCTAAAAATGTACCACTTCAGATTCTGAACTTATGTTCTAAAGCATCTGTATATATGTTGGGCAGCAATTATGCCGTAAAATAAAATATGTTTGTAATAAATTGGTTTAGAGGGCTTAATTTCTATTTTATTATTCGTTTGTTAACTTTAGTTGTAAGATTACCTCTTTAATGTGAGACATTGTTAAGTTGTGTTTTCTTTTAATTCTACCTAATCGTTCATTTTTGGCATCGTCAGGTATATGTAATGCACTGCATAAATCTTTTGGTGATATACCATGTTGAATACAGGCTTCTCTTAATGTTTGTCTGCCATTTACATCGATATCGACTTCTTGTTCGTGTCCTTCTACAGCTGAAAGGGTAGACGATTGTGATTTCTTTATTTGTTGCCCGGGATAATGATTTTGTTTTTGCACAGGTTGTTCAGGTGCTATTCTGATTTGTTCATCTAATAAATGTAAGGATGATTCAGGCATGCGTCCTTGAATTTCAGGTTGTATGAAAAATGGCAAGATCATGATGCCGAGTGTAAAGAAAATGAGTAAAAAAATAATGGGACGATGATACCGCGTTCGGCGAAAACATGTTTTCATCATGTTGATGAGCATTTTCCAATGCAATACTATATGCAAAAATAGTACTGCTAAAAATATAAAACATAGAATTAAATGGATATCGGCCCATTCGAAACGGCTGAGACCCCAAAATTTAAGTTCTGCATAATGTCCGTAAATTGTTTTGGCTTCACGTCCGGGAACAAGTACATAATAAACCAAAAAACCACCCCCTGCAAGTCCTGCTGTCAGTAGCAGAAGAACGGCATCAAGAAGCAGATTGAGCTTGTTTTTTTTCATAGTTTTCAGGTTTTTGCAAATATGTAACTATATTTCTCAATGATTCAGTTATAGCGTCATCGGGCTGATATTCAGGATATGTGAGGGCTTGTGTTGTAGCATCCACCAGGTTTTTATCAAAAGGGATTTTAGCAAGTAGGGGGATGTTGAGTTCACCAAGATATTTTTCTATTTCAGCTGTTAGGGTTTTATTAATGTCGTGTTTGTTTATAACAGCTACTATTGGCGTTTTAAAGCTGTCGACCAGTGTTTGTGCCCGCTTAAAATCGTGAAAACCACTTTTAGAAGCTTCAATTACCATAACCACCATATCGGTTCCTGTAACAGATGCAATGGCAGCACAACCAATTCCAGGAGGTCCATCGTTTATTATAAAGGAAGCCTGGTTTTCATCGGCCTTTTTGCGCGCTGCATCTCTGAGTTTGGTTACAAGTTTGCCTGAATTTTCTTCTCCTGGTTTCATGTGGGCATGAATCATGCTTCCATAGCGGGTGGTTGAGACATACCATCTATTGCTGAATTCCTGCACCATTTCAATGGCATTTGCCGGACAAATATTTTTACATAATCCGCATCCTTCGCACTTATAATCATTTACAGCAAGCACACCATCTTCGTTGTAGTGTAAGGCATCGAAACGGCAATGATTTATGCATTTCCGGCAATTAACGCATAGTTGCTGATTTATAATAGCTTTGGCGCCACCCGGAAATGTGTGGGTTTCCTGTACTTCAGGTTGAAGTAAAAGATAAAGGTCTGCTGCGTCTACATCGCAGTCTGTAATTACCGGTTTATTCAATAAACTTGTCAGCGCTCCGGTAATGGTGGTTTTTCCGGCTCCTCCTTTACCACTTATCACAGTAA
>Ga0102940_1002695_pt1 | contig 10521 bp, 12 predicted proteins | sample SalPonR2_C_D1_MG_FD_78215 | JGI IMG/M metagenome (GOLD analysis project Ga0102940, IMG submission 78215) | Salt pond soil microbial communities from South San Francisco under conditions of wetland restoration - Salt Pond MetaG R2_C_D1_MG | ecosystem: Environmental > Aquatic > Marine > Intertidal...
CAAAAAATCATAGAGCAAATAACTGTATGGCAGATCTTTTACTCCCAAAATTTATCCTGCCGGAACGTTGAAGGGGAACAAATCGGGAAATGAAAACTGAATGGTAAGAGGCTGAAATTTGTCATCTTATGAGAAAGCAAAATGTATAAAGAAACAAATTTTATGGCACATACAGTAAAGGTATTAGATACGGACATGGTAACCCACGATGTAAGAAGACTTACCGTCGAAAAACCAGGCGGCTACGAATTTGAACCGGGTCAGGCTACGGAAGTAGCTATTGATAAAGATGACTGGCGGGACGAAAAGCGCCCGTTCACGTTTACATCCCTCAATGAGGACAAAAACCTTGAGTTCATCATCAAAATCTATCCAGATCATGACGGTGTAACGGAACAGATTGGCAAGCTAAAGAAAGGAGACGCACTAATTATCGACGACCCTTGGGGAACCATTCAGTATACCGGCGAGGGAGTTTTCCTGGCAGGCGGTGCCGGTGTTACACCGTTTATTGCCATATTTCGCGATCTTCACAAAAGGGGCAAGATTGGAGACAACACGCTTATTTTCTCCAATACGACGGACAAAGACATTATTCTAAAGGAGGAGTTTGAAGAGATCCTGGGCGATCAATTCATTAATGTAATAACCGATGAGCCCACCGATGATCACATTTTTCTGGATGGATTTATCGATAAAGAGTTTCTGGACTCAAAAATAGACAATTTTGATCAGCCGTTCTATGTCTGTGGCCCGGGTCCGTTTAATGATAGTATGATGGAGTACCTGAAAGAGCTTGGTGCTGATCCCGACGCACTCGTTTTTGAAGAGTGATGTGTACAGCGCAGGAAGAATCAAATAGTTAATCATTACAAACAAAGTTAGTTATGAGCAACACTATGAAAGCAGCTCTTTACAATGAATTTGGCGAACTCGATAATATTGAAACCGGAACCATGGATAAACCAGAGCCGGGTGAGGGTGAAGTCCTCGTTAAGGTGAAGGCAGCCGGCGTGAATCCTGTTGATGCAGCGGTAGCCCGCGGAATGCTGAAAGACGCAATTCCGACAGAGTTTCCGGTCATTCCTGGATGGGATGTTGCAGGCATAGTTGAGGAAAATGGTTTTTCCGCACGGCGGTTTAGTGAGGGAGACGAAGTGTACGCGTATGCCCGTCGGCCAACAATTCAAAAGGGTACATTTGCAGAATATGTATCACTCCCCGAAAGTTATCTCGCTAAACGCCCGGCATCGATTTCAATGGAAGAGGCCGGTGGTATTCCGCTGGTTGGACTTACAGCCTATCAGTCAATTTTTGATGCGGGAAACCTTCAGGACGGACAGACACTGCTGATACTTGGAGCATCCGGCGGCGTGGGTACACTCGCCATACAGCTGGCTAAATCAGCCGGTGCGCATGTCATTGGCGTGGCAAGTGAGTCGAATCATGACTACATGAAAGAACTTGGGGCCGATGAAACCATAGATTACAGCAAAGGTCATGTAGGTGAGCAGGTATCCGAAATGGTGGCTGACGGCATTGATCTTATTTTCCACTGCTCCCGGGGAGATTCTTTGAGTGAATGTATGGAGTCCGGCATTCTGTCTGACGATGGAAAGGTTGTATCCATCACTAAAAGTAAACCGGAAGATGAATGGGATGTGGATTATGAATACGTGTTTGTAGAGCCCAACTCATCACAGCTGAAGCACATGTCTGAACTAGCTGATGAGGGAAAGCTGAAGATCCCATCAACAAAACTATACAGTCTTAACGAGGCGGCACAGGCTCTCAAAGATGTTGAAACACTCCACAACCGGGGTAAATTGATTATCACTCCATAATTTAATAGTCATAAAATGATGGGGCGGAAGCCGATGCCGCTCCATTTTTTGAGGTAGCATTTTTGTGTTTTTCGGCGAAATAGTAGTATTTAGTCACAGCAAATAACGACCATCTAACCATAACGTCCTATGTTTAAGAAATTACGATCAGCACGTCTTGATGAGCTGATTAGCCCTGATATAGCCGTTCTCTTGCTCCGAATAGGAGCCTCTGCTTTGATCATGACACACGGCTTCCCCAAATTTATGAAAATTCTCGAAGGAGACTTTAGCTTCGGTGACCCGCTTGGAATTGGTCCTGCACCATCGCTTGTGCTGGTGGCCTTTGCCGAGTTTGTATGTGCAGCCTTTGTACTTGTAGGGTTATGGACGCGGATAGCGCTTATTCCGCTTATCATTACTATGTGCGTGGCTGTGTTTGTTGCTCATGCAGGAGATCCTTTCTCCAGAAAAGAACTAGGACTCTTTTTTCTGATAAACTTTGTGGTTCTGTTTTTCACGGGGGCCGGCAAATATTCACTCGATAAGAGAATATCCGGCAGGTAGACAATATTAAAAGTTGCCGGAAGGGCCTTTGGTGTTCTTTTTCTCAAATGATAGTCGGTACGTTAACCCGCCATCTGTACTGCAGGTCAGATCTCCATTTAGCTGTTTTGTAAGAATCCGGACAAGAGTCAGCCCAAGTTTCTGGGATTTTTCCAAATCAAAATCGGGTGGCACATTATCACCATTATCTGAAATCAAAAGCCTGATACAGCCGGATGCTTCATAAATGCTGACGCTTATACATCCCGGTTGTTTGAGGCCAAAGCCATGTTTAATAGCGTTTGTAATAAGCTCATGTATAATCAGGCTCAACGGAATAGCCTGATTAATATTTATATCCACATCTTTGATAGAAAGGTCAAAAGAGACAGGAGAGGTGTTCCTTATCCAGTTAACACGAATTGTTTCGGTAAGCTCCTCGACGTACTCACTAAGATTTACGCTCGAGAGGTTGTGGCTTTGATACATTTTCTCATGAACGATTGCCATCGATTTGATCCTGGTCTGACTTTTCCTGATAAACTCAATCGTCTGTTCGTCATCACGATCGTGCGTCTCAAGCTCAAGCAGTCCGGAAACAATAGCAAGGTTGTTTTTCACGCGGTGATGAATTTCTGCAAGCATCACATTTTTCTCTTTTAGAGACCTGCGGATCTTGTTCTCCATTTCTACGCGGCTGGTAATATTATCCTGTATGGAGATATAGCCGAGATGGTGCCCATCATCATCAATGATAGGATTGGTTGAATAATGAACGGTTACGAGATCGCCATCTTTGGTGCGGTTCACGATCTCACCTTCAGAGCTTACACCGGACTGGATTGTTTCCCAGAAGCTTTCATAAAAAACATCACTCTGAGCACCTGATTTCAATATACGCGGAGTCTTTCCAATCACTTCATCCACGCTGAAACCGTATTGTTTCTCAAAGGCCGGGTTAGCATACTGAATGTATCCATCCTGATCTGTGATGTATACAGGGTTGGACGACCGGTCAATGCCAAGCCTGAATTTAGTGAGTGACCTGTTGAGGCTTACCCGCTCGCTGATATCCTCCACAAGTCCGACACCGCCGTCAATCTCGCCATCCTCTGACTCTATCGGGGCAAATGTTACCTTTACGGGTGTCACTTTTCCCGAAGTGATAGATTCGTAGTGGCCTTCATAGTATCCTTTCTCCCCGCTGAGAGCTTTTTCAACAGACTCAGAAATTTTTGAGTCAGGCAAATCCAGCATACAGATGCCGATTAATTTATCCATGGACGAACCAAGAATGTCAACAAATTGCTGATTACATGCGGTAATCAATCCGATGTTGTCGAAATGGACAATTCCTATCGGCGCATTTTCGAAAACAAGGCGGTATACAGACTCGGCTTTTGAGAGCATAAGAGGATAAAATTAAAGCGTAAAAATAGACGTAGAGATCTTTCCATACAAATAGAATCAGCAATCATTACCGAAGCCTGTATTTGTCAATCTTGTAGGAATTAGATCTTAGCTTCTGCATCTCTATTTTCATATTTTGTGTTTTGCCTGAATTTTAGTTTTTCCATCACAGGTAAGGTCTATTGTAGTTGAAGCAATAGTTTCTCACGATAAATCCATCACATTAAATTTACAGCGGTTTGATCCAACGAATACAAACAGTCTACCTGTCCCTGGCTATTCTCCTTAATCTTTCAGTCTTTTTTACGCCAATGTACAGGCATGCGTTTAATGATCCATCGGGCTGGATTGGCATCAGTTTTGCGGGATTACTCACGGTTGCAATGGCACTGAGCCTCGTCGCAATTTTTACCTACGGCAACCGCCTGAATCAAATTAAATGGGTAAAGGCCGCGAGCTATTTTCAGATTGCTGCATTGGGTATTGCTGTTGCTATTCTGTTTACACTCGGCGGATTTGGGCGATTTCTATGGAAAGAGGTCATCAGCACGGGCCTGATTGTGGTCTCACTGATTCTGTTATGGATGGCGGGCCGGCGTATCAAAAAAGACAAAGAGCTGGTTGACTCCATGGATCGTATCCGCTAACTGTTTTGAATAATCAGGCGGATATTTCAACCGGCAAAATTACCGCACTTCTGCTTGTAGGGATTTCTACATTTGGGATGGCTCCGATTATGGTTCGGTTTGCCCCGGATGTTGAGCCGCTTGCACTCTCGGCCCTCCGGACAGGGTTTGCAGTACTTTTCCTTTTTCCGTTTTGGTTTCCACAGAGAAAATCGATTCCTGAGCTGAAATCTCTTGGTATCAGTCGTGTTTTGCTGGCACTGACCGGTATATGCCTTGGCCTCCATTTCTCTTTCTGGATCGCCTCACTAAACTACACATCCGTGGCGTCTGCGTCGGTACTTGTAACGATACACCCCGTGATGCTTATCGTTGCAGAGAGCCTGATCTTCAAACGGCGGTTTCGCGGTATTGTGTGGGTTGGAGTATTTGTGGCATTTGCAGGGTCGGCTCTTCTTGGCATCGCCGATGAAGCAAGCCTTGAGGCGTTTCCAAATGCGCTGTTTGGCAATGCGCTTGCTTTAACGGCTGCGGTCATCTTTGTGGTTTATTTTATGCTGGGACGCAAAATCAGGCAGTATACCGAATGGATCGACTATGTATTTTATGTGTACCTGTACGCAACTATCACCAGCCTCATACTGGCCGTTCTGTGGGTTGGGGGTATACCGGCTATTAGCGGCTCTGCACTCCTCGTTGGAATCGGGCTGGCCCTTGGACCCACTATTCTTGGTCACGGATCTATCAACTTTGCAGTTAAATATGTGTCTCCTACGCTGCTGTCGACCCTGGTACTGTCTGAAGGCGTCTTTGCGGCAATAGCTGCCTATTTTATATTTGGAGAAATGCCGTCAGCTCTGTCCATCGGGGCAATGATCGTTATTCTGGCCGGGGTGTCACTTACATGGTATAAACGTGTTAAACGTACTGAAAGACGAAACTGAGCTAACTTTAGAAGAACCATAGGGTTGGAAGCGGTTCTGTTAGATTGTTCTATAAAAGTGGTAGGTCTCGGTAATTTGTAAGATCTTGATTGTAGAAATAAAGCAGAGAAAACGATTTAGCACACTAAAACGTTGTTATACTTACTATAAGAAACGTTGGTTAAGAGTATTGGATGCACGTTTTAGGCTTTTTAAATTGTAACGAATCCATTTCATATGGAACATGGCTACAAAAGTAACACGCTTACACAAACAGTAAAAGAGAGCTTGTCAATTTTACTCTTGATGACGGTTATCAGTTGTTCAGGAGCAGAAAAACAGCAGGATATATCTGAAAGTGATACAGAGTTCACTCCAAAAGTTGCAGAACCTGTTGAACGGGATCTTGCCGAAATTGAGAAACGCGGTACATTCCGCATGATTACCTATTACAGTTCAAACACCTATTTTCTGAACCAGGGTATCGAGGTAGGTTTTGAGTATGAGCTTATCAGAGAGTTTACACGAGAGAATGACCTTGCACTTGAGGTCGTCATAGTAGGCGCAAATGAAAATCCGTTTGAACTGCTGAACAGCGGTGCAGGCGATGTAATTGCAGCCAACTATACCATCACGCCGGAACGCAAGGATATGGTGAACTTCACCCGGCCCTATAATTTAGTAGACCAGATTCTGGTTTTCTCTACCGAGCTATCGCCCGTTCCGAAGACAATTGAGGAACTTGTTGAGCGGCAGATACCTATTTCCGTACGCCGTAACAGCTCGTACTACACCAAGCTTAATGAACTCCGGGAGCAGGGCTACGATCTGAATATTGAAGTTCTGCCAAGTGAGCTGGATACGGAGGCCACTCTTGTTGAGGTAGCACAGGGAAACCTGATGGCAACTGTTGCAGACGATAACATGTTTGATGCAACCAACCGCTATATGGATGGTCTGTTTCCTGGTCCCACCATTGCGGAGAATGATACGATTGCCTGGGCGGTGCGGAATAATGCACCCGACCTTGAAAATGAGATGAACAAATTCCTCTACAAGCATTTTCGATTTACGGAAGACAGGGACCGGCCGAGACGATCTACGTTCCTGAACATTCTGAGGCAGCGATATTTCCAGGAAGGCCCGCAAATTGCACAATATTATAACCCTGAGTGGCAGTACCAGACGATGGGAATTATCTCGCCGTACGATGAGGTGATTAAAAGCGTCTCTGACTCACTCGATGTAGACTGGCTGATGATAACGGCTATGATTGCCCAGGAATCAGAATTTAACCCCAACAGTAAAAGCTGGGCGGGTGCAGTTGGGTTGATGCAGGTCATCCCCCGCTTTGTGGATATCGAATATGAAGAGCTGTATGATCCGGTCACGAATATTAAACAGGGCGTAAGTATATTTAAAGATCACTTGGACCACTACTCTTACCTGGACTCAACCAACCAGGTGGCGTTTGCCCTTGCGACGTATAACGCGGGAATGGGGCACGTTGCCGATGCGCGTCGCCTGGCAATTGATCAGAATAAAAATCCCAATGAGTGGGAAAACATAGCAGATGCGCTTCTGAAGCTAATGCAGCGCAGATACTATCAGCAGGCGCGGCATGGCTTTGCCCGCGGAATAGAGACCGTGCAGTATGTAGATGAGATCATGAATCGCTACAGAACATACGAGACAATTATAACGCTTTCAGAACGGCAGCAGTCACAGGGGTTTTCCGGAATTTTAGGCAATCGCGATTTTAGTATGCCTTAAAAATCACAAGCGTCACATCATCAAACTGGTGTCCGTCAGAAAACTCAGTAACGGCGCTGATAATAGCATCCCTGATATCAGTTGCCCTGCTGTTTCTGTGCTGCAGAATTACATCATGTAGCCGCTCCATACCAAACTCTTCAGTCATTTCACCTGCCTGAGCTTCGTTCACACCGTCGGTAAAGCAAACGACAAGATCACCCGGGTTTAATGTAACGTCTTTCGATTCATATGGCATCATGCTTTCCATCGCCCCGAGCAAGAGGCCTCCTTCTGAAAGTTCAATGAATTCACTGGAGTCACCTCTCAATAAAAGAGGGGGATTGTGACCGGCATTTACGTATTTGAAGACCCGTGTTTCGTGGAAATACTTTCCCCAGAAAAACGTGATAAACTTATCTGCCGGCGTATTTTGATGGATCAGGTTGTTGATGCGTTCTGTTGCAAGAGTTAGTGTAATATCAAAAGGAAGCAAAATGTGCAACATGGACTGCATGTTCGCCATCAGCAGCGCCGCCGGAAAGCCTTTACCCGTAACATCAGCAATTGCAAAAATGTGATTGCCGTCGGGAGTTTCAGCTACATCAAAGTAATCCCCTCCAACCTGGTAAGAACTCACGGTCATAGCTGATAAATCGAGCCCTTTTACATCCGGGATCGGATCGGGCAGGAGTCTGTTCTGAATAGATTTGGCCAGAAGAAGCTCTTCTTCCATTCTCTCCTTTTCGATACGCTCTTCAAGCAGGAAGGTTCTCTGAATAGAGTTTACGGCCAGGTTGGCAAGCGATTTAAGGAAGTTGTAGTCGCTGTCGGTCAGCGGTTTTTCGTTTGCCCTGTTGCCGACGCCAATTACCGCAATTTTCCGGCCCTGAACCGAGATGCTGATCAGCGAAGATATAGAAGAATTTTTGAGTGCAGGGACCCGTCCGCGAAGCTCTTCATCAACCCGGACAATTTCTTTTGGGTTATCGAACAGCTTGCGGAGCATATCCGGATTGGATGATGAGAAGTTACTTGCGGCAAGCAGTTCGATGCCGTCGCCGGTACGGTAAATCAGAAAAAACGACCGGATGAGCAGCTGCCCCATCAGGGCAAATTTGAATATGCGTGAAATTTTATCCCGGTTAGACAGCAAATTGAACTCTTTGGAGAGATCAAAAAGTGTATTGAGCTCATGAATTCTCTGGTCGAGCTTACGATTTGTGTCGTTTAGCTGGTCAATGATGCGGCTGTTGGCCACAGCCGTAGAAGAGATGATGCAGAGGCTTTCAACAAACTCGAGCTCCTCATCTGTAAAATCTGTTTTTGTGAATTTTTGAGAAATAACCAAAAATCCAAGGTGTCTTGTACTGGTTCTTAAATTAAAAAGAACGCCGCCCGGAAAATGAGTTTGAAGGGTTTGGGCTTTTTTGCCAAGATTTTCCAGGTATAGATGGGGATGGTCAAGGTTTTCTGCATCTATATCGAGTGAGACGGTTTCAAGATTTTTAAGCCCTGCAGCTCCTTTGGCTGCCTGTACTGAGTATTCCGCCCGGTCATCGTTATATAAAAGAATAGCTGCCCGGGAAACCAGGAGCTTTCCCATTGATATTCTCACCAGGTTGTCCAAAACAAACTGAACATCTTTGGCTTCAATAAGAACACGACTGGTCTCTAAAACGGTTTTCAGGTCCAGTCGTGAGCGCTGCCGTGCATTTTGATGAGTTGGTGTCACAGTATTAGGATCTGTATTTGCACATTACCATTTTATTGGAGTTGTCTTCTCGGCCGTATGACACATCGTCCATAAGAGAGTGGATAAGGTAAACCCCCATTCCCCCACGTTTTTTCTGCTTAATTTTCTCTTCAATGTTTGGTTGTTTGAAAGATTTCAGGCTGAACGTGGTTCCTGTATCAAAAAGCTCAATACAGACCCTGTCTTTTTTAAACGTGACATCTATTTCAATGGTGTGGTTTTCGTCTCCATTGTAGGCATGTTTAATAATATTCGTAATCGCCTCATCAACAGCGAGACGGATATCTGAAATCTGCTGGCGGCTGTAACCGTTAGACAATGCGTGCTGAGCCACAAAATTCCGGACTTCGGAAAGGTTTTTTGTGGAAGCAGGGATTGTTTTCCGATATGTTGAGTTCGTTCCCAAATGTAGACTCACTTATGAATTAGAGAACTTTTCGATGGCTTCGGTTTCATCATCCAAAATATCATACAGAGCAGGAAAGCCGAGGAGATCGAATACGTTATAAACCTTTTTATTCATATTGGTCAATTTGATATCTCCTCCCTCGGTCCGTACGTCTTCAATATAGGCCATAAAAACGCCAAGGCCGGCACTGGCAATGTAATCGAGCTGATCAAAATTTACTACAATCCTGAGGTTTTCACGGGCGATGAGATCTTGCAGAACAGATTCAAGCTCAGAAGCGGTGTGGGCATCCAGTTCCCCGTGTAAATCCAGTATCGCGCATCCGAGCTCACTTCTTTGATTGATGCTAAAAGTATTCATGTGCAATAAGTTAATTTTTGTGGATGCTCAAATATAGAGGAATAGAATTATGGGGCAAAGTTAACTACGAATATTTGAGAAATGAAGTTACAGGCAGGCAGAAAAAAATAAGGCATCACACGTATCCGGTGTGATGCCCTGACTATTCATCAAGAGAGACGCTACTTGAGCGCATTTCAAAAATATGAAAAAAGATTGTTAATAGATAGCAGAAAAATCCTAAATGGCTTATTATGAAGAATTTAGGCGTATCAATCTAAGTGTTTTACGCTATGCGGGGCTAATTTCCCTGCATGGCGTCTTCCTCAACCGGCTGGCCGGTTCTGCTCACCCACGATACCGCATCGTGATCTTCGCTGAGTTTTTCCTGCAGGCGTTCTGCCATTTCGCGAGTGTTAAATTGCCCTATTCTGACTCTATACCATATATTTCCGGTCTCTTCATTGCCATAAGAAACAACATATGCTTGCTCATAGCCCATCTCTATCCATTCTTCTGCCTGCTGATTGGCTTTCTCTTCTGAACGCCATGCCTGGACCTGCACAACAAAATCACCGGTCTCTGAATAATCAATTTGCTCCTCATTCATCTCACGCTCACGTTCTGCTGCAATACTGTCTTCCCTGGCCTGTGCGATACTATCTTGTCTCATCTCTTCCATTTCAGCCTGGTAAACCTGCTCCAGTGAGTCCTGGATAGCCTCTTGGTCGCGCTGAACCTCCGGCTCTTCCGGAGCACACGCCTGAAGCAATGCAATGGATAAAATAATTGTAAAGCTGTATATCAACGCTGATTTCATAGCAAGACGATTTAATTAATAGTTGTACAGTAAAATTAAAAATACAACATTAATTAAACCTGTGAAACGTGTTTCTTCCCTGATTCACGGAATGGCGATCAGTTATATCGATAATAA
>Ga0102940_1002699_pt1 | contig 10514 bp, 5 predicted proteins | sample SalPonR2_C_D1_MG_FD_78215 | JGI IMG/M metagenome (GOLD analysis project Ga0102940, IMG submission 78215) | Salt pond soil microbial communities from South San Francisco under conditions of wetland restoration - Salt Pond MetaG R2_C_D1_MG | ecosystem: Environmental > Aquatic > Marine > Intertidal...
GCGTTTACAGCCGGAATCCGGCCACCCACCCCGCCGTCGATCGCCGACGCTCCATTAGAGCGGCGCGTATCGCTGGCGCGGGGCGACACGCTAGGCTCCGTGTTAAGCCGACAGGGTGTTCCGGCAACACAGGCCAACGCGGCGGTGCGTGCCTTGCGCACGCACTATAATCCCCGGCGCCTGCAGATCGGGCAGGAGCTCACTTTGACATTGAGCCTGACAGGCGAAACCGCAACGCTCGCCGCGCTCGAACTCGAGTCGGCATTCGACCGATATGCCGGTGTGACCCGCTATCCTGACGGCAGCTACCGCTCGTACGAACAACGCAAGCAATGGGACAAGCTGGCGTTTCACGCCCGAGGCACCGTTGAGACGAGCATTTTTGCGGAAGGGGTCGAAAGCGGGGCTCCGGAGCCGGTGATGGCAGAGTTCCTGCGGCTGTTCAGTTTCGACGTGGATTTTCAACGGGACGTTCACCCGGGTGACTCATTCGAGCTTGTTTACGAGCAATACCGGGACCGGAACGGTCGGTTGGTACGGACTGGCGATCTTCTGTTCGCGGCCCTAACGCTGAGGGGCCAACGGCGGGAATATTATCGTTTCGGCGGGGAAACCGGGGATGGCTCGTTCTATGATGGAAACGGCGAAGGCCTGCGCAAGGCGCTTCTGCGGACGCCGATCGACGGCGCGCGCCGCTCATCCGGCTATGGCATGCGCCGCCATCCGATTCTTGGCTACACGAAAATGCACAAGGGAGTCGATTTCGCTGCCTCCGCCGGAACGCCGATCCGGGCGGCCGGCGACGGCGTGTTGAGCTTCGTCGGTCGCCAGAGCGGGTACGGAAAATTCATCTCAATTAAACACAATGACGACTACACCACCGCTTACGCTCACATGAGCCGGTTTGCCCAGCGCATGGAGGTGGGAATGAAGGTCAAGCAGGGCCAGGTGATTGGCTATGTCGGCTCCACGGGCCGGTCCACGGGCCCGCACCTGCATTACGAGGTGCGCTATCGCGGAAAGCAGGTAAATCCCAGCACGCTGCGTCTGCCAGGCGGCAAGAAGCTCGATGGCGGTGACCTCCTGGTATTCCGCCAGCAGATTGCCGCCATCGATTCGGTGAGACAGGGGCCCGGCGGCTCATTAACCGCCGCGGCCCGCCCGCTGGAGTTTTAGGCGGCTTCGGCTTGGGAAGGCGCGGCATTGACCGCCAGTTCGCCTTCCTCAACCCGCACGTTGACGGTGTCGCCATCGTGGATCATGCCGCTGAGCAACGCTTCCGCTAGCGGATTCTGCAGTTCACGCTGGATCACCCGCTTCAGCGGCCGCGCCCCATAGGCCGGATCGTATCCCGCCGCGGCCAGCCATTGCAGAGCCTCGTCGTTGACGTCGAGCGTAATGTTGCGGTCGTCCAGCAGCTTCTGAACACGCTTCAACTGGATGCGCACGATGTCCTCCATCTGATCGCGGCGCAGACGGTGGAACACCAGCATCTCATCCAGACGGTTCAGGAACTCGGGCCGGAATGCCGCGCGAACCGCATCCATCACCCGTGACTCCAGGATATCCGCGTCCGTGCCTTCCGGCGCGCTCGCCAGGTGCTCGCTGCCCAGGTTGGAGGTCAGCACGATCAACGTATTGCGGAAGTCCACGGTCCGCCCCTGGCCATCGGTCAGGCGCCCGTCATCCAGGACCTGCAGCAGGATGTTGAACACATCCGGATGCGCCTTTTCGACCTCGTCGAACAGAATAACCTGATACGGCCGGCGCCGCACCGCTTCGGTAAGCGCGCCCCCTTCCTCATAGCCGACGTAGCCGGGCGGCGCGCCGATCAGCCGGGCGACGGCATGCTTTTCCATGTACTCCGACATGTCCATGCGGACCATGGCGTTCTCGTCGTCGAACAGGAAGCTTGCCAGCGCCTTGGTCAGCTCCGTCTTACCGACGCCGGTCGGCCCAAGGAACAGGAAGGAGCCGATCGGCCGGTTCGGATCCTGCAAGCCGGCGCGGGCGCGGCGCACGGCCTGGCTGACGGCTTGCACCGCCTGATCCTGGCCGACAACACGGCTGTGCAGGAAGTCTTCCATGCGCAGCAGCTTCTCCCGCTCGCCTTCCAGGAGCCGGTCGACCGGCACTCCCGTCCAACGCGCCACCACCTGCGCCACGTGCGCATCGCTCACAGCCTCTTCGACCATGCGATTCTCTGCCAAGGCCTCGGCCTCGCGCAACTGTTGCTCCAGTTGCGGAATGCGGCCGTACTGGATCTCACCCGCCTTGCCCAAGTCGCCCTGGCGCAGCGCAATGTCCAACTCCTGGCGAGCTTGGTCGAGCTGTTCCTTTAGCCTATTGGCGCTCGCGAGCGAGTCCTTCTCCGCCTGCCAGACCGAGGTCAGGTCCGCCGACTTCCGCTCCAGTTCGCCCAGCTCTTCCTCCAGCTTTTCCAGCCGCTCCTGAGAGGCTGGATCGTCTTCCTTCGCCAGCGCCTCCCGCTCGATTTTCAACTGAATCACGCGCCGGTCGATTTCGTCGATTTCTTCCGGTTTCGAATCGATCTGCATGCGCAGCCGGCTCGCCGCCTCATCGACGAGGTCGATGGCCTTGTCCGGCAGGAAGCGGTCGGAGATATAGCGGTTCGAGAGCGTCGCCGCGGCCACAATGGCGCTGTCGCTCACACGCACGCCGTGGTGCAGCTCGTACTTTTCCTTCAAGCCGCGCAGGATCGACACCGTGTCTTCGACCGAGGGCTCGCTGACGAAAACAGGCTGGAAACGGCGCGCGAGAGCGGCATCCTTCTCGACGTGCTTCTGATATTCGTCGAGGGTAGTCGCGCCGATGCAGTGCAGTTCGCCGCGGGCCAAGGCCGGCTTCAACATGTTGGAGGCATCCATCGCCCCCTCGGCCTTGCCCGCACCGACCAGCGTGTGCATCTCGTCAATGAAAAGAACGATCTCGCCGGCAGCGGCCTCGATCTCTTGCAGCACGGCCTTCAGCCGCTCCTCGAATTCGCCACGATACTTCGCGCCGGCAACCAGCGAGCCCATGTCCAAGGCCAGCAGGCGCTTGTTCTTCAGGCCTTCCGGCACGTCGCCGTTGACGATGCGCTGGGCCAGCCCTTCCGCAATGGCGGTCTTGCCAACTCCCGGCTCGCCGATCAGCACCGGGTTGTTCTTGGTCCGGCGGGACAGCACCTGAATCGTGCGGCGGATTTCCTCGTCGCGGCCAATGACCGGGTCGATTTTTCCCTCCCGCGCCGCTTCCGTCAGGTCGCGCGCGTATTTCTTCAGCGCGTCATATCCCTCTTCGGCGCCGGCGGAAGATGCGGTGCGGCCCTTGCGCAAATCGTTGATCGCCTGATTCAGCGCAACCGCGGTCGCGCCGCCATCTTTCAGGATCTTGGCGGATGGGGTGCCTTCGGCCAAAGCCAACGCCTGCAACAGGCGCTCGACCGTGACGAAGTCGTCACCCGCTTTCTTGGCAAGCTGCTCGGCGCTGTCGAACAGACGGGCCGATTCGGGGGCCAGGTAGACTTGGCCCGCGCCCTGCCCTTCGACGACGGGGAGCTTGGCCATGGCCTGTTCGGCGGCCTGGGTAATCTGGGTCGGATTGCCGCCCGCAGCCTGGATCAGCCGGACGGCCAGTCCCTGCTCGTCTTCAAGCAGGGCATAAAGCACATGCTCCGGTGTGAAGCGCTGATGGCCGCGGCGTAGTGCCAGCGTCTGCGCCTCTTGCAACATGCCTTTGGCGCGGTCGGTATATTTCTCAACATTCATCGTACGGAATTCCCCTGACGTTAGGCGGAAGTCGGATGACGGCCCCTTCTGCGAAGCGGACCGCCTCGTTCGATATGGTGTGACTAATCGGCAACACAAGAAGGATCGTGCGGCCCCGTCGCGAAATCGGCAGGGGGCCATGCGTCACCTGTTATCCACCCACGCCTTCCATGGGATCGCCATTTGCTTGGGGTTTGCAGGCAGAATCGGTAAGATCGCGACGTGTCAAAAATAGTCCTGAAGCGATTGCACTTGCCCGATGAATCCGCCACCCGCCAACTGGGCGCAGCCTTGGGTGCCCTTCTGCACGCTGGCGATGTTGTCGCCTTGCAGGGCGATCTGGGTGCCGGCAAAACCACGCTCGCCCGCGGCCTGATTCAAGCGGCGATGGGGAAAGAAGAACCGGTGCCAAGCCCTACCTTCACGATGGTGCAGACTTATGGCGAGGGGAGGTCCAGCCCCATGATCTGGCATTTCGACCTCTACCGCACCAGCCACCCCGAGGAACTGGCGGAGCTGGGCTGGGAAGACGCCCTGGCAGAGGGCATCAGTTTGGTCGAATGGCCCGAGCGCGCGGCGGATGCGCTGCCGGAAGACACCCTTTGGCTAACCCTAGAAGAAGAAGGCGGAGGTCGTCAGGCGACTTTTGCTGGTCCAGCCGAATGGGCAGAGCGACTGGCTGCCAGTGGCATCGCATGAACCGGGAGGATGCCAAACGCGCCCTGTTGGACCAGGCTGGGTACGGGAGCGTCCGGCTCCAGCCTTTACCGGTCGATTGTTCGTTCCGGAGCTATGTCCGCCTGACCGACGGCCCGCGCCCGGCGCTGCTGATGGACGCGCCTCCCGGCCTGGAGCCTTTGCGGCCCTTTGTGGAAATTTCCCGTCATCTGCGCGCGCTTGGCTTCTCCGCGCCGGAAGTCGCCACGGTCGACTTCGAGCATGGCTACGCCCTGATTGAGGATTTCGGTGAGGCCACCTTTACCCGACGCCTGGACGCGGGTGCCGACGCCTGGCCCCTCTACGAACTGGCCGTGGATACGCTGGCCACGCTACAGGCGGAACCGCAGGCGGCCCGGATCCACGTACCGGCCTACGACCTGGAGCGGCTATTGGCGGAAACGAGGCTCTTCCTCGACTGGTACTGGCCCGCGGTTCATGGCAAGGATCCTTCTGCCGCGGACCGGGAGGACTTTGAAAACATCCTGCACGGCCTACTCGCGCCCCTTTCGGAGGTGCCGCCGGTGCTCGTGCTGCGCGATTTTCACGTGGACAATCTCATGATCCTCGGCGGGCGGGAAGGCATCGGCGCCTGCGGCCTGCTTGACTTTCAGGACGCGGTGCTCGGGCACCCGGCCTATGATCTCGTCTCGCTGCTGCAGGATGCGCGGCGGGACCTGGACCCGCGCCTGGTCGCCGCGATGCGCGCCCGCTACGCCGCCGCGGCGCCGGAATTGGTGGATGATAGCGGGTACTGCATTCTCGGCGCCCAGCGGCACCTGAAGGTGTTCGGCATTTTCACCCGGCAGTCCCGCCGGGACGGCAAGCACCGCTATCTTGCCCATATCGAACGCCTGTGGCGGCTCCTGGACGTATGTTTCGACGAAGAGCCGCGCCTGAAACCCCTTCGCCAATGGCTGGCGCACCACTGGCCGCCTGAAACACGCATCGTGCCCCCCCTGCCAGAGGCAGAACGATGAAGCAGGGCCGAACGCCTGAGCGGGCGATGATCCTCGCTGCAGGCCGCGGCAGCCGCCTTGCAGCATTGACCGCGGCGACGCCCAAGCCGCTGCTGCGCGTCGGCGGGAGGGCGCTGATCGACCTTGCCCACGATCAGCTTCAAGCAGTCGGGGTTACCCATTGCGTGGTCAACGTCCACCATCTGGCCGACCAGGTCGAAGACCATGTCCGCCGTTGGGACAGACCGTGTGTGGTGATCTCGCGCGAGGCCGAACTGCTGGATACCGGCGGCGGCGTCTACCGGGCGCTCCGTTGGCTGGGGATCAACCCGTTCTTCATCCTGAACAGCGATCTGGTCTGGCTGGGCGAACCGGGCCGAGCCCTGCACCGCCTGGCGGAAGCCTGGGATGCAGCACGCATGGACGTGCTGCTTTTGGTGGCGGCAACCGTGCAGGCCAAGGGCTACACCGGCCCCGGCGATTTCACCATGGCAGCCGACGGCCGTTTGACCCGGAGAACGCCCGCAACCATGGCGCCATTCCTGTTCACCGGCGCCCAAATCGCCCACCCTCGGGCTTTCATTGGTGCGCCGGCGGGGCCGTTCTCGCTGAACTGGATCTATGACCGCGCCGCTGAGGGCGGTCGGCTTTACGGTGTCCGGCACGATCAGATCTGGATCGACGCCGGCACGCCAGAGCGTTTGCACCTGGCGTCCGAAACCTTGATCCATGCGCGGCAGGGAGTGCTTTGGTGAAAGAGCCGATCCGCGGTTTGTTTACCGTTCCCGCCGGCGTGCCGTTCCTGGACGCGCTTGCCGGGGGGGTGCTCGCCCGGTGGGGCGATGATCCGGCCGCGCTCTCCGCCGGACATATCTTCCTGCCGACCCGCCGCGCCTGCCAAGCGATGACCGACGCATTCTTGCGCGCCTCCAACGGCAAGCCGTTGCTTTTGCCCAAGCTGGAACCCCTTGGCGATCTGGACCCGGAAGACTGGCATGCGCCCGACAGCGCCGCCACGGCAGCCGCCGCTTTGCTCCCCCCCATCGGGCAGACACGGCGCCAACTGCTACTTGCCCGGCTCATCCTTCAGCGGGGCGGCAGCACGCCGGACCAAGCCCTGAAGCTGGCGGAAGCGCTGGGGGGCTGGCTAGACCAAGTGCAGATCCACCAACTCGACCCTGCCGAGCTCGCGGGCTTGGTACCGGACGAATATGCGGCGCACTGGGCAGACACCCTTGAGTTCCTGCGCATTGTCACCGAATTCTGGCCGGCAATCCTGGTGGACGAGGGTGTTATGGACCCGGTCGCGCGCCGCCAGGCCGTCGTCGAAGCGCAAATCGCTGCGTGGCAGGCATCCCCGCCCGGAACGCCCGTGATCGCAGCCGGATCCACCGGCAGCCTGCCTGCAACCGCTGCATTGATGCGCGCAGTGCTGGAATTGCCGCAAGGCGCCGTTGTCCTGCCGGGGTTGGACAGCGGCCTGCCGGAAGAAGCCTGGAGCTTGCTGCCCGAAGGCCATCCGCAGCATGGGCTGGGCCGGCTGCTCGCCTCTCTGGAGCGCAGCCCTGCGAGCGTCGAGGACTGGCCGCACGATCCAGATCCTGACCGCCATAAAACAAGAGTGCGGCATGGCAGGAAGGTCCTCCTCCGCCATGCCCTGATGCCGGCGGATTGTTCGGAACCACTGCCAAACGGCTCGCTGGCTGCTGACGGTCTCGAAGGCATCGTTGAAGTCGCGGCAGCAGGTCCGGAAGCCGAAGCGCGCGTGATTGGGCTCCGCCTTCGCAAATTCCTCAACGAGAACGCAACCGGGACGGCCGCCCTGATTACCGCAGACCGCGGTCTCGCCAAGCGGGTGGCAGCCGAGCTGACGCGATGGCAGGTCGCCATCGACGATTCCGCCGGCGAACCGCTGGGAGAGACGCCGCCCGGCGTTTTTCTTCGCTTGGTGGCCGAAGCGACCCTCGGGCATCTGGCCCCTGTACCGCTGTTAAGCCTGCTCAAGCATCCGCTCACCGGCGTCGACCGGTCGCTGGTGGAGACGCTGGAACGGCACACGCTCCACGGCATCCGTCCCGCCCCCGGCATCGAAGGCCTGCGGCAGGCGGTGCCGGAGAAAGCCGCTGCCGATCTCGAACCGCTCCTGGTGAAGCTCGAAACAGCGCTGTCCCCCCTGGCTGCCCTGGCCCAAGAGGAAGAGCGGATCGCGTCGCTGGAAGAGTGGATCACCGTCCACGTCCAGGCAGCGGAGGCTCTCGCCGCCACGGAAGAAACACCTGGCGCGGACAGGCTTTGGGCAGAAGAGGCCGGCGAAGCCGCCGCACAGGCTATCGATGGGCTCATGGCAGCCGCGGCGGATTTCCCGGACCTCCCTGCCCGCGACTACCCGGCGGTATTTGAGGAACTGACTGCCCGCCAGACCATGCGCCCCCGCTATGGAAAACACCCTCGGCTTGCGATCCTGGGACCGCTGGAAGCGCGGTTGCAGTGCCCGGACCTTGCGATTCTGGGTGGCCTCAACGAAGGCTCGTGGCCGCCGGAGCCGGAACATGACCCCTGGATGGGCCGGCCGATGCGCAAGAAATTCGGCCTGCCCCTGCCGGAATGGCGCATCGGCCTTGCCGCCCACGACTTCTGCCAGGCCATCGCCGCACCGGAGGTCATGCTGACCCGTGCCGAACGCGTCGCCGGCACGCCGACCGTACCATCGCGCTGGCTGGCACGTCTGGAACTGGCGGCGCGGCAGGCCCTTGGCCTGACCGGCAAAGACGAGGCGAATCCGCTACGGGCGGGCGGCCGGGAATTGCTGGAATGGCAAGAAGCCATCGACCGGCCCGAGACTCTCCGCCCGCCGGAGCCGCCCGCGCCTGCCCCGCCGGTAGAAGCGCGGTTCTCCGACCTTTCGGTCACGGCGGTGGAGCGCTGGGTCGGGGACCCATATGGCCACTACGCCCGCACCATTTTGAAGCTCCGGGCGTTGGACCCGGTCGACCAGCAACCGGATGCGAGCGAGCGCGGCTCCATCCTGCATGACGCGCTGCACCGCTTCATCCAGAGCCTCGGTCCCGAATGGCCGGACAATGCGGAGAAACGGCTAATCGACATCGGCAGGTGCGTGTTCAGCCCCTATCTCGAGCGCCCGGCCGTACGGGCCTTCTGGTGGCCGCGCTTCTTGAAGATGGCACGCTGGTTCGTGGAGACCGAACGGGAGCGGCGGCAAACCATCCAGGAATCGCGAACCGAGCATAAGGTCGCCGCAAGCTTGGCCTTTCGGGCCTCACCGGTTGAGCTATCGGCCAAGATGGACCGGATCGACCGGCAGGCGGACGGGACGTTGCTGGTCATCGACTACAAAAGCGGCAGCCTGCCTGAAGCGAAACGCATCGCTCAGGGCTGGCCGCCGCAATTGCCGTTGGAGGCGGCATTGCTTCAGAAGGGAGAATGCGCGGACGTCAACGCGCTCGAGGCCTGGGCCGTTGGCGGCAGCGGCGATGGCGGCGAGGTGAAAAGACTTACCGCCAAGAACGCAACGGTCGAGGAGGCTGCGGCGGCGGCATGGGAGGGAGTGCACCGGCTGCTGGATCAGTTTGCCGACCCCGCCATGCCCTATTTGGCAGAGCCGCGTCCGGCGCTTGCTCCCCGCTACAGCGACTACCGCCACCTTGCCCGTATCGACCGGGAGGGCGATCACGATGGTTGAAAACCGCCCCGATCCGAATCTCTCACAACGTATAGCAGCCAATCCGGCGGTCTCCGCATGGGTTGACGCCTCCGCCGGCTCCGGCAAGACGAAAGTACTGACGGACCGGGTTCTGGCCTTGCTGCTGCAGAGCGCTCGGCCGCATGCCATTCTCTGCCTGACCTTTACCAAGGCAGCCGCCGGCGAAATGGCCAATCGCATCGCGGGTCGCCTGTCCTCCTGGGCACGCATGGACGAGCCGGCCCTCGCCGAGGACCTCGCGAGTCTGGGAGGCAGAACCCCGGATGGCGAGACCTTGGATCGCGCTCGCCGCCTGTTCGCGCGGGTACAGGAGGCGCCGGGCGGCGTGCGGATCGATACCATGCACGCCTTCTGCCAGGGCGTGCTGCAGCGATTTCCGGTGGAGGCAAAAGTGCCGCCGCATTTCGCCGTGCTGGACGAACGCGACCAACGCACCTTGCTCGCCCAGGCTCGCGACGGCTTGGTGCTCGAGATTGCCCGCCATCCGGATACGCCACTCGCCCAGGCGTGGGAGCGGGTGCTGGCCAGGCTGAGCGAAAGCACCTTCGCCAAGCTCATGGGCGAGCTGGTCAAGAACCGCCCCTTGCTCCTGAAGGCGCAGGCGAGCGACATCGCTCATGCGCTGGAAGTCCCGGCGGAAGCCACGACGGAAACCCTGGTCCGGTCAGCGTGCGAGGATGCGGCATTTGACGGGCCAGGACTGCGTTCACTTATCCAGCCGATGCTTGAAGGCTCAGCGACAGTCCAAAAGATCGCCGGTTCGCTCTCTACTTGGCTGGAAAACACGGCCGGGCATCGGGACTTCAAGGCACTTTGCGCCGCCCTGCTCAACAAAGACGGAACGCCGACCAAGCTGGAGCGATTCAACCCGTTCAAGTCGAACTTTGCCCTGCACGAACTGATCCAAACCGAGCAGGCACGCCTCGTTGACGTTTGGGATGAACTGTCCCGCGCGGAAGCGCTGGCCGATACGGAGGCGCTGTTGACCGTCGCCAAACAGCTACTCACACGCTACGAGCAAGCCAAACGCATCCGCTCCCAACTGGATTATGACGACCTGATCGAGGGGGCGGCCCGTCTCCTGGTCGATCCGGGCGCCGCCTGGGTGCATTACAAGCTGGACGAAGGCATCGACCACGTGTTGGTCGACGAAGCCCAGGACACAAGCCCCCCGCAATGGCAGGTGATTGCCGGTCTGATCGAGGAATTTTTCGCGGGCGAAAGTGTCAATGAGCGCCACCGGACCTTCTTCGCGGTCGGCGATCCGAAGCAGTCCATCTACAGCTTTCAGGGGGCGGACCCGCACGAATTCCGCAAGCGGCGGCAGGAATTTTCCACCCAGGCCAA
>Ga0102940_1002702_pt1 | contig 10506 bp, 9 predicted proteins | sample SalPonR2_C_D1_MG_FD_78215 | JGI IMG/M metagenome (GOLD analysis project Ga0102940, IMG submission 78215) | Salt pond soil microbial communities from South San Francisco under conditions of wetland restoration - Salt Pond MetaG R2_C_D1_MG | ecosystem: Environmental > Aquatic > Marine > Intertidal...
ACGAGCGGGTGCCGACGGATCTCGTCCTCGACCCGGCAGGCCAGCGGCTCTTCCTCGTCTTCGAGGATCTGCTCGCCTGGCGCTCCCTGGCGGAAGGGGAGGAGGACTCGACGTCCTCTGCCTGGCGATCCGAGCGCCCGACGATGCCGCCGGGGGCGCGCATCCGTCGACTCGGCTGGGCAGCCGACCGGGTCTGGCTCGCGACCGATCATGGACTTCTCGAGGCGCAGAGCCTGGTCGGCCCCTTCCGTCGGGCGGCGAGTCCGCTGGGGACCTCGTCCTGCTCGGATCTCGAGGCGATCGGTCGGAGCGGCGCGGTCGCGCTCTGTCGCGCGGGGCTCTTCAGGCTCGAGCCCGCGGTGCCCCCCGTCCAGCGCCCGGTCGCCTCGGCGCCAGCCGCTCCGACGCCCCCCCTCGTCACTCCGACACCTTCGAGATCGACCCCCCTCACGCGCCCGAGCCCGCCGATTCCGCGGATGCCTGCGAGACCCGCGCCCGGTCGCATCGAACCGATCCCGCCCGATCCGCCGGTCGCGGAGATCCGCCGCCGTGCGCTCGCTCGGGCGGGGATGGAGGCCGAGCGAGCGGGTCGGCTCTGGCGGGGACTCAGGCGTCGTGCGCTGTGGCCGGAGGTCTCCTTGCGCTTCCGGATGGACTCGGACCGCGATCGATCGCACGACTCGGATCAGAGCTTCGTCTCCGGAGAGACACGCTTCCTCCTCGATCGCCGTCGGGACGAGGCGCGAGGCTACGAGGCTTCGGTCGATCTCGAGTGGGATCTCGGTGGACTCGTCTACCCGGTCCGCAGCGTCGAGCTCTCCCGCGAGCTGCGCCAGGTCGTCAGCCTGCGCGACGACATCGTCGACGAGATCCATCAGCTCTATTTCGAGCGACAGACGATTCGCGAGCGCCTCGGCTCCGGGGCTCCCGCCCTCGAGCCGGCCGAGCTGGAGCGGCTCCGGATCCGTGCTCGCGAGCTCGAGGCGGGGCTCGATGCCTGGACCGGAGGCTGGCTGGGTCGTTGGCGACGCGCGACCTCGGCCGCCGCCGGAGAGAGCGAGCCCTTGGAGGCGTTCCTCGCCTCGCGCGACGCGGCTTCGGCCGCAGTCCCGATCGGTCCCGGTCACCCCGATGAATCACCCCGTTGAGTAGAGAGGAGAAGGAATGAGGCATGGGAAGACGTGGATCCTGGGAGCGGCTCTGATCGGGCTGCTCGCGCCGGCTGCGGCCAGCGCATTGCCCCTGCTGTCGGAGGTCTACTACGACGCGCCGGGGTCGGACGACGGTCAGCTCTTCGTGGAGATCTCGGGCCGCCCCGGGGAGTCGCTCGAGGGAATCACCGTCGAGGGAGTGAACGGGGCGAACGGAGCGACGGGACCCAGCATCCTGCTGAGCGGAGCGGTCGGCTCCGACGGGCTCTTCGTGCTGGCCGACGAGGCCTCGGGCGGCGGGACCTCGGTGCTCGGGGCCGACCTGCTCGCGAGCTTCGACTTCCAGAACGGACCCGACTCGATCGTGCTGCGTCGGGGGGACGAGATTCTCGATGCGATCGGATATGGAGTCTTCGAGGGGGGAGAGATCTTCGCGGGAGAGGGACGACCGGCCCCCGACGTCTCGCCGGGAGAGAGCCTGGCGCGTCGATTCGCGGATCTCGACAGTGGGGACAACGCCGAGGACTTCGTCGTCCTGACGACGCCGACGCCGGGCGTGGCGGACTTCGCGGTCGTCCCGGAGCCCGGAAGCGCGATGTTCTTCGGACTCGGCCTCTCGGGCCTCGCCGCGTCGAGCGGCGCCCGGCCGAGGGGACGGAGGAGGGGCGCATGGCGACGTCGCGGTGCTGGCCGAGCCCGCATCGCAGCCGGACGGAGCACGGGATGCGCGGGATGAGAGGAGGCCGTCGGGGCCACAGGTGATCGACGTCGCAACGGCTCCGGGCGGGCCCCGCGGGCTCCTCGCCCGTGTACGGGTCTTCCCGGAGCTTCGATCTTTCAGATTCGAGTCGGACTGCCCGATAGACGAGACGCCAGGGCGCGGTTCCGCGTGCGGGGGCCGCGGCCCCGTGCGTCCGACCGCGATTGCAGGGTATCCTCCCGCCGGGCGCGCCCAGAGCGCTCGTGCGCAGGCATCTTGGGGGGGCATCGCGCGCCGATGCTGTCGGGCTTCAATACGAATTTCCGCTATCGCGGAGTGCTCTTTCACGTCCAGACCGAGGACAGTGGCCGGGGGCATCCCCACGTCATCACCCATCTCTTCCACGGCGGCAACATCATCGCCTCGGAGAAGCGGGACTACTCGGATCTGCTGGCGGCCGGCGACACCGAGGAGGAGATCCGGAAGCTGATGGAGGGCCAGCACAAGGCGATGCTGAGGAGCCTCTCGCGCGGCGAGCGCGATCGGCTGATCAGCGAGCGCCTGGGGCCCGAGGTCTTCGAAACCGATCGAGCGGGCGATCCGCCTCCCGAGCCCCGCTCGGGCCAGGCCGACGCCCCGAGCTCGTCCGGTCCCTCCGACTCCGCCGCCGCCGCCGCTGTCGTCTCGGCGCCCCGGTCGCCGGTCGGAGCCGAGCCGACCTGCATCGTGCCCGACGAGGCCGTGACCGGCTCACGTCTCTCCCGGGTCTTCGGGGATCGCGTGGTGAGCGAGAAGCCGCTCGACGAGGTGGTCCTCGACTATCTGGTGGAGAACGCACGAAAGCGGAAGCGCAGCGGACGGTGAGGCGCAGGGCGCCGACGGCGATCGGCGAGCCGCCGGTCCGGATGTATCACGTCTCGAAGTCCTACATGGCGGGGGTCTACGCCCTCCGCGACGTCTCGCTCGAGGTGCGTCGGGGGGAGTTCGTCTTCCTGACCGGTCCCTCCGGTGCCGGAAAGACGACCCTCCTCGAGCTTCTGTTCGCCGCCGAGCAGCCGAGCGAGGGACAGATCCTGGTGCTCGGACGGAACGCGGCCCGGCTGGGAGCGGGCGCGATCCCCGCGCTGCGCCGTCGGGTCGGTGTCGTGTTCCAGGACTTCAAGCTGCTCGAGGATCGGACCGTCGAGGAGAACGTCCGGCTGGCGCTCGACGTGATCGGCGTGCCGCGTCGCGAGGCGCGCTCGAGGGTCTTCCAGATGCTGAAGTCGGTCGGGCTCCAGCATCGCCGCTTTCATCATCCCCTGTCGCTCTCGGGCGGAGAGCAGCAGCGCGTGGCGCTGGCCCGGGCCCTGGTGAACGAGCCGGAGATCCTGCTGGCGGACGAGCCGACGGGCAACCTCGATCCGGAGCTCACGCTCGAGATCATGGACCTGATCGTGTCCGCCTCGACCCGCGGCACGACCGTCATGGTCGCCACGCACGACCTCTCGCTGATCGAGCGCTACGGCAAGCGCGTCCTGCGCCTCGAGGACGGTCGCGTCATCGAGGACGTGCCGGCGGCCGGATCCCGGCTCGGGAGCGAGGCATGAGCCGGGTCTGGATGCTGATCCGCATCGCCTTCGCGAACGCGGTGCGCGGAATCCGTACGGGCAGCACCACGAGCTCGCTCGCGGTCCTGACGATCGCGATCGTGCTGGTGCTCGTGGGCAGCGCGTCCCTGCTCGTCAACAACATGTCCGGGCTGCTCGACGAGTTCGGTCGGGAGCTCCAGCTGACCGCCTATCTGGAGGACGGGATCCCCGAGCCCGAGCTCCAGCGGCTCGCGACCACCGTCGGGGGAGCGCCGGGCGTCGAGCGGGTGGAGGTCGTCACGCGGCAGGAGGCGCTCGCGCGCTTCGAGAAGATCGCGGGCGGGGCCGAGCTGCTCGCGGGGCTCGAGGAGAATCCGCTGCCCGCCTCGCTGGAGATCCATCTCCTGCCCGGAGCCCGAACCTCGGAGGCGATCGGGATCCTGGAGTCGTCCCTCGACGGGCTGCCGGGCATCGACGAGCTCGCTCACGGTCGGGAGTGGATCGAAGGCTATGCCCGTGCCCTCTCCCTGGTCCGGGGCGGCGCGACGGTGATCAGCATCGTGCTCGGTCTGGCCGCGCTGTCGATCGTGGCGAACACGATCCGCCTCGCGCTGTACGCCCGCCGCGACGAGCTCGACATCCTCGCATTGGTGGGTGCGAGCCGGACCTTCGTACGCGTGCCCTTCATGCTGGAGGGGACCTTGCAGGGCCTGCTGGGCGGGGTGATCGCCCTGCTGATCGTCTTCGGTGCCTATGAGCTGCTCCTGCCCCAGCTCCGCTTCGGTCTCGAGCTGCTGGTCGGGCACGCGGAGCTGCGCTTCTTCACGACCGCGGAGGCCCTCGGGCTGGTGGCCGCCGGCGGCGGTCTGGGCCTCCTGGGCTCGATGACGGCGCTCGTCGGCTGGCGGGGCCAGACGTGATCGGTCGAGGCGATCTCGGGATGCGCCCTCCGACGCGGCCGCTCTGGCTGCCTCGGCTGCTCCTCCTCCTGCTGTCCTCGTGGATCTTGACCGTCCCGTCGACGGCCGGCGCGCAGGGGCGTCGCGATGAGCTCGAGAGTCTGCGCGAACGGATTCAGGACAGCCGGGAGCGCGTCACGGCGCATGAGGCGGATGAGCGCGCCCTGCTCGAACGTCTCGAGGAGGTCGACAGACGGCTCCGGACCGTGGCGGCGAGGCGAGACGCGGCGCGGAAGGCCGTCGTGGGGGCGCGGCGGCGACTCGCGCGAATCGAGCCCGAGCTCGAGGCGGCGCGGGAGAAGCTCGCCGGGACCCAGCGCGCCCTGGCGGCGCGGGCGGTGGCGCTCTACCGCGGTGGAGAGCTCGGGCCGGTTCGCGTGCTCTTCTCGGCGGAGTCCCTGCCGGAGATGCTCGCGCGCGCGAACGCCTTGCGGGTGCTCGTCCGTCACGATGCGGAGCTGGTCGCCCGGCTGGGCGAGGAGCGGGACACGCTCGAGGCGCTGCGCCGGGACGCGGCTCGAGCCGTGGAGGAGCAGAGGCAGGCGAGCACGCGCCTGGAGCGCGCGGCGGCGGAGCTCGAGACCGAGCGGGTGGGGAAGCGGCAGCTGCTCGCTCGAGTCCGCGAGGACCGTTCGACCGAGCGTCAGCTCCTGCTGGAGCTCGAGCAGGCGGCTCAGGCTCTCGAGGAGACGATCCGAGCGCTCGGGGCCCGGGCCGGGCGGGAGGAGGCCGGGATCTCGGGCTTCGCGGCGCGGCGCGGCGCTCTGCGGGCGCCGGTCGAGGCGCGGGTGGCCGCGGGCTTCGGCCGGGTGATCGATCCAGAGTTCCGCACGAGCACGTTCCGCAATGGCGTCGAGTTCGCCGCCGCGGCGGGAACGGCGGTGCGGACCGTCGCCGAGGGAATCGTGCGCTTCGCGGGCTGGTTCCGCGGCTACGGCAGGATCGTCATCGTCGACCATGGCGACGGGTTCCATACCGTGTCGGGCCATCTCGACGAGATCCACGTCCGGGTCGACGATCCGGTCGAGGAGGGGCAGGCGTTGGGCACCGTCGGGGAGACCGGCTCGCTCGGGGGGCCGAGCCTCTACTTCGAGATCCGGGACGGCGGCGAGCCCGTCGATCCGGAGAGCTGGCTGCTGGACGCTCGAGGCTGAGACCCGCTCGGCTCGGCGCCGGGTCGGGGGAGCGAGGGCTGCTAATCTTCCGCCGAACGGCTGGATGTCTCGCGACCTCTCAGCATGACCGTCCGGACGATCGGAGATCCCGTCGAGGATGCCCCCGTCGAGGACCTCCATGGAGACATCGAGATCGTGACCCGTAGACGCACTCCCCGATCATTCGCCTCCTTCGTGCTCGGCGTGGCCGCGACCGTCGCCGTGACGAGCTGGGTCGGCCAGGCCGCCCCGTCGAGTGAGGACGACCCGGCGAGGGCCCGGCGGTACGAGGACCTGAGCCTCTTCACGAGCGTCCTCGAGCTGGTTCGCGGGAACTACGTCGAGGACGTCGACGAGCACGAGCTCCTCATGAGCGCGATGCGCGGGATCCTCGAAGATCTCGATCCGCACTCCGCCTTCATGAGCCCCGATGCCTTCGAGGACATGCAGGTCGAGACCCGCGGCGAGTTCCACGGGCTGGGCATCGAGATCTCCAAGGAGCAGGACGCCTTCATCGAGGTGGTCGCGCCGATCGACGGGACGCCCGCCGATCGAGCGGGCATCCGGGCGCAGGACCGGATCACCTCGATCTGTCCGACCGAGCCACCCGAGGAGTGGACGACGGATTGTCGGGGCACGACCGAGATGACGATCTTCGAGGCGGTGACCCTGATGCGCGGCCGCAAGGGCACCGCCATCACGATCTACGTCCTGCGAGAGGGGATGACCGAGCCCCGTCCCTTCGAGATCGTGCGCGACACGGTGCAGGTCGCCTCGGTGCGGTCCCGTCTTCTCGAGCCCGGCTACGGCTACGTCCAGATCACGTCCTTCCAGGAGCGCACGAGCGAGGACGTCCGGGCAGCGCTCGGTGCCCTGCGTTCCGAGAACGGGGGTCCGCTGACGGGGCTCGTGCTGGATTTGCGCGACAACCCCGGCGGTCTGCTGAATCAGGCCGTGGAGGTGGCGGATCAATGGCTCCGCGACGGCCTCGTCGTCTACACGCAGGGCCGCGACGAGAGTCAACGAGTCGAGTATGCGTCGAGCGACCGCTTCTACGAGCCCGACTATCCGCTGGTGGTGCTCGTGAACGAAGGGAGCGCGAGCGCATCCGAGATCGTCGCCGGAGCGCTCCAGGATCATCATCGCGCGATGGTGCTCGGCGTCTCGACCTTCGGGAAGGGATCGGTCCAGACCGTCTATCCCCTGGAAGGCGGGGCGGGTCTCCGACTCACGACGGCGCTCTACTACACGCCGGCGGGCCGCTCGATCCAGGAGGTCGGAATCACGCCGGACTTCATGGTCAAGCAGAACGATGCCTCGACCCTGGGCTTTCCCGAGAAGCGACGCCGGATGCGCGAGCGTGATCTCCAGGGACATTTCACCCAGGAGGATGCGAACGGGCTGGGCGCGAGCGAGGTCCCTCCGTCGCGCATCCTGGAGCAGGATCAGGGGCAGGGGCCAGCCGACGGCGAGACGCCGACGGGCGAGGGCGACTCCGCTGGCCCGCCCGGCTCGGAGGATGCGGCGCCGGCGCCCGTCGACGTCCAGCTGGCCCGGGCGGTCGAGGTCCTGAAGAGCTGGACCTACTTCGAGGACCTCCAGCGACTCCGTGAGGGGCCGGGGACGGACGCAGAGGGCGACGCCCTCGCCCGGACGGCACCGGGCGGGAGGGACTGAGCGGGCCCCGATCGCAGCGCGACGCCCGGCGGCCGCTACCCTGCGCGACATGAGCGCTGCGAGCGAGTACGGCGGCCGGGAGAGGATGCTGCTCGGTGTGGGGCAGCTGATCGCCGGCCTCAAGGGGCTGCTCGAGCAGCAGGTCGGCCGGGTCTGGGTCGTCGGAGAGATCAGCAACCTCCACCGCGCGCGCTCGGGCCACTGTTATTTCACGCTCAAGGATTCGGACGGGCAGATGCGCGCCGCGCTCTTTCGCGGGCAGGCGCAGCGGGTCCGGTTCGAGCTCGAGGAGGGGCTCGAGATCGTCGCGGAGGCCGAGGTCTCGATCTACGCGGCACGGGGTGATCTCCAGCTGATCGTCCGATCGCTCGAGCCACGCGGCGTCGGAGCACTCCAGCTCGCCTTCGAACAGCTCCGACGGCGCCTCGAGGCCGCGGGGCTCTTCGACGAAGAGAGGAAGCGGCCCCTGCCGGTCCATCCCCGTCGGATCGGCGTCGTGACATCCCCGACGAGCGCAGCGGTCCGAGACGTGCTGAAGGTGGCCGGAAGGCGCTTCCCGGCGATCCCGATCCTCGTCTCGCCCTGCCTGGTCCAGGGAGAGGAGGCCGCGGGTCAGATCGTCGCGGCCCTGGAGCGGCTGGCCCGTGTCGAGGACGTCGACGTGATCCTGCTCGTCCGCGGTGGAGGCTCGATCGAGGATCTGCAGGCCTTCAATACCGAGCGGGTGGCGAGGGCGATCGCGGAGTCACCGAAGCCCGTCCTCTGCGGCGTGGGGCACGAGACCGACGTCACGATCGCGGACCTGGTCGCGGATGCGCGCGCCCCGACCCCTTCGGCCGCGGCCATGCTGGCCCTGCCGGATCGAGAGGCCCTCGCCCGGCTCGTCGCGCGGGACGAGATGCGCCTGGCCGAGGCGCTGGGGAAGCGGCTCGAGCAGGCACGCTCGCGCGTCGAGCGACTCGCCCAGCTGCTTCGAGCGAGGAGCCCGCAGGCACGGATCACGCTCGCCCGGACGCGGGAGGCCCGGGCGCGGGTCGCTGCCCTGCAGGCGATCCGGGGCCGGCTCGATCGCAGTCGGCGCCGGCTCTCGGAGTCGGCGGCCCGCCTGGACGCGCTGAGCCCGCTCGCCGTCCTCGGGCGGGGCTATGCCATCGCGCGTCGGGAGGTCGACGGTCGCATCGTGCGCCGGGCGAGCGAGGTCGAGCGTGGAGATCGTCTCGCGATCCGCCTCGGCGCAGGCGAGATCGGCGCCGAGGTGACGCGGGTCGGTCCGCCGCTGGAGCGCGAGGACCGCAACCGGTAAAAACGTCGTTCTTTCGGGCAGTTCGGGCGCAGCTCCGAATTGACTGCCATCGGCCTGCTGGTTAGAGTCGATCGGGAATGGGCGAGTCCAAGCGAAGTCGACGGGCTGGGGGACGAGCCGCCGCGGAGGCCGATCCGGTCTCGGCCGGGGGGACGTCGATGGCCATGCTCACCTTCGAGGCGGCCCTCGAGCAGCTCGAAGGGACCGTCTCGCGACTCGAGGGCGGTGATCTTCCCCTGGAAGAGGCCCTCGAGCTCTTCGAGAGCGGCATCGAGCTCTCCCGACGGTGCCACGCCACGCTCGACTCTGCCGAGCGACGGATCGAGGTCCTGGTCTCCGACCGGGCCGAGGAGGGCGATGAGGCGCTGGTCCAGGCGTTCGAGGCGCCCGGTGAAGAAGACCTCCCTGAAGACGAAGACGTCGAGGGCTAGTCGAGGGCTGATTGGTGGACGTCCACGCCTACATCGCCGAACGCGTACCGCTGATCGACGCGGGTCTCGAGGCGCGCCTCGCCCCGAAGCCGGACGTGCCGGAAGCGCTGGGCGCCGCCATGCGACATCTGCTGTTCCCCGGCGGCAAGCGACTGCGGCCGCTGTTCGCGCTGGCCGCAGCCGAGGCGGTCGGCGGGGCTCCGCGCGCGGCGCTGCCGATCGCGCTCTCCGTCGAGCTGATCCACACCTACTCGCTGATCCACGACGATCTGCCCTGCATGGACGACGACGTCGAGCGACGCGGCCGGCCCACCGTACACGTGGCCTTCGACGAGGCCACGGCCGTGCTGGCGGGAGACGCCCTGCTGACGGAGGCCTTCGCGGTGCTGTCCGAGGCCGGGACCGCGGCCGGGATCGAGGACGAGGAGAAGCGCGCCGAGGGGACGAGCGGGCAGAGTCGGCCGGAGCGGATCCTCTTTGCGCTCGCGCGGCTCTCGCGGGCGGCGGGAGCGTCCGGCCTGGTGGGCGGCCAGGTCGATGATCTGCGCTTCTCGGAGGCGTCTGAGGGCGTTGCGGCCTCCAGATCCGAGCCGAGATCCGAGCAGCTGACCTCCATCCACGAGCGCAAGACGGCGGCGCTCTTCCAGGCGGCTCTCGTTGGGGGGGCGGCGCTCGGCGGCGCCGACGCAGGTCAGCGGGAGGTCCTGGAGCAGGTCGGCCGCGACCTGGGCGTCGCCTTCCAGATTGCGGACGATCTGCTCGACGCCGAGAGCGAGGAGGGCACGAGCATCCTTCGGCTGAGCGGGGCCGGCGAGGCCGCAGAGGCGGCCGAGCGACTCCTGCAGAGGGCGCTCGCACGCCTGGAAGGCTGGGGAGAGCGGACGGAGCCGCTGCGCGAGCTGGCGCGCCACGCGGTGCGGAGGAATCGATGAGCGGTTCTGGAGACGAAGGATTGCGACTGCTCCACGGGATCGAGCGACCCTCGGATCTGAGAGCCCTGCCGAGAGACCAGGTCGAGCAGGTCGCGACGGAGATCCGCGAGGAGATCCTCGAGCGGGTCTCCCAGACCGGCGGCCATCTCGCGTCGAGCCTCGGTGCGGTCGAGCTCATCACGGCCATCCACTACGTCTTCGAGACGCCGTTGGATCGACTCGTGCTCGACGTCGGGCATCAGGGCTACCCGCACAAGATGCTGACGGGCCGCCGCGAGGACTTCGAGACGATCGGCCAGCGAGGCGGAATGTCGAAATTCCTCCGTCGCCAGGAGTCGGAGTACGACCATTTCGGGGCGGGGCACGCGGGGACGTCGATCTCGGCGGCCCTCGGAATGGCCCGCGCCAAATACCATCGGGGTGAGGACGGCGTCGTGATCGCCCTGATCGGCGACGGGGCGATGACGGCCGGAATGGCCTTCGAGGCGTTGAATCATGCCGGCGATCTCGCGGAGAAGAACCTGATCGTGGTCTTGAACGACAACGAGATGTCGATCGACCCGAACGTCGGAGCGCTCTCCTCGTATCTCTCCCGCAAGCTCTCGGCGCCGATGGTGCGTCGGATGAA
>Ga0102940_1002704_pt1 | contig 10504 bp, 7 predicted proteins | sample SalPonR2_C_D1_MG_FD_78215 | JGI IMG/M metagenome (GOLD analysis project Ga0102940, IMG submission 78215) | Salt pond soil microbial communities from South San Francisco under conditions of wetland restoration - Salt Pond MetaG R2_C_D1_MG | ecosystem: Environmental > Aquatic > Marine > Intertidal...
ACCGTAACCCACAGATTGAATTCTTGAATCATCAATATATTCCGTCAGAAAGTCGACAATTTCCTCTGCCCTTTTCTCAGAAAGCTGCAAGTTATATTCGTCAGTGCCAATTGTATCGGTATGCCCCGATATTTCAATTTCCACCGTTGGATTTTGCTTCATGAAATCAACTACTTTTTTTAGCTCATTTTCCGATTTCGATTTCAGCTCATAAGAATCGAATTCAAAAAAAATATTATTCAAAACAACCCTGGCATTCATTTTTATTGGTTCAAGAAAAATATTCTCAACGGTGGCTTCACTAAATGACTCCGGCTTATCGTAGTCGAAATGTCTGGAATAAAAAAGGAACCCGGGCTTTGACACATTTAAAGCATAGGTATGCCCTACACCAACTACGGTGAGATAGCCTTCGCTTTTATCGCTCTCAACAACTTGCTTATCAGTACTTCCAAGCTTTGAAAGTTCAACTTCGGCATAAATTTTTTCTTTGGTTTGCTTGTTATATACAAACCCTTTCAGATATCCCATCTTCCTGGGGCTGATATCTGAAGGTAGCTTGATATAGTATAGGTCTTTCGATTGATTAATCGACTGTTGGCGATTAGAGGAAAATACTGCCAGATGAGCCGTTGGTGAAACAACCAGCCCATCATCATCTTTTAAACTATTCACCGGATAACCCAGATTTTTGGCCTTACTCCAACTTTTACGATGAAAACGGCTCATAAACATGTCACTTCCACCCATGCCATAATGCCCAGTTGAGGAAAAGTACAATGTTTGGTTATCGGCATGGATAAACGGAGAAAAATCACTTTCGGACGTGTTTACACCTTCTCCAATATTTATAACATCACCAAATTTAATCAAATCATTATCAATGATTTCGATGGTACACATCCAAATGTCCTGCCTACCGTATCCGCCTTCCCGGTTTGACGACAAAAAAAGGAAACGACCATCGGCCGAAACCGAAGGTTGGGCATCCCATCCTTTAGTGTTTACTTTCGGACCAGCATTCACCGGACCAGTCCAACGCCCTGAATTTTTAATCAAATAATAAACATCACAGCTCCCCATGCCATCACGTCTTCCGCATGCTGTAAAAAAAATAAGGTTACCATTAGCTGTCATACTCATGGTTCCTTCATTAACTTCTTCGGCATCCCCAATGGCAAGTTGTTCAGCATCTTGCCATCCATTTTCACTACGGTTGGCATAAAAAAGTCGTTCAAACGGATATCCGGTGGCGGGTTGAACCATCCTTGTAAAATATAGGGTAGAATCATCAGCTGATGGAAAAGGCCAGTATTCGTCGGTAATTGTATTAATTGAAGAATCAAAACGTTCAATATTGGTTTCAACAGGATGCTCAATTAGATACTGTACTTTTTTTAATTGGTTAATGTGTTGCGATACTGAACTGGTATCAACTTTGGGGTTTGTTTTTGAATACTTTTTAAAATGAACCAGGGCTTTTTGAAAATCACCTTGTTTTGCATAGCTTTCTGAAAGAAGCTTTTCAGCCAGCGGGTACTTATCCGGGGCCAATTCTGCTACCTTTTTTAGTGATTGCAAACGCAATTCATTATCCTTGATATCAGAAGCGACATCCGATAATAGCAAATATGCATTCACATTCAGGCTATCGTTTTCAATTGATTTTTGAAGCAAATCAATCGATTGATGATGTTGCCCCATGCGATAAGCCTGTAAGCCTTCTTCAAAATAAACGTGCGATTTATCGGCTTTTTTTCCCTGTGTAAATAATGAACATGAATAAAAGAAACCGGGCATCAGTACAATTAATAATATTTTCCTTATCACGCTCATCCCGCAAGTAGTGTATTTTAAACAGTAAAAAGGAAGCAAAAGAATTATTTTTTAATCAGTTGCGCATAACCCCCGACAGGAATTTCAAGTAAAGCAACATCATTTTTAAATTTAAGCGAGCCTCTGTCGTAATAACGTCCCATATGATTGTAAGAAATAAAATCAATATCATCTTCAGTTTTTCCTTTAAGCATTACATACGGATAATCAGAAGAATTGATTACATCTACCGAGCTATATGGAAAGTCTTCAAAATTGTAAGGTGCAACACGGTCATAGAATACTAAGATTTGTTTTTCTTCATTTCCGCCTATTAAAACAGGATACCGTTGCACCGGATTAAAGGCTTTAAAATCATTTTGCGTTAAATACCGGGCATTTTGTTTCCAGTAATTCACCCAAAACTTTAATGTTAATCGAACATCGTCAGGCAGGGTATATGAAAAATACGAAACATAAGGCGTACCGAAAAGTACAGACTGAAATTTTTTAGCTACATCTACTGCCGGATCTTTGGGATGAATACCGATAACTTCCATAAAAGGGGAATATTTGCCATATAATAAACGATTGTTTACAAGTTTTTCACGAACATCTGTTAAAACGGTAGTTCCAAGGAAACCATTAATCGTTTTTGTATTTGATGTGTGCAGCGGCCCAACCGACTTATAACTTTGATTAACAGATATATCGGGTCGCTCATAAAGCATGGCGTATTTCATTTGTGTGCGTAATGAATCAAGAGCTTTTCGTACCGACACAAAATCACGTCCCACATCTTCAGTCACGATAATATGTTCGCTGGGATAGTACCCGTTCAAAAAATCGAACCACATACCATCAACTTCCCATTCCGAAACAATTTGAGCATACATCTCGGTTAAATAATTGCGCACCTCGGGGTAACGTATATCTAAAATTGGCTGGCTTGATGTTCTATATTGTAAATATTTGCCTTCAAAACGCTCGAATACATAATTGTGAGCCCCAATATAAGGCTTTGTGTACCACAAAGCGATCTTCATTCCCGACTCCCGAGTTTTATCAATAAAATTTTTAATAACATCAATTTTCGAAGGGTCCCACATCCCTGATGAATTAACTTCGAAACGTACGACATTTTGCCATGCATCATCAAATAAAACTGATTCAAATCCCATAGACGAAATTGAATCAAAATAATAAGTAATGTTTTCAAGTGGAATATTTCTGTCCATCGGATACCAAACGGAATAAACCGGCTTTAAGGACAAATCGACATTGGTTATGGTTCCGGGATTATCAAAATCGAGCCTCCACTGCGATGTTGAACGTACGGTATTTGAATAATGATTGTCGGACATATCAACCAATATTTTGGCTGTATATTCCAGCACTTCTGCATCAGGTAATATATCATTAAAAAAGTTAAACGAAAAAATAAGTGAATCTTCTTTCTCAGTCACATCAATTTGAGTATGCTGACTCTGAAAATCGTCAATCGTAGCCATGGTAAGCCGGTTTTCACTGTTACGTTCAACTACCGAAACGATATTGTATTCCGATTGAAGTCGTGCATAATTAGGAATGGTTAAATAAGAACTGTTTGACCAGGTTCGTGAACTCCAAAGAGCATGTGCCAACTCCCGTGGATATTTTAGGTTAAATTTAAATTGTGGCAATAATGAAGGGAAATCGGTATATAAAGTCATGTTAATAATATACTTACCCTCTTCCAACGTATCAATCCTTATTTCAGAGTTAAAGGGTTGTATGTCTCCTTCGAGCGAAAACATATTCGTTGAAAATTCAATGTTTTCTAATACAGGCTCCTCTTCTTCAACCTCATAGCTTTTCACCCCCCCGGGATTGCATGAATGTAAAAAAAACACGAAGGTAAAAAAAGCTAAAATGCTGTTTATATTTGTAGAATATTTAACATTCATATTTCTAAAATTTTCACAATCTAACCACTAACTCTTTTCAAAGAAAAATCTCATTTTAATAAGATATATCCTTAAAAACCTGACAAATAGTAGAATTCATTAATAATACGCACAACTTAACTACACTAAATTAAGCATTTTTAAGATGATGTGGTAACATTTATTCAATTTAATCAAAAATCTACCATATGCTAACTATTTTAATTTATAAAAATATAATAATATCCCGAATTAAATAAAAAACTGTAAAGTTTTGTATTGGCTGAATTTAAGATTATAATTATTTTCCAGCAAAAAAAAGCTCATTATATCTGTATATATATTTAAAATCAGTGAAAAAAAAAATCAATAACTCTGATAAAATTCACGCCCCTTCTATCATTGATAAGTGCACCTTTTATATATTTGTCGGGAAATGAATAAGATCAAAAAAACATATAACAAATACAAGGATGGCTTAATTGTTACATTAAGTTTTCATATTATTATTTTTTTTCTTTTAAATATTAACGAATTTAAAGTAAAAAAAGAATTCTTTGAAACTGAGATGATTATTGACTTATCTGAAGAAGAAATCATTAACGATTTTAAGAAACAAGAAAAAAATTCAGAAAACAACAATGATTTCACCTCCCGGCAAAAAACCAATGTAGCATCAAACACGGCCGCCGATCCATCAAACGACTTTTTTGATGAATCATATCAACGTGAACTTGAAGAAGCACGAAACCTCGCGAAAGATGTTAGTCAGCAATTATCAAAAGAAATTCCAACCATTGACGATCTGCAAATGCCAGAAGAAACAACCGAAGGCATCAACCCCGACTCAATACTCAACAATTTGTACAGCGGTGAAAGCAACATAGAATATTACCTGGAAGAAAGGTATCATACCCGATTGCCCATACCTGTTTATTTGTCACATTATGGTGGAAAGGTTAAAGTTAACATAACTGTAACTCCAGGCGGAAAAGTAATAGACGCTAAACCTGTTATCACAAAAAATAGTAACGAACAACTTCTTTCGTATGCTAAAACGGCTGCATTACGCACCCGTTTTAATAGGATAACAGCCTCAAAAGGTAATCAAAAAGGTTATATAGAATATCAGTTTGTAGCACAATGAACATGAATTGTTAAATCATTGTGAAAAAATATCGATTTAACAAGTATTAACAATATTTTTTTCACTTTTTCTGTTTCACAACATATATTTGCACTAGGTTTATTTTTCATAGTTTTAGGTTTAGTTAGATTAGTTAGGTTAGTTGAGAAAAGGATAGATAATGCATCTATCCTTTCTTTCTTTCAAAAAAAATAGCTGCCCTGTATTTCAAGAGCAGCTATTAATAAACACATTGTCTAAACAACTACCTAACAACTATCTTATGAAAAAATGATTTTCTACCCTTCACCAATTGTAACATATAAATACCGGGCTTAAAATTCACGTTCATTTTAACGGTACCCTGCGAATTGATATGATCTGAAAAAATCATTTTCCCGCTTAAATCAATTATTTTTACATCAAAATCTCCAACAGCACCATCAATAGTCAGATGATTGCCTGTTAGTGGATTTGGGTAAACTGACAAATCCACTAAATGGTAATCATCAGCTTTTGTATCATCGAAGCCAGCAGAAGTAACGTATTCACGTAACCATGTTAAAGCTGGTCTTTCATTTCCACTTCCATCAATCAAATAAGCTTTTTCGTCGTTTCGCCACAATCCTGTACGAAATCCCCATAGCGTTATACCTTTTACTGCCGGGTGCTCCCAAAAAATCGGGAAAATATTTTTATAATCTGAAAGTTGTTTCTCATCAGTCGGGCCATCAATATCAAGTTCAGTAACATAAATAGGAAGTCCTGCCGTGGCTAAACGATCGAGATTTGTTTCCATATCCCTCAATGAGCCTGTAGTGCTAAAAGCATGGGCTTGAAACCCGATGCCATCAATAAGGTTTTCTTCTTTCAATAAATTAACAACTTTAAGATACTCATTAATCATTCCTAAGTTATTAATTACATTATACTCATTCATTATGAGTTCCGATTCCGGAAAATATTCTCTGGCTAACTTGAATGCATTAATAATCCAATCATATCCTGTTTCTCCTTCACCTCCGAGTGCTTTCATATAGTTACCGTTCCCGCTTCCCGATGGTGGGTCATTGAAGGGTTCATTCACAACTTCAATCTGGTCAATATCATCATATCGTTCAGCCACTGACTGAAACCACTCTACAATTTCATCATGCTGTTCATCGGCCGATAAACTCTCAATCCATGAAGGCTGTTGATTTCCCCACAACAATACATGCATCTTAAATGGAAACCCGTTGCTTTTAGCTAAATCATAAGCATTATCAAGCCCACCCCAGTTCATCCTGTCTCTCGATGGCTCTACGCTACCCCATTTCCCAGCATTTTCGGGAGTAACCTGATTCCAATACTTTGTAAAGCCGGAAAGTTGTGCACCACTATAAATATTCCCCAGAAATTTTGATTTTTCGTAAGCTATCGGCCTGTTTTCAACTCCACCGCCTGGTAATAAATTCCCGGCAGCTTCATCTAATTGTGCTACAGTGTATTCATCATCTGCTTTGGCAAAGGCCAGCAATGCGATATCAAGGCCATTTTCTCGTCCGCCGAATTGAACGATGTGTTCTGTCTCACTATCAGAAACTTTGAATACAGCCGGGGTTTCTTGTTTCGAACATTCAGAAAGATTCAACCATTTCCATTCATTTATACCTGCATCACCATCACCAGTGACTATTGAATTAAAAGTAATATAACCACTATTCGCAATATTATTTATTGTGATCCAATCATCGGCATCCGTTGCATTTTTTTCACCAAAACCATTACCGTAAAAAAAACTATCATCAATTACGCCACCTGCGCCAACACGTATTTTGGCATATAAATCATAATCTCCACTCTCAGGAAAAGTTATGGAGTAACTTGCTACCCGATCTTTCGATTCAGGGAAATCATCACTATTATTGGTAGTGCAAGTTATATATGACAGACCATTGTCATCACGGTTGGCAAAATCAGCACCCAATTCACCTGATGTTGCTGAAAATACATTTGGCAACTCTTGCGCCATTGTTGAAGCAAAAGCAATAATTAAAAATGGTATGGTAAGTATTTTATACTTCATATAGTAATGGTTCGTTATCCGATATTTAAACTGTGCTGTAAATCTATGATGAAAATGCAGCAAAGGGGTGTAAATTATAAGTCAATAAGAGTGAAATAATTTTAATTTTGAGATGTAACAAAAATATACACCTTATATAAACACAATATCCAAGTATAGAAATAACAGCAAGATTATATCTGCATCCATCCGGAACGACTTAATGGTCGAACTGTTTCAGCAATAAAACGATTAGCATTGTATTCTTTATAATCTTCCCTGATTTTAGCAACATTATTCTGAAGGTAGAATCCACGTTTCGTTTGCACTGAAAAAGTCTCCGAATCATTAATATTTACAAATCGCATTTGAGCTGAATCCCACTCCAATTTACGATGTAATGATTGCAGTTTCACTGCCATCGCCCCCACCAGTATGGTTTCGGTTAGTGCCCCCTGCCCTTCAAACGAAGCCGAAGCCTCCAGCCGGTTTTGAGCCGGCTCCTTACATGCACGCACCCAGTCGCTTTCATGGCCGTCTTTTCCACCCGGCACTCTGTGCACTGAAGGTTCAACTTCTACATTTTGTTGTAAGCCATTCCTGAATATTTTATAATTGTATCCACCTTCGCCACAAACAAGCGTGGCGTATTTTCCTATAATGAATAAACCGCCATTCTTATATTCCTCAAGCACATCATCAGGTAAAGTTTCGTGAGTAGCAGGCATCAAACCTCCATCGTACCAATGCAAGCGTAATTCAGGCATTGCTAGTTTAGGCAAATTATTCCTTCGGGCAAAATCGAATGCAATTTTCTGTGATTTTGGTACTCCTTCCATATTTAAATTTGAAGAACTGGCCTGAACCTGTATTGGTGCACTCAGTTTCAAAGCCCTGAAAACTGGTTCTAAAACAGAAGGCCCCTTTATTCCTAATGCACCATTTCCAAATTCCCAAAAAGCACGCCATCCAAAAGGTGTATATTTTTTGTGATAAGGAATGAAAGACGTTGGCCCTAAAAACAAATCCCAATTTAAATTTTTAGGCACCCACATATCGTCAGCCGGGTATTGAAGTCCCTGCTGCCAAAGGGGTTCTGATGTCCATGCATGTATTTCCTTTATTTCACCAATCTCACCCGACCAAATTATTTCAGCGATATCACGGGATTCATCACCCGATGCTGCCCGATTTCCAACCTGTGATACAATGTCATAGGTGCTTGCTGTTTCTATCATTCGTTGCATGGCAAAAACAGAATGCGATGCCGGTGATTGTACAAAAACATGCTTTTGAAGCTGCATGGCTGAAATAGCTGCAATGGCATGTGTATGGTCAGGAGTTGCAATGATTACAGCATCCAGGCTCTTCTCTTTCTCTAACATCTGCCTGAAATCAGAATAAGTGGCAGCTCTGTTCCATCTTCGATAAGACTTTTGGGCATAATCGGTATCAACATCACACAAGGCGACTATATTTTCATTCTCCAGATTTAACAAATTCTGATAGCCAACACCACCAACCCCAATTGCTCCTATATTTAACCTGTCGGAAGGGGCATTATGCCCGAATCCGGACATTACCGTTGAAGGTATAATTGTTAAAGCAGCGATACCGCCCAGAGAAGTCTTAATAAAATTACGCCTTGATGTTGAATCCCAATTTTTTGCCATACCTGAAAATTTAACAGATCGTTAGATTCTAAACTCGATATAATGATAATATTCAACGTGTTACAAACAAATGTCATGTCTCATATCTAAAACCTCACGATCTATCGAAATTAAAACAAGCCTAAAAATATAATTTCCGTTTAAAACTAAATATTTTTAGGCTTGTTAAAACGACTTCCATTAAAAAATGTTCATTTTTTCTATTCAGATAGAGGGTATACCAATACAGGAATTTTAGCTTTACGAACAAGCGACGATGACACACTCCCAAAAATCATATTGTATAGAAAGTTATGTTCCTGATGTCCGCAAACAATGATATCAACATTTAATTTTTTTGATTCTTCAATAATCACATCAATGGTAGCCCCCTCTAACAACAAGCCTTCGGCATCAACGCCGTTTTTCTTCATTTTATCGGCATAAGAAGCAATACGTTTTTTTTCCTGATTTATAAATTCCTGCCGATCGGCTGTTGCATAATTAGGGGTCACCTCAAAACCCACATATTCAGGCAAAGGAGTTGCCACATGTAACAACCAAAGTTTAGCCTCATATTTTTTAGCCAAACCTTCTGCTTTCTCTAATAATTCGTCGGTTTTATTATTAAAATCAACGCCTACTAATATGTTATCCATAGCTTCATTTTTTAAATTCAACAATAATTATTTATATATATAAAATCACATTATATAATATACGAAAAATCGATGTAAATGTCAATTTGAAATCAATTGATTACTTTTGTTGAAATTAAGAAACCATAATCATTAAACTATGCAATTAAAATACGGAATGAATCCGAATCAGGATTATGCAGAAGTTATCGCTCCTGAAAAATCGTTTGAAGTTTTAAACGGCCGCCCCAGTGTAATTAACGTGCTCGATGCATTAAATTCATGGCAGTTGGTTAAAGAAGCCAAAGAATGCCTTGGTAAAAAAGTTTCCACATCGTTTAAACATGTAACGCCTTCAGGTGTTGGGGCTGGTTCAAATCTTTCTGAAAAAGAAAAACAAGCTTACCTTGTTAAAATTGAACCAACAGAATTGGCATCAGCCTATATTAAAGCCCGCGGTGTTGACCGGCTGGCATCGTTTGGCGACTTTATTGCTTTAAGCGATGAGGTTGATGTTGAAACGGCCAAAATTATTAAAAGCGAAGTTTCAGATGGTGTCATTGCTCCCTCGTATAACCCCGAAGCGCTTGATATGCTTAAACAAAAAAAGAAAGGCGGGTATGTGATTTTTCAAATTGATCCGAATTACATCCCTCCCGAAACTGAATCGAGAGAACTTTTTGGAATCACCATAAAACAGAAACGCAATGACCTTAAAATCACCAAAGATTTATTAAATAATGTAGTTACCAAAACCAACAACTTGTCGGAAACTATAATTGATGACCTGTTACTTGGAATGATTACACTCAAATACACTCAGTCGAATTCAATTTGTACGGTGTACAACGGACAAGTAATCGGAATTGGTTCAGGACAACAGTCGCGCATTTTATGCTCGGGCCTGGCACTTAATAAAGCTAATGTGTGGCAACAAAAACAACAACTCGACTATTCATTCCTGAATGAGTTTACCGGAATGAAACGTACGGAAACCGACCAGGTAATTGAGCAACAACGTGAGAAAGAATTTGGCGATAAGGTAATGCTGAATAAACTCGATGGTGTTTGTTTAATTTCAGACGGGTTCTTCCCTCAGAAAGACAACATTGAATTAGCCCATAAATATGGAATTAAGTTTATTGCTTCGCCAATGGGTTCTATTCGCGATCAGGAAATTATTGATACAGCTGATAAATATGGAATTACATTCATTAATACGGGGGTAAGGTTGTTCCACCATTAATTAGCGCTTGCCCGAAAAGCCCAATTTCTGAGTTAAAAAAATAAAAATCCCGGGC
>Ga0102940_1002706_pt1 | contig 10498 bp, 6 predicted proteins | sample SalPonR2_C_D1_MG_FD_78215 | JGI IMG/M metagenome (GOLD analysis project Ga0102940, IMG submission 78215) | Salt pond soil microbial communities from South San Francisco under conditions of wetland restoration - Salt Pond MetaG R2_C_D1_MG | ecosystem: Environmental > Aquatic > Marine > Intertidal...
ATGGCCGAAGATGGGGTGTCAAGGAGGCTGTCCACACTCTTTCCCAGCTGCCGCATCTGCTTGAGCAGTTCGCGCATGTTCTTTGCCCCGGCCCCGGACGAGGCCTGGTAGGTCATGGAGGTGACCCACTCCACAGCTCCATGCTTGAACAGGCCGCCAAGGGCCATGAGCATGAGGCTGACCGTGCAGTTGCCCCCCACAAAATCCTTGATTCCCTTTTCAATGCCGTGATCGATCATCGCCCGGTTCACAGGGTCCAGAACAATGATGCTCTCTTTTTCCATGCGAAGGGTGGAGGCGGCGTCCAGCCAGAACCCCTTCCATCCCTTTTGTCGAAGGGCAGGGTGGACCTTGCCGGTGTAACCGCCTCCCTGGCAGGAGACGAGGATGTCCATTTCAGCGAGCTTTTCAATGTCCAGGGCATCGTGGAGAGTCCCTGTGTCAAACCCCAGGTCGGGCCCCTTCTCTCCCGCCTGGGATGTGGTGAAAAACAGTGGTTCAAACCCCTGAAAATCGGTTTTTGCAACCATCCGGTCCATGAGAACAGAGCCGACCATTCCCCGCCATCCAATAAATCCAACTTTTTTCATTCCATACTCCGTATCTTTGTTACTCACTGTTTCGGGCTTGATCACAACGCCGTTCCCGTCACGGAACCATCAGGCCTGCGTTATGCATCCCACCCGATGATGGCACCAGGGCCAGGGAGTCTACATCTCAAGCAGTTTTTCAACAATCTGCCGGAACTCTCCGGGGACGGTTGCAATATCCTCAAAGGGACGCACCCCTTCCCTGTCTGCCCTGGCGATCTCGTCGGTTTCCGGCATAAACCCGAGGATCTCAAAATCCGGAAGGGAGTTTTGGATCAGGTCTCTGTCCTCCCGGGATCTGACCCGGTTGCCGATGACCACCACCCGTTTGATTCCGATATCCCGGCCCATTTTTCGTATTTTTTCCGCTGCCATCCGGCTTCGTTTACCGGGGTTGACCACGGCCACCAGGGCATCCACTGATCCGGAGGTTCCCCTGCCAAGGTGCTCTATTCCCGCCTCCATGTCCATGACCACCACCTCGTTCCTGGCAAGGACAAGGTGGTTCATCAATGCCTTGAGTATGGTGCTTTCCGGGCAGATGCAGCCGGAACCCCCGCTCTGCACCGTTCCCATGACAAGGAGCTTGACCCCGTCTTTTTCAATGGAGAAGCGGTCGGGGATGTCATCAACCTTGGGATTTAAGGTAAAAAAACCTCCCATGGTGCCCGGTTTTGCCCCTGTACGTTCGGCAATTAGGTCTGACAGCTCAGAAACCGGTGTAATGGGCTGGGTCTCGTCGATGCCCAGGCCCGCGGCAAGATTGGCCACGGGGTCTGCATCGATGGCTATTACTTTTTTCGCTTTGTCCATATCGGCAATGCATCTTGCCACAAGGGATGTGATGGTTGTTTTTCCAACCCCGCCTTTTCCGCCTATTGCCAGTTTTAAACTCAAGGTTGTTCTCCTACTTTGTGATCGTTTCTTTTATGGAACCCTTGTGGTCCATGTGATAGACAACATAGCGTCCCTGTTCACTGATGGTTATCAGGTCGTCCTCGATGATGGCCTGAACCTCGTACTTATCATTGATCACATCCTTGGGCATTACGAGAAAACACTGCTGGGCTTCTTCCCTGGTGCTGAAGACGGGGATAAAATCCGTGCCGGTCTTTCCATCGTTGAAACCCATGAGCTGTTCACCACTGGAGCCCGGGTTTTGAACCACCGCATAGAACCATCGATCTGTCTGATTATTTTCCATTGTGTCCATCTGTTTTTTTGGTGATTGGTCAAAAGGTAAAACAAAAAAACCCCTCTCTGACAAAATCAAGAGAAAGGTTGTTTTTCCAGCAATGTCAAGCCGTGGAAAATAAGAATATCCACCATCAGACCGGTACTTTGGGGGGCAGGGGCCAGGCTTGCATTATTGTACCTTTCGGCCATTCAGCCAAAAGGCACAATAAAACAAGCCTGACCCTGGTGGATCATTATCCTTGCTGGTGAATTGCCCTGTTGAGGCTGCTTACAATTCCAGCCACGAATCCGAGTAAAGGGTGTTGCCAAGGATTACGTTTACGGTTTTGGCGTAGTCGGTCATTTCCTTGTCAAGGCTTGACATGTCCGGCTGGTTTCCATCCATGATACCGTAGATCAGGTCAACAATGTCCTGGCGCTTACCCTTGGCAATTGCGGTGAGCTGCTCATCCAAAGGATCCGAGATCACTGATTCCATTCCGTGTTTCTGGAGCATTACCATGTATGTCTGGTTGAGGATGGGTCTCAGATGATTTGGGGGGCCGTTGGAAATATTGGACAGTCCGCAGGTGCTCCTGGCGCCGGGGGCGATGTCCTGGAGCATTCCCTGGAACTCCATCAGGCTGATGGCCTGGGGCTGCTGGATATTCACAGGGGTTACAATGCCGTCCACCCAGATCTTTTCATTGGGGATTCCCGCTTCATTGGCAAAATAGAGCAGCTCAACGGCCAGGGCGGCACGCTCGTTTTCATCCCTGGGAAGGCCTTCAGGTCCCCACATCAAGGCGATGAAATCGGCATCATACTCTGCTGCCAGGGGAACCATTTTTTCGTACCGTTCCGGTCTTGCCATGATGGAATTGACAATATGGGGTTTGTCAGCCGGTTTGATCACCTTGAGGCCCGCCTCGATGGCATCGATGTTGGATGTGTCCAGGAGCAGGGGCATTCCGGGAACCGCCTCCTGAACAACATTGACCACCCAGGGCATCAGCTCGGTGCCGAATTTTTTGGCAGGGCCGAGGTTGATGTCGATATAGTCCATGCCCTTTTCCTTCTGCATGACAACTTCTTTTTGAATGGGCTCCGGGTTCCGTTTGGCAGGGTCTGCCTCCTTGAACTCCTTTCCAATCACGGTGGAAATGACGTTCAGGCTTTCACCAAATAGTATCATTTAATCTTCCTTTATCTTGAATAGGGGTTATCAATTTGCCTTAAAGTAAACCGAAAAAAGCGAAGGGGTCAAGTATTATCATGGCATCTTCGCTTTTTTTTTCTTATTTTGCCTTTTCCTTGAGAAAAGCAGGAAGATGGGCAGCCTCTCTTGGACCCACGGTGATGGTCCATCCGGAGAGTTCTTCTTCAACATCCCCGGCAATGGCAGCAGCGTAACCCGGTATGATCAGCTCGGTGTGCTTGACCTTGTCCATGATGCCGCATTTCTTGACAAACATGCCCACATCATCCCCGCCGAATTTCCCCGCAGCCCAGGCGGTAAGAACGGAGAGTCCCTCAGAGTCTTTTATCAACAGCCAGGTGGGAACCTTGCTGGCTTCGATCTCGCCGGATACGATGAAATAGGTCAGGGCAAAATTGGTGGTCACCACCACCGGAGAGTTCTCGTCGGGTTTGCCGATCTCGAAGATGCCTTCGGTAACCGTCATGGGCCTCTGGGGATCGGTAAAGATGTTGAGTCGTTCCAGCAGAAGCGGGAACAGGGATTCGGTGGTAAAGTCGGACATCACCACGATGCCGCCGTATTTGGCAATGAACATGGCGGAAACCACCGTTTCCATGTCCAGGTTGGAGGCCATTTCACAGGGAAAGGTGATGGTGGGAAAACCCAGGGCCTTGTTGCTTGCCTTGAGGGCGGCCCGGCGGATGGCAACCTGGTCCTCCAGGGCCTGTTTGATTTCCCTTGACCCGGAATCGATTACCAGGTCCTTGAGTCCCATGCCGGTGAGTTTTTCCGTCAGGGGAATCAAAGCCTCCACCGAGTCGGCCTTAACAGCCAGGGGAAGGTCGTTCTCCTTGGCCAGGGCCCCCATGTCATCGGCATTGGCCTCGGTGGCCGCGTACATGAGGGGACGCTTAAACCCGGCGGCTGCAACGCCGGCCTTCATCACCTCCAGGTCTTCGGTCATGAGTACCAGGTTGAACTCCGATGTTTCAGCGACGAGCTTTGCAAGGGCTGCAAAGGCATCACCGCCCTTGCCGGCATCTTTTAAGGCAATGAGCTCGGGCCGCAGGTTGAAGCCTACCCTTTCATACTGGAACGCATTGAACACCTTGAGTTTTTTCTCAAGCTCTGCCGGGTCTGTGTCAGACGTGATGGTGGCCGCAAGCAGGGTGGGGTTGAAAAAGGTTTTTTCGTGCCTGTAGAGAACCGTTTCACCGCCGGTGATCTTCTCTCTGACCCCTTTACCCACCTTGACAGGGCGGATGGGAGGTGCCGACGCTTCCGAGAGTTTTTCCCGGGCCTCCTCGGAAACATAGGGGCAGGAGTCAAGCTCGGCCTTTCCCGATGCAAGGTTCATTGCAAAGGCCAGACAGGTGGGTACGCCGCACTCCTTACAGTTTGTCTTGGGAAGGAGTTTGAATATCTGAATACCGGTTAATGCCATTTTTATCTCCTTAAGTGCTTTATTTTAAACGGACCGGAAGAACACACTCTGGAACCGGTCCGCACTGCAGGGCAGTGGTGTGTAATATCTGGTGACCACTGCCCCTTTGCGTTTGAATTTTCTCTGCTATCCGATGAGGGATTCCATCTCCAGGGCAGGGTGTTTCTTCTCCTGGAGAAAGGGGAGGATCTCTTCTTCGGTCACACCAACGGTTTCGTCAGCAATCTTGTCAAAGAGGTCCGGGCATCCCATGGCCTCGGCCCTGGCATCGATGCGGTCCTTGATCTCTTCCTTGAGCATTTTGGGCATCCACACCATCCTCAGCAGTCCACCGTCACCAAGGATGAACTTGGCCTGGGTGATGTTGTGCTTGGAGTGTCCCACAAAGCCCGGTGAGGTCGCGCCGCCGCCCATGACACCGGCAAGGGTGGTGAACTTCATGCCGCAGGGGGTTTCCCCGGCATAGTCCCTGCCAACGGTCATCACGCCGTTGCATGTGGGGAGCATGGCGGCGATGCACTCGCAGCAGCCGCAGGTGGTCATGGGATCATGGACCAGGGAGTAGAAGTTGTAATGGGTCACAGCTCCCCTGGAAGCCTTGTAAACAAACTCGTTGACTCCCTTCCACTGGCCCAGCTTGGGATCCAGGCATTCGCCCTTTTCAATGGGCTGGTTGGGTCCTGTGGGGTTGATCTCATAGGAGGCCCGGCAGTCCATCCAGTTGTAGGCGCCGCAGAGCCCTGTTCTTTCCGGGCTGACCGTGCAGACATGGTTGGGGGCGAAGGACTGGCACAGGGTGCAGGAGTAATAAGTCTCCACATCCTCGTCGGTCATGCTGTCAACACGGGCGTCCCTGGAAAGGTACTCGGATCTGGCAGTGGCGGTCATCTTGTCAACATCGTCCTTTTTGGTGTAAAGGGTGACCTGGACCTTGTCAAGAATCTTGGAGAACTCGTGGTGGAACTTGGCGTGGAGGACGGTACCGATGTCCTTGAGGGTAAATCCCTTTTCAATGGCAGCCTTGCTGATGCGGACCCAGGAGATGTCCCGCTGGCCGATGTGCATGACACCCTGGATGTAGTTGACCAGATGGTGGATCTGGCGCTCCAGGATCGGTTCAAAGTCCGACTGGAACTCCCGGCCGGCAACCTGGACAAAGATACCCATTGGAAAGGTTTCCCCTTCCTTGAGCCCGTCGACATCGGGTCCGTCAACAATGACCTTGCCGTCCTCGATCTCGTTCATCTCGGCCTGCTTGACAAGCTCGGTGCACTGGGTTTTTCCGCCGCCGCACTGGGCATAGAGATCTGCGCCCCTGACACGCTCGCCCTCAAAGGCCGGACCAAAGGAGCAGGGAATCTCGATTTCAGAGACGGCCACCTTGAGTCCCCGCACCTCAACGGACCGCTGGCACATTTCATCGTGGGGAACGTTGCTGACCACATGCTCGTAGGTGCAGATACCCGTGGGGAGGATCTCGGGGATATCCGTGTCGGCCAGAGTTGGAAAACCCCAGTTGACGCAGCCAGCGGCTGCAACGCCCCATTCCGTGCCGATGTCGCCAAGGGCGTTGACAAAGGCAAAGATCCTGTCTTTGTTGTACTTGAGCATCTTCTTGTAATCCCCCGGCTGCACACCGCCAAAGGCCATGGCTGCCCGGTTGGCAAATCCCAGGGCAAATACCGCCGATGAAATGTCCGGACCGAATGGGACGATACGGGTGTTCCAGCCCACCTGGACATCGGCTTCGAGGAGTTGCTCTATCACGGTGTTGCCGTTGTGGTTGGCAGCACAGAAGATGTAGAGGGATTTCTTCTGGTAATCCTCGACTATCATCTTGGCGATTTCAGGGTTGGGGGCAGCACCGACTATGGCGGCAAATCCGGGGGCTGATCCGTCAACAAACTCAACTCCCCTTTTCCTGAGGATGGTATCGTCGGCCGGGCCGGTCCAGATCTTGCCGTTTTCTACATCGGGATCTTCATGGGGATAGTAGAAGTCGGGATCGGTCACCGCCCGGATCCCCTCTTTGATCTCATAGGCAAGGATGCCTGCCATACCGGCATCGAGAAGGGGGCCGAGAAAGGGAAGGTGGTTTTTGCCCTTTACATGGGGGGGGAGAAGTCCTCGGGCAAATTCCAGGGGTTTTTTAAGGTCTTCCAGGTTTTTGACCTTCAGCCCTGTCAGCGAATAGATAACTGGAAGGAAATATCCGGTGTTGGGAAATTCAACCTTGGTGTCTGCATTGTATGATTTGAGGGCGTTGTTTAAAAGGCCCTCTGCCTCTGATACGACTTTATATCCACCCTGAATAGCTGCAAATGCTATTAATTTTGACATCTGTTCCTCCTTCGTTGAGGATTTTTCATCATTAGTATTTGATTAAGCCTTTTTTGAATTTGAGAGGCCATTACGCCTCAAGGGCCTGGCGGTCGGCCATGTCCATGAGAACCCTGTCCCTGGCCTTGTCAATGCCAAGCTCTTTTCGTTTTTTGTCAATGTGGGCAATCATCTTCTGGGCATGCTTGATCGGATCGATTTCAAGGTCCCATTTGCCGCCGTAGGTTTTTTCAAGTTCCTTGGAGAGGTAATCGTGGAAAACCGGGGCACCCGAGGTGGGCAGGGTGACTCCGAACACCGTGTAAACCCCTGAGGCAACAAAATAGTGACCAATGGAGATGGCTTTTTCACTCATCCATTCCGGTGCACTGCCCGCGGCGGGAAGATCGCAGATGTCGTTGCCAAGCCCGCCGGCCTTGACCACTTCGGTGGCTGCCAAAAGGATACGGCTGTTGTCCACACATGATCCCAGATGGAGAACCGGCGGGATGCCGACGGTCTCGCACACCTCGGCAAGGCCGGGGCCGCAGTGGACAGCGGCCGCCTCGGGGGTCAAAAGCCCTTCCATGGCGCAGGCAATACCGTTACAGCCCGTGGTCAGAACAATGACGTCGTTCTTGATCAGCTCCTTGACCACCTTGATGTGGCCTTCGTTGTGTTTGGTTCTGGCGTTGTTGCAGCCGACCACACCGGCAATACCGCGGATACGGCCGTTGATGATATTGTCGTTGAGGGTGTAGTAGGTCCCCCTGAAGGTGCCGCCGAGGTGGTACTGGATGGATTCCACGCCGAATCCGGCCACCTGGGTGGTCTTGTAGGGCGGAATCACAACATCGGTGCCGCGGTTTGCAAAATTGTCAATGGACATCTTGACAATGCGTTTGGCATCTTCCAGGGCGTGGTGCTCGTCAAACTCAATGTGGATCACGTTGTCCTGCTCCATCTTGGCAATGGGGTGGGTGGTGATCAGTTTGGTATGGAAACACTTGGCAACATTGGCAAGGTTCTGCATGATGCACTGGATGTCCACCACCATGGCGTCGCAGGCGCCTGTGATAATGGCCAGCTCCTGCTGGAGAAAAGTGGCTGCCGTGGGGATGCCGTGCCGCTGGAGGATTTCGTTGGCCGTGCAGCAGATGCCGCCCAGCTGGATTCCCTTGGCGCCTTTTTCCTTGGCGTAGTCCAGCATTTCCTGGGACTGGGAAACGGCGACGAGGATCTCCGAGAGAACCGGCTCGTGGCCGTGGACGATGATGTTGACATGGTCCTCTTTCATGATGCCGAGATTGGCCTCGGACTGGAGGGGGTAGGGGGTACCGAATAGGACATCCTGGAGGTCTGTGGCCAGCATAGATCCACCCCATCCGTCGCCAAGGGCGGCCCTTGTTCCCTGTTTCATCAGGTTCTTGTAATCCTGGTCAACACCCATGTGGGTGCGGTGCATGATTTCGACGATTTCCCTGTCGATGTTACGCGGGATGACACCCTGTTTTTTCCACTTTTCGTAAAGGGTTGCTGGGGCTCTTTTGGCGTAGAGTAGTTCGCCTTCGGGTTTTCCCCATTCGGCCAGGGCTTTCTCGGCAACTTCCAGGGCGATCTCATCAATGTCCCTGTCCTTTTCCTCGCCATCCTCTTCAACGGTTACAGCAACCTCAAGATAGGGGGCGATGGAGAGCAGTTTTTCCGTATCCTTGATTTTGTAGGCGTCGGACTCTTTCCTTGCCGCCGATAAAAACACCTCGGCAACGCAGCGGCCGTGGTCGGAATGGGCAGATGCGCCCCCGGCGATCATCCGGATGAAGTTTCGTGCCGCGATGGTGTTGGCCGTTGCTCCACAGAGGCCTTTTCGCGTGTCTTCGCCTTCGATGCCGTCCTTGGGTAAAGGAAGCCTGCACGGTCCCATGGAACAGTTTTTACAGCAGGTTCCCTGGAGGCCGAAGTTGCACGCCTTCATGGTGACGGCCCGGTCGAATACCGTGTCAATGCCGAGCTTCTGTGCCCGGGCCAGCATTTCCTGGCTTCCCTTGTCTATTGTTGCATCAACTGGGTTTGCAACTTTCGGTGCTTTCTCTTTTTTAGCAACCTTTGCTTTTTTCTCTACTGCCATTAGAGGTTCCTCCTCATGGTTATTTTTAATGATTTTGCAGAATAATCATTTATTAAAAAAGGCATCTGTCTGGTCAATTGCTTATGATCTAAACCTTGTCTTTTCTGTGGATACGGTTGAGTCTGGCAAGAATCTTGTCAAGCTCTGACATCTGGTTGTTTGCCGCTGTCATGGTAACCTTTGCTGTTGGGGCAGCTGTACGACCGGCGGCCTGTTTTTCCCTTTCAGCGGCTCTCTTCTCTCTGATGGCGGCTTCCTCGGCTTCCCTTGCCGCCACGGCATCGGCCTCGGCTTTTTTCTCAGCATCGGCTTTGGCCTTGGCTTCCGCATCGGCTTTGGCCTTGGCATCGGCTTCCGCCTTGGCCTTGGCATCGGCATCGGCCTTGGCTTTTGCCTCGGCATCGGCCTTGGCTTTTGCTTCCGCATCAGCTTTGGCCTTGGCATCGGCTTCTGCCTTGGCCTCTTTATCCACAGCAGGGGCCGCTTCCTCGGCAGGCGCTGCTTCTTTTGCAGGGGGCGCCTGTTTGGCCGGTTCCGGTTTGGCCTCGGCCTTGGGTGCCGCAGCAGGTTTTGCCGCTTCCTTGGGGGCTGCTGCTTTTTTGGCAGGGGCCGCTGCTTTATCCGCTTCAATGGTCAGATCCGGCTCGGGAGCCAGGGCTGCAAAATCGATTTCCACATCATCCAGCTGTTTTGCAATGGGGCCGGTTTCCATGGCAGAACCACCGTCTGTAATGCAGTCGATAAAGCATTTCGTAAGCTTGATGGCTTCGGGGTGGCGCATGATCAACACGTTGGAGCCGGCCATGAGGTAGGTGATGGCACCCACGGCTTCCATGAGGATGGGACGACGTTCCGGATCGCCCAGTTCAGGGGCTTCTTCCACCGGCTGTTTGGCTTCCTTGCATCTCCAGACTTCATTGGCAAGGTTGTTGATCATGGGATTCTGGAGCTTGTCATCTCCCTGGGTCATGGCCGCCTGGTTCAACCGCTCCATCACCGAATAGGTGTACTCCAGACCGTATCCCAGTCCACCGGTTGTCGGGTCAACGATCACATTACCCAGGGGCATGCCGAGGTTTTCCAGGAGGATGTTCACCTGTTTGGCCAGGTTGACATCAATGGGAGAAGAGGAGACGACGGCGTGTTTGTATCCAAGGGCAGCTGCTCCGATGCCCTTGTGGTTTTTCTCTTCCACTGGACCGAGGATGAGATTTTCTCCGTCGCAATCCTCGGCAATTTTTTTCAAAACCGCCTCATCCTTTTCAGGAGCGGTGCAACCCCAGATGATCAGGGGCACATCAACGGCTTCGAGTACTTTTTTAACCGTGGCACTTGCCTCTGCAGGGGAGGCATCCTGGTCGTTGGGATCTATGGATTTGAGCTGGAGAACGATGATCTGTGCCCCATACGTTTCCACGCATTTTTTTGCCCAGGCCGCAGGATCCGTTATCACGTCCTTGAACGGGGCCCTGGCTGCTTCCGGCCACTCGGGGGGTTCCATGTCCCATACTTCCATGGCGATCACAGGCTTGTTGGGAGTTTCCCCCTCAAATTGATAAAACGGGTAACAGGTTTCTCCGCCGATGGTTACAGCTTTATCACCTTTTCCAATGGTGATTCCCTTGATGCCGCCGGCATAG
>Ga0102940_1002707_pt1 | contig 10497 bp, 7 predicted proteins | sample SalPonR2_C_D1_MG_FD_78215 | JGI IMG/M metagenome (GOLD analysis project Ga0102940, IMG submission 78215) | Salt pond soil microbial communities from South San Francisco under conditions of wetland restoration - Salt Pond MetaG R2_C_D1_MG | ecosystem: Environmental > Aquatic > Marine > Intertidal...
ATCGCTGATCATGCTGGCGACTTTTCCGGTGGTCGTGATCGTGGCCCTCTTTTTCGGCCGCTACATCCGGCGCATGTCCAGAAAGCGGCAGGATGAACTGGCGAATACCAATGTGATCGTAGAGGAGACTTTCCAGTCTTTCAGCGTAGTGAAGTCTTTCACCAATGAACTGTTTGAGGTGATGCGCTATTCTGGTTCGGTGGACCGGGTAGTACAGATATCCCTGCGCTTTGCCCGTATCCGGGGGCTTTTTTTTATCTTCATCATTACCATTCTTTTCGGCGCCATCTTTTTTATCCTCTGGCAAGGTGCTCTGCTGGTACAGGAAGGGGTCATGCAGGTGGGGGATTTGTTCTCTTTCATCCTGTACACGGGAATCATCGGTGCCGCCATCGGGGGGTTGGGAAACCTCTATACCGCGCTGACCGGCGCCATGGGGGCCACTGAACGCATCCAGGAAATTCTGGAGCAGGACGGTGAGGTAGAGCTGCGCGAGCAGCAACTCCGTCCGGAAGACCGGCTCAGGGGCAATATCGAATACCGCGGGGTGCACTTTACGTATCCCACCCGGCCCGATGTGGAGGTGCTGAAGGGAATCGACTTAAGTATCGCCGCGGGCCAGAAGATCGCCCTGGTTGGGGCCAGCGGAGCGGGTAAATCCACTATTGTCCAGCTGTTGCAACAATTCTATCGGGTTGATGAGGGCGATATCCTCGTCGATGGCCAGTCGATATACAATTACGATATTACGACCTACCGGCAAAATATGGCGGTGGTGCCTCAGGAGGTTATTCTCTTTGGCGGTACGATCCGGGAAAACATCCTCTACGGGCGCCCCGGTGCTAGTGGGGAGGAAATCGAGGAAGCGGCCCGGCAAGCCAACGCCTGGGAGTTCATACAATCTTTTCCCGACGGGCTGGAAACCATCGTAGGGGAGCGGGGCGTCAAGCTGTCTGGTGGTCAGCGCCAGCGCATCGCTATTGCGCGGGCCATCTTAAAGGATCCCTCCATACTGTTGCTGGATGAGGCGACCTCATCGCTCGACGCCGAGTCGGAAAAGCTGGTGCAGGAAGCACTTAGCAAGCTGATGGAGGGCAGGACATCGATCATCATTGCCCACCGCTTTGCCACCATTCGCGATGTCGATTCCATCTGTGTCCTGGAAAACGGGCAGATCATCGAGCAGGGTACACACCAGGAGCTTTCTCTCAAAGAGGAGGGCGCCTATAATGCCCTGGCCAAATTGCAATTCGAATCCATATAGGCTCCGGCTTATGAGAAGACGCAACTACCTGCAGGCTTTTGCGATCGCGCTGGCCCTCCTTGGCCTGATTGCCCTCTATGCACTGGAGTTTAGGTATTTCAACCGGATGCTCCACGCTTCCGGTCTGGTGGGCTGGTCTCTCCTGGCCGGCGCCCTTATTGGCGCCCTGCTAGGATACCGCTTCCGGCATCGTGGCGAAGACCGCGTGGAGCGGGTGCAAATCTACCTCTTCTTCATCGTGCTGACCGCCCTGTTTATGCCGCTTTTCGCCAGTCTGAGCAATCGTCTCCTGGCGATGCAGGAGCCGCGGCAGGTGCCCGTAGAGTTTGTCAAGGAAGAAGGGCGCTACGCCAATCGCTTCGGTATCCCGGAGCAGGATACCGTACAGGCGGATCAGTACTTTATCTTTTTCTATAAAGATGGAGGAATCTACCGGATAAAAAGTGAAAGCCCGCTGTATCCCGGTAAAGAACGTGGAGATACGATTACGATTCCCTTGCAACGGGGACTGTGGGGATATGAACTAGTGAGCTGGTAGCGGACTGCCGGTCACAGTGCAAAGAGACAATTATGACAACAGTAAAAGAAAATATATCCTTGCAGTCCTTCAACACCTTTGGCGTAGAGGTGCAAGCGCAATGCTTTGCAGCGGTGCGGTCGGAGGAAGAACTGCGAACGCTGTTGAGCAGGCATACCGCTGCGGTGCGCATCCTGGGCGGGGGCAGTAATATTTTATTCACGAAAGACCTGAAGGTCCTGGTGATTAAAAATGAGATTTACGGAAAAGAGCTGATCTCGGAAGCGGAGCGCCATGCGCTGGTTCGCGTGGGAGGTGGGGAAAACTGGCACGAATTCGTCCGCTGGTGCCTGGATAATGACCTGGGCGGCGTGGAGAACTTGTCGCTTATTCCGGGAACCACAGGAGCGGCGCCCATCCAGAACATCGGCGCCTACGGTGTGGAATTGCAAGATGTTTTCGATCACCTGGAAGCAGTGGACCTGGAAACCGGAGCGCTGAAAACCTTCAATCGCGATGACTGCGGTTTCGGCTATCGCGATAGTGTTTTTAAAAATACACTTAAGGGACGATACTTCATCAGTCAGGTTTTTCTTCGACTTACCAGGTCACCGCATCACGAGTTGAATACGACTTATGGCGCTATTCGTCAAACCCTGCAGGATATGGATATTGCCGAGCCCGGCATCCGGGACATCAGCGCGGCGGTGGTCCGCATTCGTCGCAGCAAGCTTCCTGACCCGGAAGAGACCGGCAATGCGGGCAGTTTTTTTAAAAACCCACTGATTCCCGTCGAACAATTGGAAACACTGCGGAAAAAATTCCCGGATATCCCTAATTATCCGGTTGGTGAACAGTTGGTCAAGGTTCCGGCAGGCTGGCTGATCGAACGGCTGGGCTGGAAGGGGCGCCGCGTAGGTAATGTAGGGTGCTACCACAAGCAGGCCCTCGTTCTCGTCAACTACGGCGGCGCTACCGGCGAGGAAATTTATACCCTCGCCCGCCGAATCGCCGATTCAGTGGAATCGACTTTCGGTATCCGGCTGGAAACGGAGGTGAATGTGTGGTGATCCCCGGCTTCAAAGATTCAGCATTTTCCGGACAGACAAAGACAATCGCAGGGTTAGATACTCAGAAATGAATATCCTTTTAGAAAAACTTTCTTTCCCCGCTCCGTCAGGGTATGATCAGTGAAATCGAGGCGGATACCTTCGTATTGTTCCAGGGCAGGGCGTTTGTGCGGGGTGATGATGATGAGTTGCGCCGTACGGCGAAAGAGTTGGTAAGCAAGAGGAAAAAGCAAGTGCGGGGGGCAAAGATGCATGGCGAAGCTGCAGATAATCGTGGAAAAGGGGCCGTGAGGGGCGAAGCCGTGCCGGACCACATCTTCGAAGGCGAGGGAAAGGCAGGACTGTTCAAAATGCTGCTGGTAGGCTTCTCCAGTAAAGGGATCACTGGCCAGAGGCAACGGATAGCCGAGGTCACGGATAACCATACTCACTTCCCCGGCGCCGCAGCAGAAATCCAGGGCCCGGCTGTAGTCTATTTGGGATTCATTTTGATGAAGCAGGGCCCTGACCTGTGGGAAATGCGGATTTTGGTATTCCCCGCCGTGCCGGCGGTAATAGGATTCTACTCCCAGTTTGCGATATTGATCCCGCAGGGCTTTCATAGATCATCCGCATTGATTTTAGCGGTTGGCGCCGGTTGCAGTGGTGCCGGCTTTCTCTTTCTCTTCCAGTTTGGCATCTTTGCGGTCATATTTTTGCACCTTGCGACGGCTCTTGAAGGGCATGTACCGGTAGGGGCGCTCCTGAAAATCTTCGACGAGGGAGTCGGTCTGCACACTTAGCTGAGTAAGCCGGTTGTACAGTTCTTCGTCTCCGAGCAATTTCCCTAGCGTACCTTCCCCTTCGTTGATTTTGTTCATGGCTATCGAGACGCCGCTGACGGCTTCATCCGCGGTGGCCAGGGTTTTGTTCAGTTGCTGAATAGAACTGTCGACGCCGGCCAGCGTCTGCCGGAGGTCAGCTTCGGCCAGCTCGCTGGTAATCTTGTCGGCATTGCCGATGATGCGGTCGATTTGTTCATTGCTGGCTTTGATATTGCCGGTGATAGAGTTCAGGTTGGACAAGGCGCCCTCGATGTTACCCGAGGAGCTGGCCAGCAAGCTGTTGAGCTGGCCGGTAGTCGTTTCCAGGTTGGCGACGGTGCCGCGCAGGCTGCGCAGGGTTTCCGCCAGCGGGCCTGTAGCCTCTTCGCTGAGCAACTCTCTGTTGAGCGTGTCAATGACGTCCTTAATCCCTGTTTTTAGCAAATCAATATAGTCTTTGAGTTCCTCTTCGCCAACCATAGAGTCAAGCAGACCTTTTCTTCCGCTGGCCAGGTAGGCGCCGCTGGGCGCACAGTTGCCTTCCGAACAAAATTGGTCAAATTCGAGCACGATTGCCTTACCGCCCATGAAGCCGGTGTCCTTGATGACGGCGCGGGTATCCTTCGGCACCCTGATGTCCTTATTGATATCAAGCTTGGTGATAACAGTATTGTAATCGTCGGGATTGAGATAGATATCGGCGACGAATCCAACCTGCAGCCCGTTGATCAAAACGGGAGAGGAAATGCTGAGCTGATCGACATTGTCGTACTCGACATAGTAAATGATAGAGCTGGAAAGTACGTTCTTGCCGCGAACGAATTTATAACCCCAGTAAAATAAGGCGATGGCAATAATAGCGAGGATAGCGACTTTAACTTCGTTTGACATGTTCCTATTAGCTTTGAAAAAGTTGGCGCAAAGGTAATGTATTCGAGCATAACGCAAAACATTCCTTACAACACTTCTTTTCAAAGAAGAGTTGAGCCGCCGATAGGAAAACCCTTACCACCCTAATTCCTGGCGTGCCTGGTCCATACTGATACGCTGATTGCCTTTGTAGGCTACGATGAAGGCATCGGTAAAACCCTGGGAGCGAAGAGCGAACCGGGCCGTCATGGCGCCGCGGATAGATTCAAAGGAACGGACCTGATATTTGTACATATTTTGCTCCTGAACTACTTCGATTTGGTAGTCGGCATCCTGCCAGCGGCTTTCGGAGGTATTCAGTGGTCGCGGAGAGGCGGCGAGCTGAACGCAGAAGTGAATTTGGCTTAGGGCGCTACCGGTACTGTTGGGTTGCCGGGTGGCTACGGCCTTGGGCTGAGCTGCCTGGGCTGGGGGTTGACTCCCCCTTACGTGTACATCATTGGTCATCTTTTGGCTGACCGGCTGAGCGGAGGTTCCCATAGTCTGCCTGATGGTGGCCGCCGGCTGCCGGTGAGCATCGGGGCGCTGTGCGTAATCACTGTGCGCAGGTGGAGCTGTATTAAGCTCCTGTTGTTTTTCTTCGGGAGCATCAGTGCTTTGAATAGGGACGCCCATACCGGCGGAAGTAGGAGGAACAGCTTGAAAAGGATCCTTCAGCACCGGGTTTTCAGGCTTGCCTTCCGGAACGGGGGGCTCTTCGGCAACTACCGCTGCTTCTTCCGAAGCGGCGACGCCTTCCACGAGCAAGCGGTATTCCTGGAAGGCTTTGAGGATAGCATCGGCCATTTGTTGCTGCCCATCGGCCGTTTTCAGGTATTGTTCTTCCTGCCGGTTGCTGAGAAAGCCCGTCTCGATAAGTACGCTGGGCATTGCCGTTTCCTTGAGGACGACGAAGCCGGCCTGTTTGACGCCGCGGCTGCGCCGCCGGGCATCTTCGTGGATTTTAGCTTCCACCCGTTCGGCGAAGAGTATGCTGTGTTCCAGGTAAGCGTTCTGATACATGCTCAGCATGATATGACCTTCCGGTGAATTAGGGTCGTAGTCGTAATTTTTCTCGTAATTATCTTCCATCAGAATAACCGCATTTTCGCGTTTGGCAACATCGAGGTTGTGCTCGGCGGTATGCAGCCCCATCACGTAGGTTTCGGAGCCGTGGGTGGCCTCACTGTTTGGCATGAAGTTGCAATGGATGGAGATGAAGAGGTCGGCGCCCGCTCTGTTGGCGATAGCGGCTCGCTCGTGGAGCGGAACAAAGACGTCCTTATCGCGCGTGAGAATGACGCGGAGGTCGGAAAAATGATTTTCCAGGGAGCTGGCCAGCGCTTTGGAAATCGCCAGCGCCAGGTGCTTCTCCTGAGAATCACCGCCCAGACATCCGGGGTCATGCCCGCCGTGACCAGCATCGATGACCACCGTTTTAATCCGAAACTCATCCTTGGCGGTTTCCCTTTCTTTAATAACTTTGCCCTCCGCCGGGGTTAAAGCAAACTCCTGGGGGCGAACAGAGTCCGCCGGGGATATCATCACGGCCGGTTCCTTAGCAATTGCTAAAGTATTGTTAAAGCCAACAACGGTGGAAGGCAAACTGCTGAGCAGGAACGTTTGTAGAAAAATTAATGTCGTCATCATAGGCTAAAGGGATCATATTCAACCCTGTAAGAACACAAAATAACGCAAATATCCAGTTGATACCAAAACAAAAACTTATATTTTTGGTGCTGCTGTGCACAGTCCGGCTCCTGGCAGGGCAGGAGGGACCTCCTTTGCCGCCAAATATTATTCCCGCCGGCGCGGATACACTGCCCCTCCGGAATCCGGCTCAGGATACCGGAAGTATTGACTTCAGCCAGGTGCGGATGTCCGAAGATTCCATTGATTTTCCGGTGCAGTACGCAGCGGTCGACTCCATGATCTCTGAATTTACCGAGCAGCGCGTTCACCTCTACGGGCAGGCCGAGGTCACCTATACCACTATAAAACTCAAGGCCGGCTATATTGTTCTCGATTATGAAACGAATATCGTGACGGCTTCGGCGCGCCTCGACAGCGCCGGGCGGCGGGTGGAACTACCCGAGTTCAGCGACGGTGATCAAACCTTTACGGCCGACAGTATGCGCTATAATTTCGATACCCAAAAAGGGATCGTCTACGACGTTAGTAGTAAGTACGAAGATATTACCGTGCGCGGCGCCCGCACCAAATTCGTCAGCGCTAAAGAAAAAGAACCCAGTACACCGGCCGACACCAGCAGTAAGGCTGGTGATATCCTCTATAGCCAGAATGCTATCTTCACTACTTGCACGCACGAGGATCCGCACTTTGGTATACGCAGCAAAAAGCAAAAGGTTATTCCCGACAAACTAGTGGTCGTAGGGCCTTCCAACCTCGAAATTATGGGCGTGCCCACCCCCCTGTGGCTGCCCTTCGGCTTTTTCCCCATCGCCAAAGGCCGCCGAACCGGACTGATCTTCCCGCGCGACTACGAGTATTCCCCAAGCCTGGGCTTCGGCATTCGCGATATCGGCTGGTTTTTTCCGCTGGGCGAGCACTTCAATCTGAGCCTGACCGCCAATATCTATCTCAAGGGAACCTGGGGCCTGAACGCCTATTCCCAGTACCGGAAAAGATATAAATACAATGGCTCGATGCGCCTCGGATATGATAACCGCCGTATCGAAAACGCAGAAGGCGTCATCGCTCCCAGAAGATCTTTCAGCATCAACTGGTCACACAATCAGGATCGCTCGGCGCACCCCACGGTTAACTTCGGCGGATCTATCAATATTCAGACAAACGGCTACGACAGAACCGTCAACAACGATGCCAACAGCGTGCTGAACGGTACCCTGAATTCCAACTTCCGTTTTGAAAAACGCTGGACCGATAAGCCCTTCAATTTCAGCGCCGCTTTCAACCACAGTCAGAATACGAACACCAACCAGATGACAATCAACTTTCCCACCCTGAATTTCCAGACGCAGGCGCTGTATCCCTTCAAGCGAAAGGTAGCTTCGGGCGGGCAGAAGTGGTATGAAACCATTGTACTGCGCTACCGTGGGGAAGCCAAGAACCGCTTTACGGCGACCGACACCACACTCTTTACTCAGCAGACCCTGGAAGATGCTCAGTTTGGCGTACAGCATGACGTCTCCACCGGTATGTCCTTCAAATTGCTGAAATACTTCAACCTCAACCCCAGCTTCAACTACGAAGAGGTCTGGTACAGCAAATCACGGAACGTCGATTTTATTGATGAACCGATCGTCGAGTTGGACACGATTTATAGTGCAGATAGCTCGCGTGTCGAAATTATTGCAGATACCTTATCCCAAGGATTCCTGGACACCATGAACGTCTACGGCTTCCAAACTTTCCGCCAGTACAACGCCGCTCTGAGTCTGAATACCCAGATCTTCGGCACCCTGCGTTTTAATAAAGGCTGGCTGCGCGGACTGCGGCACGTCATCAAGCCGAGCGTCTCCCTGGGCTTCGCGCCCAACTACCTCAATCCCGATTTGGGCTATTTCGATTTTATACCCGGCGATCTCGATGATCCCTTTAATCCCGACCGGCAACGAAGATACGGAATCTTCGACGGCTCGATATACGGGGGTCCGCCCTCCTCCGAACGACAGATGGCGCTGAACTATTCGATCAACAACATATTTGAGGCCAAGGTCTTTTCCAGAAAAGACTCCACGGAAAAGAAGATCCCCTTGTTCAACAACTTTATCATCAACGGCAGCTATAACTTCGCGGCCGACTCCCTCAAGTGGAGCCAGATCTCCATGGGCGGCACCACGCGCTTTTTTAAAGGCGCCACTACCTTCCGCTTCAACGCCCGCTTCGATCCTTACGTCACCGATGAAGAAGGCCGGCGCATCAACCGTACCGCCTTCCGCGAAACGGGCGCCCTGGTGCGTTTCGTAGGCGCCAGCGCCGCCCTGAATACCCGGCTGACGGTGAGCAAAATCCGAGCCCTCTTTCAGGGCAAGGAGGAAGAGGTGGTGGAAGATGTGCAAGAAGAGCGCCAGCGGCGCCGGGAAGAGCGCGCCCAGGCCCGGGCGACGGGGTCACAGGACTTCCTCAGTCTTTTCGAAAACTTCAGCATCAATCACAACCTGAGCATGCGATGGACCAACGATGATCCCCGGCGCGATCCCTTCGAAATTTCGGTCAACACCATTAATATTCAGGGCCGTATCCCGCTGACCAAGCACTGGGATATCAATATCGGCAGCTTCGGTTACGATTTTAAACGCAAAGACCTGACCTATCCCTTCGTCGGCTTCAGTCGCGACCTGCACTGCTGGGAAATGGGTATGAACTGGGCGCCCAACCGGAATACCTACAGCTTCTTTATTCGGGTCAAACCCGGATCGCTCGATTTCCTAAAGATCCCCTATGAGCAGAATAACATAGATGCGATCCAGGCTTTTCAGTAAAGATCACCCCCCGCCTCCCGTTACAGCGCATGGGGGGGGAGTTCATATTGACGCCCCGTTTCTTCAAAAACAACAAGAGAAGGCCTTATTCGACAACGATAGTCATTTGAATGCTTCCTGAAGAAAAGAATTCTGTAATTTTAGTAAATGATTGACAAAAACCATCTGTACCACTTAATTTTTATTAGTACCAATTATGAAGATTAAATTGATTCCGGAGGGCTTTGCCTTCCTCCTGCTTCTCTTACTGTCCGCCGCCTGTGAGGGAGAGCCGAATACCGAAGAAACACAGGAAGCAGCAAAAGACTGGACTTTGCTGCCTTTCGAAAAGGTCGACAGCCTGAATCCGGTAATGACACCGGATCCCAGCCTGACCTTTGCCTGTCCGCTCCAGCGCCAAACGCTGCGCTGGGCCGTCAAGGATGTATTCAACCCTGCTACGGTCGTTCGTGGCGATACGCTGCTCATGATCTTTCGCGCCGAGGATTCCATCGGTCGCTACAACGGTACCTCCCGCCTGGGGCTGGCCATGAGTTTTGATGGTCTGCATTTCGAGAAATTTCCCGAACCGGTCTTTTTTCCGGAAGAAGACAGCATGAAAGTCTACGAATGGGAAGGAGGCAATGAGGATCCCCGCATTGTGGAAAGCGAGGACGGCCGCTACATTATGACCTATACGGCCTACGATGGAGAAACTGCCCGCCTCTGCGTAGCCGCCTCCCGCGACCTGCGCAACTGGGATAAGCACGGCCTGGCCTTCGGCGAGGGAAAATACCGCGACCTGTGGTCCAAGTCGGGCTCCATCGTCAGCCGCCGGCAAGGCAACCGTTTGGTCGCCGAGCGCATCGACGGGCAGTACTGGATGTACTGGGGCGACAAGAATATCCACCTGGCTACATCCGATGACCTCCTCAACTGGACCCCCCTCACCGCGGACGACAGCCTGATGGTCGTCATGCCCTATCGCCCCGGCTACTTCGACAGCGATCTCGTGGAGCCCGGCCCGCCCGCCTTGCTCACCGATCAGGGCATCCTGCTGATCTACAACGGCCGCAACTACGGCCCTGAACGCAATCCGGATATCCCGGAAGGGACCTACAGCGCCGGCCAGGCCCTCTTCGACGCCGCCAACCCGCAGCAGCTGCTCAAACGCACCGACGAACCCTTCTTCCGCCCCGAGGCCGACTACGAAATCGCCGGCCAGGTCAACCGCGTCGTCTTCCTGGAAGGACTGGCGCCGTTCCGGGATAAGTGGTTCCTCTACTACGGCACAGCAGACTCCAAGATCGCAGTGGCAGTGAAATCAGAAATAGGAAACCTCCGATAGCTGATAGGGAAGTTGCACGCAAAGTGCGCAAAGCATACAGGGCAGCTACGCTGACGGAAAGGGTCGCACGCGGAGGTCGCAAAGTGCGCAAAGCATACAGGGCAGCTACGCTGACTGAAAGGGACGCACGAGGGGTTCGCA
>Ga0102940_1002708_pt1 | contig 10497 bp, 7 predicted proteins | sample SalPonR2_C_D1_MG_FD_78215 | JGI IMG/M metagenome (GOLD analysis project Ga0102940, IMG submission 78215) | Salt pond soil microbial communities from South San Francisco under conditions of wetland restoration - Salt Pond MetaG R2_C_D1_MG | ecosystem: Environmental > Aquatic > Marine > Intertidal...
ATTACGTAAGTCTCCAGTCGTTCGCCATTGTTGATATTCACAACCTGCACCTTCTCATTCTCTATAATGTTGGCAGCATCCATCAGATCTTCATCAATGGTGATACTTCCTACATATTGCAGATTTGCTTCGGTTACAGAAACCTTGTGTATTTTCGACTTTACAACTTCAATGTTCATAGCCCTATTACAAATTTTGATGGTGCAAAATTAAGAATAAAATTGAATATTATCGATTAGGCGAATGTTTCCTGCGTAAACAGCTACACACCCTACAGCCTCTTTGGCATGGGCAATATCATCAACCTCCTGCAGGCTACTTGCGTCGACTAATTCAAAATACTCTACTTGTAGATACGGATTATCATTTATTTTGTTTATCACAAATTCCCTCAACTCGTTTGCTGACGAAAAATCTGTTTGTCTCTCCTTGGCCTCCTTCAGTGTCTCGTAGATAGTCGAAGCATTCTCTCTTTGTGCTGCTGACAAACGTTCATTTCGCGAGCTCATTGCCAAACCATTGGGCTCTCTAAGAATTGGACAACCATGAATAACAATTGGCAAGGATAGAGAGGAGACCAAATATTTGATGATAGCCAGTTGCTGGAAATCCTTTTGCCCAAAAAATGCGTCAGTGGGTTTTACCAGTTCCAATAACCGATGCACAACCATGGCTACCCCATTGAAGTGGCCAGGACGTGATGGACCTTCCATAACCCTATCCAGGTTACCCAAATCGTAATGCCTATCTGCAGTTCCTTGCGGGTAAATATCTTCATATGAGGGCAAAAAAACCAGATCGCACCCTTCCGTTTCCAAAAGATTTAGGTCATTTTCAACATTTCTTGGATATTTTTCATAATCCTCGGGATCGTTGAACTGCGTTGGATTTACAAAAATACTAACAACGGTGAAATCCGTTTCCGTTTTAGCGCAATTGAGTAACGAAATATGTCCCTTATGTAAAGCGCCCATTGTAGGCACAAAGCCAACGGATTGTATATCAGCACGATTAGAACCTAACTGCTGTGTAAGTTCGTCTACAGATCGACAAATTATCATGTTATAATCTACTTGAAATTTCTAATTAAAGGCCTCATGAATAGAACACGGGCAGAATGCAAAAGTTGATGATTTTTTTTATTTTTACTAATTTTGCGTAGATTAATTAAACACCTAGATAAATGGAAAGTACTAAAGTATTATTTATCTCTCAAGAAATAACCCCCTACTTGCCAGAGACACACATGTCGAAAATGGGACGTTATTTGCCACAAGGAATACAGGAGAAGGGTCGAGAGATCAGGACTTTCATGCCCCGATTTGGCAAAATAAACGAACGAAGAAACCAGCTTCATGAGGTTATTCGCTTGTCAGGAATGAACCTCATCATTGACGATACAGACCATCCGCTTATCATCAAAGTGGCCTCAATACAGGCAGCACGTATGCAGGTGTACTTCATCGACAATGAAGATTACTTCCAGCGTAAGGCGATCTTTAAGGATGAGAAAGATAATTATTATGAAGATAATGACGAACGAGCCATTTTCTTTGCTCGTGGGGTACTTGAGACTGTTAAAAAATTGCGATGGACCCCCGATATCATTCATTGCCATGGGTGGTTTACCGGGTTAGTGCCACTTTACGTAAAGAAAGCCTACAACGATGAGCCAACCTTTGCCGACACAAAAATTGTATACTCAGTATACGACGATGACTTCCCGGGTGAACTGGATAAGAAGTTTGCACAAAAGATAAAATTTGAAGGCATCAACGACAAGGATGTTAAACCAGTCAAGGAGCCAACGTTTGAGAACCTCACAAAACTTGCCATTGACAATTCTGATGGTATAATCTTTGGTAGTGAGAAAATAAATAATAACCTTGGCAGTTTAATTAAAGAGAGTGAAAAACCAGTTTTGAATTATCATGATGAAGAAAGCTATATTGATGCGTATTCAGCGTTTTATGACAAGATTCTTGGCAAGTAGTCCAGCCTTTTTCGGAGGGCTTGTAATCTTTACCCTTACATTAGGACTACAAGGATGTGAAGAGGTAACCAGCCCGTTGGGACAGGAATTAATAAAAGAAGAGGAGAAGTACCAAGTATTAACCGATACAATATCAGTTATTGAGACATTTATTACCGATACCAGCCGGTTTAAATCATCAAATAATAAGCAAGTATACCTGAGTCATCTGCAAAATGAGTTTTGGGGCACAACGAAGGCAAGTTTTGCATCAAAGTTATCAATACGATCTGTAAAACCTGATGTTAAGGTTGACACCATTGTATTTCATAAGAATGCAGTAGTTGACTCTGCCCAACTGCACCTTGCCTTTGACCCTTACGGACCAGTTGCAAACCAACAGATACAGGTATACAAACTGGTTACACCTCTTGAAGATAGTCTTTACTCCGACTTTGACATGAAATCTCATTACTTCCCGATAGAAGTGTCGGAAGAAACAACAATTAGAGTAGATTCTACCATTAAGATTGATTTAAAAGAAGAATTCGCTCAATTTCTCTTTGATGGGGAAGAGTACTTAACAAGTTCAGATTCTTTAGAAGAAAATTTATTACCCGGAATATACTGCCAAATAACAGAACCCGCGAATAATGCAGGAATTTTCGGCATAAACCTTTCAGAGAGTGTCGGCAAAAATGAGATACGCTTATTCTATCATGTTCCTGATGACAACAAAGACACGACCTATCAATATAATTTTTGGCTCTCCTCAATTAATAGCTTATATACAGTAAAGAACAACTATGAGGGTTCAGCTATAGCCGAGGCCAAAAACAACCCAGAATCAGAAGTGGACGACCCCTTTTACATACAAGGTTTAGGGGGCGTGAAGTCCAAAATAGAGATTCAAGGCCTCGACCGTTATACAGCTGATAGCAATTATGCCATATTAAAAGCGGAATTACAGGTACCAATTGTAAATAATTATATTAAGGAGATCTACTCTCCGATTAATCAACTCTACCTGTATACTCAAGAGGAGGATGGAAGAAAGGTTCACATCCGCGATTACACAGATGGATCAACTATATTCGGCGGACAGCCGGATGATGATAACACGCATTATACTTTCAACATTACCCGTCACATTACAGACATATTAAATCAGAAAGAGGAGAACAAAACGCTTTATTTCACCCCTCCTTTTGAACAAAATCCCGGCCGTGTAATGTTAAGCGGTGGAGAAACAAAACTAATCATTACCTACACAAAACAATAATCAGATATGTGCGGAATTGTTGGCTACATTGGCGATAAGCAAGCTTATCCCATACTAATTAACGGATTAAAGAGGCTTGAGTACAGAGGTTATGACTCAGCTGGCATAGCACTTCTGGATAAGGAGGTTAATATCTACAAAAAGCAAGGTAAAGTAAGCGACCTTGAGGAATTCGCTCAAGATAGCAACTTAAACGGCAATGTAGGTATTGGACATACGCGTTGGGCTACTCATGGAGAACCCAATGACATTAATGCACACCCGCACCGTTCGAAGGAGGGACATTTTACTCTCATACACAATGGGATTATTGAAAACTATGGTCGTCTGAAAGAGAAATTAATAGACAGAGGATACTCTTTTGAGACGGAAACTGATACCGAGGTGCTCGCCAATTTGATTGAGTACATCTACTTGAAAGGAAAAGTATCGGCAGAGATTGCTGTACGACTAGCTCTTTCGAAGGTAATTGGGGCCTACGGGCTGGTTATTATGTGTAAAGATGAGCCAGATAAATTAATTGCAGCCCGACGTGGCAGTCCTTTGGTAATTGGCGTAGGACAAGACGAATACTTTATCGCTTCTGACGCCACACCAATAGTAGAATACACGAAAAGTGTTATTTACCTAAATGACAACGACGTTGCCATTTTGGGTAAGGAGGAAATGGTGCTCAAAACCATTAAAAACACCAAGTTAACGCCCAAAATTCAAAAGATTGATTTAGAGATTGGCGAGATTGAGAAGAATGGTTACGACCATTTTATGTTAAAGGAGATCTTTGAACAACCTCGTTCCATTCTCGATACTTTCAGAGGACGCATATCTACCGACAACCAAAATGTACACCTGGGAGGTCTCTACAACGCAATGCCCCAACTATTGGCTGCAAAGCGCATCCTCATTTTAGGTTGCGGAACATCATGGCATGCTGGTCTTGTGGGTGAATATTTAATTGAAGATTTAGCCCGTATACCGGTAGAAGTTGAGTATGCCTCTGAATTTCGCTATCGCAATCCGGTAATCCAACCCGATGATGTGGTGCTGGTAATTAGCCAAAGTGGCGAAACAGCAGACTCTTTGGCCGCAATTAAACTTGCAAAAGAGGCCGGCGCAACTGTGCTGGGTATTTGCAATGTGGTAGGAAGTAGTATCCCGAGGGAAACAGATGGTGGTGTTTATACACATGCCGGGCCTGAAATTGGCGTAGCCTCAACCAAAGCATTCTCGACTCAGGTAACGGTTATGGCAATGATTGCCATGATTCTGGGAAACAAGAGAGATACGCTTGACAAACAACGTTATCTGGATCTTATTCAGGAATTATCTGAAATTCCTGCTAAAATAGAGAAGATTTTGTTGCTAAATAAAGAGTTAGAAGTCATCGCCTCAAAATACAAAGACGCAACAAATTTCCTTTATCTGGGCAGAGGTTATCTATTCCCTGTTGCATTGGAAGGTGCACTCAAACTTAAGGAGATATCCTACATCCACGCTGAAGGCTATCCGGCGGCTGAGATGAAACACGGGCCTATTGCACTGATTGATGAGAACATGCCGGTTGTTGTTTTGGCCACAAAGGACAAAACATACGAAAAGATCGTTAACAATATTCAGGAAGTAAAGGCTCGTAAAGGAGTCGTAATCGCTGTTGTAAATGAAGGCGATAAGGTTATCCGAAATATGGCCGACCATACAATCGAGATTCCTGAAACAATGGAAGAGCTTGCACCTCTGTTAACTGTTGTGCCACTGCAAATTCTCTCATATTACATTGCTGTATTGAGAGGTTGTAACGTGGACCAACCCAGAAATCTGGCAAAATCCGTAACAGTAGAATAAAACATTATTATTAGAATAATTAAAACCTGCACTTAGCGTGCAGGTTTTTTTTTAAACATTTTTTTTTAGAATTTGTATCCTATTTAGTCCAACATCATCAAGAAATCTCGTACATTTGATATACCAATACGATTTCAGAAATGCCTAGTGAAAAAATATTAAAGAAACGCGAACGACAGCGTGCCAATATCATTGAAATTGCAGGAGAGATTTTTGCCACCCATGGTTTCAAAAAAACAACCATGGACGAGATCGCCAAAGCTGCAAACATGGGCAAAAGCTCGCTTTACTATTACTTTAAGAGCAAGGAGGAAGTTTTTATTGCAGTTATTAAAGCAGAGGCTACAATATTGGCTGAAAAGCTTCAGGAAAAAGTAATCAGTCAAGATATTAGCCCCATTGAAAAGCTAAAAGCCTATGTGCACGTACGAATGACTTACCTGAAAGAGTTGGCCAACTATTATGCGCTTTTAAAAAGTGATTACCTCAGCAACCTTGCATTTACCGAGAAATTGCGCAAGAATATTGACAAAAACGAGGAGGCCACTTTTCAGCAAATATTAGAAGAGGGTATCAGGAAGGGTATTTTTCAGCTTACTGGACCAAAATTTACAGCAATTACAATAGTTAATGCGCTAAAAGGACTTGAACACGCCCTTATTTTACGTGAAGAAATTTCAGAAGAGCAACTACAGGCACATTTAGAGCAGACAATAAATATCTTATTCCACGGTATACTTAAACGATAAACACCCTTATGCGAACCTGGTTTATAGGCATACTTCTTTTAGTATCGACAAACACACTAATCGCACAAGTAGAGAAAAGCTTAACGCTCACCACATGCCGAAAAATGGCTATCGAGCAAAACAGCAAAATTCAGCAAGCAAGGAAGCACCAACAAGCGCTGCAGTCTCTAACCCAATCGGTACGCACTCAATACTTTCCAAAAGCTTCCTTTACCGGAGGCTACCTGCGCACAAACAAGGATTTCCAGCTGCTAAACGAAGATATTTTTTTGCCAGTTGTACCACACGAAGTTTACCAAAATGGCATCGCCTCATTGCAGAGCAACCCCGAACTACTTCAAGAAGCGGTAGTAACCAAAGACTTCTTCGGACAGCAGGTTCCCGTTTTGGATGCAGATGGCAATCCCCTCTTCAAACAATATGCCTACCTGCCCAAAGATGAAGTTTCATTCGGGCTGCAGAACCTGTTTCTGCTCAATGTGGGCATTACTCAGCCCTTGTATACCGGAGGCAGAATCAGAACTTTGGTAGACATTGCTGAAAGTACCTCATCGCTTTTTGATGCCAAAAAACAGATGACCGAGCAAGAAGTTATCCTGCAGACAGACGAATACTTTTGGCAGGTTGTTTCGCTTCAGGAAAAGGTTAAGCTTACCAGGAAATATAAAAAGATGGTGGACAGCTTGATTTATGATTTGGAAAATTTACATGAGGAGGGCATTTTAACACGAAATGAGGTATTAAAGGCAAAGGTTAAGCGAAATTCTATAATACTTAAACTTACAAAATCGGAGAACGGGTTGACATTGGCACGCATGGCATTGAACCAGACATTGGGACTGCCACTAGATACTACTCTGGGTTTCACATACAGTTCAACAAATACACCTGCCAAGCCTAAACCCATAGAAGAACAGGAAGTTGACAGACCGGAAATTCAAATGGCAAGCCAATCGATAAAAATAGCCGATGGAGCCGTGAATCTGATGCGCGCACGTTTCTTTCCCAATATTGTCATGACAGCCAACTATTCCTTCATGAATCCAAATCCTTACGACGGGCTAACCAAATCGTTTGGCGGCGATTGGAATGTAGGCGTTATGATGACCATGCCTATATACCATTGGGGCGAAAAAAAGCACACACTTCAAGCGGCACGATACGAAAAGGAAGCTGCGGAATCGAAATACGAAGAGGTACAAGAACTTATAAATCTGGAAATTGCCAAAGCCTCGTTTAAATATGAGGAGGCACAAAAGCGACTTGAGCTGACTACTTCATCTTTGGAACAGGCAGAAGAAAACCTGAATATTACCCAGGACAATTTTGAGGAGGGGCTTGTAAGATCCACAGAGGTGCTGGAGGCACAGGCATTGTGGCAGGAGGCCTATGCCGGAAAGATTGAGGCTGAGACCGACGTCCATGTAGCTCATTCGATTTTACAAAAAGCCCGGGGACAGCTAACTGTCGAATCACATTGATTCACCTAAACAACCGATTGCAGCAGAGACATAATTTACACCAATAACTAAAAACATCGACCAGTGAAACGACTCATTCTTTCTTTATGCGTACTTTCTATTTTTGGTGGTTGTAAAAACGAGGACCCTGCACAAACCAAGCAGGCAGACCTGGCCATTCCTGTTACCGTAGTGCAAAGCAAAAGCATCCGCTTTCAACCCGAGAAGGTATATAGTGGCACAGCACTTCCATACAAGGAGGCCAACTTAGGAACAAGTTTACCTGGCAGGGTCGAAAAGATCCATGCCCGGGTAGGAGAGATGGTAGAAAAGGGTGAGCTATTGGCTGAACTTTCCTCTGAACTCTTTCTGCAAGCCCAAATTGAAGCACAAACCCTGAAGAAAGACTTCGAACGTGTTAGCCGATTACGTAAAAAAGGAAGCATAAGTCAGCAAGATTACGATCATGTGAAGGCAAAATATGAAGCTGCCAGAGCAAAAGAGTCCTTAATGCGAAAAAACGCGCAAATTAAAGCGCCGTTTCCCGGTGTTGTGGTAGATCACCTTGTTGAGGAGGGTGAGAATTTTCTCTTTGCACCAAGCTTCAAATCGGGCTACTCAATGACTTCCGGCATCATTCAGTTGATGCAACTGGACCCGTTAAAGATAAAGTTTGAGATTAACGAGAAAGATCTTCCTGATCTGAGCGAAAAAATGCAAGCCCGAATTGTTTTCGACGCCTATCCCAACAACCCGAAAGAAGGTACCATTGACTTCATTGAACCACTGCTGTCGACACAAACGCGTACAGCCAAAGGCTACATAAAACTCCCCAACAGCAAACATACTTTCAAACCAGGCATGTTTGCCAAAGTGCACATCCTGTTGCCGGAACAAGAAGGCATACAAATTCCGATGAATGCCATATACCGTCAGCCCGGCACGGGCAACGACTTTGTTTTTGTTGTACAGCAGAACAAAGCCATCAGAAAGCCGTTGAAAAGACTCAAAACAAAGGGATCTTTCCTGATTGTAAAAGGGATAAACGGAGGAGAAACCATTGTAGTTGACGGCAAGAACAAACTTACCGATGGTGATAAAGTTGAGATAAAAGAAGCGATTTAACAGATTGTTGTACATAACAAACCCCCGATAGTGTGAAACTACCCAAGTTAAGTGTAAATCGACCAATTGGAACAGCGATGGCATTTGTGGCCATCCTGCTTTTGGGACTTGTATCCCTTGTTCGGCTGCCGCTCGACATCATGCCCGAGATGGAACTGCCTACGCTTACTGTGATGACTGTTTACCCCGGAGCATCGGCCGAAGAGGTAGAGGAGCAGGTGACAAAACCTCTGGAAGAATTGCTGGCCGGAACAGAAAGTCTGAAAGAGATCACTTCGACTTCGAAGGAGAATGTCTCATTTATTGCGTTGCAATTTTCATGGGGAGCCGAAATTACCGAAGCAGCCAATAATGCACGCGACTTAATTGAACTGGCTAAGCGAAATATGCCCGACGGAGCCAATAGTCCGGTTATTTACAAGATCAACTCATCGCTATTTCCGGTACTGGTTTATGGCGTGAGCGCACAGGAAAATTACCAGGGGATTAATAAAATAATTGAGGACAAAGTCGCAAACCCCATAAAGAAGGTTGAGGGTGTGGGTTCGGTAATATACATCGGACAACCTATCAGGGAGATACAAATCAACATTGATCCCAATCGCCTGCAGGCCTACCAACTACCCATAGAACAGATAGCCACGGTTTTGAAAGCCGAAAACATCACCATTCCCGGAGGTAACATCAAGGTAGGAGAGAATGATTTTGCTGTAAGAGTCCCGGGAAAGTTCAACTCACTAAAGGAGATAGAGGACATTGCCCTGATAAATTTCCAGGATCGCATCATACGCCTAAAAGACGTGGCTACCATCACCGATTCATTTAAGGACAAGAACGAACTGGCGCGCTCGAAGAATGGCTTAGGCGTTGCCATGATGATCCAAAAGCAGAGTGGTGTGAATACCCTGGAAGTAGCCAATGGGGTGAGGGCAAAAGTAGACGAGATTCGCACCTCATTGCCTCCCGATGTGGAGATCTTTGAGATACTCAATACCGATGAGCTGATTGTACAATCCATCAACAACCTGACAAAAACCATTTGGTGGGCACTGCTGTTTGTGGCCATCATCGTATTTATTTTCTTACGTCAATGGCGAAGCAGCTTAATTGTGTTCCTCACCATTCCTTTTGCGCTCATCATTGCCTTTGTGGTGATGTTTTTGAGCGACTTTACCATCAACATATTCTCGCTTATGGCGCTTGTTATTGCCATTGGTATGGTGGTGGACAATGCCATTGTGGTGCTGGAAAATATCATGCAACATGTTGAGAAGGGAAGCCGACCCAAACAGGCTGCCATTTTTGGTGCCAGCGAGATGGGAACGGCTATCACCGCCTCCACTGCAACAACCCTCATGGTATTCATTCCCATGATTTTTGTTGGCGGCGTGGTAGGCATATTGTTTAAACAGCTCGCTATCCTGACCTCCGTAACCATGGTTGCCTCGTTAATCGCGGCCCTCTCTTTAACGCCTATGCTCTCCTCGCAACTTATTAAGGACAAAAGGGAACAAAAGGCGAAAAAATCACGATTTTACACCTGGAGTGAGCAAGGCTTCCGCAAACTGGAACATCTTTACAAAAAAGTATTAAAATGGGTAGTGCACCACCGCCGGGCAACCCTTATTACTGCATTGGCTCTATTTGCTCTGAGCCTATGGAGCGGCAAACAATTGGGCACCGACTACATCCCACAATTCGATGCCGGTGATATTGCCATTGTAATAGAGACAGAAGTAGGCACAAGTGCTGAAAAGACCGATAGCGTGGCCCAAAAGGTAATGGAGATATTCCGCCGCGAAGTGCCGGAACTCATACCTTCAACGCTATCCTCCATCACGGGCCAAACCGAAGATGGTACCTTATCGTCGGTAGGTTTCGAGGAGGGCAAAAACATTTCAACCATTCTGGGTCATCTGGTGTTGCCCAACGAGCGAGAAAGAAGCGCCAAAAAGATTGGCGACGACCTGCGACAGTATCTAAGAGAGATACCGGAAATTAGTAGTTTCAACATAACCGCAGGAAGTATTATCTCCGAAGCCATTACGGGAAATGTAAAGCCCATTG
>Ga0102940_1002710_pt1 | contig 10490 bp, 9 predicted proteins | sample SalPonR2_C_D1_MG_FD_78215 | JGI IMG/M metagenome (GOLD analysis project Ga0102940, IMG submission 78215) | Salt pond soil microbial communities from South San Francisco under conditions of wetland restoration - Salt Pond MetaG R2_C_D1_MG | ecosystem: Environmental > Aquatic > Marine > Intertidal...
TAATTAAAAATTTTGAATTACCCGGAACCTGAAATCTGGAATCTGAAATCATGAAATCATGAAATTTTGAATTATAAATTTTGAATTACAACTAGTAAGTACAAAATAAAACAAGTCTTCAAACGGCGACTGATGAATAAGTTTATACGTTTATGGGCTTATGAGTTTATAAGAAAACAACCAAAGACTTTCATTAATTAAAAATTTTGAATTACCCGGAACCTGAAATCTGGAATCTGAAATCATGAAATTTTGAATTTTGAATTATAAATTTTGAATTACCCGGAACCTGAAATCTGGAACCTGGAACCTGGAACCTGAAATCTGGAACCTGGAACCTGGAACCTGGAACCTGAAATCTGGAACCCGGAACCTGAAATCTGGAATCTGGAATCTGGAACCAGAAACCTGAAACTACTCACTCATAAGTCATTAAACTAAAAATATCCTGATCAATTAATTGCTGTCTGCCTTTCAAAGCTTCGAGTTCGATTAAAAAATTATTTTGAACGACGATACCACCGCAGATTTTAACTAACTCATTGGCTGCTTTGGCTGTTCCGCCGGTAGCTAAGACGTCGTCGTGAATTAACACATTATCACCGTCATAGATAGCATCAACATGCATTTCTATTGAATCAACACCATATTCTAGACGATAGCTTTTTTTGTGTGTTTTGTAGGGCAGTTTTCCGGGTTTCCTTACCAAAACCATGCCTGCATTCAATTTCTGAGCAATCAGTGTTGAAAGTAAAAACCCCCGTGATTCTATCCCTACAACTTTATGAATTTGTTTTTGTTTAGGGATGTTATCACAAATAGCCTCAACGCATAGATTAATTATTTGAGGTTCAAGAAATAAGGGCGTAATGTCTTTATAGTTGATACCTGGTTTAGGGAAATCAGGAACCTCTCTTATATATTGTTTAAAATCCATATGTTTTTCTGGTTTTGAGTAAATTATTGTTTTGCTATGAAATAAAATTAGAATATATTTGCAACCGCTTTAAAACCTCTGGCGAAAATCGTGAATGTTTTATAGCTTTTACAATAATACATTAATCATGGATTTATTACAATACGCTCAAGACGAATTCATAGAAAAAAAAGATTTCCCTAAATTCTCAAGTGGTGATACAATTACGGTTTATTACGAGATTAAAGAAGGGCAAAAAACACGTGTTCAGTTTTTTAGAGGAACTGTGCTTCAAACTAAGGGTACAGGTCTAACCAAAACTTTCACCATTAGAAAAATGAGTGGTACAGTTGGTGTGGAAAGAATTTTTCCAATCAACATGCCATCCATTCAAAAAATTGAAGTTAATAAAAGAGGTAGCGTAAGACGATCTCGTATTTATTACTTCAGAAAACTTACAGGTAAGAAAGCGCGAATAAAAGAACAAGTCAAAAAATAGTAAAATATCATGTTACAAAAAGCCTTCATTTTATGGAGGCTTTTTTTGTTTAACAGAGCTTTTGGAAATATCAAACATCACACATTTTTTTATTATTTTAGCGTGCTTTTAAATCAAATATATCTATGACAGATAACTCTTCCCGTATTTTTTATACTAAAACAGACGAAGCCCCGGCTTTAGCTACCTATAGCTTTTTGCCGGTTGTTAGAAAATTTGTAAACCCAGCAGGTATTTATATTGAATCAAAAGATATATCATTAGCCTCAAGAATCATCTCCTCGTTCAACGATGAGCTTGCAGACGATTTAAAAGAAGAAGACGCTCTTGCTACTTTAGGAAAATTAGTTAAGACAGCTGAAGCAAATATCATTAAACTGCCAAATATCTCTGCCTCAGAACCTCAGTTGATGGATGCTATCAAAGAGCTGCAAGACAAAGGATATAATATACCGGACTACCCCAGGAATCCCAAAAACGATAAAGAAAAAGAAATTAAAGCCAAGTATTCTAAAATACTGGGAAGTGCTGTAAATCCTGTGTTAAGAGAGGGTAATTCAGATCGTCGAGTAGCGAGACCTGTCAAAGAATATGCGCAGGAAAACCCACATAAATTAGGCGAATGGACTAAAGATTCTAAATCTCATGTCGCTCATATGAATGCAGGAGATTTTTACGGCTCTGAAAAATCAATCATTTTAAATGAAGCTGATGATGTTAAAATTCAATTGAAAACATCCAATAATACTGAGGTAAAAATTTTAAAACAGAGTACAGTTCTTAAAAAGCATGAAGTCATAGATGCTTCGGTAATGTCAAAAAAGGCATTGATTAGTTTTCTTGAAGAACAGGTAGACGATGCAAAAGATAAAGGTGTTTTGTTTTCAGTACATTTGAAAGCAACGATGATGAAGATTTCAGATCCCATTATTTTTGGACACGTCGTAGAAGTTTTTTACAAAGAAATTTTAGAAAAATATCAAACAGAATTAGATAAAATAGGTTTTAATTCTAACAATGGAATCGCTGATTTATATAATAAATTAGAAAAGCTGGAACCGCACAAAGCCCAAGAAATTAAGTCAGAAATTAATGCATTATATGAAGAAAAACCAGATTTAGCAATGGTTAATTCTGAAAAGGGCATAACCAACCTACACGTGCCAAGTAACGTTATTATTGACGCTTCTATGCCGGCAGCATTTAAAACATCCGGACAAATGTGGAATAAAAATAATAAGCTCCAGGACATGAAAGCCATTATTCCTGATAGAAGTTATGCTAAGATTTTTCAGGCCGTAATAGATTTCAGTATAACTAATGGCGCATTCGACCCGACAACGATGGGTAATGTAAGTAATGTTGGTTTGATGGCTCAAAAAGCTGAAGAGTACGGCTCTCATGATAAAACCTTTGAAATAAGTGAAGACGGTATTGTAGAAGTTGTAAATCAAAACGATGAGGTAATTATTTCACATGAAGTTGAAGCAGGTGATATATGGCGTATGTGCCAGACAAAAGATTTACCGATACAGGATTGGGTGAAGTTGGCTGTTACCAGAGCAAAACAAACAGGTCTTCCCGCTGTATTCTGGCTGGATGAAAACAGAGCTCATGATGCCAATTTAAAAAAACAGGTCAAGACATACCTTAAACAGTACGATACAACAAATTTAGGTATTCATATCATGAACCCTGTAGAGGCTATGAATTATACGCTTGAACGGGTTAAAGCTGGTAAAAATACTATATCTGTAACAGGAAATGTACTTAGAGATTATCTCACAGATTTATTTCCAATACTCGAGTTAGGCACAAGTGCAAAAATGCTTTCAATTGTGCCACTTCTCGCGGGTGGTGGCTTATACGAAACCGGCGCAGGCGGCTCTGCACCCAAGCACGTGGAACAGTTCTTACACGAAGGACATTTGAGGTGGGATTCATTAGGAGAATTTTTAGCGCTAGCAGTTTCTCTTGAAGATATCGCCGAGAAAAATAATAACCACAAAGCAAAAGTTGTAGCAGAGGCTTTAGATTACGCCAATTCACAGTACTTAAAACAGGACAAATCTCCGTCCAGAAAAGTGAATGAACCGGATAACAGGTCAACGCACTTCTATATTGCTAAATTCTGGGCTGAAGCCTTAGCAAGTCAAGATATCGATGAAGATTTACAACTGCAATTTAAATCTATTTATAGAAGATTAAATGAATCTGAAGCTGAAATACTTCAGGAATTTATTGATGCTCAAGGGAAACCAGTAGATATCAAAGGGTATTATAAACCGGATGAAAAGCTAGTGACTAAACACATGAGGCCAAGTAGTGTATTGAATTCAATTATTGATGCTTCATAATAAGTAATATACTTGCTTTTAAAAGACATCAGTTTATTATAATTGATGGCTTTTTAATCAAAAAGAATTCCTCTAAGTTTTGTCTAAACGATAGTTCGTTTCAAAAAATTATGTATTAATAAGCACCTATGCCATAACTATTGAATCAAAAACCTAGCTATAATAATAATCTTTTAAAACCTTATCTGATGTTTCTTTGTTTTTAAACACATCAAAAGTTTTCCCTTGTGTTCTAAAAGCACCTAAAATATTGGCGTATTGAGCAGCTTTCTCTGGGCTATCATAATAGCAAAATCCATAAGCTAAACCACCGGCAAAACTGTCTCCACAACCTGTGGTGTCAATAACATTGTCCATTTTCATAGATTTGGTAAATGTTTTCTTTACGTTACCGGCACCATCCAAGGTATAGTGTACACACCCATCTGCATCCAGTGTAACATAAAGATGTTTGGTTTTATGTTTTAACACAAAAGCAGCAAACTCATCTAAGTGGTCTCGTTTACTTTCATCATAAGACACCATTTCTTCTAATTCATACTCAGTTTTAAACCAGCAACATTGCGACTCTTCTAAATTCATTTTCAAAACATCAATGTATGGTAACCATTGTTTAATTTCTATCCAAAATCGTGTTAACCTGTCTCCTTTAACTGTTACGCATGTCGTAGGCCCATGAGCGTCAAAAATGACAGTAGCTTTAGAATGTTTTTTAATGTATTTTAAAGTTTGCAAAGGGACTTCAAAATCTGTAATGGGTACAAATACAAAAGCATCGACGCCTAAAAACGGTTTTACATCATCAGGTAAAACAGGCGACATAAAAGCAGTTTGCTTTTCTATCCTGTTATTTTGGTCAACAAAGTCAAGAAAGATAGAGGTTCCTCTATCATTTTTACTGGAAACACCTTGGGTATCTATAGCCGGATATACCTCTAATAAAGACCTTATAGAGTCATCGTCCTTTTTATGAATATGTGAGATTGGATACACTTTTCCATCAGTTTCCATTAGCCTCGCCAAGGCTATTGTAGGATGAGTAATACAGCCATATTTTTTAATAACTTCATTTTGATGGGTGTTTATTGTATCTCTGGGGATAGGACCTGCAACTGCTATTTTTTTCATATATTTATATTCTTTTTAAATTTAAAAAATATTTATAAAATGTCAACACTTTAAAAAAATTAAATTAAAAAATTACCTTTAAAAATTCTAATTTATACTTTAATTAGAAGACCAGCTTTTGATCTATAAAAATTCATAATACTAGTTATCAAGTAGGCGTCAAAATTGGATGTTTAACTTATTTTAAATTTTTAATAGTTAAAACCAATTTATGCTTAATAGTCGAATAAATTCTACGAATAATGTTCAAAAAATTAACAATGGCTGTATAAAATAATTTTCATAATTTAATAAAAAATTAAACTTAAAATAACCTAACATGAGTAAAGTTAAAAAAGAAGATTTATCAAGGAGAAAATTTCTTCAAAACATAAGTTTAGCGACTGCTGGAGTTTCAATAGTTCCAAGTCATGTTATTTCAGGGCTTGGTCATAAAGCTCCAAGTGATAAACTCAATATTGCGGGTATTGGAGTTGGTGGAATGGGACGTAGCAACCTTAGAAATATGAATTCTCAAAACATTGTAGCCCTAGCAGATGTAGATTGGACTTATGCCAAAAGGTGTTTTGATGATTATCCTAATGCAAAAAAATATAAAGATTACCGAGTTATGCTTGAAGAAATGGATAAGGATATTGATGCTGTAATGATCAGTACGCCAGACCATACCCACTACGTCAGTGCGAAAGACAGTATGTCTGCAGGTAAGCATATTTATTTGCAAAAACCCCTAACCCATTCTGTGTATGAATCTAGAAAATTAGCTGAATTAGCAAAATCTACCGGAGTAGCTACTCAAATGGGAAATCAGGGAAACTCGTCTGATGATATGCGTAAAGTTTGTGAATGGATTTGGAACGGTGAGATTGGAGAGGTGACGAAGGTTGATGCCTGGACCGATAGACCAATTTGGCCACAAGGCTTGGAAAGACCAACTGAAAAACATGCTGTACCAGACACGCTTGACTGGGACTTGTTTTTAGGTCCTGCAAAAGAACGGCCATACCATCCAGCGTATACTCCATGGAATTGGAGAGCATGGTGGGATTTTGGTACAGGTGCTTTGGGAGATATGGCGTGTCACATCATGGATCCTGTTTATAAAGCCCTTGAGTTAGGGTTTCCTTACGCTTTTGAAGCCAGTTCTTCCCAGGTAAATACTGAAAGTGCTCCAGTATCTGAAAAGGTGACCTATTATTTTGGTAAGAGGCCAAAAAAAGGGCGTGTAAATATGCCGGCAGTAGAATTTACATGGTATGACGGTGGGCTGAAACCAGATAGACCCGAAGGTTTAAAACCTGGCATGTATCCCGGTGACCAACAAGGTTGGGGCGGTGCCATTTTTTATGGCACTAAAGGAACACTAATCTGTGGAACCTATGCTATGAATCCATTTATAATTGGTAGAGAAGACAATCCACCACCAACAACCGGAGTATTACGAAGAATACCTAATGCGATGGATGGTGGTCATGAAATGGATTGGGTGCGTGCAGCGAAAGAAAAAAAGAAAAACCGATTAGAAACCAGTTCAAATTTTGCCTATGCAGGCCCTCTTAATGAAGTTGTGGTGGCTGGCAACCTGGCCGTTAGACTACAGGATTTAAGAAGAAAACTAGAATGGGATGCTGAAAATATGAAAATAACTAATATTGGAGACAGCGAAGAAATTAGAGTCGTAAGCACTGATAGTTTTAAAGTGATAGATGGTGACCCTAAGTTTGATACACAATATGAAACTATCAATGCCAAAGCCGCAGCTGAAGAATATGTCAAACATTCTTACAGAAATGGCTGGTCATATTAATATGAAAATTTTGAAAGTTAAAAGAATATTATAAATACTAAAACCTAAAAATTAAATTTAAAAAACTCAGAACAATGAATAATTCAATGTTATATCTCTTTGCAATTACATTACTAGTGTTTTCATGCGGTAAAGAGAAAAAAGGAAACAAAGAAGTAAACGAATCAGAATCAAAAGAGGTTGCTGAGAAAGCAGATCAATCAAGCAAAATGAATTCATCAAAGCCTAATACCTTATCAGAAAAAGAAAAAAAAGAGGGATGGAAATTACTTTTCAATGGAAAAAATAGCGAGGGATGGAGAGGCTATAATACAGATGTCTTTCCCAGTGACTGGAAAGTGCAAGATGGGACTTTCTTTATGGCTGGTTCAGGAAGAGGAGAAGCTGGCTCAGAAAATGGTGGGGACATCTTATACGACGAAAAATTTGACAATTTTCATTTAAAATTACAATGGAAAATTTCTGAAGGAGGAAATTCAGGAATTTTTTACCTGGGTCAAGAGTCTGAAGAGTTTGACTACATTTGGAAAACTGCTCCAGAAATGCAAGTGCTGGATAATGATAAGCATCCTGATGCCATGTTAGGAACCAATGGCAACAGAAAAGCCGGCTCTTTATACGACCTTTATCCAGCCGATCCGCAAAACGTAAAACCTGTTGGCGAATGGAATGATGTTGAAATTATTGTTTACAAAGGCACTGTTGTACATAAGCAAAATGGCGAAACAGTTGTTGAATACCATTTATGGACACCACAATGGGAAGAAGATGTAGCCGAAAGTAAATTTCAGGGTCTAAATGAAAACTGGGCAGATGTTGCCAGAGAAGGTTATATTGGTTTGCAGGATCACGGTGACGATGTTTGGTTTAGGAACATCAAAATAAAAGAATTATAGTACATCACATGCTATTAAGTCTATTGATTTGAATTACTAATTGAATATAACAAATAAACCAAAAAGTAATTACATATATAAAAAAATCCCCATCTTTTGATGGGGATTTTTAATAAACTTATAAATGCTTTTATTTTTTCTTAAATTTAGAATATTTATTTTTAAACTTATCAATTCTTCCGGCGGTATCAACGTGTCTGGTCTTGCCTGTATAAAAGGGATGTGATGTTCTAGAAATCTCTAGTTTTACTAATGGATATTCAACGCCATCTACTTCTGTTGTTTCTTTTGCTTCTGCTGTAGATTTTGTAATAAATATATCGCTGTTAGACATATCTTTAAATGCGACTAATCTATAATTTTCAGGGTGTATGCCTTTTCTCATAGGTATTTGATTTTGGGATTGCAAATATAATAATTTATTTGATAAAAAAATGAACTCGATTAATTAATTTTATTTAGCCTTCAAGCCTTTCAGGTAATAATTGTACAATTCATCTGCCGCCCTAAAAGAAGACATCTTTTGTCCTTCAATTTGTTTTAGTTTTTGTTCTAATTCTAACTTTAGTTTAGGGTTTTGGTAAAAATTATTTTTTAATTTCTGATTTAAGCTATCAAATAACCAAAACTTCTGTTGATTAAACCTGTTTTTTTTAAAATAGCCATTAGAAGAGGTTATTTTTTTGTATTCCATCATCATTTCCCATACCCTAACAATACCCTTTTCATTTAAAGCAGAAATACATTTAACTTTAGGAGACCAAGTGCTTTCTTTTTCCGGGTATAAATGCAAAGCTTTTTGAAATTCCATTTTGGCTTTTTGAGCAGCTCTCAGATTTTCACCATCGGCTTTATTAATCAAAATAGCATCGGCCATCTCGATTATGCCTCGCTTTATGCCTTGAAGCTGATCTCCCGCCCCTGCAAGTTTTAAAAGCAGGAAAAAATCTGTCATACTGTGTACCGCAGTCTCACTTTGTCCTACGCCAACGGTTTCTACCAAAATGACATCATAACCGGCGGCTTCACACAAAATAATACTTTCTCGTGTTTTTCTAGCTACACCCCCTAGAGAGCTACCGGAAGCTGTTGGCCTAATAAATGCATTATTTTCAGTGACCAAAGCCTGCATCCTGGTTTTGTCGCCCAGAATGCTGCCTTTGGAAATAGAGCTCGATGGATCTACAGCCAAAACTGCAACATTTTTACCCAGGCTTATCAAATGTTTCCCAAAAGATTCAATAAATGTACTTTTCCCCACACCGGGAACTCCGGTAATACCAATCCTAAGGGAATTACCAGATTTTGGTAAACAGGCTGTGATGAGCTCATCAACTATGTTTTGATGTCTTGGTTGTTCGCTTTCAATCATTGTAATAGATTGACTTAGCGCAACTTTATCTTGGTTAAATAAGTCTTTTAAAATTTGTTTTGAAGATAAGCTTTTTCGTTTTTTTAAGCCTTTCTGAAATCTTGGATTGATGTGATTGCTCACTTTTTTTATGATTTTGTGGAATTTAAAGATACAGGAACTACAATATCATCCCAAGCTAAAAACATATGGACTGTACCAAATTGTTCATTAAAGTAGATTGAAAATTGTTCTACAGTTTTAAGGTTTATAGAAATAGGGACTTCAACTTTTAAAACATCAAATTCTTCAATCCGCGCAGCTTTGCCGTCAGAAAAACTTACACCCCAGTTATACATTTTTTCATTGAATATAATGACCCATGACGTTTTCTTTGGAATAGTCCATAATGTATATTTACCTGCTTTCAGTTTTGATCCCTCAATGCTGAGATCATGATTGGTTTTAAAAGTCGTTGCCTCATTAGCACCAGTTCTCCAGACTTCGCCGTAGGGCACTAAACCGCCAAAGATTTTTCTGTCTTTTTTATAAGGCCTGTTGTAAAAAACTTCAATTTTAAGGCTGTCCTGTTCAAAAACCACAAGTTCTTCCGGACTGTGTTTTTTAGTATTAGATTTCAAAATAAAATACCCAGCTATAAAAGCAATGATGAGACCTGCAACTACAAGGAAAGCTATTTTTAAGGCTTTAGGCATTTTTTGGTGGTTTTAGTTCGGAATCAAATATACGTTTTTTAATGAAACTCAACTTTGAAAAATAGCAAAGCTATGCATTCAAAGTTGTTAGTTGAACCTGCCTGCTGTATCGAAAAGCTCAATGACCTTCATTAAGGCAGGCTAATCCCACTTTTGCGAGATCTCGTGTTTTCACTTCCTCTCGACTCAAACTCAAATATAAAAGCTTAGCGCACTTCGACTAGGGCTCAGGGCAACGTATGAGTATTAAATATTTTATTTCTAGAGTTTAATTTCAATAAAATAAGTTCATCAAATATGGACGAATCGTAATTTTATTATATTTTAGTTATTTGATAATTATCATGATGAAATTAGACACCAACCCAGTCGATCCTAAAACTTATATAGATTTATACCGCAAACTCATAAAGCCAAGATTAATTGAGGAGAAAATGCTTATTCTGCTTCGGCAAGGCAAAATATCAAAATGGTTTAGCGGTATTGGGCAGGAAGCCATAGCAGTTGGTGTAACTTCTGCGATGCAAAATGATGAGTACATTTTACCTATGCATAGAAATCTTGGGGTTTTTACGACCAGAAATGTCCCTCTAGACCGATTGTTTAAACAATGGCAAGGCAAGGCAGGGGGGTTTACTAAAGGCCGTGACAGGAGCTTTCATTTTGGCTCTCAGGAATATAAGATTATAGGAATGATTTCTCATTTGGGTCCACAACTGGGTATTGCCGATGGTATTGCTTTAGCGCAAAAACTAAAAAAAACAAACAAAGCTACATGTGTTTTTACCGGAGACGGAGGTACCAGCGAAGGTGATTTTCA
>Ga0102940_1002713_pt1 | contig 10485 bp, 9 predicted proteins | sample SalPonR2_C_D1_MG_FD_78215 | JGI IMG/M metagenome (GOLD analysis project Ga0102940, IMG submission 78215) | Salt pond soil microbial communities from South San Francisco under conditions of wetland restoration - Salt Pond MetaG R2_C_D1_MG | ecosystem: Environmental > Aquatic > Marine > Intertidal...
AGCGGAGATCAATCGGAACCGATGGGCCAAACGCTGGCGCAAGTCAACACGCTCCTGCAAGAGGTAGAAACAACCCTGGTTGATACGCGGGAGCAGAGCAACCAGATTCTCGCCAGTACGGCCGTCATTGCAAGTAACTTTGAAGCCACATCGCAAGAGCTTCGTGATCCTACCGGATTGGTTCCGCGATTGCTGGATGCCGACGGATCGATCACTACCTTTCTCAACGATAACAATCGGCTCTACAACGAAGTGGAGCAGATGCTGATAAGCGTCAATGCGTCCCTGGACGAAGTGAACCAATTTGCCGGCTTCATCAATGGCACGCAACCGCAAATCGCCGGACTCCTTGAGGAAACCCAGAACGCACTGGTATCCGGCCAGGATGTTCTCGAAGGTCTTAGCAACAACCCACTTATTCGCGGGGGAATCACCCGCGAACTGTCGCAACCCACCACCTTTCAGAGTTATCGTGATGGCCAGTTCTAAACGTTTCACCGCGCCCCTGCTCGTCCTGCTGGCAACCGTGGCGATAGTGGGTTGCTCATCCGCACCGGATCCGCCGGAATACGAGGTGGAAACCAAGAATCGCGCCTCACAATTGGCGGAATACGGTAACGCGCGCTTCGAGGCGGGAGACTACGAGATGGCTCGCCGGTTCTTTGAAGAGGCGCTCCGCGAGAATATCTCCGTCGACCACCTTCCCGGGATCGCCAAATCTCACAACTCGTTATCCCGAGTGTACGCGATCACCGGTAACGTGGAGCAAGCAGCGGAACGGGCGGAATTGGCGCTGGAATTTGCCCGCATCGCTGATGATCGGGAACAAGAAATGCAGGCTCACGTCAACTTAGGGGAGGTGGCGCTACGCAATGGGGAAACAGATGCGGCTCGCGCGGCGCTCGAAGAGGCACAACGAATTGCAGAAGAGCAGGATGAACCGTTAGACCCCATTCTTCTCCACAATTTGGGTACGGTGTACGCGCAGTCCGGTGATCTTGACCAGGCCGAAACGTACTTCGATCAGGCACGCTCAGCCAACGAAGAAGCGGGGAACTGGCGCGAGCTGGCCAGCAACTACTACATGCTGGCGTCGATCGCATCGCGACAAAACGACTTTGAGACGGCGCAGACACGGGCGGAATCGGCGTTGGAGTCAGATAAGCGAGCTGAACACGCTCCCGGCATCGCTGCCGATCTGTTTGCCCTCGGAAAGATCCGGGCTCGCCGCGACGATGATAATGACGCGTATCAGTACTATTTGCGCTCGCTGCGGGTATATCTCGCGGTGAACGATGCTCGCGGGAGTGCTGAGGTACTGGCGGAACTCGAGACTACGGCGGCGCGGCTCGGAAAGGATAGCGAGGCGGAAGAGTTTGGAGCTCAGCGGCAGCGCATTCTGGAGGCGATTCAGTGAATGCGCCACACCTCACCATCCTGAGGGGGTATGTGCGTCTCGTGCGCGGCCTACTCCGTATTGCACTGTGGATCACGGCTTTGGGAGCGCTCAGCGCGCTTATCACGCTGCCCTTATGGTTTGCCGCTTCGACGTTTCCCACCGCATATACGATCCTCGCCTCTCTCATGGTAGTGGTGGGAGCAGGTTGGCTCATTGCAGGAGGGCGCCGCCCCACCGGACGCGTCCTCATGTGGACCGGAAATCTGATCATTCTACTTGCGGGGATCGTAGTCGGGGTGCCCGCTCTCATAGTTGTCGCCTGTGTACTTGCCTCCGGCATGGTCGCCCATCGTCTGACATGATAGCGTTCCGGCGTATTCGAGGCGCCGCATTGGCGGTGGCTGCTGTGTGTAGTTTGGCTCCCATGAGTGCTGCCCAAACACCGATGAGTCGCTTAGACCGGAGTGACCCCGTCTACGTCCAACACCAGAACATGGTACAGCGCGCCAATCAGCCGCTCATTCTGTTTTCATACATACCTGCCGCCGATGAAGACATTTTTAGCATCGCCGCCCGGGTACAGCTACCCTATGCCACGATCGCATCCTTGAACCGTCTCGATCGTCCTCACCTCCCCACGGGTGAACAGGCGATCCTCATCCCCAATAGACCAGGCCTCTTTGCCCCATCATCCGCAGGCACGGCGCTGGAACGGCGCTTGCTATCACGCATTTCCGAGCATACCGATGCGTTCGAGGTAACGATTCCTGATTCGGACGAACTGACAACGTTCCTCTTTGCGCCAGCATTGGACTTTTCCCAAGAAGAGCGTGATATTTTTATGCAAGGTGGGTTTGTGCACCCTATTGGTGGAGGGGCGGTATCATCACGCTTCGGATATCGGTATCATCCATTTTCCAACGCGCGGCTCTTTCACGCGGGGATAGATTTCGCCGTTGATTTCGGCACGCCAGTATATGCTGCGGCTGATGGTGTGGTTGAATCTATCAGCCGTGAACCATTACTGGGCCTCTCAGTAGTGGTAGCGCACCGCGGGGAATACCAGACCGTGTATGCTCACCTGCAAGAGACGCTGGTCGCGGTGGGGGACCAACTGAACGAAGGAGACCAGCTGGGCTATGTGGGGAGTACGGGTATGTCTACTGGTCCCCATCTGCATTTCGAGGTGAGATACCAGGGCGTACCTCGGGACCCAGAGCGATACATCCTATGGGAATAACGATCGGATCACGACAACTCGCTATCCTCTCGCTGGCGGTTCTGGTTCTGAGCGCTACTGCGGTCGATACCGTCGGAGCTCAAAGCTTCCGCGGAGAGGTGAGTAGCCGAGACACGATTACCCCGGGTGCCACGATAGAGCGAACCATTTCATCGGGAGATGTCTTGCTCGTTCATGTCGACCCCGCCGGTCGTCGATTTATTGCCGGCCTTGAGATTACCGTTGAGACGGCCTCCGAATCGATCACGCCAGGATCGTTTTCCGCGGCGGTCTTTGGGGCGGTGGATCCCCCTGACGCCCGTGGGGTTCAAAACCTGGCGGGACAACGTCTGCAAACTCTGCCCCTTACCGACCCGCGACGGCACCAGCTCTACGTTCCATTCGGTGTAGATAATTCCTCCGATCTCCAGGACAACGCAACGCGTCCCGTAGACCCGGGTATCGGCGATATTGCGATCCAACTCGTTCCCATTATGAAAGGGATGGATAGCGCTGCGCTATCGGCAGCCTACTCGGTGAGAATCGTGCCCCGGTTGCGGCCGATTGGAGCGGTGCGCGTGGTCCTTGCAGGTGAGGAATCGCTTCTCTCGCAGACCAGAGCGGAGCTCCAGTTAACCTTGGGTGGCGATGAGATTGCCCTGGATACGGTGGTGGAACGCGCTCCCGGCATCTATCGCCTTGAAGCGGAAGCTGGTGACTTCCTCGACACTACATCGGGTGTCGGCGTTGAACAGGGGCGCCTTCGAGAAATAGTGCTGGAGCCACGCGAGCCGGTTGCCATGATACGGGTTTCCGTACCTACCGTCGCGGAAGTATATTGGAATGGAACCAGGTTGATTGATCAGAATCCGTTCACCGCGCCCCCCGGCGAGCACGCGATTATGATACGACTGGGCGATTTCACCGTCAGTCGCAGAATTGCGGTAGAAGCGCACGAAGAGTATGAGCTTGCCATCGACCTTGATATTTTGCTCAAACAGAACTAAACCTGGTGATAGATGTGACGATAATGTGTGTATCGGTGGCGGAGATAGTTCCCCTCCCAGTTTACTATTCTTTGTAGCCGATACTCTGGCCGGTTCTGCCGAACCGGCCTTTTTTTTATGTTCTCACCATTCTGTTGACAAACGTGACTGTACGTCCGTAGAGTGCCACCATGACCAAGAAATGGCGGGTGATCCTAATCGTGCTGTTCGCTGTGCTCGCCTTAGGCACGGCGGCCGTTGGAATCGCCACAGGTGTGGCTGTTGCTGCCACCACCAATATAGAAAGCCTCGAGCGGATCGGTGAGCAGCGCTCTGCGCTTCCCTCACAACTGCTCGACCGCAACGGGCGCCTCATTACCGAATTTTTCTCTGAAGAAAATCGAGAACTCGTCAGTATTGATGAGGTGCCCCGGCACTTGATATACGCACTTATCACGCGCGAGGACCAAACGTTCTTCGAGCATCGGGGCTTCAGTGTCCGCGGAACAACACGAGCCGCCTGGAACGTGCTCACCAATAATTATTTCTCCGGTGGTTCCACAATCACGCAACAGCTCTCCGGACATCTCTACGCTGACCGCAACACTATTTCAATTCGACGAAAACTGGTGGAGTTGTGGTGGGCATTTCAGATGGAGCGGCATCTCACAAAATACGAGATTCTGGAACAGTATCTGAACCGCATGTGGTTTGGACATGGCAATTACGGTGTCGAGGCGGCTAGTCAGTTCTTTTTCGGTCACTCCGCCCGCGATCTCACCATCGCTGAGTCTGCTATGCTCGTCATTCAGCTGGCAAATCCGTCTTTGTACTCTCCAATCCGGCGGCCAAATGAAGCGCGGCGTGTTCAAAAAACGATTCTGGACCAAATGGTGAACGTGGGATACGCCACCCAAGAGCAGGTCGATCGTAGTTTCGATCAGTACTGGGGTAACTACGACTTCACCCGATCGAATACTTCCACCGCCTTCTTTGAGCGGGAAGACCGGGCGCCGTACTTCTCGGAGTATGTACGGTTCCAATTGGAAAACCAGTACCTCCTGGGAAGCCTTGATATCAATCGTGATGGGTTTGTTGTTCACACCACCCTGGATTTGGGGTTTCAAGAAGCCGCTGATCGCTACATGCGAGCCGGTATCGCCCGTGCCAACAGCATCTATCAGCAAAATACCGCCACCAGGGTAGACTACGGGTCGGACCTGGTACCGATAATCGACCTTTTATCGCTTACCTTCAACGTATCGGATCTCCGCGTGGGCGATGCCAAACGCCGTCAGGCCGCCCAGCAGGCGTTTGATGACGACCTCAACCCTGTCATGGAGATGGTGACCCTTATGTTCGCCCCCAGTGAGCAGCTGGGACTACGCCATGCCACTCGAATGTCCTACTCCCGCAGTGAGCGACAGTCACAGCGAACTACCGTACAGGGTGCGCTCATTACCCTCCAGAATGACACCGGTCATATTACCGCGATGGTGGGTGGTCGAGAGTTCGAGACCCGCAATCAGTTTAACCGCGCCGTGGATGGCTCACAGACACCAGGTTCATCGTTTAAACCGCTGTATTATGTGGCAGGAATTGAAGAGCGTGAGATCACGCCGGCAACGATGCTCTACGACTCTCCTGTAGTGTTTTGGAATGATGATGGAACACCCTACACACCGGAGAACTACCGCGGAGAATGGGTTGGTCCGGTGCTTGTTCGCTACGCGCTGGCCCGTTCTATGAACGTACCGTCTCTCAAGGTTCTTGATCGGGTGGGTTTTGACGCTGCCCTCCAGACAGCCGGCGACTTGCTCGGCATACCTGAGGCAGAATGGGAACAGCGCAACCTGGTACGAAAATACCCGGTGGGGCTCGGCGTGGTTGAAGCCGCCCCTATAGACATGGCCCGCGCCTATGCAACCCTGGCAAACCAAGGGCGCCAAGTGACCCCGATATCCGTGCGGTATATCGAGGACCGTTCCGGTCGAATTATTCTGGAACCGGAGGCTGACTTCAGGCGTGAACAGCGAAGATCCGGTGGCCCCGCCCAGATCGTCAGCCCCCAAGCGGCATATGTTATAACTGACATTCTTCAAACCGCCGTGGAGAGCGGCACGTTACGCTACGCCCGGACCGTAGCAGGCGGTTTCGAACAACCTACCGCCGGAAAGACCGGAACCACTCAGAACTGGGCTGATGCCTGGACACTGGGCTTCACACCCTACTACACCACCGCGGTCTGGTTCGGTTTCGATCGTGGCGGCACGAACAGTCTCGGCGTCAACCAGACCGGGGCGGTCACTGCCGGACCAGTATGGGCCCAGTACATGCGCGATATCCACGAGGGACTTCCGGTACGCGAATTTGTCCAGCCCGACGGAATCGTTCAACTGGAGGTCTCTACCCGGTCGGGACTGTTACCCCCGGCTAATTACAGCGGAGGAACGGTGGAGGAAGTGTTCATTGCCGGTACTCAGCCCACCGAGTTCGACCAGCGGGAACAATTCGACCGCCAGCAACAACCGGTTCTGGTCCAGCGACTTCGTACCAGCCTGGACAGCCGGGACTTCTCCCTGGATGGTTCTTCCGCCGCGGCCCCGCGCCCGAGTTTAGACCTCGATTTGGACACATCGCGGTTTGACTCGCGTCTCCGCGAATCCAGCCGTGAATTCGATGACGAAGCGGACGCAAACGGTGACGAGATAACTGATGAACAAGACGGGTCGGACACCGATACCGTATCGGATGAAGCCAATGGGGATATCGGCCCTGACCAAGATTCAGACGATGGCGAGGGGTCGGGAGTGAATCCCCTACTCGATTAGCGGAGCATAAACATGGCTCGTATGGAGACGATCGATATACAGCGAGTAAAAGTTCACCATCGAGTCCGCCGGGACTTAGGTGACTTGCAAGCCCTTATGACAAGCCTAAAGGCCCATGGTCTGCTGAATCCGATTATTGTCACGGAAGAGTACGACCTGGTAGCGGGACATCGCCGACTGGAAGCGGCCAAGCGATTAGGATGGCGAGCGATCCAGTGCCGAGTGGTCGATTCGACGGACAAGACCCAACTCCTGCAAATGGAGATGGACGAGAACATGGCTCGCAAAGATTTTAGCAGCGATGAAACCGCAGACGCCCTGGTTCGCCTGGACCGCTTAAAGAATCCGTCTCTTTGGCGACGCATCGGGTACGCCTTGGCTGCTCTCTGGAAGCGCCTGACCCGCCCATTCCGACGCGACACCACGTAGGCTATCCATACCGCCGGGTGCTGGCGATACCGCCGGAAGCTGGTGCTCCAGCACTAACTTACGGTCAGAGTCCCGCTACTGGCTTACTTCGTCGAGACGCAGTACGCGCAATTCACCATCTTGCCCTTGAACTAAGAGTTCTTCGTCTCGGGCAACAATATCTGTGCTTTCCAGAACCGACCGCGCGGAACGGCGCTGCAACACCAACTGCGCATCAAACTCTCCAATCACAAAGGCACCATCTTCAGGAATCACCGTCAAGAGGTGCCCATCAACTACTCGTATTCGACTACCGGGAACAACAGCAGCCTCGCTCTCGAAGATCACCGACAACGATGAGGGGTCCAACATCAGCAGCTGTCCCGACGACTGGTGTGCAACTACGATATTGCCCTGGAACTCGGTAACCTCCCGCTGGGCTACCGGGATCGTCTGTTCCCCAGCAACCGAGGCCTCACCAAAATTGACCACAGCAAGCTCCAGCCCACCGGAATCATCTCCGAGCACAAACGTGACCAGATCGGCGGGTGTAGGCCCGTCCTCAAGCGTAGACTGGTCTTCTGCAGTCTCATCATAGAGTTCTTCCACTCGCTCGGTGAGATCTTCCAATTCTTCTTCTTCCTCGTCGAGTTCTTCCTGCCGCTCGGTGATCTCCGCCTCTCGTTCATCGAGCTCTTGCCGCTCTTGCTCGACTTCATCGGAGGGTGCCTCGTCTGTGACGGTTTCATCGTCGTCAGGTTCCTCCGCCGGTGCCTCTTCAGTGGTATCATCGTCGGTGGGCACAGCCTCAGGCTCGGGTTGCGGTTCCGGCTCTGGTTCCGGCTCGGCCGGCGTCTCGTCTTCCGGTTCCGATTCTGGCTCGGGTTCTGGTGCGGGCTCGGGCTCGGGCTCCGCTTCATCGAGTTCTGCTCGGCGCTCATCGATCGCTGTTTGTTCGGCGTCCAAAGCGGTACGCTCCTCTTGTATCGCGGCAGTACGTTCCTCGATTACTCGTTCAATGAAGTCAATAATCGCTTTCCGATCTTCAATGCCCAAATCGCGCCGAGTACGGAGCTCATCGATAACCCGTGCATCCACCAGTTGCCGCGGATCAACTGCGTCCAGCGCTCCAGGCGCACGTTCATCGCGGACCGGAACAACTAGTTGCGTCTGTCCCGCCCAACGCCGATACGAGGTAGCCAGACCGGCGCGCTCTTCATCAAGCACTTCCAGGACGGCCGCTCGATACCGCTCCGAGAACAGGTCCATCGCCCCGCGGTTCACCGCATTGTAGATGGTGATGAATCGGGCTAACAGATCGGCATCGGAACGTTCGTACTCCCAGGCTGCTTCCAAATAGCCTGAAATAATGCGTCGGAGATTCTCTATGTGGTCAACTCGGCTGTCCTCGGTAAGAGCGATGATGTCGGCGGCAAGCCTTTCGTCATCCACCTCGCCAACGATCCGACGAAGCAGATATCGCCCGTCGTAGTCGGTCGTGTCTGCATCCGCTATTCCCGCACCCATGATGCGACCGATCTCACGAATCGCTTCCCGCGAATCGATCTCATCAACGGGTCCTTCGTAGTTCTCGAACTCGATATCAACATCCGAAGCACGTTCTACTTCTTCACGATCGAGTTCCAGAGCCCCAACAACCGGGGAAGAAAAGAGGATTATTACCACTACCGACAGATCAAACAGACGACGCATTCTCATAACAAGATTGAGTATACCGTAGATTTTCCGGTGCTGCCCAGACTCACCCTCTTTTGATCAGGCGCAAGGAGGGGTATACTTGCGCCAATGTTCGGATTCGTAATCAAGAAAAGCTTTTTCGACTTGTGGGATAACTTCCTTCCTGCCGTCCTGATGAATCTCGGGTTTATCGTCCTCTTCGCGTTTCCCGCCGTTCTTCCGTCGACGTTGTCCGGTGCTGGACCAATTCCCGCGCTGGTGGTGCTCCTGGTTGGGATCGTACTCCTATTCATCTACACCGGGGCGGTTTTCGGATTGACCAGAGCCATCACAGACCACCAGAGTATCGAATGGTCGTCGTTCTTTGAGCGACTCCGCGATTCATGGAAGGCAGCCACCGCGCTGGCAGTGATTACGGTGCTACACCTCTTCCTACTGTCCGTGGCGTTTCCCGTGTATAGCTCGCTGGACAATGTGGTGGGGCTCTTTGCACTGGCGATTCTGTTCTGGATGTCGGTGATTTGGTGGATAACGGCGCCGTACTTCTTGCCTCTTCACCAGCGGCTTCCTAACCGGATTGCCACGTCCTTCAAAAAGTCATTCATTTTTACCTTTGATAATACCGGCTTCACGATAGGGCTCGCACTGGGAGCAATCATCGTAGTCGTACTGAGCCTGTTTACCGCATTCCTGATTCCCGGTATCGCCGGCCTGGCGATCTGGTACCAGACGGCAGTAAAACTACGCATGTACAAATATGACTACCTCCAAGAACATCCCGACGCCGCACGCAAGGATATTCCGTGGGACGCCCTGCTCTTTGATGATCGCGAGCGGGTGGGCAAACGAACGCTTCGCGGAATGATCTTCCCCTGGAAAGACTAACCGGATCGCGTCCGATCCCCGATCACTCCTCAGCGGGCGCCGGCCGCTCTGAGCGGCGGTGAATGATCCCTGCAAGGTACAGGAACGGTGTGTCCGCTACCGCCACCACCGCTTTCACGAGATAGGTGGTGACCACGATCTGGACCAGTACTCCGGCAGGAAACACCCCTGCAAAGGCCACTATCGTGAATACGACGCTGTCAATGAGCTGACTCACGATCGTGCTGAGATTGTTTCTAATCCATAACGGGCCCGGAAACCGTGTGCGCCAAAAACTGTACGCCCAGACGTCATGCCGCTGACTTATTACATACGCTACCAGGCTGGCGCCGGCGATTCTTGGAAGTACCCCAAACACGGTGGCGAGGCTCTCATGCATCGTATCGGAGGGCGCCGGCTCAAACAGAATCGCCAGGTACATAAGCCCGGTAACTACCAAGATGGAGAAAAACCCGATTCCCACCCCGCGCCGAGCGGCAGCCTTCCCGTAGTGTTCAGAGAGTATATCGGTCGCCAAAAACGAGCCGGCATACACGATGTTTCCAAGAGTCGCCGTGAACCCCACGATTTCGATCGTCTTACTGACCTGGATATTGGCCACAACTCCGGCCAGCGCGATCCACACATATATCCCGGTCTGCCCGAAAAACCGAAATGCCACCAACACAGCGGCGAAGTTCAGCAGAAGCATCGCGATCCACAGAAACTCGTTTGAAGCAGCCATACTCATGATGTCCACAGTTCCTCCTGAGAAAAATCAACGGGACGCCGGTTGTCGGTAAGTCTACGACTCAGAAACTCGGTGTCTAATTGTAGCCGCCGCACGAGCCGGCGGAGCATAAGTTCACTAATGATATTTTGTTCCGCAAAGAGGTACGAAAGCGCTCGCTCAGCAAGACATGGAACGCGAAGTGCGTTGCGGGTAAGCTGATGGTCCTCCGACATTCCGGGAAACGCGCTTTGGATCGACTCTCCCAACTGGGAGTGGGTCGGACGATTCTTCAGATCGGCAAGCTCCGTCTCCAAGGGCGTCAGGTCGCCCCGCACTGCCGCTTCCGC
>Ga0102940_1002721_pt1 | contig 10472 bp, 10 predicted proteins | sample SalPonR2_C_D1_MG_FD_78215 | JGI IMG/M metagenome (GOLD analysis project Ga0102940, IMG submission 78215) | Salt pond soil microbial communities from South San Francisco under conditions of wetland restoration - Salt Pond MetaG R2_C_D1_MG | ecosystem: Environmental > Aquatic > Marine > Intertidal...
ACACCCTCGCCCCATCGCCGTTCCGCCACGTCGACTGCAACCGGCGCGTTTATGGCCAGGAATTGCGCCTTGGCCTGATCGTGCCCTCTACCAACACAGTGGCGAAGACGGCATCCGCTCGCGTCGATTTGGTCGTCTATGGCTGCACAGCCGCCAGCGTCGAGCACGGGCCAGAAAATATCGAGCGAAAGATCGAGGCGCATCCAGAACTGCCAGCCATGCCGAAGAACGAGAAGAAGCAAGGCGCCAACACCCTGCTTCTTCTAGCGGAAATACCAAATGCGATCGGCGGGCGAGCGTGTGAAACGCTGTTCCCTAGCGCATCGGTCATCAACTCACGAACATCGACATGTGGTCGAACTGCGCCTGGTTGAGGTTGCCGTCGCTGTCGTCGTCGAACCAGTTGAAGAGGCTTCGCGCGAACTCACGCTCGGTCAGGTCGGCATCGCGGCCCGCGAGCACATCGAAAAACCGCGCTTCCGCCATGCTTTTCATGAACTCGGTTTTGCTGAGCTTGCCGTTCCCGTCGGTGTCCCAGGAGCCGAGCGCGAAGTTGACCGGGTCTTCCTCCCAGATCGCATCCACGCCATCGTCCCATTCCTGGACGGACAAGGTTCCGTCGCCATCCTGGTCCCAGGCATCGAACATGCCGCGGTAAAACTCGGGCGGGTTCAGAGTGCGGCTGTTATCGGTATCCCATGTATCGAACCAGCCTTGATCTTGAAAACCAGCACGGAACTCGGACATGCTGATGTGTCCGTCGCTGTCTTTGTCCCATTGGCCGAAACCGGCAGCGAACACTGGGCCTGTGGAAATTACGGCGCTTACCGCAATAGTCGCAAAAAGCTTCTTCATTCCTTTGCCTCCTCGAATGCCGAGTGGAAATGGAGCAGGTTCCGGTCGGGTTCGGCGCTCTGGCCTGCCCGACTACCCGTCCGACTAACGGAAGCGATGGCGAAGGGTTCCAATGCGGCAGAGCGGGCGCTGTCAGCCGCCGAAAACCAGCAGGCAGAAGCTCAATAACGCGCCGAGAAGCGGAACGGCTAATGGCACCTGGAAAAGGGTCATTGGCGGGCGCTCCGCCGATGGCGTCCTCTCCCGCCATTTGACGCGCACAAGCGCCAAGTTCACCAGCAGAAATACCGCCAGGAGGATTTGCGAGGTGGCATCCGCCAAGTGCTCGATATCGAAGCGGAGCGCCAGGGTGAGAATCGCGGCGGCCACAAGGACCGTGGCGATCACCGGCGTTCCCGTCCGAGCGTAGACCGTCGAAAGCAGCCGCCCCGCTGCACCCGGTATCGTGCCTTGGTCTCCCATGCCATAAAGCACACGGGACGCCATGATCATCTGAATCACGATCCCATTGAACGTGGCGATGATCGCAATCGTGCTGACCACCGCCGGCGGCAGGTTCGTCACTGCGCCGAACACCAAGCCCAGCGGCGCGTCGGAAGTGCCCAACCGGTCAAGCGGCACGCTGAGTACGGCGATACAAGCCACAATGAAATAGAGGAGCGTCACCATCACCAGGGTGATGAAGATTGCCCGCGGCATGGTCCGCTCCGGCTGCTTCACCTCCTCCGCCACATTGACCATGTCCTCGAACCCGATGAAGGCAAAGAATGCCAGCAGCCCCGCGCCGAGAATGCCAGACCAGACGGTGACATCGGTCGTCACCGGCACGACCTCTGGCAGCCGCGCGAACAACTCCGGCGAGCCGACGATGCCCCCGATCACGATCGCGGCCAGCCCCCCGATCTCAATGAGCGTCATGATTCCCGCGAAAACCACGGATTCCAGAATGCCGACACACGCGATCGCAGCAACGACCAGAACGATGAGGACGGTCAGGGTGCTCCGGTCGATGACAATCAAGGGGTCCAGGAAAACACCAAGATAGCCGGCGCTGCCCAGGCTGATCGCGGCCGCCGACACGATCCCCGCCATCATGACGGCGACGCCGACAATAAACGCAGTGATATGGGAGCCGAAGCCGAAGCGCACATACGCTGCCGGGCCGGCGCTAACCGGCAGACGACAGACAAATTCGGCGAAGGAAGCGGCAGAGAAGCCCATCACCACTGCCGCCAGGACGAACGCCATCGGGGCGTGCACCCCGGCACGGGCAGCGGTCGCGCCGATGAGCACATAGATGCCGGCGCCGATGGTGACACCGACGCCATAAAGAACGACCAGGGTTAAAGTGAGACGGCGGCGCAGCTTCGCCTTGTGCGGGGCGGGAGCGGAAGTCACGAACCTGCGCCTCTCGATTGAGCGTCTTGTTTACACAGCCCGTTCGCCTGCTGCCCGGAATTGAGCCAGAGTAACGGTCTGGGCGAGCAGCAGGAAAGGCGCGGATCAGTCCGCGGCGCGGGCAGTACCGTCGAACGTCCGGTCGAAGGTCCGTTGCAGAGCCAGCAGGGCCGGACGCCGAAACTCGGTATCGATGCTGACAGCGACCGTCATGCCAGCCCGCAAGGGCGCTTTCTCGTTGTCAGGGTCGATCAGTTTCAGCTTCACCGGCAGACGCTGAACGACCTTGACCCAATTGCCCGTGGCGTTCTGGGGCGGCAACACGGCAAACTCCGCACCGGTCGCGGGCGAGATGCTGGCGACCTCTGCCTGGAACTTGTGGTCCGGATAGGCATCGATGACCACCGTCGCCTTCTGGCCAACCTTCACATTGGTAAGATCGGTTTCTTTCAGGTTTGCCTCGACCCAGGTGCGATCACTGGCAATCAGGCTGAATGCCGGCCGCCCTTCTTCGAGATATTCCCCCGCCTGCAGCTTCATGTTGGTGATAATGCCACTGTTCGGCGCGTAAACCGTGCTCCGGGACAGGTCGAGTTGCGCTTGCCGGAGATCGGCCAGCTTTTCCTGATACATCGGGTGATCGACGGGGTCGATCTCCGGATCGCCGCCCAGCGCGGTCAGCGTGCGCTGCAGCTTACGTTCTGCCAAAGCACGCTGTTGCCGAGCTACTTCGAGGTCGGAGCGCGCACGGTCGATGTGGTCACGGCTGGTGACACCGCGGTCACGCAGTGTCTGCTGCCGATCCACCTGCCGCTCCAGATAAGCGATGCTGGCGTCATGCTGACCAATCTCGGCCTGCGCTTCCCAGTACACTGCGCGCAAGGTTTCAATTTCAGAGCGGGCGCTCGCCAACTCCGCCTCCGCGCGGGCTACCGCCAGTTCGAACGGCGCAGGGTCCAGCTTAAAAAGCAGGTCGCCTTTGTTGACCCGGGAATGGTCTTGCACCGCCACCTCCACCACCGCCCCATCCAGGACTGTCCCGATCTGGACGATATCGGCTTTCACATAGGCATTTTCGGTAGAGATGTAGCGGCCGCCGATTAGGTAAAAATAGCCGCCAATGAGAATGGCGATCGCCGGAACAACGATCAGCAGCACCATACGCAGCAGGAATTTGCGCGATTTCGTGTCGCTCATTGAGTTCAGGATCCTATCGGCTGGATTTGACGGTCGTGGCCATTGGCGCCATTGCTACCGGCGCCGGTCATGCCGAGCAGTCGCTCCTTCACGACGCTCAGCACCTGACAAGCCTGTTCTTGCTGGGTGGGAGAGAGGCCCGCAAGCGCATCGTCCATGGTCTCACGGGTAATGCGCCGCATTTTTTTGTAGACATTCTCGGCGGCTGCAGTGGGGTACAAGCGCTTGATGCGCCGGTCATGCGCATCCGGGTCCCGCCGGACCCAGCCGCCCTCTTCCAGACGGTCGATCAAACGTCCGGCCGGTGCCTTTTCCATCTCCAGCATGTCGGCGAGTTCTGACAGGCTCACGCCCGGGAACCGGGCCAAGCGTGACAGCGCGAGCCACTGGGAACGGGTCAACCCTTGCCCCCTGGCACGGCGGTCGAGTTCCGTCCGCAGCATGCGCGCCACGTCGGATACCAGTACCGCAAACATGATGTCCTCGTCGTCCATTCGTCCCCAACAACAAGTAACCAGGGTTAATATATCCTCTAATATCATCACCAAGTTTACGATTTCAATGCCCGCAGCCATGCGTTAACCGCATGGGCGGCTGCAGATTACGCAGAGGTGATTTGGAGGCTCAGGCTTCGTCTTGATGGGAATCGGGCTGGGCGAAGAAGAACATGGCAGCCATCGCCAACGCGACGCAGACCAGCAAACCAAACCCGACCATGTAGGAACCAGTCACCGTAAGCAGCGCAGTCAGCGCAGGCGGCCCGATTACGGAGCCGGTAAAGGTCACGAACAAAACGCCGCCCATCGCCTCGCTCACCTCGCCCTCAGGCGCTTGGCGTGCGGTTTCGGCCAGAAAGACACCGTTCCACGAGATGACGGTGCCGCCAATGACCACGCCAACGGCAATGATTAAAACATACGGCCACTCGATCGTGACCGCCATCAGCGCTGCCACGCCTGCCGCCATGCCGAACGCCAGTCCACCCAGCACCCAGCGCGCGGCGATCCGGTCGGCGACCCCGCCCCAAAGAATGCGCCCTCCAATGGCGCAAGCATTGGCGATCGCCAGGATACTGCCGGCTTCCGGCAATCCCATCCCGACAACGCTGTCCAGGTAAACCACCATAAAGGAGGCAATGCCGATCTGCACCGCAGAGAACGCAAGCGAGCAAATCGCCATACGGCGCAAACCGGGGACCCGCGCCACCAGCGCCAGCGGCGCAAGGACGCTGCGCCAACGGAAAGGCTGGCCCTTGCCCCGAACGGCATCGAGCCTGCGGCGCACCGGCACTAGAGCCACCGCCAGCGCCACGGCCATGCCGGCGGCGGTCAGGATCGCGGTCTGCCAGTCGGACACTATCGCTACGGCGGGTAACAGCAGCCCGGCCAGGCCGTAACCGATGGGAACGCCGGTCTGTTTAATCGACATGACCAGTGACATCATTCGAGCCGGCACCATCCTCGCCAGCAAAAAGGAGCTGGAAGGTGTCATCGGCCCGTAACCGGCGCCGACCAACAGTGCAGAGATTGGCAGCAACCAAGCTTCTCCCAGCGCCAGCAGTGCCAGACCAAGGCTACTGCAAATCAGCGCTAACTGGCTCACCCGGACGACACCTATGCGCGGCACGGAACCCGCCAATGCAAGGCTGGAGACGGCGGAACCCGCGAAGACAATACCGGAATACACGCCGATCAGCCCTGGATCGACCCCGAAATCCCGGGCCGCTTCTCCCGCAAGAACCGGCAGAGCCAAGTGGCCGAGCGCCCCCAACGCCTGAACAGCCGTCGCGACGACTACCGCCCAGACATATAAGGGTACGAGGCCCGCCTTGACCTCGTGCATCCCTTGGTATTTCACCGGGGCGGCCGACCTGGGCCTCGAACGATCAGCTTTTCCCATGGAATTTCATGGCTTTGACGTTCCTTTGACGCTACTGCGTAATGTTGCATGCATAAGTTCTAATAAGAACAGCGGAGATCAAAGATGCACATGCGCGGCGCGTCGATTGTAGGCCCGGCCGAACGTGACCCGCTCCGGGGAACTCGCGAGCGCGGCGGCGTCTTGTCGAGGGACGACGAGACCCGCTTGTTTCTGCAGACGGAAGACCTCCCCAAGCATGTGGCCGCAGAGAATCCGCGGCGCGCCCGCATCGAGCCCCGGCGCCTGACGCTGCTCTCCAAGCTGGCCGTGAAGATGGCCGAACCGAGTAGCGGCGTCGATACGGACAATCCGGAAATTCCAGCCGGTTTCACCTACCTCGCCCAATTCGCGGCGCATGATCTTTCCTTCAATCTGACGCCGTTCGACGAAGCCAAAGGCCCGGCAAAAGCCAGGACCAACGCCCGCCACGCCCGGTTGGTGCTGGAAACGCTGTACGGTCTGGGACCGACAGTCCACCCCCACCTGTATCATTCATCCGAACTAGGCTCGAATGACCGGGGCACGCTTCGGTTAGGGCAGTTGCGGAGTCGCAACGCCGCGGCCCCAGCTTCAGACGACCCCTGGCTCGACCTTCCCCGGGTGCGGGCGGCGAGCACCGGAATCTGCCCCTACCGGCTGGATGGCAGTGTGCAGCGCTCTCCCCTCGCCGACGGGCGGCATGAAACGCTGACCGCGGATAGCCGTAACGACGACAACGTGATGATCAGCCAGATCACCGTGTTGTTCTCAGTCCTTCACAACACCGTCTACCACCGGCTGGACGAGCCAAGCATCAAGGCCAAGCTGCCGCCGCATCTTCAGGACCCGCGGCTGCGGTTCAGTGTTGCCCGCGATGCGGTCACGCTCGCCTACCGCCGCATTGTGTTCAACGATTTCCTGCGGCGCCTCCTGGACCCTGCGGTCTATCGGTTCTTCGTACAAAATGGCGCGCTAGAGCCGGACCCGGAAGGCGAGCGCGGGATGCCACTGGAGTTCAGTCACGCCGCTTTTCGCATCGGCCATTCAATGGTGCGCTCTTTCTATGAAATGAATGACGGGATCGACCGCGACGCGCGCTCATTGCTGACCCTGGCTGACAGCTTGGCCCTTGGCTTGCCGCATCGCGCGTACGACATGCCGCTGCTCCAGGATTGGTATGCGCAGTGGTCGAAATTCTTTGAGACGAATGGCCGGCTCCCGCAACCGAGCCGGCGCATCGGCCCGTCCCTGGTGCCGTTACTGGGCCGCACGCACCAGTTTCCCAATCACGACGGACCGGACGGCAGGGAACTCGCGGGTGGCCTGATCTACCGCGATCTGGTCCGCGGCGAAGCGGAGGGGCTGATGACGCCACTCGCCCTCGCCTACCGGCTGTTGCCCATCATGCCGAACGGTTTCGATCCAGAGGCCTATGCCGAAGACGTTCATAACAAGTTAGTGGGGTGGTTGTGCGATGCCGGTTTGTCTCCCGGAGAAGTCCGGGAACTTGCCGGCTCGCCGCCGCTCACCCTGTTCGTGCTGCTGGAAGCCTGGGCCGGTCCGGCCAAGGGATGCCGCCTGGGGCCGATTGGCTCGCTGATCGTCGGCGAAGTGTTCTTCCGCGCCCAGAGCGCCGCGGTCGAAGACTACGAACGCAACCATCATCTGCAGGCCGCTGCCAGCGTCGCCTTTGATGGAGCGGTGCCGGATACGATGACGGCGCTGCTGGAAACCCTGGCCGCCTGGGCGCCGCTGGAATACCGGCAGTTGCCGCTCGTGTAACCGGCTATCGTACGCCAAGCTGCCGTTCGATGCGGCGAAGACCCTGTCTGGAGAACCCCGATGACCATCTCTCGCGTTACCGTCCTGGATTATGTCGGCTTCGGCAAGAAGATCGCTCAATGGGCGAAAGATCCGAATTCCCGCCCCAAAACCGTGGACGAAATGAAAGACCAGTGCAAAGACCTGGCTCATATCCCCGATCGTGTCAAAAACCTGGACTTGGTCGAAAGCACGCTCGATACGCTCGTTATCAAACTTCCGCCCAAGGACATGATTGAGGAATCCGAGCGGATTATTCCCGGCCTCAGCTCCTACCCGACGCCTTCCTATTACTATCAGAAATTCCTGAACAGCTCGAGCATGACGAACGAGGACTTCCTCTATTCGCGCATCGCCGACTACACGATTGGCCAGTGCATGTAGTTTGTTACCCCGCTGTTCCATGCACTGTCCTGACTGGGCCGGGTCACGATGACCCGGCCCTTTTTTGCTCCGCCAAGGCGGACCCGTCATCCGCCGTAAAGTCCCCCGCGTAGACGATAAGCGCGCATTTCGTCATACTGGCTCGCAATTTGATTCCGACCGATAACAAGGACCCTGACCCATGGCTGGCAACGGTTTCCGCTTTCCCAGAATGGAATTCCCCGATGACGTGGAGGCGCTGCGCCAGGACATCCGCACCTTCCTTCGGGAGGAACGGGCCAGCGGCGGCTTCACGCCGATTGCTGACTGCTGGGGTTCCGGCCTGTCGCCGGAGTTCAGCCGCAAGCTGGGCCAACAAGGCTACCTCGCTGTCACTTGGCCGAAGGAATACGGCGGCCACGAAAAAACCATGCTGCACCGCTACGTGATCACGGAGGAACTGGTGGCCGCGGGCGCCCCGGTGGCCGCGCACTGGGTCGCAGACCGGCAGAGCGGCCCATTGCTGCTGCGTTACGGCACCGAGGAGCAAAAGAAGGACATCCTGCCTCGCATCGCGAAGGGAGACTGCTATTTCGCCATCGGCATGAGCGAACCCGGTTCCGGCTCGGACCTCGCCAGCGTGCGCACCAGCGCCAAGAAAGTCGACGGCGGCTGGGTGATCAACGGTGCCAAAATCTGGTCCTCCGGCGCACACATCTGCCACTACATGATCGCGCTCGTCCGCACTTCGCCGGTGCAGGACGGCAAGAAGCACGAGGGGCTTTCCCAGTTCCTGGTCGACCTCTCTTCGCCCGGCATTTCCATCAGGGGCATCAAGAACATCGCCAACGAAAGCCACTTCAATGAAACGCTTTTCGAGGACGTGTTCGTACCCGATGACGCCCTGCTGGGGAACGAAGGCGACGGCTGGAAGCAAGTCACCAGCGAACTTGCCATCGAACGCGCCGGTCCGGAGCGCTTCCTCTCCACCACGATCATCCTGGAGGAAGCGGTCCGGGTGATGGAGGAGAGCGACGACGAGCGCGTGCAGCTAACCTTCGGCCAACTGGTCGCCCGCCTGCGCACGTTACGTCGCATGTCGCTCGGTGTCAGTGCGCTGCTTCAGGAAGGCGAGTCACCCGAAACGGAGGCAGCGCTGGTCAAGGAAGTGGGCACCCGGTTTGAGCGCGACATCATAGAAGGCGTCCGCACGCTCGCGCCGACCGCGCCGAAGAGCCAGGGCATGAGCGCATATCACAGCGTTCTGCGCGACGGTATTTTGCATATTCCGTCCTCGACAATCCGCGGCGGCACGAATGAAGTATTGAAAGGCATCGTCGCCCGCCGCCTCGGGCTCCGGTAGCCACCGCGTTATTTTAAAGAGGAGGGGCGCTTTGGCCCGACTATCCGATATGCCGCCCGCGCTGGCCGAGCATCTCCTTGCCTTGCCCTGCGCAGAAATGGGCGAAACCCCGTGCGTCCCCGGACCGCCGCTGAGCGAGCGCCGCGTTGCGATCATCTCCACCGCAGGCCTCGGCCGCAGGGGTGAGGAAGGGTTCAACATAGGCGCAGGCGACTACCGCGTGCTGCCGGCGGACCTGCCGCCCGGCGAGATCGTGATGAGCCACATCTCGGTCAATTACGACCGGACCGGCTTCCAGGACGACGTGAATATCTGTTTTCCGCTCGACCGGCTGAAGGAAATGGCAGCGGAGGGCGAGATTGGCTCGGTTGCGGATTATCATTATTCGTTCATGGGAGCGACGGATCCGGCCGACATGAAACCTGCCGTCGAGAGCCTGATCGGCCCGCTGAAGGCGGAAGGCGTCAACGCCGTCGTGCTGATCCCGGTTTGACCGAACTGCACCCGCGCCGTGAGCGCGATCGGTCACTACCTGGAAGCCGCCGGCCTGGCTACCGTTCAGATCAGCCTGATCCGTGAACACACGGAGCGGATGACACCGCCGCGGGCGTTATGGGTGCCCTATGAACTGGGGCGGCCGCTTGGGGTGCCAGGCGACCCGGAATTCCAGAAGCGCGTTTTGCGCGCTGCGCTGAAGCTTCTGGAGCGGACGGACGGGCCGTTCATTGCGGATCATGAGGAGGAAGTGCCCGAAGGCACCGCCGGCGCCGATAAGGATGGCTGGGTCTGCCCCGTCTCCTTCCCGGCGCCACCGGGGGAGGAAACTTCGCTCGCATCGCTGAAGCGCGAGATTTCAGGCCTGAAACCCTGGTACGAGCTCGGGCTGGAACGGCGCGGCAGGACCACATTCGGCACGTCCGGCCTCACCATCCACGCCGTAGCGGAATTCATCGCGGCCATCGCCCAACAAGGAGACCGGGCGCCCAACGCCTTGCCCGAACTTCCCTTTGCGGAGTCGTTCAAGCGAGCCAACGACGACCTGCAGGCCTTCTACCAGGAAGCGGCGACGGCCCAACCCGGCCATGGCGGCAGCCATGAAGACGTGCTGGATTGGTTCTGGGGCCAGACCCAGGCGGGAAAATTACTGCTCGCCTGCCGGGAAAAGGCGCGACAGAGCGGCGACGAACAACTGATATTCATCGTCGAACGACTGATGGTGCCACGGCTGGCGCGGGTACGGCTAGGGCTTTACGCCGTTTTGGCCACCGCACGCCAGGAGTTTTGGAAGCCGAGCTCCTGCGGATCCAGCCGCCTCGAACCAGGCGTTTGCACACATCCCGAAAGCGCCGCAAAAAACCGCGTCACGCTTGCTTGCCAAGGCTTTGGCTTCGCCGTAGCCTTGGCGGGAACTGGATCAACACAGCCGCACCGACGAGGAATACCCCATGGACTTCGAGCTCACCGATGAGCAGCGCCAGTTGCAGGACAGTGTCGCGCGCTTCGTGCAGGGAAATTACAGCTTCGAGCAGCGCCGCGCCCTCGTGGCCACTGATGCCGGCTACTCGGAAAGCCACTG
>Ga0102940_1002722_pt1 | contig 10466 bp, 8 predicted proteins | sample SalPonR2_C_D1_MG_FD_78215 | JGI IMG/M metagenome (GOLD analysis project Ga0102940, IMG submission 78215) | Salt pond soil microbial communities from South San Francisco under conditions of wetland restoration - Salt Pond MetaG R2_C_D1_MG | ecosystem: Environmental > Aquatic > Marine > Intertidal...
ATCACAGGGACATAAAAGGTAGCAGCCTCGAGTGTATTGTGGATACCCTTACCAAAACCTCCTCCTACATAGGCAATCTCACTCATTTTATAAACTGCCGAAAGCATGCCTATCGTATCTAAAATCATCACATCACCACACTTAAAATTTTCACTATCAACAACTTCAGTATATCTTACCACATCCTCCTTTTTAAAGTAGGCGGTTATTTTTCCGATATGACTCTCATTAATCTCATGCGGAGCTATAATAATTTTCCAATCTTTGGGTAGCATTGTTTTAAGAAGAGGCAATAATATTTGCTCATCCTCAGGCCAGGAGCTGCCCACAATAAACACCTTGTTGTCACCACAAAATTCTTTAATAATAGGATACTCAGTAGTATTATCGGCAATTTGCAATACCCTGTCAAAACGTGTGTCACCTGAAATGCTGGCCTGTGAAATCCCTATTGAATTCAATAAAGCTTGCGACTCGTGATTTTGTAGAAAGAACCAATTAATCTTACTCAAACTCTTCCTAAAAAATTGTCCATATTTTTTAAAGAATACCTGATTACTCCGCAATATTCCTGACACAAGGAATAAGGCTATCTTGCGCTTATTAAGCTCATGTATGTAGTTGTGCCAAAACTCGTACTTAACAAAAAGGGCTATATCCGGATGAAAAAAATCGAGAAAATTATTAACTGACGCAGGCTTGTCAAATGGAAGGTAGGTAATCCAACGGGCAATTGGGTAGTTTTTGCGTACATCGAAACCCGAGGGAGAAAAAAACGTTAACAGGATCTGTACCTCAGGATGTCGACTTTTATAAGCTTCCAGTACAGGGCGTCCCTGTTCAAATTCACCGAGCGATGCACAGTGCATCCAAAGGACTTTACTTTTTGCATCGGGTTTCTCAAGCTGCTTATAGTGCTTATTGCCGATGAATCGTTTACGGGCTTTTTCGGAAAATATGCCTGCCAGAAAAACGGCCCCTTGTAATAAATATATCCCTAAAGAGTATAAAAAGCGCATTGCTTCACAAATTTTGCACGAAAGTAATACAATTTCCCGGAATTGTCTTTCCCTATAACTAATAAGTCTATTTGAGGCTAATATTTCATAGAACGATTCTAAACAACGCAAGTCGAAAAAAATAGCTCTGGGATTATTGTTTTTTAAAGATTTTTTATACTTTTAAGACATCAAAAATAACAACAAGTATTCTTGATACCCTAACCCTAAAATTTAATACCCGAAAGGTCTTCACAGCAGATGGAGGCCTTTTCTTTTATGCGCCTGCTATGGTGTTCCTTATCTCCTCAACATCAGTTAATTCAGTGATTACAGGATGTACATGCACATTTACAATGCCACTTTGAATTTTCTTATTCGCCTCGTAACAATGGTAGGTGCCTTGAATAGAAATCGGTAGCAAAGCAACACCAGCCTCCATAAATCTTCTCAAAGCCAAAGGTTTAAAGCGCCCAACGGCTTCATCTTCACCTCTGGTTCCCTCTGGAAAAAGAATCAATGTGCGGTCGGCGTTAATCTTCATAATCTCTTTACTATATACCTCAAAAGCTTCCCTTCTATTTTTTCGATCGATAAAACTGCAGCCCATTAGCAACATCCAGGTGCGTATAAAAGGAATCTTAAGCAATTCCTTTTTGGCCACAAAATGCAAAGTATAGGGTAACACTACCAATAGCGTAGGTATATCGAAGTAACTCTGGTGGTTGGCAACGATACAAAATTTGGCATTAGTGGGAATATTATCTTCTCCGAACACTTCCAGGCGGATACCTGCCAATGAAAGCACAAGACGCCCCCAATTGTGCGTTGCCGTATAAACATATCGGGAAGCAAGATCTTGACTAAAAAATAATACCAAATAATAAAAAGGCAAAGGCAGTATAGAAAGAATCAGACTAAACCATAAGGCAAAGAAGAAGAAGAAAGTGTGCAGTACCTTCACAAACGTGTATTTAAAAAGCAGCCATTAACAAATCGATATCTTTTGATGGGATGCCAAAGTGCTTTCCAATTTGCCTACTGGTCAACAATCCGTTGTATAAATAAACGCCATGGCGCAACCCCATATGGTCACGTAATATTCGTTTTAGTCCTCCTGATTCAGCCACTTCCAACAATAGTGGTGTAAATACATTGCTTAGCGCAATGGAGGCTGTACGTGCCACTCGAGAAGGCACATTGGGCACGCAGTAATGAATAACACCATGCTTTACAAAAATGGGGTCGACATGGCTCATGCATTTGCTGGTCTCGATACAGCCGCCCTGATCAATGGAAAGATCAACAATAACTGCACCCTCCTTCATATTTTGCACCATCTCTTCAGTAATGAAATAGCGCCTTTCATGTTCACCGTGGTGCACGGCACCAATTACCACATCGGCAGATGCCAAATCTTTCTCCAAAACACGAGGATGATAAACAGAAGTATAAATTGATTGTCCTAAATGGGTTTGAATACGCCTTAACCGGCCAATAGATTCATCAAATATTTTGATATTTGCCCCGAGGCCTAATGCAGCTCTGGCTGCAGACTCAGCTGCGGTGCCAGCTCCCAGTATAACGACTTCGGCAGGAGTTATGCCACTAATGCCTCCAAATAGCACACCTTTACCATTATTCACATTACTAAGATACTCTGCCGCTATCAACACGGAGGCAGTCCCGGCAATTTCGCTCATGCTCCTGATTACTGGATAACAATTTTCATTATCCTTAAGTGTTTCAAACGCTACGGCAGTAATACGCTTTTGCATCAACTTGCGAATATAACTCTCGGTTTGATTGGTAAAATGCAGGGCCGATAACAAAATCTGGTTACCGCGTAACAGATCAATATTCTCAAGGGTAATGGGGGCAATCTTCAGAATAATATCACACTGGAAGATTTTTTCTTTCTCCTCAACAATAACACCTCCACATTCGCTATAATCCTGATCGGAATAATTGGCAGCTTCACCTGCCCCGGTTTCGATATAAATTTCGTGTCCGTTACGCACCAGCACCTCGACGGATTCGGGAGTAAGCGCAACACGGCTTTCAAATCGCCTCACTTCTTTGGGAATCCCAATGATTAACTTGGCTTGCTTCTTGTTCTGCTCCAGCATCTCCTCCTGTGGGAGTAATGAAGTTTTACCAAAACCAAAATAAGGAGTTTGTTGATGTGCGCCCATAAATCAGGTACAATTTGGGGTTTGTAAAAAGCTACAAAATAGCACAAAAGTAACAGTTCCGCAAATCCAGTAACAAACGAGTGTTGTTATTTTATTTTAATAACGCGTGCACCATCCTCCTGCACGTCAATATGCACAAACACCACGTCTTCGGGAAGCAGTTCAGCTACCTTATCGGGCCACTCAATGAAACATACATTGCCACTATAGAAGTATTCTTCATAACCCATATCATAAACCTCTTCCAATCGCTCAATACGATAAAAATCAAAATGATATAATACGTCCTGCTTGTTAGTACTATATTCATTAACCAAAGCAAAGGTTGGGCTGGTAACAACATCTACTACGCCTAACTCATTACAAAGTGCTTTTATAAAGGTAGTTTTACCGGCTCCCATGGCCCCAAAAAAGGCAAACACCTTTTTGCCTCTGGTGGCATGCAAAAACTTATCTGCCACAACCGGAAGCTCCGATAAACTATGTAGTTCCAATAATTCCATTTAAACAACAAATTAGCGAATAGGTTCCAAATAAACAAGGGGGATTAACATTTCCTCAAGCGAGATACCGCCGTGCTGATAGGAATCCTTGTAGTAATTAACATAATGGTTATAATTCTTAGGGTAAACCAAATAGTCGCTTCCTCCGGCAAAAATATAAGAGGTAGTAAGGTGTGTTTTTGGCAAGCCGTACTGCTCAGGTTTTCTGATGGAAACAACTTGCTTTTCGGGGTAGTTCAAATTTCTCCCGTTTTTGTAGCGCAAATTGGTGGAGGTATTCCTGTCGCCTATTACTTTGATAGGACTTTTTACCTGTACGGAGCCATGATCCGATGTAAGTACCACTTTAATCCCTTCGGCCATTAATGCTTTTAAAAGCTGATTAAGCGGTGAATGTTTGAACCACGAAAGTGTTAATGATCTATAAGCAGCATCGTCATTTGCCAAATCTCGCAACATATTCATCTCATTACGCGAGTGCGAAAGCATATCAATATAATTAAAGATCAACACATTAAACTGAGAATCCAAAAGCTCATTCAAACGGTCAACCACCCTCATTCCATGTTCATGAAGATTTATTTTCTCGTAATGATAAGGAAAGATTTGCTTGATTCGTTCCATGTGTTTTTGAAGCAGTTCTTGCTCATGTAGATTTTTGCCTCCCTCTTCCTCATCGTGAGTCCACAATGCGGGATAGTGTTTTTCGATATCCAGGGGTGTCAGTCCGGCAAAAAGTGCATTTCTGGAATATTGTGTTGCCGTAGGTAACAAGCTACAGTATAATTTCTCTTCGGATATGCGTGCATATTCCGAAATGGTAGGGGCCAGAGCGCGCCAGTGATCATAGCGTAAATTATCGACCACAATAAAAAACAGCTTTTCCCCCTTCCTCAACCTGGGAAAAACAAAATCGCCCAGCACCTTATGTGACAACAGCGGAGTTTCGGGGTCTGCTTTGAACCAGTTTTTGTAGTTACGCTCAACAAATTTGGTGAACCCATTATTGGCATCCTGATATTGCATCTGCAAAACTTCCCCCATGCCTGCCTCTTCTTGCTCTTGCAACTCAAGCGTCCAATATACCAAATCTTTATAAATAGCAACCCAATCCTCCATTGTATTGGCCTGATTGATATTTTGCCCAATTTTTGCAAAGTCAGACTGATAAGAGGAAATAGCCTTTTCGCTAACAAGGCGCTTCAGGTCCAGTGTTTTCTTTATAGACAAAAGAATCTGCTTGGGATTTACGGGCTTAATAAGGTAGTCGTCAATCTTCCCACCAATCGCCTCATCCATTATATTCTCCTCTTCGCTCTTTGTGATCATAACCACAGGAACTCCCGGATGGAGACTTTTCATCCTGCTTAATACCTCCAGACCGGATAAGCCCGGCATGTTCTCGTCCAGGAATATCAAATCCACTGTTTCTGACTCCAGGCGGACGAGTGCGTCTTCACCATTTGAGTCAGTGCAAACATCATAACCTTTCTGCTCCAAAAAAAGCACATGCGGTTTAAGCAGCTCAATTTCGTCATCAACCCAAAGAATCCGTATTTTCTTCTCTTCCATTTTATGAAGTATCCGTTCCATTTTCACAGCACAACAGCTATGCTCATGTGAAGTTAACAATAATGGGGAATTTAGCTCACTATTTCAGTAGAATCTATTACTCACCACTGGCTGTTTGCTTAAGATAAGCCCCTTGAAAGAATTGCAAGTAGTCGCTGATACTTCTTTCTGCAGTTAGTGTGACATAGTTATCTACGGAGATAATGAAATACTGATAACCCTCATTCTCTACACCCTGAAATACAAGACCTTGCTTCGCATCGAAAGTAAAAAAGTAATCCCTGGCTTTCTCCAATTCGTCAAACTTTTTCACAATAAGCAATTGCGAGTACTCGTTCAATTGGCGATCCGATACATTGTAATCTTCTTGCAAATAGTAATCCAGATTAAAATTAATCAGGTTAAATCGTAGTTGATTCAAGTTTACTTGCTTACCCACAGCCAGAACAAAATAGTGCAAAGCCTCCGGCTCATAACTATACTTACCTACAGTATTTACAATACGCTCATCTTTCTGTTGCTCCTCTACTTGTAAGTCTTTGAAAGCGGCCTCTTGTTGATACTTAGATATGTCGGCACGGGTTTTTTGAAGTTCATCTTTCTGTATAAAAGCGATAAGTTCCTCCGACTGCTTTGCAACCGGATCTCGGGGATATTGTTTATTAACTTCTTCAAGCTTCTGTATAAGCGAGGCATTTCCTTGTATCTTGCCAAGTGAGAGCGCTTTAAGAAAAGCATATTTGGGATGGAAATTATCCAATAAAGGATCTTGCAAGGCTTTATTACTTGATGCCACTACCCTGGTGTAATCTCCTTGCTGGTAGTCGCTAAGAACCTGCTCATAGGCCATTTGTCTCTCATCTTCCTTTTGCTTATACTTACGGAAGTAATTGGGGTCTCTCAATACTTCGGCAAATTGTGTATTGCTAAACCTGGTCAATATGATTTGCTTTTGCTCTGAAGCCTTCTGTGTATTACCCTGCTCCGTAAAGATTGTGAACAATTGATAATGAGTAGGTAGCACATAAGCTCCCTGCTGATATCTGTTTAACAACTCCTCGTAAGTACTTACTGCACTTTCAACATCGTTTAACTGACTATAATAAACATGTGCGGCATTATATAACCCCTCGCGTATTAAAAATTCAGCATGAAGCTTTGCCGAGTCGGTCAGGGGAATGTTTTTCAAATAATTTTCAGGCTTGTATCGCTCCTCCTTTTTCAATTCCTCTTCCATTTTTGCAGCAGCTTGCTCCTCGGTAAGTTCTCCCGAAAAAGCAACAACCTGCTTGTCGCGGCGGCGCCAGTTATCTTCCAGGGCTCGCTCGCCCCATCGGCGTTTAAACTCAGGTTCTCCAAACGATTTGGCATTGGGATTATAAAAATACCATTTGCCCTCATTGCTACCCTGTGTACGTAATTGGCGGTTCTGCCCCCGGGAATACCCTCCCCCTGATGTACGCTTACGTTGCTCCTCTGCTCTATCCTGCGCCCGGAGTTCCGAAATCATCTTACTTACAATACGCTTTCGATCAGCTTCAGGCATAGCAGCCAATTGTAAAAGACTATCTTGTGTTTCAACCTGAATTAAGTTAGTTACCAGTTCAGTAAGGTTTTCATTTTTTCTGTAAAGATCAGCATAACCAGGGTAATCCTTTTCTAACGAGGTAACTGCACTGTCGTAATAGGCTTGTGCATTGCGGTAAGCTTCGTCCTCAAAATAAAGCTGCGCCAGGGTCAAATAAGCCAATCCTTTCTGGTTTTTATTTTGCACACTATAGTAGGCTGCTTTTTTAAAATGCTCAACTGCTTTGCTTCGATTATTATTACGCAGATAGATCTGCCCCAGAGCGTAGTAAATTTGATCCTGGTAGTCGCGATTCTTATCATCACGTAACATCTTTTCCAATCGCGCAATCATTGTGCGGCTATTGCTTCCAGAGCTTAACCTGGCAATCTGGATATTGGCATTAAACTCCATGTAATAGGGCGGACGGAGTTTCAACACCTTCTCAAAGTGCAGGGTGGCTTTCCGGGGTTCACCGAACTCTACAGCCAGCTGTCCTAGTATGTAATTGATTCGTTGCGCCTGGTAGCGATCTTTCATATCAACCAAGGAGAGTTTCAACCACTCTTCAGCCGCTTTCAACTTATTTTGCCGCATATAGTAAGTCCCATAAGTCAATCTAAAGGCTGTTTTCTGTTTATCCGAGAGATTTTCTTCATCCGACAAACTCTTTAACACACTATATGCATCAGAGTAATCCTTTCGTTGAAGATCGGTTCGGGCAAGCCAAATTTTTGCGTCTATTAGCAAACTTGAATCGCTATACTCATTTAAGATATACTCAAGAGTTTTTGCCGAAGCCACATAATCCATCTGATAGAATAAAGCCTTGGCAATTAGCAAGTAGCTGTCGTCAACGTATTTATTGTATTCACTCTGATTATAAAAAGCCTTCTCCTCAGGTGATAACCGACCCCGTTTGGCATCAGGCTTAACTGTAATACTATGTAGACGTATGGCCTTACTCGATTTTTCAACAACGCGCTCCATCTGAGGCTTGATACTCTGCTGCAGCCCGGGCTCTCCATAAATAAAAACGGGAAGTAATTGCGAATAGTCGTCTTGGTATTGCTGCTTATAACGGTCCAGCCCCTCCCGAAAACTTTCTTTGCCATTGAAATAAATGTTGTAGAAAGCCGTAACATTGTGGTACGCTCTTCTGGCAGGTGTATTTTTCTCAGTACTACAACCTGCGATAAGCACAATAAAAATGACGAATAGTTGTCTTAACTTGCCTTGCATATATACAGCTAATTATTCCCAAGCAGCAGCAGAGGGAGGTAATTTCCTTAATTAACACGAAAAAATGAATATAAAAGTATAAAAAGGCGGGGTAAATCCGTGCGGAATTGGCAAGGAATTTAAGGAAATATATTTGCCAATTACTTTGACAAGAAGGAGACACAAGAAAATGGCCTATTTTATAATCATTGCCAAAAGAAACCAGCATGCATGTACAAAGCAACTCTGTGTACAATCAGGATGAAGCAGCAAAGTTCCACAACCCGTATCGCAGCAGTAATGTTTTGCTGTCAATATTACCGGACATGCCACCAACAAAGCATCATCCTGATTGATTTTCAGTATTTTAGTTTACAGCAACCACTTCTTTAATTTCAGGCACTTCTTTGCGAACAGCTTGTTCAACGCCATTTTTCAGTGTTTGCAGACTAAAAGGACAGGTGCCACAGGCGCCCAAAAGCTTTACTTTCACAACCATTTCATCAGTAATTTCAACCAACGAAATATCACCACCATCGGCAACCAAGTAAGGTCGTACCATGTCAATTGTAGCAGCTACGCGCTTTTCAATATCCTCACGATTCACATTTTCCATAATTGTATTCTATTTATGCTTAATTTCAACTCTTTGGGTAGGCTCTTGCGTTGCGTTTCGCATTTCAATGGCCTGTTTCACCTCATCGGCAAGATCTTTAAATGCAGCGCCAACAATGCTGTCCTCGTCAGATGCAGCCGGATGCCCTGTATCTCCGCCTTCCCGAACGCTCTGCACGATAGGAATCTGACCTAATAGCGCCACTTTTTCGGCATCAGCCAAGTGTTTAACACCCTCTTTACCAAACAAATAATACTTATTGTCTGGTAGCTCTTCGGGAGTAAACCAAGCCATATTTTCAACAAGACCTAAGATAGGTACATTAATTTGTTTTCCCGTAAACATGCGAATTCCTTTTATCGCATCGGCAATGGCAACAGCTTGTGGTGTACTTACGATAATAGCTCCGGTAATGGCCATTTCCTGCACAATTGTAAGGTGTATATCGCTTGTCCCGGGAGGCAAGTCGATAAGTAAGTAATCCAGCTCCCCCCAATCGCCCTGACGGATGATTTGTTGCAAGGCACCTGTAGCCATAGGACCGCGCCATACCAAGGCATCTTCAGGCTTCACAAAGAAACCGATGGAGAGCATTTTTACACCGTAATTTTCAACCGGTTCAATCCAATCTACATTGTCCTCTTTCTTCACCATGGGGCGCTGGCCTTCCACGTTAAACATTTTGGGAATCGAAGGACCAAAAATATCGGCATCAATCAAGCCCACCTTGGCACCTGATTTAGCAAGAGAAACAGCCAAATTGGAAGCAACCGTTGATTTTCCAACACCACCTTTACCCGAAGCCACAGCAATCACATTTTTTACGTGTTCCATTGAATCGCGCGATGGCTCAGGAGGTGTATGCATCCCTTTTGGTTTTGGGAAGCGCTCTTTTATATTCCCACGAATATCAATTCCATCCAGATTATCTTCCAGAATTTTAACACACGCTTTTTTAAGTGAACCCACGAAAGGATCGTTTGGCTTCTTGAACTTCAAAGAGAACCCAACATTCTTCCCCTCAATAACAACATCGTCTACCATCCCCATGCCAACAATATCCTCGCCGGTTTCAGGATGCTTCACGCCCCGTAGGACCTGTAGTATTTGATTTGTAGAAAAAGACATAAGCCTATTTTTATTTAAATTGAATATAATTAAGGCAAAAATAGTTATTTTTCATTGTCTAACCATACCGAGATAGGTGGTAATTCTTTTATCGGGTCCCAATACCGATCGGCGAAGTCAACAATTTTATTTTCAACCACCTGCACACCCTCGCTTAACAACAATTGCGCCATGGTATCATGGCCTCCAAAATGTTTTTTACCCGACAACAAACCTTGCCGATTCACAACCCTGTGAGCAGGAAAAACAGGTACCTGGAATTTGGTTTGATTTAACGCCCAACCTACCATGCGTGCACTGCGCGCACTTCCCAAATATCGGGCTATGGCACCATAGTTGGTAATACGTCCGTAAGGAATTTTTTCTACAACCTTATACACTCGTTGAAAAAAAGAGTTCTCCTTCTCCATCGGGTTCCTCAATTATTTCCCTCACTTCGGGAATAAATCTTAAATAAGTAATCGGCATGCCCTCTTTAAGAAATTGGTTTTCATAGAATGTCTTTATTTCCAAAAACTCTTCATTATAATCGGAGGCATAAAGATCGGTATAAGCTTCGAGCAAAGGAAAGTTATTCTTCTCAACCAAAGCTTTGGTATAAAGATGTAAATCCTGGTTATCGGTCTTCAAGTGCACGATACCTCCGGGCTTCAAAATCTTAAGATA
>Ga0102940_1002729_pt1 | contig 10441 bp, 9 predicted proteins | sample SalPonR2_C_D1_MG_FD_78215 | JGI IMG/M metagenome (GOLD analysis project Ga0102940, IMG submission 78215) | Salt pond soil microbial communities from South San Francisco under conditions of wetland restoration - Salt Pond MetaG R2_C_D1_MG | ecosystem: Environmental > Aquatic > Marine > Intertidal...
AGCTGATAGGAATTTGCTTTTCGGCGGCGGTAGCCGCCGGGGTGGCATGGGGGGTGAGGGTTGAGACCAACATCCCGCCCGCAAAAAAAACACCACCGACCCTCTCGGAGGTGCCGCAAATGCCCCGGTTGAATGCCATCGGTGCCGCACATGAACTTCGCCGACACCACCGGCCCATCGCAAGCGCTTGCTGAAGACTGCGCGCTACGACAAATCATCACGACCAGAACCAAATTATTTGTTTTGAGGCTGTCTCAAATATCACAGACTTCGGGACATTTTCGAGTGTGCAATCAAACTCGAGGCGCACCGGCTCTCTTTGAGAAGCCGATCCTACAACTCATTTTGTCGTCAATTTAAGGCTTACTCCTCCCTGATATAGATATCGTAACCGGTATGCTCGTTCTCTTTCTCGATCATGCTGGCGAAGTCGGCTTTTTCGAGCAGCAGGTAGTCGTCTCCATCGATTTTTCGGATGACCATTTTGCGGGCTTCGGCATCATTATTGGAAACCAGCAGGTCGCCGGACCAGAATGTGCTCTTGGACCGATCGACTTGGCCGCCTTCTTTCAAGGTCATGTAATTAGCACGAACTCGTCGACCCCGCTCCTTTTTCTTTTTGAACATCTCGTAGGCCCTTTCAGCCGCCGAAGTGATCTGCTCGTCGCTCAGCATCAGCTGGTCGTCCAGCGAGTTTTCGTATTTCCGGGTCAAGTAACGCCATTTGCCTATCATCTCCGGATTGGGTTCAAATCTACGATACACATACTGATCGGAGGCCTGCCCGCTAATCGCGGAAAGGCGTGTCTCTTTCGGGAGGCGCTTGAGAAATTCGCTGCCGTTCGGGAGTTCCTGAAGGATCGAGCCGATCCGGCTTTTGACCACCTTGGCGCCATCACCAAGAACCGCACCGTGATGAGCGACCAGTTCCTCCGGTATCGATGCATAGGCGGCTTTCACCAGTGGATCGGCGAAGGTCTGCACTTCCTTGTCCGCTGACTCGAGAGCCTCCCGGATCGCTTTGCTTGAGCGACCGGACGCCTTGTCATTTGTGAATTCGGTCGTGACTTTAATGACTTTGGGAAGGACGATTTTATAGTGCTCCGGTTCGGCCGAAATTTTTGCCAGTGTATCAACGGTCTCCATTCTTATCCAGGTGCTGTCGTAATAGAGCAATTCGAGCAGCCGGTCCCGATGCTGGCCGATCGTGGACGTGGGGGCTCGTTCCAGGGCGTTGACGGCGGAATGAAGGACCCACCAGGATTCGCCTTCATCCTCAATCATGCCTCCGATGCGTTCGAACATCTCGGGCGTGAGTGAGCTGTCCGGAATCGAGCCGCCTTTGAACATACCGGTGATGGCCAGGAGCCCGGCCTGCCGGAGACGGGGATCGCCGGATTCGAGCATGGGCAGCACCAGGTGGTCCCATCCGGAATCAACCAATCGACGCATCGCCAGCACGCGAAAACCATACTCGGGATGGATGATATATTTGAAGAGTTCTTCCTCGGTCGTCACGGCATTGATCTTTCGGATGACCGGAAGGGAAGCATCGGTCAGCACGCTTTCATTGAGCAGGTCATTCCTCGTCAGCCGGATCGACGCTCCGATATGAATCGGCTCCGGCGATTGAAAGACATCGTCCCTCGGCGTTCCCCAGGGACGCGCCGGCAAGGGGTGGTGCTTGGCCCACTGGCTGCGGGGCGCGCCGAAGAGCTGCAGCTGTTTGCGCGGGAGGGTGTAGGTGAGCGCAAAAAGAGTGCCCCAGTCGCGGTCGTGGCCGACATCGGTGGCGGACGCATCGTAGCGGTCCGTCATCCCCGCGATGCCGATGCTGCCGTCAAAGCGCCGGGAGAGATCCATGACCCATCGGCGCGTATCGAAATACGAGCGATACGGCACGGGCCGCTTTTCCCGCATCAGGTGCATGGCCGCATGGTGCCAGATCTCGCCCATCCCGCCACCAGTGTGGGCGGCGTGAAACCAGTTGGTGGCATAGAAGGCCTTCATGGCCGAGACGTCGCGCGCATTGGCATAGACGGAGTTCTCGCCTTCAGGGGTGAGCAAGGTGGCCGCATTCATGGCCAAGGCCAGCGAGCTGGTCTTGCCATTGTCGCGGAAGCCGCCCTCCGGCAGTCCGTCGCCGTAGGGCACATTACCCTTTCCGGAAAAACGGTAGAAGGCCTTGAGGGATTCCTGCAGGGTATATTCATCCACCTCAACCCCGCAAAGGCGGGCCATCAGCAAAAAAGTGACGCAGGGCATGCCAGAGGCATGGACTTGCCCCGTGCCGGTGGAGTAACTGAAACTGGCCGGAGCCCCGCGTCCGCTCCATCCGCCGTTATACATATTCTTTTTCAGGGTGTCCGCCATGTCCTTGATGACGGGGAGCACGCGTTCATCGCCGGTCCGAAGGTAGTATTCGCACAGCCCCGGTCCGGAAAAGCCGATTTCCCAGTGCATTTTCTCTCCGCCCTCCAGCTCGCCGACCCAGCGCTTGACCACCTCAAGGTCCTTTTCCTCACCCGTCGAAAGAAGAAAGAGAATGGAGCCCCACTTCGGCTTTTCAAAGGTTCCGTGCAAGTCAGCTAGTTGACGGACGATCTTGTCGGACTTCGGACAATTGACCGGCCAGTTTTCGCTGTAGCGCCCCATCACCGGGATCGGCACGGTCACCTCGCCCTCCCCTTTGATCTTGAGGCGGATTTTGCCGTCGGTCGCTTCCGCTTCCGTGATCAGGTCGCCCAGAATCATCCGCGGATCGCGGTCCTCGAGCATTTGGCCGTTGATGCGCTCGATCACCTGCCCCTTTTTCAGCTGGCCGGTCTGGTCCGCCGGCGAGCCTGCCTCGACATTCATGATCACCATGGTCATGCCCGGCGCCTTGATATCGATGCCGATCCCGACCGGCCCGAAATTTTTCACATTCCATGCTTTTCGGGAATCCGGCACCGGGTGGGGGGCAAAAATCGGAGGCTCGGCGAAGTAGCTGTCTTGAGCCAAGACGCTAGATGCGATGGCTTGGAAGACGAACAGCGAGAGCAGGAGCCTGCGGAGGGAAAAGCGGAGGTTATGCATAGAATTGTGTCTTTTGTTGGAGTTCCGCATTTATGCGGTTCCCCTTAGGCTTCCTCAGCAATGCAGAAGCGGACAGGAATGTCCGCGCTCCGGAGCCAGGACATTTCTGTCCTCTACTGCACCTGCCACAAGACGTATTGCCTGGGCGCAACAGGCCGAAAAAAGCGCCCCTATCCGTCTGGAGCAGGGCGCTCAGTAAAGTCTTGAAGTCCTTCTAATAGCGACGGCGCAGCATCACCCAAGTCAGGCCGAAAAAGCCAGCGATAAGCGCAAAACTGGACGGCTCGGGGACGGCAGTTATGTCGGCGTGAAAGAGCCGGTTGTTACCACTTGTATAAGTAGAAATTGTCGAATCGCCTACTCCATTGGAAGCCGTGGTACCCGAGTCGTATCTGTTGCCTCCAACAGAACCTCCATCGGTATTGTAGGGATTGAAACCACCGGAATTCTCCAATCCGATATCCCATCCATAGAGAACTCCACCTGTAAGTGTTACCGCTGAGTCAAAGGTGAATGTGACATAATCATCTGTAGCTACGTTATCCGTTACGGCTCCCGAATCTTCGTCTCTGATCGCTGTAAAGTCAGTTCCGGAAACCGATCCCACTCGAATGTTGAAGTCAGAGAAATCACTATTCTGGTTGCCGCCCGATTGTATTGTGATTGAGTTTAACTCATAATTGGTACCGGAAGCCAAGCTGAAGGTTTGTCCACGTGCCGGCCGGTCACCCCAAATAACAGATGAGCCCCAGTCTAAGAAGGGCGTGCCGGTGCCAAATGTCGATAAATCCGCTCCATCTTCAGTCGGTGCTGTCGTGCCGATTGAGACGACCGCAGCACTGGCTGTGGTTGCGGAAACCAAGAGAAATAGAGTGGTAACAAGAAGGGATGGAAGAGTTTTCATATAACCACTATATTTTGGCTAAAAAAACTGGGCTGCAAATTATTTTTGATCTTACAACCATACCGAAATTCCGTAGGTTTTGATTGATGAGCGAATTAACCATACGATCCACCACCGAGCAGACGGTGGATTTTCTCCGGGAGGAGGTCCTTCGCGTGGCTTGGCAGGAGGCGCTCAAGCTGCTGGGCGCATAAAGTAGTCATTCCGGAATGACCATTTTTCCCTGATTTATGCAAGGCGGCGGCGAACCAGTGATAGCCCGCCGATTAAAGCCAGAAGTGCCAGTGTGCTGGCTTCGGGAACTGGAGTGACGCTATACTGCGCATTTGAGAGCACAGCTTGATTAAGCCCGCCACCAAAGAGAATGCCTACCCCGTTATAGTCGAAGAGAGCGGTCGATACATCTTCTCCAATAAGCTCAAGATCGAAAGGGCCATCTCCGCCGACAAAGCTGCCCACCAAATCCACTGTGCTGGATGAGTCCCGGGTGATTGAGAAGGTGTAGGTATAGTCGGCAGTCGAATCGCCGAGGAAAGTGCCGGTGCTATTATTGGTGTCTAGAACGCTTGAGGCATTCCCGTTAACGCCTACGGCGAAGCAGGCCGAGTGCGCTGAGCCCGATGAGCGCGGCGGCAGAGGGTTCGGGAACGGCCCGGAGTTGATAACCGCTCAGTTTCTGTGAGCCCACACCAATTGAAAAATTCAATGCCTGGGTTGCCCCGTCCGCCGTGAAAGTGCCGGTGGCGTATTCCCCGAGGGTGTTAAGGGTGACCGTGTTTCCAAGACCATCATTTATGTCCATCGTGGTATCAGTGCTGTGGTCGATGAAAAATTGCACCAGATATTCTGCTCCATCCGTCAGCCCCGTCAGAGTCGCGCTTTGACTTCCTACACCACTTTCGCGAGCAAGAGTATTAGCCAGCTGGTCAATGGTCTCACCTGTGCTACTCCAAGTACCGTTGTTCCCGCCATCGTAACCCAAGCCGCTCAAATTACTCAGTGTTGGGCTGGAGCCGAAATCGACTCCAGTGAAGGTAACAGCGTTGATAGTCGGACTGGTAACGGTGTTATCGCCGAAATTAGCGGCCTCCATCAATGTTCCCGTGGTGTCGACAATGCTATCGCCCGTGATCGTGCCTTGCGTCCACACGATGCTAGCAGCTTGGGCCGAGCTACCCAGCGCGAGACCTGCAATGGTCGCAAGGGCTGTGAGGTTTCTTTTTGTATTTTGCATAGATATGGTTTTCATTAGGTCTGCGATTATTGGTTGAATACAGGTAATACAATAACGGACCTAGGAGACATGTGCTTTATCAATGGCACAACTATTTTAAATTTTACAACCATTCCGAAATTCCGTAGGTTTTTGTTTCATGAGCGAACTAACTATACGATCCGCCACCGAGCAGACGGCGGATTATCTAAGGGAGGAGATCCTTCGCTAGACCTGAGAAGTGACGATGCCGGGGCAGAATGCGCGGTGGCGCAGTTGGGCGCGGGACGGGATACGGGTGCAGGAGGCGCTAACATTAAGGACCTTTTCCTATTTTAGGCCTTCGCATCACGGTGTAGTCACTGACACGCTGAGACGGGCGAATAGCTTTTCATCGACGGCCAGCGAGCGGTCGATCCGGACGGTCACGATGTCGAAGCCCTCGTCGTCGCCGATCCCATCGGCGGTGGTGATTTCAATGGTGTCGTCGTTATCGACGGCGTCCGTCCAGCCGGAGAGATTGCTTCCATACTCGACAAATACCGTGCTGTTCGCATCCGCACTGGCTGCATCGCTGATGCGGTAGGTGAAGGTGAAGAAGGTCGGGGCACCGTTGTCCGAGACAGGTGCCACTAATCTGTCATCGCTGCCGTCGGTCGGGTCGCCGCCGACCACCCATTCGACTCCGGTGTCCAAGCCGCCGTCGTCGAAATCGAGATCGGAATTCGAATCACTCAGGATTCCGTCCCACGGTCCGGCGGCCCAGTCCTCATAGGTGTCACTACTACCGGTATCCTGAATCGTCAGCAGGTCGGAAATCGCGTAATACCGGCGATTGCTCGGCCCACGACCGAAGCCGTTGACCCAGGCTTTATCATCGCGGGTCGTGTAGCCGGTTGCCATGACATCCGACCCATTCCTCTCGCCGTAAGGACCTCCGAGGACGCCATTTGAAGGGCCAGTGCCATCGGTCGTGGTGCCGGTATTGATTTGGTGATACCCGATGACTGCGGCGGAGAAATCAACGTCGATGTAGGATGGGAGGTTTCCATCCCAGAGGTCGGCATTATTTTCCGCAATGATCGTCAGTCCATCGAATTTAAGAATCGGCGCACCGGTTTCGACAGTCGGGTTGGTGCCGGTGTTATCCCTGGCATCGACTGCCGAGGTGGAACCGAGGACATTCCAGTTGACACCGTCCTGTCCGTTGACGGCCGCGTTGGCATTGACCCATGTATTGTAGACTCCGATGTCGGTGTCTCTTCCGTCCGGCGCACCGGTCGTTGTCGTCGTAACGGCAATCAGGCGGTAGGTGTCACCCGCAGCCCATCGCGCTCCGGTGACTGGGTTGATGCCGTCGTTGGCCAGAAGAGGATCCAGCACACCGATTCCACCGGCGAGGTCGAAGTTGAGCTGGCCGGTGGCGGGCATCGAACTGCCGTTGGTGGGCTCTGCGCTGTAGGTCACTGTGCCGGAAGCGGGCGGCGATGCATCGGTGAAGCTCGTGGCGGTGCCGTCGAGGGCGGCTTCAAGGACGAGACCGTTCCGACGGACCTCGATGGCATCGTAGGCCATGTTGTTGGTCCACGTCAGTTCGATGGCTCCCGAGACTGGCCGGGCACGGAACCCGGTGATGCCGCCGTAGAGGGAGACGCTCAAGGGGGCACAGGAATCGCCGGGCATGGTAAACTGGAGTTCGTAATCGAGGGCATCCGGCTCCGGCTCTGCGGTGGTGTCGAGGAAGGACGGGGGATCGGTCGGGGCGGCAGCGGCAACCACGCTGCCGTTCCGCAAAATCCGCACGCTGTCGGGCATTTCGGTACCGTTCTGCCAGCTCAAGCTGACACCGGAAGCCTCCCCCAACACGCGCGGGCGAAAGGGGCAGCGTCCAGGCGCGAGGATCGACATGGCATCGCCCATGGCGAGGCCGATGTGAAGGTAGGTCTTGGCATTACGGTTCCAGTGGTAGCCCTGAGAGCTGGGGGAAAACTTTGAGGGCTGCCAGAATTCGAGTCCTTCGTAGGGCGTGCGGGTATCGACGACCGCCACATTGCCGTCGAACTCCGGATACTCCGTGGCTTCGGCCATGGCCAGCTGGGCCAGTTCGACCTCGGTATAATCAGCTTCGCCGCCCATCCCGGTGGTGGCGATCACGAAGGGCAGGTCCGCGACACCGAGACCATTCTCGCTGCTGCGGATGTCACGAATGAAATTCGCCATATTAGTCTCGTATTCCGCCGAACGTCCCGTGTCGACGCGGTCGTTAAATCCCTGGTGCCAACCGAAGCCTGCAATTTCGTAACCGCCGTCATCGTAGTCGGGAAAATAGGTGCCGAGGTTGTCGGTGGCTTCGTTCACCAGCCGCAGGATTTCATTGTAATAAAAACCCGTATCACCGCCGGAGCTCGGCGGGCGGAAGTCGACCGCCAGGCTTTTCCCGCCCCAGGCGGCCTTGACGATCAACACCTGCTGTTCATTGAGATCGCCGATAGTGTGACCGAAGCCCAGTTCGGGACCAATCTCACCGGTGTTCCTCCCGTAGCCGGCCGTAAGGCCACCCAGATTGGAGCCCTGATCGCGAATCCAGACGTCGTCACGCACCACCCAATCGCCGGCACCGTCGACCAGAAACTGGTAGTCGCCTTCGGGATCGTTGGCTACGATATAATCGAGGGTGCCCGGGCTATCGACCGGCGAGATCTCCCCGTGGCCGTGCATGTTGGACTGGCCGGCGAGAATGAAGATTTTTACCGGACTGTCTCCCGCCTGCTGGGCGGAAAGGCCGACGGTCGTCTCAAACACGGCGAGCAGGAGAAATAGATAGCGCTGGGCAAGGGCAAAGGCGTTGGTCATGGGTATGTGCGTGTTCGGGGCGAAACGACGATCGGAGCTAGAGCCATGGTCGCCTTGGTGTGGGAAACAGTTATCTTCCCTTCCCTAGGAAGGTCGAATGAAAGTGAGTGTCGCGCGGTATAAAGACATCGGTAACCGATAGCACACGACTAAGGAAAAAAGCCAAAACCGGAGTGCTTATTTGCATAAAAAAAGCCGGGCGTTCCAGCCCGGCTTTTGCAGGAAAAGAGGTCTACATCCGACGCCTGCGTAGCAAGCTTAGGCTGCTAAGACAAATCGCAATCAGCGCAAAGCTGGAAGGTTCGGGAACCGGCGACACGTCTGCGTAGCTTGCACCGAAGCGGATCTCGTCATAAGAATTTGCGCCTTCCCTTCTTTTGTTCGTGGTAAGCGTGTCAAATTGCGTCTGATCAAAATCAGCCGACGCGGTGGAAATTTCATGTCCCGTTAAATCAAGGTCAGTCCCCGGTGCAAAGAGGGTCAATGTATCAGCGACGCCAGAACCAGTGCTCCAGTCAATGCGGCCGACAAAAAGTTGTGTCACACCAACGCCGAAAGTGTTGTTTGATGCGGTATCAGCTCCCAACGTCCCACCATTGTAAAACGTGGCAATTGCAGCACCGCTACCATTGAATTCAACACCCACACCCTCGCCGATGCTTGAATTGTTCCCGGTGTAAGGATCAGCGGCCAGCGCGAAGTTGAATGAACCTCCAGTTGCATCCATTCGATGCACAAAGCTAAACCAGAGCGAGTTGCTGTTATCCAGCAAGCCGGCGTTCGATAGACTACTGTCGATCCCAGCAGCGGTCAGATTATAGCCGCCACCGGTGCCAGCACCATTATCGCCGGGATTCCACCGAGCTTTGTTGCCGGAAGTTTGTAGGCTGCCGAAGGTCAGGCTACCGGATTCCAATCCGTAATTTTCAGCAGTCCAAGCATTCGCTACACCGGTAGCGGGCCCTTTTCCGTTCAAATTGTCGCCTGCGGTGTAATCGAAGGATTCATTAATCAAGGCCGCGCCGTGGACGCTTGCCGAAGTCAGAATAGCTGCGCCAGCGGCGCATAGAATATTATTTTTTAAGCCTTTCATTAATCTCAGAAAGTTAAGAAGCACAGCCCTTGCAATAATTTAAAAATTTACAACCATTCCGGAATTCCGTAGGTTTTAAAGCATGGGAGAATTAACCATACGATCCGCCACCGAGCAGACGGCGGACTTTCTTCGGGAGGAGATCCTTCGCGGGACCTGGCAAGGGACGATGCCGGGCCAGAACGCGCTGGTGACGCAGCTGGGGGTGGGACGTGATACCGTGCAGGAAGCGCTCAAACTGCTGGAAGCCCAGGGCATGCTGGAATCCCGGGGCGCGGGCCGCCGCAGGCGGATCGTGGTGCCGGAAAAACAGAAGCGTTTCGGCATGCAGATCAACATGATCCTCTATGAACGCGACGATTCCAGCCATCGGTTGATTCTCGAACTACGACGACAACTCGAATCGGCCGGACACACCCTGAACTTCACCACCAAGACCTTAAAAGATCTCCGGCAGAATCCGCAAAAGGTGGCTAGAGTGGTCCGATCGAAGCCGGCCGATGCATGGATCGTGAACGGGGGTTCGCGGCCCGTATTGGAATGGTTTGCCCGGGCAAAGGTTCCGGCTTTTGCCCTGTTTGGCAGTATGACCGATTTGCCCATCGCCGGAACCGGACCGGACAAGCTGCCGGCCCTGCGCGAAGCACTCCACTGCTTGCAGCAGCGGGGGGACCGGCGGATCATTATGCTGGTGCGCGAAGAAGCCCGTAAGGGAAAACCCGGGCCGTTCCTCAAGGCCTTTCTGGAAGAACTTGAGCGCATTGACATCGACGCCGGTCATTACAACATTCCCGACTGGGAAGAATCGCCCAAGGGGCTGAGCGCGTGCCTGGATGCCGTCTTTAAAATCACACCTCCCACGGCCATCATTGTGGAGGATCCTGTCCTGTGCCTGGCGGTCCGAAACTATCTGGCAGAGAAACGGGGTGCCGCCTTGAGACAGGTGGCACTGATCTGCGCCGACCAGGACCCCAGCTTGAGCTGGTGCTGGCCGACGATCCCCCACATGCGCTGGGAGCATCAGGCTGCCGTCCGCCGGGTCGTCCGCTGGGTCAATAAGGTGGGCCGCGGCAAGGGAGATCGAAAGCAAAAGCTCGTCACCGCGGAATTCATCGGGAGTGATTAAATCCCTCCTTTGCTCCTATCCGAGTCGCAGGAGTTGCCAATACGCATAAATTGTTAAACATTTAATTTACGCTAATTTACATGCATTAGACCGAAGGGTAAGAAATCTGTTGATAAGCAGGGCTTTGAGTGGGTCGGTGAGCTTGCCGAACCTTCCACCTTCAGACCTCCCACC